>Ga0209521_10005301_pt1 | contig 10222 bp, 11 predicted proteins | sample Rifsed19ft4_FD_184016 | JGI IMG/M metagenome (GOLD analysis project Ga0209521, IMG submission 184016) | Soil microbial communities from Rifle, Colorado, USA - sediment 19ft 4 (version 2) | ecosystem: Environmental > Terrestrial > Deep subsurface > Rock core/Sediment | place: Rifle, Colorado... | reverse complement strand
CTGTTCCATACTGGAGGTGAGATGAAACAAGATGAAAAGAAGCACCATTTTGTCAACCTGCGCACTCTCGATGGTCGTGCTCAGCACCTTCTTCTTCACCACCGCCACCGTTTCAGCAGATAAACCACCAGGAAAACTGGCCTGGAAGTTCAACATAATCGGCGTCCCAAGAGGAACAGCAGCGCCAGGCGCTGAGGCCGGCAATGGTGGTAGAATCTTCATCCCACTGAAAACAGACTGGTACACCGACCCATGTGCAACGACAGGAGGCAAAAACAATCCTGACACTACACTTGTGCCAACCAAAGGTGTGAAGATTTCAGTGTCCGAAGGCCCCTTCGACATAGTCGACGGTGACGCAGTAGCCGACAAGCAAGCCGCGTTCACAATGCCCGCAGACCACTACGACGTGTACATAGTAGCCAAAGGCAAGCCAGGTGGATGCCTTGACCTCGAAGCCTACACCACACTAAGCGACACGCTGATCTTCATCGGCAGCGTCGACATTGACCGAAGCACTGGGAAGCCCAAGTGGACTAACGTGAACTTCCTCCTCTACGGTCCCAACGGAGAAATCTACTTCGCAGATCCATACCTTGACTACTTCTGGCAGCTATACAATAACGGACTACGAAACATGGAAGTCAGATTCTACGTCCCAACATAGGAAGCTCTACCGCAATACGCGGCGGAGCTCGTTCTCCTTTTCTCTATTCCCATCTCATCGACAAGCGATCTCGCCTCGACCGTTACGTTAACTTTCTTGTAGTTCAGGCGAGGACGGATTATCGATTAGTCAGAGGAGACGGGAACAGGGCTAGTTCAAGACTGTTCCCTCTATTCTCAGAAGTAACAAAGCTCATAGTTGAAGTCTGGAAGCTTGGAGCCTCAGGGGGTTCTCAGCGGGAGTTCCAACGACTGGCTATGCCAGCGTTCTGAAGAAGCAGGTTTCTTGGCCAGTGTGACATGCGGGACCGGTTTGGTCCACCACGTACACGAGGGTGTCAGCATCGCAGTCGACCAGAACTTCACCCACTTCTTGGATGTGGCCTGATTGCTCGCCTTTCTTCCACAGCTTGGACCTGCTCCGAGTCCAATAATGAGCAAACCCAGTCTTCAAAGTGGCCTCGACCGCTACTCGGTTTGCATAGGCGACCATTAGGACTCTACCAGATGCCCTATCTTGGGCAACAACTGGGACAAGGCCATCGCCTTTCGCAAAGTCGATCTCTTCAATACCGATGGATTTCATGGTCGAACCAAGACTCCATTCCTATTCAAGTAATCTTTCACGTCCCTAATTGACAGACGTCCATAATGAAACAACGAGGCAGCCAGAGCCGCGTCGCAATTGACCTCTGTGAAGACCGATAGAAAATGAGAAAGTGAGCCGCATCCACCGCTCGCAATCACCGGGACACTAACCTGGCTAGAAATGTGAGCTAAGAGCTCAAGATCATATCCTAGTTTTGTTCCATCTCGGTCAATCGAGGTCACAAGCAATTCGCCTGCTCCGAGTCTCTCGCTCCGCTTTGCCCATCGACCAGCTTCCAATGGTGTCTGTTCCGTGGCCGAGTGACTGAAAACGGTGAACTGCTCTCCACCCTCACGTCTAACTCGTTTAGCGTCTACGGACACAACAACACATTGCGAGCCGAAGACGTCAGCCAGCTGAGTGATGAGTATGGGTCGCTGAATCGCCGCCGTATTGATTGATACTTTGTCAGCACCACTGCACAGCACCGACCTTGCATCATTCATGGTTCTGATTCCTCCACCGACTGTAAACGGGATGTCCAAGTTTGCTGCGACCTTCTTTAACAGAGAAATCAGTGTTCTCCGGTTCTGGAGGCTCGCAGTTATGTCAAGGAATACGATTTCGTCTGCGCCCTCATCTCGATAGCGCATTGCCAACTCAACCGGGTCGCCAGCGTCTCTTAACCCTTCGAAGTGGACGCCTTTGACAACCCTCCCCCTCCTAATATCCAAGCAGGGGATAATCCGTTTCGCAAGCGGCATAGTCATGATATCCTCTGAGAAATCTCCGCTAGGCGAATTGTTCCTTCGTACAGAGCTCTTCCAATGACGACGCCGTCAATCCCAATTCTCTGCAGTTCCCGAATGTCCTCGAGAGCCCGAATTCCACCCGAGGCTAGTATCTTCATCCTTGTTGAGGCACGGATTTTTCGCAACATCCCGACATCAGGTCCAAGTGCAGTCCCATCGAATTCGACTGCGGTTGCAAGAACTGTTTTGACACCGCTGGTTTCCAGAGCATTTATCGCCTCTAAGATGTTCAGGGAAATTTGCTTCGTCCAACCCTTCGTAACGATTAGGCTGTCTCTGTAATCAGCGGCAACGACAATCCTCTCGGATCCCAGAGAACGTAGCGCATTGTTCAGAACAGAAGGCTCATTGTGAGCTACGGTGCCCAGAATGACGCGGGCTATTCCTAGCTCAAGCAACTCCTTAGCCTGAGCTATGGTTCGAATTCCTCCTCCGACTTGAATTGGAATTCTGGATTTGCGTGAAATCGACTCGACCACCTTTCGGTTCGAGCCCTGACCCAAGGCTCCGTCCAAGTCGACAACATGAAGACCAGTAGCGTCTTCGCGTTCCCAACGGTTTGCAACAGTAAGCGGATCCTCGCTCCATGTCAAGCCATCCGCTGGGTTGCCCCTGCGTAGGCATACAACGCGGCCGCGGCGCAGATCGATGGCAGCCCAAATCTCCGACTTAATCACCTCTTAACAAGTCGGAGAATGTTGCGTAGTATCGTGCGACCGGTTTTCCCTGACTTTTCCGGGTGAAATTGCGAGCCGAACACGTTCTTCCGAGCAATCAGCGTCGGATATTCAACTCCGTATTTGCTGGTGGCCACGACCCAGTCGCCGCTTGTTTCGGGATAATATGAATGGATGTAGTAAACCCATGACTCATTCGCGATTCCTTCGACGATTTCGTTTGGATTCGTTACTCTGAGAGTGTTCCAGCCAATTTGGGGGATTTTCACAGTAGATGGAAGGCGCTTCGCTTGTCCCGAAAAAAGCCCCAAACCCTTTCCGGATCCTTCCTCGCTGCTTTCGAAAAATAGTTGCAGTCCCAAGCAAATTCCGATTAGCGGCTTACCGCTCTCGGCTAAGTCGCGGATTTCTTCTCGTTGAACTTTTCTCGCAACCTCGCGAAAATTGCCTACGCCAGGAAGAAGCAACGCATCTGCTGACCGAGCTCTTCGTACGTTTGTGACCAACTGAGGGTCAGCGTTCTCACGTTTGAGTGCTGCCTGCAGGCTGTAGAGGTTGCCCACTCCGTAGTTGAGGATGCATACGCGCATGCTACATCATTCCCTTTGAGGTTGGCAACTGCTGCGAACGTCTCGTGTCTGGTGCTATGGCATCGCGTAGCGCTAATGCGAACGATTTGACCCCTGCCTCAATCTTGTGATGATCGTTCCTGCCGTCCAAGACCTTCACATGAATCGTCGCTTCGAGCGTTGTTGAGAGCGACGGAAGGAAGTGCTCCAAGTCTTCTCTAGGTGTGTCCTCAATCGTCGGACGTTCAAGCATGAATTGTATTGACGAGTAAGGTCTGCGGACTAGGTCAACGGCAGAGAGAGCAAGAGCGTCATCCATCGGCACGATTGCATATCCAAACCTTCGGATACCCTTCCTGTCCCCCAGGGCTTTGTTTAGAGCTGAACCGAGTGTTAGCGCGACATCTTCTACGATGTGATGCTGCAAATCCCCGCTAGCTTTCACCTCGATATCAACAAGGCTGTGCGTTGAAAGAGATTGGATCATGTGATCCAAGAACCGGATTCCAGTTTCGGTCTCAACGGCTCCCATTCCATCCAACGACACGAAAACCTGAACACTAGTTTCCTTGGTCTTTCTCTCCAATTGCGCGCTTCTCATTTTCTGAACAACCTCAAGACAGTCGGAAGCGAACGAGCAGTGGGCAAGACCAGATCGACATCACAATTCCTAAAGAATCGCGCCTGCTTCGCTTCGTCAGTGCACGTCCCATACACTCCGCAAGACAACACTGGGATTTCTGCACGAGCGTTCTCTACCATCATGATATCTTCTCGTGAGTCACCAACACACAACAGCATATTCGATGAGAGGGTCTTGGATGCGTGAATGAGTCCTTGCCCGCTCGGCTTTCTGAATGAAGACAGTTCAGCAGCAAGTTCAGGATGAACATCGATATCACCTAGAAAAATCGAAGCTTTTCGATTGAAGTAAGCAAGCATTGACTTTAGCACGTGCTTCGCAGGGAGGAAAGGGCGACCTGTAGCTATTGCCAGTTTTCCCTTTCCTAGAACGGCATTCAGAGAATCCAAGTCCCTTCGTCCGACGAGTATCCGTTCTCTTTCAATGAGACCTTCTCCACTGTAGTAGCGTGCAGCTGTACCGTACATTTGTCGATAGAGCCTAGGCCCGTGGTAGATTTCATCAAAGACCGTTGCAATGTAACTTCGTGGTGGAGACCCAGGGTAACCTAGTCTCTCTTGGACTCTTGATATGGTAGAATCTTGAGACGAGTTTGCGATGGCGCTCTGTAAGTATCGATTCACGGTTTCGTGAGCGGGAGCAACGTCTTTCACTGATGCGCAGAACGCGCCGACTATTCTTCTAATCCTAGCGGTGGCTTCGTTCGCTCTGACGGAGGCATGGCCTTCGTTGAGTGCAAGCGCGGAGAACATGATGAGAGCATAGGTTGTGTCCCAGTCGTTGTTGAAGAGGCCTGTCCTGCGAAGTTGAAGAATCATCGACGGTCCAAAGCCTCTCCAGGGCAATTTGGTCCCAAGAAGCTCTTGGACTAGCCGATCGGCGACCTTGATCACTGTCGCATCGTATGACTTGCTTGCGTCTATCAGAACGCCATCACAGTCAAAGACGACCGCATCAACGTCACGAAGATTATCCACTCTCGATGATTTGATCCATGCTTGACCGTCAGCTGTGCGCAGCGGCGCATATCTTTCAAGCATTTTGCAAAACCTCCCTAAGCGCCCTCAAGAAAGACTGATTCATCTCTTGAGTTCCAATAGTAACACGGATGCAGTTCTCGAGATCGAGTACGCGCCCAACTCTCTTAGTTGCTATTCCTCGCTTCAGCAACTCCTCATGCGCCTCCACATAGTCGGTTGTCAAGCTAAGCAGAAGGAAGTTGGTCGCGGAAGGAAGCACCTTGACTCCCTGAAGCTCCGTAAGTTCTTGAGAGATCGATAATCGTTCGCGCTTCAATGATTCGATTCCGTCATTAACTAGGTCGTATTCTTTCAGCAGGCGAAGAGCGATGTTTGCGACCAACCCACTGATTGGGTACGGATATTGGACACGGTTAAGGAATGTTGGCGCCCACCCAGGATTCCCGATAACAAGCCCGAGACGCAAATCTGCTAGACCAAAAGCCTTCGAAAACGTACGCAGCACGAGCAGATTGCGACGACTCGTTACCTCTTCAACTATGCTCTCAGGCGCAAAGTCAACATACGCTTCGTCAACTACGATCAGCCCCGAGAAATCATCGCAGAGGCGACGAATATCCTCTGCTCGGAATTGGTTTCCAGTCGGATTGTTAGGAGAGCAAAGGAACACCACTCCACGATCTCCAGCGACCTCAAGTATTCGTTCTACTGGTAACGAGAAATCCTTGTTCAAGTTGACCTCAATGCAACGGGCTCCCGCCAACGAGGCCCTCAATTTGTAGAAAGAGTACGTTGGACCTACGATCACCACGCTATCTGCTTCGCGCAGGAAACCTTGACAGAGGAGATCGATACCTTGGTCGGCGCCTACAGTTGGAACAATTGATTCCTCACGTACTCCTAGCCGCTTAGCCACTGTTTCGCGGAGTTCCTGAATAATGCCCATTGGATACTTTCGGACATCAACCGTTGCTACCGCCTCGGCGACGATCGGTTGGAGGCGTTCGGTTGGGATGTGCCAGTTCTCATTCGCATCTAGTTTCGCACTCAGGTTCGCTGCGCTCAGGTCGTTAGTGAACTGGTAGGCATCAAGCTGATTCAACATGAAGATTCTATCCTCGAACCATCGTCCCATTGCTGCTCACTTCTGGAAACGAGATTCCACGGATAGGTAGTGGTTAGGTAGACCTTCAGCGCTCGCCAAAGCCTTGAGTGGTTCGAGAACCGATTGCAGGCCTTCCCGCGTCCCTTCCACTGTCCATGTCAGTTTGAGAAAGTCTAGCACGGACAAGCCTGAGTGATTCGCGGCGAATCCACCAGTAGGCAAGACATGGTCGGTGCCAATGCAATAGTCGCTCGCAGCAGCTGGCGCATCCGGTCCCAGGAGAATTAGACCTGCAGATCTGACCCTTTCAGCCATTAGCCTAGGGTTCTGGGTCAAGAGTTCCAAGTGTTCGGGTGCAAGTGCATTGATGAAACTGCATGCTGTTTCCCAATCGTCGCAGACCGCTGCCACGCCTTTGCTTAGGGAGCCCTCCACAAACTTTCGCCTCTCAACAAATGGAACTGTCCTGTTGATCTCGGCACGCACATTGGACGCTGTGGGCTCGGAGACAGTAACTAAACATGTGAGGCAGTCTTCTCCGTGCTCGGCTTGCGCGATCAGGTCCCACGCCGCGAGTCTTGCATCGCTGTTTTCATCGAGAGCGACGACTATCTCTGTCGGGCCAGCGTAGAAGTCGATTGCAACATCCTTTGTTACAGATCTCTTTGCCTGTGCAACGTAGACTCCGCCTGGGCCGACGACCTTGTCGACCTTCGGAATCATCCTTGTTCCGTATGCAAGGACCGCGATAGCTTGGACGCCCCCGCATCTGTACACCTCATCCACCTTACATAGACCGGCCGCCGCTAGCACCTCGTCGTTGACAACTCCTCTTGAATCGGGTGGAGTGCACACCGCGACACGTTGAACGCCGGCGAGTTTCGCCAACCCTGCCGTCATAAGAACCGTGCTTGGATAAGCAGCTCTTCCCCCAGGAACGTAACACCCAACCGAAGACAGAGGTTTCCTCGTGAGGCGTGCCGTGAAACCATTCCTCTGATATGAATATCCGAGTTTCGAGAGTAGTTCCTTCTGCGTTGACTCTAATCTCTGCAAGGAAAAGCGCAGTGCATCAACGACCTTGCGGTCCGCTCTCTCAAGGGCCTTCGCTATCTCAGCCTGCGGAACACGTAGCTGACGCTTGCTAAGCTTGGCTCCGTCAAACTTCTCTGTATATTCGAGTACGGCGGGGTCCCCTCTCCTCTTGACATCCTCAATTATCCTACGCACTAGTGCTTCCTGCTGCGAGGAAATGGTTGCATGCCGGCGAACTCTCTGGGCGAGCTTTCGATAGTTATCGCTGGTCACAGTGACTGACGGGAGTAGAGGTTTCATTGTTGTTGTTTTCCGTTCGCGATTTCGTCGAGCGCAAGCACTGATTGTGGCTCGTGCACAACTAGACCTTGGGCAAGTTTCCGCAATGTGGGGAGCAGCTGCAGGAGTTGTCCTTTTTCCACGACGGTGTTGATGGCGTACCAGCCCTTCCTTGAGAGTGGACTCACGGTTGGCTGCCTAAGCGCCGGAAGCTTGTCAAGCAGTGTTTGTAGGTTCTCCTCTGAAACGTTGACGAAGATGTGTAGCCGTTTCTGTGCTTCTACGACTCCCTTGAGTAAGGTCAGCACATCGTAGATTTTCTCGCGTTTCCAAGGATCCGCCAATGCCTGTTTGTTTGCTACGAGTTGAGCCGTGGACACCAGTACTGTGTCAACTATTCTGAGGTCGTTTTGTTCAAGAGAAGTGCCTGTTTCGGTCACTTCAATGATAAGATCTGCGTCTTCGGGCGGCTTGGCTTCTGTTGCGCCGAAGGATAGATAGATCGAGGCTTTCGGATTCTCGCCCTTCCTCCACCAAGGCGTGATGACCAATGGCTCCTGGCTGCCGAACCGCTTTTGATAGGCGGGTTGGCTCTTCACGTATTCAGCTGCTATGTTCAGGTATTCCGTAGAGATTCGCACAGGTTTGCCTTGCTGCCAAAGTCCCTCACATATCGCGTCGGTCGATGGATACTTCATGCTCTTCGGTACTGCTGTGACAATGCGGACTCGTCCGTATTCTAGATCCTGAAGCCGTTCCACATTTGCGCCGGTTTCCTTTATCCAATCCGACCCAGTTATTCCGAGGTCTTGCATTCCCTCAGCTACGTAGATTGGTATCTCCTGCGGACGAAGAACTTTCAGTTCGATTTCGGGATCGCTGACTATGGGTCTGTAGGTTCTGTCGTGTCCTGAGATCTTGTAGAATACTCGTTGGAAGATGTCGAAAGTTGCTTTTTCCAGAGAACCTTTCGGTAAGGTGAGTTTCAGGCGTTTAGAACTTGGGCTGGGGGTGAACTAAACCAGCTCTTGTGACGTCGGTCCCCTCGCACTTCAACCACTTAACCGCCAACGACGCACTCGAAATTATTAAAGGCTTTTAAAACCCAGTCCCGCGTATCATCAGAGTCCTTCTGACATGCTCCTCTGTTCCTATCCCCCAGACATCGACTCGAAGGAGCGCGATTGTTCGCTTAATAAAGGGGGCCCCCGGGGGTACCTACGCCGCAAAATGCCTGATGGAAGAATGAGGCCTCTCTTACCCATCCGAAGGCACACGCCGAAGGGTTCGTCAAATCGACCTCGCGGCCGCATGTAATTCACGGTCGCTCATCCGAAGTCTCGCAACGTACGAGTCAACACGCCTATTCCATAACTTTAGTCGAGTTGCACGGCGATTAGCCATCTTCCTAGTTTCTTTGGGGTTCGGGCTCCCTTTGGAGCGGTAGAGGTGTAGAAGACGCTGCGGATCAAGAGCCGCCGATATTTCTCTGAGAGTTCTTGGATTGAGCTTTCTCCGGGTGACATCATTCCAGTCCTTAGGGGTGAATTCTCGCAGGTTTTTCTGTCGCTTCATCGCGATTCTGACGGCGGTGCCCATGATGTGGTGTGCTTTGCGGAATGGTAGATCCTCCGACCGAACGAGTATGTTGGCAATTTCAGTCGCCGCCAAGAATGGCATGTAAGGTTTTCCTGCGACGCTTTTGCTGACCTTGATTCTCGGAACGAGTTTCGCCATGAGTGTCAGACATGATTTGAGAGTGCCCGTCGATTCCCACAGTAGGGGGGTGACTTCCTGAAAGTCCAAGTTGTATCCGGAAGGCAGGCCATGCAACATTATTGTTGCCGTGAGATGGTTTCCCGCGATCTTTGCGCACCTGGCTCTGAGCACTTCAAGTGGATCCGGGTTCTTCTTTTGCGGCATGATGCTGCTTGTGGACGAAAACTCGTCTGGAAGCTCAACTAAGCCGACATCACCGGAGCTGTAGAAGATTAAGTCTTGTGCTAGACGGGAAAGATCCAACGAAACAATAGAGAAAACGCCCAGGGCCTCCAGTGCGAAGTCTCTCGTCCCAATACCGTCGAGTGAATTCTCCACTATGGCGTCGAACCCGAGCAAACGTGCAACGAGGTTTCGGTTAACGCTGAAGCTTGTACCGGCAATGGCTCCCGCCCCCATAGGTGACATGTTAACGCGTTGGTAGATTTCCAGAAGGCGCTGAGTGCTCCTATCCAAGGAATCGTGATGAGCGAGCAGAAAATGCGCGAAAGTGATCGGTTGCGCAGGCTGCAAATGGGTGTAACCGGGAAATACTGTCCTTTCATGCTTTCTTGCTAAGCTGATAATCTGGCTTTGCAGCGATAGGAGAAGTTGCGTGGTTTGGAGAATTTCGATGCGGAGTGTCATTCGTATTGCGGTTGCCACTTGGTCGTTGCGGCTCTTGGCAAGGTGCATTCGACCACCTACGTCGGGGCCTACTCGTTTGGTGACATACTCTTCGATCAGAACGTGAATATCCTCTACGCCACCACCGCGTGGCGCTTTCTTTTCGATTTTCCGCAATGCCGCCAGAATCTTGCGAGCATCTTGGCGATCAATGGCCCGTGCTCTTTGTAGTGCGATTACATGCGCCGCATTAATCAAGACTGTTGGCTGATAGATGTGGAAATCGTCTTCGAGTGACGAGATAAAGCCTACCACGCTGTTCTCGGTGGCCGGTAGCCTACCGCCCCGGATAATCGATGACATACGAGATTTCACTGGATCTCTGCGTGTGCAACACTGGTTTGCATGAGCGATGCGAGCCTTGGGATGGCATTTGCGTACACTTCAATGCTGTTAAGATATTCTCTGATGCTAATTCGCTC
>Ga0209521_10005298_pt1 | contig 10222 bp, 8 predicted proteins | sample Rifsed19ft4_FD_184016 | JGI IMG/M metagenome (GOLD analysis project Ga0209521, IMG submission 184016) | Soil microbial communities from Rifle, Colorado, USA - sediment 19ft 4 (version 2) | ecosystem: Environmental > Terrestrial > Deep subsurface > Rock core/Sediment | place: Rifle, Colorado... | reverse complement strand
CTCCGCGCTCAGGCGACGACCCCGAGGTCGCGCAGGCGCCGGATGGCGGCCGCGTCGTAGCCGGCGGCGCGCAGCACCTCGTCCGTGTGCTCGCCCAGATCCGGCGCCCGGGTCGGCGGGACCCTCGTCTGGTCCGCCACCTCGATCGGACTCATGACCGTGCGCAGGCCCGGGATTCCCGCCCCCTCGAGAGGCGCGAGCGTCCCGGTCGCCGCCATCTGGCGGTCGTCGCGAAGATCCTGGAGGCGGACGACCGCCTCGAAGGCAATGTCGGACGCTTCCAGGGTCGCCTGCCACTGGGCCCAGTCCTTCTCCGCAAACACGCCGTCGAGGATCTTGACGAGCGCGGGGGAGTTGGCGTGCCGCGCCGCCATCGTCGCGAAGCGCGCGTCCGCGATCAGGTCGGCCCGTCCGATCCCGCGTGCGAAGCGCTCCCAGTCCTTCTCCTCGGTGAGGAGCGTCAGGACGAACCAGCGCCCGTCGCGGCACTGGTAGAGGTTGACGAGGGCGTTGAGCGCCTGCTCGCGGGGCGGGCGTTCGACGAAGGTGGCCCCGCACAGCAGGGCCTGGATGAGCACGCTGTTGGCCCAGGCGCCGTTGGCCATCAGGGACGTCGAGACCTTCGCGCCCCGGCCGGTGCGCTCGCGCTGGTAGAGCCCCAGCGCGATGGCGCCGAACAGGGCCACGGCGGTGGGGTGATCGCCCATGCCCGGCATGGAGCTGGTCGGCTGCGCTCCCGCGGGCCGCACGAGATCCATCAGGCCTGAGCGCGCCCACCACGCGTTGACGTCGAAGCCGGGCTTGGTCGCTTCCTCGCCCACCTCTCCGTACGCGGTGAGCAGGGCGTAGATCAGCCGCGGGTTCACCGCCGACAGGTCCTCCCAGGCGAGCCTGAGGCGGGCGAGCAGGGCCGGCGGGAAGTTCGTCAGGAAGACATCCGTCTGAGCCGCGAGCCGGAGCAGCACGTCGCGCCCCTCCGGTTTCGTCACGTCGAGGGCGAGGCTCTTCTTGTTTCGGGAGTCGAGCAGCCAGGAATAGTTGTGCTCGCTCAGGGGCATGCCCGGGAGGCGGGGCATCTGGCGGTAGGGATCGCCCGCCCCGGGGGGCTCCACCTTGATCACCTCGGCGCCGAAGTCGGACATGATCGTTGCCGCGGCCGGACCGGCGATCCAGCTCCCGACCTCCAGGACCTTGATGCCGTCGAGGGCGCGCCCGCTCGCGCTCATTCGGACGCCCTCAGTTCGGCCTCAGCTTGCTCCAGCCAGAAGCGCATGTCCATCTCGCGGTACATGGTCTTGGCGCGAGCCAGGTGCTCCTGGGCTTGCTGGCGCTTACCCGTTCGCTGGTAGAGCATGCCAAGGCCGAGGTGGCAGTGGGCAGCCAGCGGGCGCATGCCGAGCTCTTCGGCGAGCCCCATGGCCTGACGGTAGTGTTGTTCGGCCGCCTCGGCGTCGGGAGGATCCGGATGGGACGCGATCTCGCCCAGGAGGCGGATGGCATGCGCTTCGTCTCCACGCCAGCCTCCCTCGCGAGCAACGCTGAGGGCTCGCCCAGCTATCTCGACGGCCTCCGCCGCCCTACCGGCAAGCAGGTTTGCCTCTCCCAGGTAGGCGGCCAATAGCGGGCGGGAAGCGCCCCGGAGTCCCATGGACTCCAGGGTGCTGAGAGCTTGATCCAGCAACGAGAGGCCTTGGGCGAGGCTCCCTGAATGCGCATACGTGGCGCCGAGATAGGCGTTCGTGATGGGCACGAGGACAGCAATGTTGTACTCGCGACACACGGCGAGAGCGCGCTCGTAGAGGGGCCGCGCTTCGGTGAGTTCCCCCTTCAGAAGGTGGACATGTCCCCGGCCCCAGTACGCGAGGACCAGGCTGTAGGCGTGGTCGAGGGCCTCGGCAATTCGGATGCCCTCCTGAGCGTGGGCGAGCCCCTCGTCGAACTGACCCCGCTCAGCCAGAGACTCCGCCAGCACCCAGCGGGCCATCACTGCGGGGAACCCGGTGAGGCCGCAGCGCTCACGGCTCTTGTCGCCCTCGAGCAACGCGATAGCTTTCCTGAGAAAGCCCTCGGCCGCAGCGTAGTCCCCAAGGCCGTTCTGAGCCCATCCAAGGTAAAAGTTTGCGCCGACGCGCATCGGAAGATCGTCGAGGGCTTCGGCGATGGCCTCCGCCGCCTGGGCGGCTTTTCGCGCTTCTGACAAGTCGCCGGTTACCCGAAAATAGTGCGCCAGGTAGACGGAGACCCACCCGAGCCGCCGCTGATCGTTGAGCGTGCTGGCCAGGCTCTCGGCCTCCCGGAGGTACCCGAACAGGCGCTCGATTTCGCCGAGCGGGAAGAGCGACGTTCGCAGGTCGAAGCGAAGATCGATGGCCTGCTCTAGCGCCTCGCGGGTCTCCGGGAGGTGCTTGAGCGCTGCCAGAGCCTGCTCGAAGTACGCCACCGCCTCGCGGTTGGCCGATCGTCGGAACGCCTTGGCGCCGGCCTGACGGAGGTAGGCCACCGCCTTGGCCCACGCTTCGCCCCCCAGAGCGTGGCGGGCCAGGAGCTCGACCTGCTCGCCCAGGCGCTCGGGAAAGAGGCGCTCGATCGCTTCCATGATCCGGGCGTGGAGGCTACGGCGGCGATCGTGGAGGAGGCTCCCGTAAGCCACCTCGTGGGTCAGGGCGTGCTTGAAGGTGTATTCGAGGTCAGGGAAGAGCCGGGCTTCGTAGAGGAACTCGGCCGCTTGGAGCTGGGAGAGCCCGCGGCGCAGGCGGTCTTCGCTCTCCTCGGCGATGGCCTGGAGGAGGGCGAACGGCACGTCCTTGCCGATGACCGAGGCCGCCTGGAGCAAGCGCTTGTCCTCGAGGGCGAGCCGGTCGATGCGGGCGGCCAGGATCGCCTGGGCGGTGGCGGGAATCTGAAGGCTCCCGACCGGCTTCGCCAGCCGGTAGGCCGCGCGCTCGCCCGCGAGGACCTGAGTCTCGACCAGGGTCCTGACGCTTTCCTCGAGGAAGAACGGATTCCCCTCGGTGCGCTCGATCAGGAGCCGCTTGAGCGGCGGGAGGCTCCCGTCGTTCCCGAGGAGCGCCTCGAGTAGCTCCTCGGCGCTCTCGGGGGGCAAGGGGTCGATCCTGAGCTGGCGGTAGTAGGTTTTCCCGCCCCACCCGTGCTGGTACTCGGGACGGTAATTGACGAGGAGCAGGAGCCGCGCGGTCGGGAGGCTCTCGACCAGGCTGTCCAGCAGGGCCTGGCTCTCGGGATCGACCCAGTGGAGGTCCTCGAAGATGACCAGGAGAGGCTGGACCTGGCTCTCCCTGAGCAGCAGCCGCTTGACCCCGTCGAGGGTCCGCTGGCGCCGCTCGGGCGGGTCGAGCCGCTCCCATTGGGGATCGTCCGCCGGAACGTCCAGGAGGGAGAGCAGCGCAGGGAGCGAGGGCTCGAGCGCCCGATCAAGGGAGAAGAGCTTGCCGGTCACCTTCTCGCGGATCTTGCGCGCCTCGTCGCGGGGCTCGATCTGAAAGTAGGCCCGGAGGAGGTCGATAACGGGGAGATACGCGGTGGCCTTGCCATAGGAGACGGACCCGCTCTCGACGATCAGCCACCCCTCCGTCCGATGCGAGTGGGTGAACTCCCAGTAGAGCCGGGACTTGCCGACGCCGGGCTCGCCGACGACGGCCACGACCTGCCCGTGCCCGGCGCGCGCCCGCTCCAGGGCCTGGCGCAGCTGGTCGAGCTCGGCCTCGCGCCCCACGAAGCGGGTGAGGCCCCGGGCGGCGGCGGCGTAGAGGCGCGAGCGCACCGTTTCCGCCCCGACGACCTCGTAGACCTCGATCGGGGCATCGAGCCCCTTGACCGGCCGCGGTCCCAGGGGCTTCACCGCGACGTAGCCTTCGGCCAGCCGCAGCGTCTCAGGCGGAACCAAAATGGAGCCGGGCAGCGCCATCTGCTCCATCCGCGCCGCCAGGTGGGTGGTCTGGCCGACCGCCGTGTAGTCCATGTGCAGGTCGCTGCCGATGGACCGCACGACCACCTCCCCCGAGTTCAAGCCGACCCGGATCTGGAGGGGAATCCCTCGGACCCGGTGGACCTCCTCCGCATATCGCTTCACCGACTCCTGCATCCGGAGCGCGGCGTAGCACGCCCGCACGGCGTGGTCCTCGTGGGCCAGCGGCGCCCCGAAGAGGGCCATGATCCCGTCCCCCATGACCTGGTTCACGGTCCCCTCGTAGTGGTGGACGGCCTCCATCATGCGCTCGAGAACGGGGTCGAGGAGCTCACGCGCCTCCTCGGGGTCCTGCTCAGCGAGCAGCTCCATGGATCCTTTGAGGTCGGCGAACAGCACGGTGACCTGTTTGCGCTCGCCCTCGAGCGCGCCCTTGGAGGTGAGGATCTTCTCGGCGAGGTGCTTGGGGGTGTAGCTCTCGGGCGAAGCGAACTTCGCCGCCGGGGCGCCCGGGGTTAGCGCCGCCCCACACTCCCCGCAGAACTTCTGGGCGGGAGCATTGGACGCTCTGCAGGCGGGACAGATCGATGCGAGCCGCGCCCCGCACTCCCCGCAGAACTTCAGGCTGGCGGGGTTCTCGTGCTGGCACCGGGGACACTTCATGCCGGAGCCTCCTTGGAGTGCGCCAAGATTAGCCCGCGCCCAGGGAGGAATCAAGAAGAGTCTCCCCTTGAGGTTCGGCGGGGGACGGACGTAGAATGAACGCGCCATGTCTGGCCGCATTCGCGTGCTGAGCCCGGTGGGGGAGGCGAGGCGCCACGTCCTCACGGCGCCGGCGCTTCCGTCCGACCTCCACGGGAAAACGGTGGGCTTCCTCGACAATACGAAGACCAACTTCGACAGGCTCGTCACCGACATGGGCGGGCTCCTCCGGGAGCGCTTCGGCGTGAAGGCGATCGTTCACCGGAAGAAAGCGAACGCCGCGACCCCTGCGGCCCGGGAGATCCTGGAAGAGCTGGCGAAGGCGTGCGACCTGGTCTTCGCGGGCTCGGGAGACTGAGGGTCCTGCACGTCGTGGAGTCTCCACGACGCGGTGGAGCTGGCCAAGGGCGGCACTCCCGCCGGGCTGATCGCCACCGCCGCCTTCCAGCCGCTGGCCGTGAGCGAGCTGCAGGCGCTCGGCATGGGCGGCCTGCCGCTGCTTGTCATTGATCATCCGCTCGGAGGCGAGAAGCCCGAAGGGGTGCTTCGCCGCGCCCACCAGGCGGTGGAGGAGCTGGCCGCTCTCCTCGGCGTCGCGCGATGACGCTTCGTTCTGAGGTTCTCGAACTCCCGGATTCTCCCGACGCGGTCTACCAGGCGTTCTGCGAGAGGGACTGGTGCGACGGCCTGCCGATCATCCCTCCCACCGCCGAGCGGGTGGAGGCGATGCTCGCGACGGTCGCGGCGGACCCCGGTGAGTCTCTCGGACCGATGCCGCCGCTCTGGCGGGAGGCCACGCTCGAAAAGCTGGCGGTCAACGCGGTCATGGCCGGCTGTCTGCCGGAGCACTTCCCGGTGGTCGTGGCGGCGGTGGAGGCGATGCTGGATCCCGCCTTCAACCTCTACGGGGTGCAGGCCACCACCCACCCGGTCGCCCCGCTCTTGATCCTGAACGGCCCGTACGCGCGGACGATCGGGATGCACGGCGGGTCGGGGTGCTTCGGCCCCGGCTTCAGGGCGAACGCCACGATCGGCAGGGCGATCCGGCTCATCATGCTGAACGTGGGCGGCGGCTGGCCCGGCCGCCACGACATGGCGACCCACGGGAGCCCGGCCAAGTTCTCCTACGCCATCGCCGAGAACGAGGCCCAGAACCCGTGGTCGCCGCTTCACGTGGAGTTGGGCTTCGCGCCCGACCAGTCGGTCGTCACCGTCTTCGGGGGCGAGGCGCCCCACAACGTCAACGATCACGTCTCGACCAGCGCCTCCGGCATCCTGAACACGGTATCGCACACGGCGGCGACGCTGGGCTCCAACGTCAAGTGGTACCTCTCCCAGAGCCAGCTGCTGGTGGTCCTGGGGCCCGAGCACGCCGCCACGGTCGCCGGGGACAACTTTGGGAAGGACGACGTCAAGGCGTTCGTCTTCGAGCACGCGCGCCTCCCCCTCGGCACGCTCAAGCTCGGCGGGATGTGGGGGATCCAGGACTGGCCGCGCTGGATGATGGCCGTCACCGATGACCGGGCGCTCCTTCCCGTCGTGGCTTCCCCGGCTGAGATCTATCTCATCGTGGCGGGAGGCGCGGGGAAGCACTCGGCCGTCGTCCCGAACTGCACCTTCAGCCGCGCCGTCAGCCGACCGTTGAGCCGTCTCCGATGAACCCGCTCGTCACCCGCATCGCCTGCGGCGACCGCCAGGTCAAGGTCACGCTTCCGGAGCGGACGCGGGTCATCCGGGCGCCCGACCCGCTCCCACCGCTTCCGGATGTCGGGAAAGCCCTGCGCGACGCCCTGGCGGCTCCGCGCGGCATGGAGCCGCTGCCCCGGCTCGCGGGGCCCAAGGCGCGGGTCACGATCGCCTTCGACGATCCGGCCAAGCCGCTCTACCCGATCAAGGGGGGCGATTTCAGGGAGCTGGCGATTCCCATCATCCTCGAGGAGCTGGAACGGGCCGGGGTGGAGCGGCACCGGGTCCGCCTCCTCTGCGCCAACGCTCTCCACCGCCAGTGGACGCGCAGCGAGCTCACCCGGATCCTCGGCGCGAAGCTCGTCCGGGCCTTCGGGACCTCGCGGCTCCGGTGCCACGACGCCGAGGACCCGGAGGGCCTGGTCCTCCTCGGTGAGACGGCGCGGGGGATGGAGGTCGAGGTGAACCGGGCGGTGGTGGACTCAGATCTCGTGATCTACGTAGGGGTTCCGGCTACCCCGTTCAACGGCGGCTGGAAGTCCATCGCCGTGGGGCTTTCCTCCTGGCGGTCGATCCGCCACCATCACCGCCCGTTCCCCCAGGCCCGGGGCATCTCCACCCAGGACCACGAGCGGTCGAGCTTCCACAAGCTGATGCGGGAAATGGGCGAGGTGATCGAGGCCGCGCTCGCCCCGCGCCGGACGCGGATCCTCCAAGTGGAAGGGATCGTGAACTCGGCGATCCCGCCCGAAATCTGCGGGGTCTTCGCAGGCTCCATCGAGGACGCCCACAAGGCCTCTCTCGGGCTTCTGGACCGGCAGTTCGCGCTCCCGGTCACGGGCCAGGCCGACGTGGTGGTGTACGGCCTTCCCAACAACGACTACTACTCGCGCTACTCGGTCTTCAACCCGATCCTCCTCCGCAACCTCGCGCTCTCGTACGCCGCGGGGAGCTACCAGGGAATGCCGCTGGCCCGCGCCGGGGGGATCGCGATCTTCGCCAACCCCTGCCACCGCCAGTGGAGCGCCCAGAACCACCCCTCGTACATCGAGTTCTTCGACAAGATCCTGCCGCGGATGCGCGATCCCTTCGAGGTCTGGGACAAGTACGCCGAGGATTTCGCCCACCGGCCGGAGTACGTCCACCGCTACCGCACGGCCTACGGCTTTCACGGGGCCCACCCGCTGATCCTCTACGGCCAGGGCGTGTACCAGCTGAAGCATCTCTCGCGGGTCTTTCTGGCGCGGTCGGAGGATCCCGAGGTGGCGCAGCGGCTCGGCTTCGAGCCGTTCCCCACGGTGGAAGATGCGATCGCCGAGGCGGAGCGGACCCTCGGGCCGGACTGCTCGATCACCTACCAGGTGGTGCCCCCGTTCTTCTGGCCCCGCGTCTCCCCCTAGTGGGGTCAGGCATGCGTTATTGCGTTACGGGCAGGGCAACGCAAATACGCATGCCTGACCCCTAGCGGCGGACGGCGAGGAGCGCGATGGCGGTGAGCAGGAGAATCGCGCCGATTGTTCCCGCGGCACCCAGCCGCTCGCCGAAGAGGAGAACCCCCAGCGTGGCGGCGGTGAGCGGCTCGAGGAGCGTCGTGATTCCCGCCACCGTCGCCGGTATGCGCCTGAGCCCCACGGTGAAGAGCCCGTAGGCCAGCGCCGTCGGTATGAGCCCCAGGTAGAGAAAGAGCGGCCAGCCTTTCGCGAGCGGCTCGGCCACCGCATGCTCCGATAAGAGGACCGGAGAGAGCGTGAGCGCCGCCACCGTGAACGTGATCCCTGCCAGCGGGAGCGGGGAGACGCGCGCCAGGGTGCCCTTTCCAATCACTGTGTACATCGCGTAAGATAGGCCGGCGCCGAGCGCGAGGACAGCGCCCAGGGCGAAGTCCGAGGAGATCTCTCCGAGTCCCCGCGGTCCGATCACGAGGAGCGCCGTCCCGGCCACGGCCATGGCGAGCGAAATACCCGTGGCGGCCGTCAGCCGCTCGCGGAGGAAGAGGGCGGCCAGCCCAGCAATCATGAGGGGCGAGGAGCAGATGGCCAGGAGGGCGGCCACCGCCACGCCCGTCAGGGTCACCGCGCGGAAGTAGAAGACCTGGTAGGCGGCCATGGCGCCGCCCATCACCAGCAGCGCCAGGGCGTCGCGCCCGGTCGTGAGCCGCCAGTTCCGCGTGCTTACCAGCGCGGCGCCGAGCAGGAACGGGGCGGCGATGGCGAGACGGACGAAGCCGACCAGCAGCGGGTCGGCGGCGGCGTGGCGAGCGAGGAGCGTCATGGTGACCCCGGTGGTCCCCCAGGAGACGGCGGCCAGCGCGATGAGGACGAGGCCGGTGAGCACGGTCCCCCATTATACCGAGTGCCCGCTCCCCCTCACCCTGCCCTCTCCCCCGCTGGGGGAGAGGATAAAGGTGAGGGGGCTCGTCGTCCTTCTTGCGTTCGGCCTTCTCATCGCCCCGCTTTCGGCCGACGGCCAGCAGGCGACGAAGGTCCGGCGGATCGGCGTCCTGGACTCGACCTTCTCCGCGTCTCCCTTCACTCCTCTTGCCTGGATGGGGGCCTTCGGCTATGCCGTGGGAAGAGATATCACCTTCGAATCGCGATCTGCGGGGGGCGAGGACGAGCGGCTGCCCTCTCTCGCGGCCGAGCTGGTCGGTCTCGGGGTCGAGGTCCTCGTAGTGAGTGGGCGACCGGCGGTCCACGCGGCCAGAAAGGCGACAGGCACGATCCCGATCGTCATGATCGTGGAGGGGGATCCGGTGAAGGCGGGTCTCGTCTCGAGCCTCGCCCGGCCCGGCGGGAACATCACGGGCATGGCTGTGTTGACCGCCGAGCTGAACCAGAAGCGACTCCAGCTGCTGAAGGAGGCTGTGCCACGGCTGACGCGCGTGGCGGTCCTGTGGAACCCGGGGGATCCAGATAAGGCGGACGAGTGGGAGGACCTCAGGGCGGCGGCACGCCTGCTGGGCGTTCAGCTCCACTCGCTGGAGGTGCGCCGCGCCGGCGACTTCGAGCCTGCCCTGAAGGCGGCGGTCCGGGAACGCGCCGGCGGCCTCCTCGTTCTAGCAGACCGTTTGACTGTCAGTTATCAGGATGTGATCCACGACCTCGCGGCGGCGAAGCGGCTGCCGGCGATCTTCCCGCTCAGAACGTTCAATGATCGGGCTCTCCTGTCCTACGCACCGAGCCGTTCCGAGATCACACTCCGGGTCGCCGCCTATGTGGATAAAATCCTCAAAGGCGCCAAGCCCGCCGACCTGCCGGTGGAGGAGCCCAGGGAGTTCGAGCTGATCGTCAACCTCCAGGCCGCCCGGGCCATCGGCCTGACGCTTCCCCGCTCGCTCCTCCTCCGGGCCTACAAGGTGATCGAGTAGCCCATGCGCTGGATCGATCTCGCCCACCCGTATGACGAGGCGATGACCCACATCCCGGCGGGCGGGCCGCCGTGCATCCGGAACATCTTCGACATCGAGCGCGACCCGTACAATCTCCAGGAGCTGCGCCTCGTGAGCCACCTCGGCACCCACGTGGACGCGCCGATGCACTTCATCAAGGGCGGGCGCACCATCGACACCTACGCCCTCGACGATCTCGGCGGAGAGGGCTGGGTGCTGCCGATTGCCCGAGGCCCGAGCGAGGCCATCACCGTCAAAGATCTCGAGGCAAGCGGCGCCAAGGTCGAGCGGGGGCAGATCGTCCTCCTCGCCACGGGCTGGGATCGGAAGTTCTCGACGCCTGAGTATGATACCCACCCCTACCTCTCCGACGAGGCCGCCCGGTGGCTCCTGGACCGCCGGGTGAAGATGGTGGGCGTGGATTTCTTCTCGGCCGACCTGCCGGTGCCGCGCCGGCCCAAGGGATTCGACTGGCCGGTCCACCACCTGCTCCTCGGCAACGGCATCCTGATCGCCGAGAA
>Ga0209521_10005296_pt1 | contig 10224 bp, 10 predicted proteins | sample Rifsed19ft4_FD_184016 | JGI IMG/M metagenome (GOLD analysis project Ga0209521, IMG submission 184016) | Soil microbial communities from Rifle, Colorado, USA - sediment 19ft 4 (version 2) | ecosystem: Environmental > Terrestrial > Deep subsurface > Rock core/Sediment | place: Rifle, Colorado... | reverse complement strand
TTCCCTTCGCAAACAACAACCCCGTCCTTCATTCCGCAGGTTGCGATCACTTCCTGACTGCCGTCGTTTTTGAGTTTATAAAATTCCACGTATTGCATATTTTTTATAATATCGTCAGGAGCCGAATGTTAATCCATTTCTTGCCGCGTAAGGAATTTTTCCCTGAGCAAGAAACTCGTTAACAATTTCCACTCTCCGGAAAAAAGCATCCGTTTCTTTTTTGTTCAAAAGTTCAAGAAGCAGGTCCCGCAAAATTTCTTTCCCCTGCTCCCACGATAAAAATTTTTCAAACATGTCTTTCATCTCTTGAGGAAACGGCGCGTTAAAATGCGCAAAATAGTGATCAAAAGGTTCATCTTCGCTGCCCGGCCTCACCCCGAAAGACATGCCATTATCTATGGCGTGAATCTTTTGATTTCTAATCAGCCAGTTGTAACCGTGGCGGTCGGTATTAAAAATCAGATAATCAAGAATCCATACCTTAAACATTTCCGAAGCAACGGCTTGTTTTTCATGCTCTAAGGTTTCGGCCGCGGTTTTGGCGTCGGGAACAAATTCCTGAACGCTCCCTATTTGTCCCTCTATCTCACGAATGACGGTTGGCGGTATAAGGCCAAAACCGATGAACCGGTCAACCAAATAAGCCGCTCTTTCTCTTTTAAAATATGTCCCTTTTTCCACGCTTGTGCCAGTGAACGCTTCGCCGTTTTTTGGTTTAAAAATTCCCTCGGCGCCGTCTTCAAATTTAACAAAAAAAACTTTGTTCACGGTTCCTTGCAATTCAAAACTGCCCGTCTTTTCACCCACTTCCAATTTTTTTTCTTCCGGCGTACTCAACGGATGCGTCTTTTTTTCCGGTTTTTCTTCTTTTTTATTTTCTTTCGTCGGCGAGTAGGGCGCGAAGGGCGGCAATTCCTGAGCCGGCGGCCTTTTCAACTCTTCTTTCGGTTTTTCAGCCACCTCGCCAAAAAATTTTTCAAATAAATTCATATCCAAATTTAATCATATTTTTCAAAATTTTTCCAGTCCTTGGCCCCGATAGTGATCCGCCCTCGCCAGAGGCGAGTGGCGGCAGCCACCTTGGGGCGGCTTATCACTATCGGGGTTGACGAAAGTCCGATTATCGCATATCATACTAAAATAGTATAAATTATGTCTTACCTCACCAAAGAAACCGATTACGCGATTCAATTCGCGCTCGCCCTGAAAGAAAGCGACAAAGATTGGCCGCTCTCTTTAAAAGAGTTCGCGAAGGCCTCGGGCATTTCTTTTTTGTTTTTGCAAAGAATCGCGAAAAAACTGAAAGAGGCGGGGCTGATAAAATCGCGGCTCGGAGCAGACGGCGGCTACTGGCTGGCGCGCAAACCGGAGAAAATCACTCTGGCCGATATAATTGAAGCGACGGAAGGATCATTTGCCGTTGTTTCCTGCGCGAAAAACAAATCCTGCCCCAATTTTTCTTTTTGCGGCCAAAAAGACAATTTTTTTGAACTGAACCGCGAAATCAAAGAATTTTTCGGTAAAAAGAATCTTGGGCAGTTATAAATTATATAAATATGCGAGAAATTTATCTTGACCACGCTTCAACGACATATCTTGACCCTCGCGTTGCCGGGGCGATGAGGCCTTACTTTGAAAACGAGTACGGCAATCCTTCAAGTTTGCATCGCAAAGGCCGCCGGGCGAAAGAGGCGGTGGAAAACGCGCGCCAAACAATCGCGAAAATTTTGAATTGCCTGCCGGAAGAAATAATTTTTACCGGAAGCGGAAGCGAAGCGATCAATCTCGCGCTTTTGGGAACGGCGCGGGCTTACAAAGAACATGGCAAACATATTATCGCTTCAAAAATTGAACACCACGCCGTTCTCAACGCCTTAAAAGCTCTGAAAAAAGAGGGGTTTGAAGTTACATATCTTGATGTTGATAAAAATGGGTTAATAAATCCGGAGGACGTGGAAAAGGCAATCAGCCAGGACACAATTTTAATTTCAATAATGTACGCCAATAATGAGATTGGGACGATTGAGCCGGTCGCGGAAACCGGAGCCATTATAAAAAAATATCGCGATTCGGAAAAAACTCCTTTTTTCTTTATTGATGCTTGTCAGGCTACCGGAGCGCTTGAGCTTAACGTTCAAAAACTCGGCGTTGACCTGCTGGCCGTCAACGGCTCAAAAATTTACGGACCAAAAGGAGTCGGCTGTTTATATGTTCACAAGGGGATAAGACCGATGCCGCTCGTTTACGGCGGCGGACAGGAAAACAACCTTCGCTCAGGCACGGAAAACGTGCCCGGAATCGTCGGCCTTGCCAAGGCGCTTGAAATCGCCGAAAGGGAACGCGAAGCCGAAAGCACCCGGCTTGCCGAATTGCGCGACTATTTCATCGGCCGGATTTTGAAAAAAATACCCAAAACCGTTTTGAACGGACATCCCGCAAAACGACTGCCCAACAACGTCAATATAACTTTTCTTGACATTGAAGGAGAGTCGGCGCTTCTTTATCTTGACGAAAAAGGAATTTACATTTCAACAGGCTCGGCTTGCACCTCAAATTCGCTTGAGCCGTCGCATGTGATTACGGCTTTAGGCAGGCCGTACGAACACGCTCACGGCTCTCTTCGCTTCACTCTCGGCAGAAAAACCGCGAAAGAGGACTTGGATTATGTTTTGAAACATTTGCCGAAAGTCGTTGAAAAACTCCGCCGGATTTCGGCGGTCAGATTAGAAAATAGAAAGTAAAAGTAGAAGTAATATGAAACAGATGCCCGAGCAGAGCCTTGCGCAGGCCGACGGGCCGAGCAGAGCAAATTTTCAGCAGAAAATTATGCGTGCTCTGCGAGCGGCATCTGTTTCATGTTATTAGAGCATTATGTTAAACAAAAATAAAAAACTTAATAAAAACGCTGACGTCGTGAACAAAAATACCGGAGAAAAATGGTATTATTCGGATATTGTCAAAGATCATTTTTTCAAACCACGAAATTTGATGCTCAAAGAACCGAAAAAAACCCAATACGACGCGGTTGGAATAGTCGGTTCGCCCGCCTGCGGAGATCAAATGAAAATGTGGCTGAAAATCGACAAAAAAACCGAACGGGTGAAAAAACTAAAATGGCGGACTTTCGGATGCGCTTCGGCGATCGCCTCCACCTCGGCTTTCAGCGAAATGGTGACCGAAAACAACGGTATGACGATTGAAGAAGCGTTAAAAATCAAGCCGCAGCGGATAATGGAGCGGCTCGGCGGCCTGCCTAACAGAAAAATTCACTGCTCGGTGCTGGCTGACAAGGCCTTCCGGAAAGCGGTCAGCGATTATTTCCGCAAAACCGGCCAGTATCGGCGCGTATTGACTGACGGTTCAAAGGTTATTGACTCCAAGCTGAATATCACCGAACGGGACATTGAAGAAGCGGTTCTTGAAGGCGCGACTAATTTAAACGCGGTTCAGAAAAAACTGAAGGTCGGAATCGGCTCGCCCGAAGTCATCGCCGAAGTTGAACAACTAATAAGGTTCTACGCCGAAAAATATTACGGTTAAGCCGCTTAATCCTGAGTTTATCGAAGGATTGACATTTCCTTATTTTTATAGTATAATTGTGAATATTTAAAATAAAACAACGGGAAAGGCGGTTTTGGCCGCCGAATGGCTGATCTTTTAAAATTTAACCTTCAACCAAGCCAAGCTTAGCTCTGTTAAGCTTAGCTTAATCAAGGCGCGCTTAAACGCGCCGAAAGGAGTATGTGATGATTTCTTTTATTGCCGGCGGCGGAGCCGCTGAGATTGGCGCGAGTTTTTACGTTTTACGGCTGGGAGATACTTTTATCGGCGTTGACTGCGGCTTCAGGCCGACTGCCGCGAACCACGATCCGTGGAACGTCGAAAAAATCATGCCGAATTTTGATGTCTGTCCAAAGCTTGACTATCTATTTTTAACCCACGGCCACCTTGACCACGTCGGAGCGGCGCCTTGCCTTCTTGAACGGTTCAAAAATTTGCGAATCTTCACGACCGAACCGACGAAGTTCATAGCGCTCGCCCAATGGCACGAAACGCTCAAAATCGCCGAACGCGATAAAACGCCACCGCCTTTCAGCGGCGACAGCGTTCATTCCATCGCTTCAAAAATCCGCGTACTGGAGGTCAATTCGGAAAAGAATTTCGGCGAATTTTCGGTAACCGCGATTCCGGCCGGCCACATTCTTGGGGCGGTTTCTCTACTTTTCAATTACAAAGGAAAAAGAATTTTCTTTTCCGGGGACATCTCGTTTCAGGATCAGGAACTGATCAAAGGCGCGAAACATGATTTTCAGGTTGATTATCTGATATCCGAAGCAACCTACGCCGGAAAAAGCCGACGCGACAGAAGAGAAGAACGCGACCGGTTTCTCGGCGACGTAAGACAAATCATTAACAACCGCGGCCGGGTTTTAATTCCTTCGTTTTCAATCGGCAGGGCTCAAGAAATCTTTGAGATGCTGCGGAAGTCGGATATTGCCGGACTGGCGCCGATTTACATTGACGGCGCGGCGAGAAGCATGACCGACATTCATCAGGTCTTCCTGCCTCACAAAATTAACAGGCACGTAAACAAGCACTATGTGGAGAACGTGGCGCATCGCTTAAAAATTTTTGAGCAAAAGCCATGCGTCGTGATCGCTTCCTCGGGTATGCTGTCCGGAGGCGCTTCGGTTGGCTACGCCAGAAATTGGCTGGGACAGGAAGAAAACGCGATTCTTTTTCCGGGATATATTGATCCGTTTTCTCCCGGGTACGCCGTTCTGACAACCGACCACGGGGATTCCGTCGCTTTGACGGAAAAGAACAGGACCATTCGGGCTTACATAAAACGATGCAGAACAGACCAGTACCACCTCTCGGCCCACGCCGACCAGTCCGAACTGCTTATGATGAGAGAGATGTTGAATCCGCAATTTACTATTCTGGTTCACGGCGAACCGGAGGACATGGAAAAAATGATCGCGGAAAACGCTCTTGGTTCCATTTTCACGCCTAAAAACGGCGAGGAAATCGTATTAGAATAGAAAAAATAAAAAAGACCTGCTCGGTTTTCCGAACAGGTCTTTTTCACGCGCTCTTTTTAAATTTTCTCCAAACCGACCAAATAAATCTCCTTGCTTCCTTTTTTTGAAGCGGCGGGTTTGAAGATTTTTAAAAGTTTGAATTTAGCTTTGTATTCCTTAAGGAGTAACGGCACTTCCGGCCCCTCAAAGACCTTAACATAAACATGGCCTCTTGTTTTTAAGAGTTTTTCGGAAATTTCAAAAGCCCGCCGGGCGATTTCGAGCGACCGTTCCTGATCAAGCTCTTTCTGCCCGGAGGTCTTCGGCGCCGCGTCGCTTAAAATCGCGTCAAACAGCTTTCCGCGACTGAATGATAAAACCTTTTCTTCAAATTGAGAGTCAAAAACATCCAAGACCGAGGTTTTGACATTATCCAATTCTTTGAACTGCCCAACCGGCTCAATATCAACGCCCACGACAAGCCCTTTTTTGCCGACAATCGGAGCGGCAACCTGAAGCCAGCTTCCGGGCGCCGTGCCCAAATCCAGGATAAAATCCCCGCCTTTAATCAGGTGGAATTTTTGATTCGCCTCAATCAGCTTATACGCCGAACGGGCGCGGTAGCCCTCGGTTTTAGCCATTTTGAAATAGTGGTCGCGAAATGTTGACATAGGCATATTGATGGTTTTTTAATATTCTAAAACGGTTTATCCACAGGTTATCAACAAAACCGACGATTCGGCGGCATAGCCGCCGGTAAGCTCGCTATCAGACGACCTTATAATGAGGTCTATACCTGAATCTCAAAAACAAGAAAACAAAAAACGCGGCCAAAGCCAGTCCGGCGCCCCAATTAAAAGCCGTTGCCACGCCGAATTTGTCCCACAAAAAGCCGAAAATCAAACTCGCGGGCAAAAGCGCTATGCCGTTAAAGGCGTTGTATATTCCAAACGCCGTTGCTCTCAACTTTTCTTCAACCAAATCCGCGACAATCGCCCGGCCGATTCCCTCGGTAAAAGCGCTGTAAAAACCGTAAACCGCGAAAAGAATCCAGATCGCGGACACGGAATGAAGCCGGGCGAAAAGGAAATAAGTCATTGAAAAAATAAGCATTCCGACCATAAAAGTATTGCGTCGGCCGATTTTGTCCGACAAAATCCCAGCCGGAGTCGAAAACAAAGCGAAAGTTATGTTATAGACGAAATAAATAATGGGTAACAGAGCCAAAGCAACGCCGGCGTCTTTGGCCCGCAGGAGTAAAAACGCTTCCGATGACCGGCCGAGCGTAAAAATAGTGGAGGAAACGAGAAAAATTATGAAAGGCGCCCCCAACGGTTTAAATGAAAATTTTAGCGGTGGCGACGAGGTCTGAAGCGGCGTTGATTGGGTGGAATCAGGCAGTGCGCCTTGGCTGACGCCTCCGTTTTTAACTTCACGGACAAACAACTGCAGAATCAAAACCGCGAAAAAACTGGCGATAAAAGAAAGAAGAAAAAGCGTCCTTAAATTGTTATCAATGAATGGCAGAAGGAAAAAGGCCAGCAAAGGGCCGAGAGCCGCGCCAAAAGTGTCGGCTCCGCGGTGAAAGCCGAACGCACGGCCGAGATATTTCTTCTCGCAGGATAAACTGATAAGAGCGTCGCGCGGCGCGTCCCTAAAACCTTTACCGACCCTGTCCATAAAGCGGGCAAAAAGCACTTGCCACGGCGCGGTTGTAAAAGCCAGAAGCGGCTTCATAATTGCCGATAAACTGTAACCAAAAACCGTGAACGGCTTGCGCACCCCCCATTTGTCGGACAATCTGCCGGCAACGACCTTCAAAATGCTCGCGGTCGCGTCGGCGATTCCTTCAACCAAGCCGACAAAAGCGGTGCTTGCCCCCAAAACCGAGGTTAAAAAAATCGGAATAAAAGGAAAAATCATGTCCGAAGACAAATCGTTCAAAAAACTGACCGCACCCATGGAAATAACGTTCCTGGAAAGCCCGAAAAATTTGGTCGGTTTTTTAACTTCGTTTTGATTTATCTCAAGCATAATTTGATTGTTTTATCCCATTTTACCGCTCAAAAAGCCGCTTTGTAAAACGGCTTTTTGATGAATTATGTTCTGCACCAATAATTATCGAAACAGCGTCAGGAAGGCCTCGGCTAAATTGGCCGTTCGCAAAGCAGCCTTTTCAAGAAAACTGAGATTCTGGCCTGACGGAATGTCGTTATTAAACGAAGATGGCGGGGGAGGGGGCAGCGCTGGTTCGGTCGGCGGCGGCAACGGCAGGGGCTCGGTAGTTGGCTGTTGTAATAAGGGTTCGCCGGGCGGAGGTGCCGGTGTTTGTGTCGGCGGCAAAATCGTCCCGGAAGCCATCTTGCACTCGCCTTTATACTGAACTCCGGCTTTCGCCAATTTCGCAAAACATTCGTTTGAATAGGTGTGGTTATCCGTGCCGCAAACCGGATTATATGAAGTGACGCAAAAACCTTCGGCTGGCGGCTGGATTGACGTTGGGGGGGCGGCAGGCGGTTTAACGCCCGGAATTTGAGTGGGAATTTCGTGCGGCGGCGCGGTTATGGTTCCTTCGCCTTCCGAAGCACAGCGATAATAAGTACCGCATTCACGGGAACTGAAAGCAACAATCTTTTTCTGCCCCTTCGGACATTCCGCGACTGTCGGCATTGCCGGACAAACGGTTCTTTCACCCGGTCGAGGACCTGTTCCCGGTACTTCCAAAGATGGCGCTTCTTTTGGCTCAATCGGTTCTTTTCGCTCGCCCGGCTCTCCGGGAAATCCGCCGCGCAGTTTCTCGGCGCATTCTTTCGCGGCCTCAGCTTTTTTATGCGCGTATTCTTCCGGATTGGCCTGCAAAAGCGTTTTGTCAAACGTACTCACAATTCCTGAAACACAGTGGCCGAATTCGTCCGCGGACGCGCCGGGAGGAATCTGCACCGGCTTTACAAAATCCGTTCTCAAACGCGGCGTTTCGTGTCCGGGAGGAATGCCGCCTTCTCCTGGCCGCGCTTGGGGTTGTCCCGGAGCGCCAAAACTAAAGCATTCTTCTCTGTGTTCTTTGCAATATTTAATACATTCATCGGGAGAAGCACAACCGCCCGGGCCGATAAATTGGGCCTTTTTTACGCCTTCTTCTTTTATGCCAACGGAAGGCGGGGCTCCGAAAACCTCCGATTTGCCGCGAAATTCCCGCTCCAATTGCCTAAATTCTTCAAATTTTCTGAATTGCTCACCCTCCATTTGTTCAAACTCTTTCTCCGGCCTGAATTCGCGACCGCTCAACTCCCGATTAAATTCCCTCATCATCCGCATAGCTTCTTCCTGAGAGATATTGGCGTGAGCCGAACCAAAAGCGATGCATTCTTCAACGTTTCCCGTGTCGCCGCAGTACGACCGGCATTCTTCCTCGGATTTGCACCCTCCGGGCCCGCCACTCTCTTTTACCTTTTGACCCAACTCCATGCCGCGTTTAAAACGCTCCTGTTCCTTTTCGGAAATTAAATTATGTTCTTTCGCGAACGCGAAACATTCTTCCTGATGAACCGGATCTTCGCAATATGTCCGACATTCGGCCCCTTTGCATCCGCCGGGACCCGGCTCTTGAGCGAGTTTAATGAAATTTTTTGCCCGCTCAATTTCTTCCTTCGGCATCATATCCTCCTGTTCGGCAAAAGTAAGGCAGGCCTCCTGATTTTCCGGCTTTTCGCAATAATCGCGGCATTCCGGCCCGCGACAGCCGCCGGGACCGACTTTTCCCATCATTTTTTTCGCGCGTTCCAGTTCCTCTTTTGGAATAAGATTATGTTCTTCGGCAAAAGTAAAGCAGGCCTCCTGATTTTCCGGCTTTTCGCAATAATCGCGGCATTCCGGCCCGCGACAGCCGCCGGGACCGCCCTGAGCCATTAGCTCCGCCCGTTTGGCGTCTTCTTCGCTGATTAAGCCGTGCTTTTTCCCGAAATCAACGCATTCTTTGATGTGCGCGGGATCTTGACAATATTTCCGACACTCCTCGCCCCGACATCCGCCGGGACCGCCTTGTTTCAAAACCTCGCGGGCAATTTTAAGCTCTTTTGGCGACACCAGCCCTTCTTTCTCGGCAAAAGCCAAACATGCATCGGCATTACCCGGGTTATCGCAATATGTCCGACATTCCTTTTCTCCCCGACACCCTCCGGGTCCGCCTTCGCGGCTGATTTTAATAAATTTCTTTGCTCTTTCAAGCTCTTCTTTCGGCATAAATCCTTCTTTCTCGGCAAAAGCCAAACATGCATCGGCATTACCCGGGTTATCGCAGTAGGTCCGACAATCCTTTTCGTTCCGACAGCCGCCCGGCCCTCCCTCTTTCAGGACTTTTTTCGCGGCTTTAATTTGTTCTTTCGGAATAAGATTATGCTTTTCGGCAAAATCAAGACAAACTTCTTTGTTGGCCGGATCTTCGCAATATGTCCGGCATTCGTCTTTATTGGCGCAGTTTCCCAGCTCCGAAACCGGAAAAACAACGTCCGTCGGTTCTTGGGCCGCGCTTAAACCGATAAAACCGAAAAACATGAATCCAAAAATCAGAATAAATAGAAAATATTTTTTATGAGGCATGCTTTTAACGCGTTTTAACGCTTATTAATTTATTTAAAAGGATTAACCGTAGTTTCCTCAAACGGATTTTTGTAGCCCTCGCCCAAAGGATTGACTGTTCCCTCGCCGAAAGGATTAACCGTTTCGGCGGCTTTTTTTGCTTCTTCTTCGGCTTTTTTATCGGCTTCCGCGGCCGCTTGGGCCAAACCGTCCTGCTTGCCGCTCTCATATCCGGCGGCATTTCCCAATCTCAGTCCCCGGGTTTGGCCGGTGTAAAACCCGGCTGCCGCGCCAAAAAGAAGACCGACAATGACGGCGCCCGCTAACATAAAGTTTCTTGTCTGATCCATAAAACCACAAACGAAAACTCGTGGCCGATAACCAAAACTTTCAAAAATATTTTAGTTGTCGGCGCGCGATTATCGCGCATTTTTAAAAGATAATAATTCATTATATCATTTTTTGAAAAGCAAGAGTAGTGCCACTAATCGGCAAATGAAAAATCCGCCTTCGCATTTAGCGAACGGCGGATTTTAATTTTAATTAAAATATTTAATCAAATCTGAAATGTTGAGAGGTGAAAACGCGACATATTGGCTCATTAAGTTCAGAAAGTAAAAATAAA
>Ga0209521_10005289_pt1 | contig 10229 bp, 8 predicted proteins | sample Rifsed19ft4_FD_184016 | JGI IMG/M metagenome (GOLD analysis project Ga0209521, IMG submission 184016) | Soil microbial communities from Rifle, Colorado, USA - sediment 19ft 4 (version 2) | ecosystem: Environmental > Terrestrial > Deep subsurface > Rock core/Sediment | place: Rifle, Colorado... | reverse complement strand
TCGTGAAGGTAGATGGGGTTCTGGTTGGCGGCCGGCGGGTGGTGGTGATGGCAGGGCCATGTGCGGTCGAGGGCCGCGAAGGCTTGATGGAGACCGCACGCTCGGTGAAGGCCGCTGGCGGACACATCCTACGCGGCGGAGCCTATAAACCCCGGACGTCGCCCTACACCTTTCAGGGCCTCGGAGAAGAGGGGCTCAAGTATCTCGCGGAGGCCAAGCGTGAGACCGGGCTTCCGATCGTGACGGAGTTGATGGACACACGTGAGGCTTCCGTCGTGTATGAATACGCCGACTTGGTCCAGATCGGGGCAAGGAATATGCAGAATTTCAAGCTCCTGAAGGAGGTTGGCTCCCGCCAAAAACCGGTGCTCCTGAAGCGGGGGATGAGCTCTACGGTTAAAGAGTTGCTCCTGGCCGCAGAGTACATCATGTCGGAGGGCAACTACGACGTCATCCTGTGCGAGCGCGGCATCAGGACGTTCGAGGACGCGACCCGCAACACCCTGGACCTATCGGTTGTCCCTCTGATCAAGCAGCTCTCCCATCTACCCGTAATCGTCGACCCGAGCCACGCGACCGGTAAGTGGGACTTGGTCCCGCCGATGGCCTTGGCCGCCGTGGCCGCGGGCGCCGACGGGATCATGGTCGAGGTCCATCCTCGCCCCGAGGAAGCCCTTTCAGACGGGCCGCAAGCCCTCCTCCCGATGACCTTCGCGAAACTCATGGACGATCTCGGCACACTGGCTTCAGCCGTGGGACGCACCCTGTGACGTTTCGCTCCGCACCCGAGTTGCCGATTGATGCCATCTCACGTGTCATCCCGCTGTTTCAGCGTGTTGCGATCATCGGTCTCGGCCTGATCGGCGGAAGCGTGGGGCTTGCCTGTCGCGCTCGCCGCCTGGCAATAGAGGTTCGAGGGGCCGATCACGATCCGGGTCACCGCGCGCAGGCGATAGCGTTGGGGTGCGTGGGGGAGGCGTTCGAAGATTCGGCGGCGGCCATCGACGGGGCCGACCTCGTAGTGCTCGCCATCCCGGTTGGGGAGATTCCGAGGGTGATCCAGGGGATCGCGCCGCATTTGCCGCCGGGCGCGGTGGTCACTGACGTGGGGAGCGTGAAGGGACCGGTGGCGGCCGCGATGGAGCGACTGCTGCCGGGCGGCAAGGCGGTCCCGGGCCACCCGATCGCAGGACGGGAGCTCTCTGGGCCGATGGCGGCGTCTGCCGAGCTGTTTGTTGGGGCTAAGTGCGTCTTGACGCCGATCCCGACAACCGATCCTGTTGCCCTGGAGCGCGTCCGAGGCCTGTGGACTGCGATCGGAGCTGATGTGTTGGAGATGAGCCCTGAGCGGCACGACGAGATCTTCGCTGCCGTCAGCCACCTGCCACACATCGTCGCCTACGCACTGATGGGCACCATCCTCGATCTGTCCGAGGACGGGCAGGATCTGCATGAATTTGCGGCAGGCGGCCTGAAAGATTTCACGCGGGTGGCGATGAGCCATCCGCTCATGTGGCGTGACATCTGTCTTGCCAACCGTCAGCAGATCCTGGAAATGATTCGCCGGTTCCAGAGCGCCCTCAGCCAGTTGATGTCGATGATCAGCGCGGAAGACGGCGAGGGGCTCTATCGGCAGTTCGCGAGGGCACGGACGGTCCGAGAGGCCGTGGGGCGTGTGAAGGGGGCGGGCAATCGCACACGCAGTGATGAGTGAAGGGCGAGAACGCGCGCTGCTGGTCGGGCTCCACAGGAAACGAACCCCCCGCTGGGAGGCCGAAGAATCGCTGGTCGAGCTCGGTCGTCTGGCGGAATCGGCCGGTGCCACAGTCGTTGCGACGATCCTGCAGGAGCGGGACTCACCGGACCCTCGCTATCTGATCGGCAAGGGCAAAGCGGAGGAGATCAAGGAGAGGTGGCGCGAGGCGATCGACCTGTTGCTGGTGGACGAAGAGTTGTCAGGATCGCAGCAGCGGAGCCTGGAAGAGCTGACCGGGTGCAAGACCGTCGATCGCCCCTCGTTGATCCTGGATATCTTTGCCCAGCGCGCGAAGACCCGGGAAGGCAAGTTGCAGGTTGAACTGGCCCAGCTCGACTACCTGCTCCCCCGCCTGGTTGGTCGGGGAGCCGATCTCTCGCGACTGGGGGGCGGCATCGGCACGCGTGGCCCCGGCGAGACCCAGTTGGAAACCGACCGTCGGACCATCCGCCGACGCATGGCCAGGATCCGCGGCGATCTGGAGAAGCTCCGCCGTCATCGCGCGCTATTGAGGCGGCCAAGGCGGCGCCACGCCATCCCGATCGTGGCTCTCGTCGGGTACACCAACGCCGGCAAATCGACCCTCTTTAACGCCTTGACGCACTCAGGCGTTCGCACGGATAACGCCCTCTTCGTGACCCTCGATCCGGTCCTTCGACGGGTGACCAACGCCGATGGTTTCGTGTTCCTGCTCTCAGATACAGTCGGGTTCATCAAGCGACTCCCTCCGCAGTTGGTGGCGGCATTCAAGGCAACACTCGAAGAGCTGCACGAGGCTGATCTCCTGGCGCATCTGATCGACGCAAGTCATCCCCAGATGATGGAGCAGAAACTGACAGTTGACGCGATCCTGGAGGAGCTTGGCCTCTCCGGCAAGCCGGTCGCGGAGGTCTATAATAAGGTGGATCTGCTTCCCTGGGGGGCCGAGCGGGCGTTCGCTCGTGGTTCAGATTCGACGCCACGTATAGCCGTTTCTGCCCGTACGGGATATGGCCTCGATCGGCTGCGAGATCTGCTGCGGGACGTGCTTGTCTCGATGGATGGCCGGGCAGCGGAACCTGCGCCGGCTCCACGGTTAACCGTCCGAGGATAGGTTCGGTCAGGAGGAGTCATGGGACCCGATCATGATGGACGCGCTGTCGACGATCGGGGGTCTGAGGGATCGGCCCCGGAAATGGCATCGTGATGGTGAATCTCGCCAATGGCCTCACGATCCTGCGGATTCTGATGGCCCCCGTCATCTCGATCCTGCTCGTCTACAGGTTCTGGAGGCTGGCCCTGGCCATCTTTCTATTGGCCGGTATCACTGACGCGCTGGACGGGTTCTTCGCGCGTTCCAGAGCCGAGCGCACCGAGCTGGGGGTGATCCTGGACCCTCTGGCTGATAAGCTCCTGCTGTTTGCCGCTTTTATGCCCCTGGTCTACCTTGGCCGGATTCCCCGCTGGCTATTTATTATCGTCGTGAGCCGCGATCTGATCCTCATCGGCGGTTTCCTGGTCTTATACATCGCAATCGGGAAGAGTACTGTCTCCGTCTCGCAGATGGGCAAGCTCACGACCGGGTTACAGTTGGCAACCGTGTTGGGGACGATGCTCGACCGCGTGATGGGCGGCGTGGGGCCTTACCTGCCGCCTCTGATATATATGGCGGCAGCAGTCACGATCTTATCCGGGCTCGAGTATGTTCTGCGGGGAGCAAGGTTTCTCAGCGGCTGAAAGATGACCTCGCTGTTCAGGGGAGACGTGATAGCCAGCGGCGCAGGTTTGGCAGCACCACCGTGTCCTGAATAGCCTTGATCGCCTTGGCATCGGTCAGGGTCCCTTCGCGGTAGTCAACAACAGCCCGTCCGGTATCCAGGTCCACGCGAGCCGCAGTGGCCCCCTCGAGCCCCTCCAGGGCCCTTCTTACCCGATCTGCTCAGAGGCCGCAAAGCATTCCCTTCACGTCGAGGATCTTCCGTCGGCGTCGCGTTGAGGGCCCGTGCGGGCGATCAGAGAGGATCGTTGCTGCTGGGTTGACAAGAAGATTTTTTGGCTTCATCGCGTCTGCGCTCGAAAAGATGGCCTTCGCAGTATAATGGTAGTGTAAGCCGTAATCCCTTACTCTGCAAGGTGAAACCGTCAGGAGAGATCGGTGTCGTGGGACAGCGGCATGAACACGAAGGGAACAGTTCGATGACGCCCATTCCCGTGGTGGCCATCGTCGGACGCCCCAATGTGGGGAAATCGACCCTTTTTAACCGGCTGGTGGGGCGCCGGAAGGCGATCATCCATAATGAGCCGGGCGTGACGAGGGACCGGCACTACGCCACGGGTCGCTGGAGGGGCCGCACGTTCATCCTTGCCGATACCGGAGGGCTCGAGCCCGACGCCAAGACGGGCCTCCCCGCCCTGGTGCTCGCGCAGGTTCGCCGCGCCGTCCAGGAAGCCGCCTTGATCGTTTTCGTGGTCGATGCCCGCGAGGGCGTGTTGCCGCTGGACCTAGAGATTGCCAGGTTGCTCCGACGGATTGCCAAGGCACCCATCGTTCTCGTGCCCAACAAGGTCGATCGGGCGGCCCAGGGGGATCTGCTGGTGCCCGAGTTCTCTCGCCTGGGGTTTGCCGAGGTCTTTCCGGTATCGGCCGAGCACGGACTGGGGGTTGCGGAGCTGGCTGATCTCATCGTCGAAGCGCTGCCATCCGGGGTTGACGAGACTGAGGAAACGGCTGTTCGAGTAGCTGTCGTGGGTCGTCCGAACGTGGGAAAATCATCGCTGGTTAACCGGATCCTCGGGCAGGAGCGTGTGATTGTGAGTGAGCAGCCGGGGACCACGAGGGACGTGATCGACACCCCATTCTCCTACCAAGACACCAATTACGTTCTGATCGACACTGCGGGTCTCCGCTCGCGCGCGAAGGTACAATGGCCATTGGAAGGATTCAGCGCGCTCAGGACACTGCGGGCCATTGAACGTTGTGATGTGGTGCTGATCGTCCTTGATGGGCCGGATGGGGTGACGGAGCAGGACGCCAAGATCGCCGCCTACGTCCAGAAGGCTGGGTGCGGTTCGATCCTCGTGGTCAACAAGTGGGACCTGGCTCCACCAGGGCCCGAGGCTCACCAGCACCTCACCGTGATGATCCGTGACCGTCTGAGGCATCTGGACTATGCGCCGATCGCATTCGTCTCGGCCCTCACCGGCTTCGGGGTCACTCCGCTTTTCTCTCTGCTCACTGCCGTCGCGACATCGCGTTCGCGCCGGGTCCCGACCCACGAGATCAATACGCTCATCGGGGAGGCTGTTCGAAAACATCCCCCCCCATCAGGTGGCAACCGAGAGATCCGCTTTCGCTACGCTATGCAGGCAGCCGGGCCACCACCCACCTTTCTGCTCGTTGTCAGTGACCCTCAGAAAGTCCCGGCCTCGTACCGACGCTATCTCGTCAACCAACTGCGAGGAGCGTATGGGTTTGTAGGGACACCCATCCGATTGGTCTTAAGGGCGAAGCGGGCGTAAGCGGACCGGTTCAGCGCCCGCTCGGGCGGAATCGATCATCACTGTCCTAGGGCCGCCTGAACTGAACGAGAATCCTGGAATCTTGTGGAGTTGGCGTTGACCACCGTACAAGACCTCGGCAGATGGGAGGTCTCTATTTGATCTGAATCATGGATATCCTTGATTTGGATCGTGGACAGCGAACGTGATTTGTCGTATGGCTTCAGGTGCCTGTGTCTATTGGCTGAATCGTCGCTGCGGCAAGCAAATGAGGACGCTCGTGGAAGAGAACTATTGCTTGACAGGTGTCGATGCTCCATGCTAGCGTGCCCGCATTGAGAAACCGAGAATTGTGCCTCACGTTTCCTTAGGGCCATGCAGGACTTCGATTCCTGGGGGAGGCCCCAGCCAGAGATGCCTTGCTGTCGCCTTCACTCCTCGCGTTCCCCATAGATAGTCTGTTGCGGTAGCGAATTGCATGTGCAAGGGGCTATCGCGTTCTCTCCTGACTGCGATCAGCCCGAAATGGCAAGTGGCATATCGATCTCTGGAAAAGGGGGGTCAACCATGAAGACTTTCGAGAAGCTTCAGCCGCCAAAAAGTGGTCACGCCATCACGTTGAAAGGGAGCCAGTTAGTTGTCCCAGATGATCCGATCATCCCCTTTATCGAAGGAGACGGGACGGGTCGCGACATCTGGCGCGCCTCGGTCCGCGTCTTTGACACGGCGGTGCAGAAGGCCTACCGGGGCAAGCGCCGCATCGTGTGGTTCGAGGTCTACGCCGGAGAAAAGGCGTTTAATGCTTTCAATAACTGGTTGCCAGACGACACAGTCGAGGCCTTCCGCACCTACCTGGTCGGGATTAAGGGACCGCTCACCACTCCCGTGGGTGGCGGGATTCGGAGCCTGAACGTTGCATTACGTCAATTGCTGGACCTCTACGTCTGCCTCAGGCCGGTCAGATATTTTCGCGGCGTGCCGAGCCCCGTGAAGCGTCCGGAACTTGTCGATATGGTGGTCTTCCGGGAAAATACCGAAGACATCTACGCCGGAATCGAATGGGAGGCGGAGTCCCCGGAGGTGAAGAAGATTATCGCCTTCCTCCAGACGGAGATGGGCGTGAAGAAGATCCGGTTTCCGAAGACCTCGGCTATCGGGATTAAGCCTATCAGCCGAGAAGGGACTGAGCGCCTCGTCGATGCGGCGATTCAGTACGCCCTCCGCCACAAGCGGAAGTCCGTCAATATGGTGCACAAGGGTAACATCATGAAGTTCACGGAAGGGGCCTTCCGGGATTGGGGCTATGCGCTGGCCGCCACCAAGTACCGGAATGAGACGGTCAGCATTCGAGAAAGCTGGATCCTGGACAATAAGGAGAGGAGTGCTAACCTGCTGACGGTTGAAGAGAACGCCCGAGCCATCGACCCCGGCTACAAGGATATGACACCCGACCAGCAGGCCAACGTCCGCAAGGAAGTCGAGGCTGCCCTGGCACTCTGGCCGACCCACGGCGATGGCAAGTGGAAAAAGAAGCTGATGATCAAAGACTCGATCGCCGACATCACGCTGCAACAGACCATCACGCGGGCCGATGAGTTCGACGTCATGGCGACTCCGAATCTCAATGGTGACTATCTTTCCGATGCGCTCGCTGCCCAGATCGGTGGGATAGGGATTGCCCCGGGCGGCAACATCAATTATATGACCGGCCACGCGATCTTTGAGGCGACGCATGGGACTGCCCCGAAGTACGCCGACCTTGATAAGGTAAATCCCGGATCCGTGATCCTTTCCGGAGACATGATGCTGCGCCACTTGGGATGGAGCGAGGCAGCGGATCTGGTCGTGCGGGGCCTTGAGCGGACCATCGAGCAGAAACGAGTAACCTACGACTTCGCGCGTCTCCTTCGCGCCGAAGGGGCAACCGACGTCAAGGAGCTGAAGTGCTCGGAGTTCGCCACAGCCGTTATCGAGAACATGGGTTAGTTGACCGGGGACAGTTCACGGTTGACAGTTGTCAGTGTACGGACGGAACGAATATTCAATTTTTTCTGTGAATCGTGAACCGTCAACTGTGAACCAGCGGAGGCGGTGATGCGACCCAAAGTGACGGTGGTTGGGGGCGCCGGTAATGTCGGCGCCACGGTTGGCCAGTACCTGGTTACGAAGGAGCTGGCCAATGTGGTCCTTATCGACATCCTGGAGAGCGTGCAGCACGGGAAGGGGCTGGATCTTCTCGAGGCAGGCCCGATCCTGGGTTCTGACAGCCGGATCTTTGGCACGAAGGATTACAAGGACACCGCCGGTTCCGACATCGTCGTCATCACGGCTGGGATTGCCAGAAAACCTGGGATGAGCCGAGATGATCTGCTGAACACCAATGCCAAGATCGTTGGCGGAGTGGTCGATCAGGTCATCGCCCATTCGCCGAACTGCATTCTGATCGTGGTCAGCAACCCGCTCGACGTGATGACCCAGTTGGCATTTAAGCGAAGCGGCTTCCCTCGGGAGCGGGTCATTGGTATGGCCGGTGTCCTGGATTCCGCGCGCCTCCGGGCATTTATCGCACAGGAGCTTCGGGTGTCCGTTGAAAACATTCACGCTTTTGTCCTTGGCGGCCACGGCGATACGATGGTCCCACTCCCTCGGTTCTCAACGGTTGCAGGGGTCCCGATCACCGAACTGTTGACGCCCGACCGGGTTGAGGCTCTGGTGAAGCGGACAGCCGGGGGTGGAGGGGAGATCGTAGCCCTTCTGGGGACCGGAAGCGCCTATTATGCTCCGGCCGCCTCAGTAATGGAGATGGTGGAGGCGATCTTGAAAGACAAGAAAAAGATCCTTCCCTGCTGCGTCTACTTGGAAGGAGAATACGGGATACGAGGGGTGTGCGTTGGTGTCCCGGTCAAGTTGGGGGCCTCGGGTGTTGAGCAGATCATCGAAATCCAGTTGACGCCCGACGAGGCCTCCGCCCTGAACCGGTCTGCGGCTTCGGTGAAGGAGCTGATCGGGATTTTAGGGCTTTAAAGGGCGTTCATAGTAGGAACAAGACGTTCGTAGTTCATAGTTAGAAGTAACAATGGATTCCATCTATGAACTCTGAACCATGAACTCTGAACGGTTAACCCTTTAAGGAAGGAGGACAGGCCGTTATGCGACAGGTAGGAAGGAACGTAGGGATCTCCCTGATGTTGGTGTTGGGGTTGTTGCTCGCCGGGTGCGGGCAGGAGCAGAAGAAGGAAAACGAGCAACTGAAAGCACAGGTCGCGTCGCTGCAAAAGGAGAACGCGGATCTCAAGGCAGGGGCGATGTCCCTCAAGGGTGACAACGAGGCCATGAAAAAACAGATCGATGAAATGAAGCACCACATGGAACAGATGCAGATGAAAGGGGGCAAGGCTGCAAAGAAAAAGTAGCTCACCGAGGCGCCGGTAGGCGGTAGTGGCGGACTCAGGCGGCAAAGGGATCCGGTCGTGCTGTGTTCGCGGTGTGTGCGCATGTCGTGAAACGGCTGGATCTCTTCGCCGAGGGAGCATGTGACGGGGAAGCTATTGAAAGATCAGCGGGGGTACTTCGCGGCAGCGGCGACGCTCCGAAAGGACGCCTGGTGGATCGAGCCGCTCCTCGTGGTGCTGGTGCTGGGGGGCTTCGTCGTTTACTCGACCTGGGCCGCCTTCCAGAATGCTCACTACTATGCGAATCCCTACCTCTCCCCCTTCTATTCTCCCTGCATCGCGGCCAACTGCGAGCACCTGAGCTTCCAACTCGTCGGCAAGTGGTGGAACTGGTCTCCGGCCTTCCTGATCCTTTGGGTGCCCGCCGTGTTCCGCCTTACCTGCTATTATTACCGGAAGGCCTACTACCGGTCGTTCTGGTGGGCCCCGCCCGCCTGTGCCGTGCCTGACGCCCGCACCGGCTACGGCGGAGAGACCTCCTTCCCTCTCATCTTCCAAAATCTCCACCGGTACACGTTTTATCTCGCGGTGCTCTTTATCTTCGTCCTCCTGTGGGATGCCATTCTGGCGCTCCGCTTTCCCGACGGCTTCGGTGTGGGCGTGGGGACGCTTGTGCTCTGGCTCAACGTGGGGCTGCTGGCACTCTACACCTTTTCCTGTCACTCTTGTAGGCACCTCTGCGGGGGCCACGTCGATGTGTTCTCCAAAGCTCCTTCGCGCCACCGGATCTGGCGTGGGGTGAGCTGGCTCAACGAACGGCACGCCCTCTTCGCGTGGCTCAGCCTGTTCGGCGTGGGCCTCGCTGATCTCTACGTGCGCCTTGTCTCGATGGGGATTATCAATGACCTGAGGTTGCTGTAATGGGGCTGGATAAATACGAGACTCACGAGTACGACGTCATCGTGATCGGCGCGGGAGGGGCCGGACTTCGAGCCGCCATCGAAGCCTCGGCCCAAGGGGCAAGGACGGCCCTGGTCTGCAAATCCCTGCTGGGCAAGGCCCACACGGTCATGGCCGAGGGCGGGATCGCCGCCGCGCTCGGCAACGTCTGGCCGGAGGACAACTGGAAGGTGCACTTCCGCGACACCATGCGCGGGGGCAAGCTGCTCAACAACTGGCGCATGGCCCAGCTCCACGCCCAGGAGTCGCCGGACCGCGTGAAGGAGCTGGAGGCCTGGGGGGCGCTCTTCGACCGCACCCCCGACGGGCGGATCCTCCAGCGCGATTTCGGTGGCCACCGCTACGCGCGCCTGGCCCACGTGGGGGACCGCACCGGCCTTGAGATGATCCGTACCCTCCAGCAGCACGCCGTGCACAAGGGGATCGATGTCTTCATGGAGTGCACGATCACCCGCCTCCTGAAGGACGGCGAGCGCGTCGCCGGGGCCTTCGGCTACTGGCGGGAGAGCGGGCGGCTCGTGGTCTTCAAAGCGAAGGCCGTCGTGCTCGCCACGGGCGGGATCGGCAAGATCTGGAAGTTTACCTCCAACTCGTGGGAGTACACCGGTGACGGAGTGACTCTCGCCCTCGACGGTGGGGCGCAC
>Ga0209521_10005285_pt1 | contig 10233 bp, 9 predicted proteins | sample Rifsed19ft4_FD_184016 | JGI IMG/M metagenome (GOLD analysis project Ga0209521, IMG submission 184016) | Soil microbial communities from Rifle, Colorado, USA - sediment 19ft 4 (version 2) | ecosystem: Environmental > Terrestrial > Deep subsurface > Rock core/Sediment | place: Rifle, Colorado... | reverse complement strand
CGTCTCGGACGGAATCGGCAGTCATTAACGACGAGCGCGCTCCCGCGCGACCCCCTCGCCTGGAGAGACCCCGATCAGGCCACCAGGCGGCATATAATCGGCGGCTGCGGAGCCCGTGCCCGTCGGAGGAAAGATGAACATCAAGCTCGCATTCACGCCCGTCTCGCAGAACCCGGCGGACCTGCTGGCCGTCGTGCTCGACGAGGACAAGACCCTCCACGACATCGACGACATGACGATCGCCGCCCACGTGGCGCGGGCGGCGGAGGCCTTCCGCGACAAGAGCCTGAAGCGGGAGTACTTCGCGACACTCGGGGAAGGGGCGAAGGCCAAGGCCCTCGTCGTCTACTGGAGCCCCCAGCTCAAGAGCTGGAACCTCTGGGAGAACCTGAAGACCTTCGCCGCGCGGGCACTCCGCCTCGCGCGCGACTATCGGCTTGCCCGGGTGGCGCTCGTGCTCAACACCGCCGAGGCCGCCCCCCTCGTCGGCAAGGCGGTCGAGGGCGCGGTGCTCGGCACCTACGCCTTCGACAAGTACAAGCAGGAGAAGGACGAGTTCCTCGCCAAGGAGGCCTCGCTCACGCTGCTCGTGCACCCCGATCACCGTGCGGACGCGGAGGCCCGCCGGGCCCGCTACCTCTGGGTGTCGGAGAACGTCAACCGCGCGCGCGACCTCATCAACGAGCCGGGCGCGGTGGTGACCCCGGAGTCGATGGCGAGCGAGGCGAGCGAGCTGGCGCGCGAGGTGGACCTCGAGGTCGAGGTCCTCGACCCCACCGCGCTCAAGGCGCGCGGTTTCGAGGCCATCCTGCGCGTGGGGCAGGGCAGCCCCCACCCCGGGCGCATGGTGATCCTGCGTCACGTGCCGAAGAAGCCCTCGAAGGAGACGCTCGTCCTCGTGGGCAAGGGCATCACCTTCGACTCCGGGGGGATCAGCCTCAAGCCCGGCGACAAGATGTGGGAGATGAAGGGCGACATGGCAGGGGCGGCGGCGGTGCTCTACGCGCTCCGCACCCTGGGGAAGATCCGTCCCGAGCTCAAGGTGGTGGGCATCCTCTGCTGCGCGGAGAACCTCCCCGACGCCAACGCCCAGCGCCCGGGCGACATCTTCGTCGCCAAGAACGGCAAGTCGATCATGGTCGACAACACCGACGCCGAGGGCCGCCTCGTCCTCACCGACGGCCTCGCCCGCGCCGGCGAGGAGGGCGCGACCCACATCGTCGACATCGCCACCCTGACCGGCGCCGTCGTGCGCGCGCTGGGCCCGAGCGTCGCCGGGATCATGGGCACCGACCACGAGCTCTCCCGGCGCGTCATGCGCTCGGGGGAGAACCACGGCGAGGCCTTCTGGGAGCTCCCGCTCGTCGAGGAGTACAAGGAGTCGCTCAAGACGCCCTTCGCCGACATCAACAACATCGCCGCCGCGGGTCTGGCGGGGGCCATCACCGCCGGGCTCTTCCTGCGCGAGTTCGTCCCCTCGGGGGCGGCCTGGGTGCACCTCGACATCGCAGGCCCGATGTTCCGGGACAAGGAGTGGAAGTACTACGAAGCGGGGGCGATCGGCTTCGGGCTCAAGACCCTCGTCGACCTCTGCGAGCGCTTCCGTGATCCTCTCCCGTAGACGGGTGAGCTTCGACCGCGTCACCGAGCTCGTCTGGGTCGGCTCGCGGGTCGCCTCCCGCGACGACTACCGCCGGCTGTGCGCCCAGGGGATCCGCGCCTGCGTCGACATGAAACAGGAGGGGGCGGACCCCTGGGCCTTCGAGGCCTTTCTCTGGCTCCCGACCCCCGACCACGAGCCGCCCACCGAGATCCATCTCCGCTTGGGCGTCGCCTTCCTTCGCGAGTGCGAGGCGGAGGGGCTGCCCGTGTTCGTGACCTGCCAGGCGGGAGTGGGGCGCTCGCCGACCCTCGTCCTCGCCCACCTCTTGAGCGGTCGCTTCCGCGAAGCCGGGGTCCAGACGGCGCTGGAGTTCCTCCGGGCGCGCCGCCCCCTGGTGCGACCCAGCCCCGGGCAGATCGAGGCCGCCCGGCGGGCCGCGTCCGGCCTCGGCGAGACATCGCCCTCGCTGGACCCGGTGGCCCCGGGAACATCCTGACCTCCCGGCGCGTAGGCCTCCGCGGGGGCTGAGCATGGTGCGGGTGGATGGGAACGGCGACGGCAGCGGTCTCATCCGCGTCCGCGGCCTCGACAAAAGCTACCGCCGGGGCAGCGAGGAGATCCACGTCCTCCAGGGCCTGAACCTCGATGTGGAGGCGGGCGAGTTCGTCGGCTTCATGGGCCCGAGCGGCTCGGGCAAGACGACGCTCCTGAATCTTCTGGGCGGCCTGGACGTCCCCTCCGCGGGGACGGTCACCGTGGCCGGCGACGAGATCACGGCCATGTCGCGGCGCCGGCTCACCGCCTGGCGCGCGCGCCACGTCGGCTTCGTCTTCCAGATGTACAACCTCATCCCGGTCCTGACCGCCTACCAGAACGTGGAGCTGCCGCTGCTGCTCACACCTCTCGGGCGAAAGGAGCGCCGCGCGCACGTGGAGGCCGCGCTGCGGATCGTCGGCCTCGAGGATCGCATGCACCACTTCCCGCGGCAGCTCTCGGGTGGGCAGGAGCAGCGGGTGGCCATCGCGCGCGCCATCGTGGCCGACCCCACGTTCCTCCTGTGCGACGAGCCGACCGGCGACCTCGACCGCAAGAGCGCAGGGGAGATCCTCGACCTTCTCGGCCTCCTCGTCTCCGAGCGCCGCACCACCGTCTTGATGGTGACTCACGACCCGCGGGCGGCGGAGCGGGCGAGCGCGCTCCTCCACCTCGACAAGGGGGTCCTGGTGGAGGCGGCGGACGGGAAGCCCCGGCCGGAGGCCCGGGCATGAGGTTTCTTCCGCTGCTGCTCGCCAACCTGCGCCGCAAGAAGATACGCACGACGCTCACGATCGGGTCCTTCGCGGTGGCGCTCTTCCTGTTCGGCCTGCTCGCCGCGATCCACTTCGGCTTCCGGCAGGGCATCGACGTGGCGGGTGCCGACCGGCTAGTGGTGATCGGGCGGACCTCGCTCATCCAGCCCCTGAGGCTCACCTACGGCGACCGCATCCGGCGAATCCCCGGCGTGAAGCACGTCGCGCACTCGACCTGGTTCGGCGGCGTCTACCAGGACCCCAAGAACTTCTTCCCGCAGTTCGCGATCGTGCCCGAGGACTGGCTCACGATGTACCCCGAGTTCGTCGTGGACGAGGACGAGTGGCGGGAGTTCGTGGCCGACCGCCAGGGTGTCATCGCGGGGAGGAAGCTCGCCGCGCGCTTCGGCTGGAAGGTCGGCGACCGCATCCCGCTGCGGGGCACGATCTTCGGAGGGAGCTGGGACTTCAACCTGCGGGGGATCTACCGCGGCCTGCGCCCGCAGGATGACGAGACGCAGTTCTGGCTGCGGCACGATTACCTCAACGAGAAGGGACCGCAGTGGTGGCGCGGTCTCGTGGGCTGGTACGTCATCCGGGTCGCCCGCCCCGACGATCCCGTGGTCTTCCAGGAGCCCCACGAGTATATGTGGGTGGGCGGGATCACCTTCTACGCGCGCCGCCCGGTGCTCATCCTGAAGGACCCCAAGTTCGACGGGGTGGCGGCACGCCGCCGGGAGCCCCCGGACCGCTTCGTGGATCGGGAAGGCCTCCTCCGGCTCTGGACCTCGGGCCGCCGCGTGGTGGTGGTGGCCGACGGCGGGGGGGACCTCCCGGCCGTCCTCCACCAGGCCCGGCCGGCCACCGTGCTGGGGCAGTCCGGGGGGCGCGTCGTCCTCCGCCCCCGCGCGCCGGACGCTTCCGAGGACGCTCCCGCTGTAAGAAGCGATGAGCCCCACCGTTCCCGCGCTCGCCAGGAGATACGACCTGCCGAAGCCAAGGTGCTCCGAAAGGGACAGCAGCAATAGATAGAAGAGGCAGAGGGCAAAGCCGACCAGCAGATATTGGAACGGGTGGATTCTCATTCGACCCAGGACCTCGAAGAGAAAGTAGACGGCGAAGGTCATGAAGAGGAAAAGGACGCCGTACTTGATCGTGCGGCTGGTCTTCGCGTACGAGTCGACGGGCTGGAAGAGCGTTACCCCGGACGTCCACTGGCCCAGGAGATCCGCGGTCACTTCGTTGTCCTTCCATTCCTGAGGATAAGGGCGTGTGAGGTACGAGATATTCCACTCGGCGGTGAAACCGTTCGGTCTCACTTCGCGAGAATCCGGGAGAAACTTTCCCGTGAAGCTCGGGCTCGGCCAGGTGGAAGAGAGCGAGAGCCTCGTTTCCTTCCCCAGTGGAGCGAAGAGGAGCTCGCGGCTGCCGTTGAGATCGAGCTCGAAGGAGAAAGGCACGCGCTCACCCGGGGCCGCTCTTTCGAGATGAGGGACCCGGGCGTGGATGCCGCTTCCGCAGAGCGCGACGGCTCCCGGACCGGGCTCGAAGGTCAAGGCCTCATCGCCCCAGCGAGCGACGACGGCCCGTTTGATACCCCGGAGGTCCGGGATCCCGACCACCAGGACCGCCTCGTCCCACAAGACGTCCTCGAAAGGGATCTTCCAGATTCCCAGGTCCGGGCGTTCGAACTCTCCTTCCCACTTCAGCCCGACGTCATAGAGCGCGACCTCGTAGATGCCCCGGTATCGGATCTCCGGCCGCACATTGCCCTCGATGCCGAGGGTCGAGGGAAGAAACCTCGTGTGACCCACGTGGGTCACGACCTCACGGTCCACCCCCACGGTTCGATAGCGGTAGGGGACCGACAGGATGGGACCCACCAGCGATTGCTCGGAGCCCCACTTCTCGGCTACCTCGCGCTCAACTACGAATCGAGTCGCCTCCCTCTCCCCCACCAGCATACCGACCATCGCGAGCGGAATCAGAAGCAGCAGGATGAGAACGCCGATCACCGCCGCCCGTGCAATGGGTGAGTGGATCCACGTGGCAATTTCGTCGAGCATTCGATTCCTCCTCCACGTCGATCTGACGAAAACAAGGCGCCCCTTCGAGGGCGGCGGTGAGGCATTATCGAGACGAAATGAAGCGGGATTGTGGCGGGCTTTCGTCTATGACATCCTCGACCGCGAGAGGTGGCACATGAGGGTTTTGTGGTCTTCCCTTCTCCTGGTTTCGCTCGCGTCCTCCACGTCCGGCCAAGAGGTCTACGACGTCTTGATCCGCGGAGGAAGGGTCCTCGACGGATCGGGTAATCCCTTCATCAAGGCCGACGTCGGCCTTCGCGGCGATACCGTGGCCGCGATCGGAGACCTCTCGAAGGCATCGGCGGCGAGGACCATCGACGCCTCGGGAAAGTACGTCGTTCCCGGCTTCATCGCCCTCCACGAGCACATCGACCACGACATCCTGGAAGGCAACGGCGATCTACCTAACTTCACTACGCAGGGATTCACCACCGCCGTCCTGAACGCCGACGGCCGCACCGCCGTCTGGCCCGTCTCCCGCCAGCGCGCGGAGATGGAGAAAGCGGGCTCGGCGCTGAACGTGGTGATGATGGTCGGGCACGGGACGGTGCGCTCTCGGGTGATGGGGGACGACTTCCGCCGTCCCGCCACCGCGGCGGAGATCGCGGAGATGAAAGCCCTGGTTCGCGGGGGAATGGAGGAAGGCGCCTTCGGTCTATCGACCGGCCTCGAGTACGTTCCCATGCGCTACAGCACCGAGGAGGAAGTCCTCGAGCTCGCGAAGGTAGTGGCCCCCTTCGGAGGCCACTACCAGGCGCATCTCCGAAGCCAGGGTCAGTACGCGAAGTGGCAGCTTCCGAGCTACGAAGAAAAGCCCATCACCCAGATCGACGCCGTCATGGAGACCCTCCAGATCGCGAGGATAGCGGGCATTCCAGTGATGATGGACCACCTCCATCCCAAAGGTCCGCGCGAGTGGGGCTCGGGGAGGATCATCACGCAGCTCGTGGACCGTGCCTGGCAGGACGGGCACCAGGTCTACATCAACATGCACTCCTACGAAGCCTACGACGAGAACATCATTCTCGTGCCCCGCTGGGCGCTCGTGGTGAAGCCCGTCGCCGGTCTCGGCCAGTACGACTCGAATCACCCCGAGGCCGACTACACGAACCTGAGAGAGAACCTGAAGCGCCGGCTCGCCGACTCCGAGCTGAACCGGATCATCCGCAGGGACATCGCCTACGAGCTCGACCGGCAGGGGGGACCGGACGGCCTTCTGATCATGGACTACGTCGACAAGACCTGGGTGGGAAAGACCGTAGGCCAGGTCGCGAAGGAGCGGGGCGAGGATCCGGTGGATACCGCAATCCACATCCAGATGAACGGATTCGATCGGCCCGGCGGGATCCAGCTGCGGGCGTTCGCAGTCTCGCTCCTCGATCTCGAGGAGTTCATGAAGAAGGATTACACCGGCGTATGCACCGACCGGCAGGGAGACACCCCCGAGCTGCGCCAGAATCCGTTCGTCCACCCGGGCACCTTCGCCACAACCACTCGCCTCCTCCGTCAGTTCGTCTTCGAGAAGAAGACGATCACTCTCCCCTTCGCGATTCGTTCCCTCACGTCACTTCCGGCCTCCATCCTCGGCCTTCGGGACCGCGGACGGCTCGTCGAGGGCGCCCGGGCCGACGTGGTGATCTTCGATCCCGAGGATCTCCGCGACAAGGCGACCTACTTCGAGCCGTTTCAGTTCAGCGAGGGAATCGAAGAGGTCTGGGTCAACGGAACGCTCGTCGTCGACGAACGGAAGCCAACGGGGGCGCGGCCCGGGAAGGTGCTCTCACGCCAGCGGACGAAGGGCGGAATCTAGATCGGGTCTCAGCCCACGGTTCGGGGCGGGAAGATTGGCCACCACCTAGCGTCAAAGGCTCGGGATGAGCTTTTCGCCGATTCGGAGAATCTCGTCGTGGTCGTCGGGCGCGGGAGCGTTCGCGAGGAGATCGAGCGCTCGCTCGCGGACCAGGGAGTCGGCGCGGGGGCTCCCGTTCTCGACCCATTTTTCTAGTCCGATCTTCGGAAAAAGGCTCGGGTAATAGGCGTTCTTGTAGCGCTCGAGCGTCGAGGGTGCCATGAGGAAGTGCCCCTCGGCCGCGAACTGCTCCACCGCCTCCGCGGCGCCTAGAGAGGCTTCGTCGACGGCGAAACCCCGGGCGAAGAGCCGCGACGCCCCGATCACCTCGTCGCCGTAGACCGTCATCGCCGGCGAATAGGCTTTGGAGTTCAAGGTACTGCCCACGAACGGCGCCAACCCTACCTTCCCGATGACGCTCGTGATCTGATTCATCCACGAGGCTCCGGCGGAGAGCAGGTCGGGGCCCCAGCCCTCGCCGCTTCCGGAAGTACCCGCGTGGGGGATCTCGTAGTGACCCATCATCTCGGCGCAAGCCAGGTTGATGAGTATGGTCTGGGGATCGTAGAAGTCGATCATGGTCTTCATGTCGAAGAACATGGGAAGGCTTCCAAGGATGATGGGCGCTCCCGGCTTCGCGAGCTGCGCGAGCACCAGACCGCCCAGCAGCTCGGCATTCAGAAACGCGAGGGCGCCGGCGCAGGTGAGAGGGGTGGTCATGCCCGCCATTCCGTAGTTCGAATAGATGGCGGGAATCGAGCGCTCGACGGAGTCCAGGAGCTTGTCCGTCGTGCCCTCGTTCACCACGAGCGGGGTGATCGGGTTGAGATAGGGAATCGCGAACGGCTTTTCGCCCAGGTCACCCCGCACCGCGTCGAGGAGCTTCAGAACCTGCGGGTACAGCTTCTCGTCGGAGATCAGGAGCACCAGCGGCTTCGTCGAATTCGCGACCATCTCGAGGACCGCGTAGAGGTCCGCCACCTGAGGCGGCAGATCGCGGAGGACCCCTAAGGTCGAGATCACGTCGTAGCTCGGGAGAGCCTGGCAAAGGCGGACACTCCGCTCCATGTGCGAGCGGGTGAAGGGCGCGAGCTCGTCGGTCGCGGGATCCTGATACCAGAGGTTAGTGACCCCGACGCCGAACCGGGTCTCTCCGTCGCCGAGCTGGAACGCCGGTTGCCCCGCGCGATCGAAGATGTCGATCGTCGCGGGAGCGGTCTGGATGGCCGCATCAACGAGCTCGTGGGTAAAGTACACGCGGTCGCCTTCGATCCGCGCGCCCCCCGCCGCATAAACCTTGCGCGCCCGGTCCGAATCCACTCGAAGACCGGACTCCGCGAGGATCACGAGCGAGGCTTCGTGGACCGCTTCGACCTGGTCGCTCCTCAGCAAGGTCAGTCGCGGGCGGGCGATGTTCTCCATGCGGCTTCTCCCGGTCGCACATCATCTCTCGGCCGAGGGTCGGGGTAAACTGTGGGGCAGTGATCCGACGTCTATCCTCAAAGAAGTGGATGAGGCGACCCGTTCAGCGCTCGACGGCGCGCCTGACGGCAATGAGCGAAATCTGCTCGAGAGCGGGATAGCGGCCCTTCTCATCCGGCCGTCGCTCCACCGGCTCCACCTGTTGAATCGTCGTGCGGGCCGGCGGCGCGGTCCCCAGATACTCGGAGTAGACCTCGTCGACCACTTCGTGATCCGCCAGGTCGTCGAGATAGACGTGGGTCGCCACGACCTGACCGAAATCCATGCCCGCTTCTTCGAGCCCGTCCAAAAGATTCCGCATGGTCTGCCGCAGTTGGTGCTCAACCGTAGCCGCGTAGATCCCGCTTCCGGGACCGGGGATGAAGCCGCTCTTGGCGGAACAATAAAGCGTATCCCCTGCGAAGACGCAGGGACTCGCCGTCGGGCTCGGCGCCATGTTCTTCGGCCTTACAGCTCGGCGCTGTCCGAGATCCCGCACCGCCACTCCCGTGTACTCGATCGAAGCACCCAAGGGCAGGCTCTTGACCCAGATCGTCGCGCGCGCGGGCGTGTTCCCGAGCTCGAAACGCCTGGCGTAGCGCTCGTTCATGATCTCGAGCGGGATCGTCGCGGTGAGATAGGGATTCACGAAGACCAGGTGGCTCATCGAAAGACCGGCAGCCTCGAGAACCGCCTGTAGACCATCGAGCGCCGAATCGACCTGGGCGGCGGGGTCATCGTGTTTTCCTCGGGTGGCGGAAATGAATAATCGGTCGTGCGTGAGAACACCAGGAGACTCGGGCTCATCGGAAGGATGGCCCGGGACGGAGATCACCTTCTTCTGCGAGGGATTCCGAATCGCCACGGCGTCGATCGCGATCGGGGTCCCGGAGAGCTTGGCCACCCCCAGAACGGCCCTCGCCGGCGGCGCTTCGGGAAAGTACCGCGCGTAGATCCGGTTCATGTCCTCGAGCTTCTCGATGTCCTCGAGATACACGTGCGTATAGACGACGTGCTCCATCGTCAGTCCATCGGCCTCCACGACCGCTTTCACGTTCTCGAGCGTCTGTTCGACCTGATCTTCGAACGCGGAAGGCGAGCTTCCGTCGGGGGCGCGCGCACCCTGGCCGGAGACGTACAAATAGTCCCCCACGCCAACTTGTAGCAAGATCAGCGCCGTCAGTGGGCTCATCACGGAGTGAAGTGTATCGTTTTCACGGGTTACCTTGAAACGAGTTCCACAAGGTGGAAACGCTCCTCCCGGTCTTCGATGGCCGCGTGGTCTATCAGTCGGAGGGCGCTTTTCGAGTAACGGGTCTTCTAAATGACCGACGATAGAAGGTAGCCTCCTCGCCGTCATCAAAGACAGCGAAACACCCGGGGAGGCGCGCCCAGAACCAGGAGGAACGTGCCCACGCTCTCGCCGGTATCGAGGCGGGTGACGCGGAGAGTCATCGTTTCGCCATCCGTGGTCCCCTGATGCAGGGCTGGATAACGGACCGGCTCTTCTCCCTCGATCACCGGACCGCCCTTTCCTGGAACGAACGTGCCTCGCGCTTCGAATCGGCCGCTCGCATCGGGCTTCAGAGGCTCGTCGATGGAGCCTGAAGCGCAGTCGTACTCCAGCGTCGCGCCGGCCGCGGTAACCGTCAACCCGATGTGCTCGCCGCCCCATTCACCCAGAAGGTCTGCGGACGTAAGTGGGTCCATGCAAGCGCCGGCGAGGAAAATAGAAATCGCCGCAATCGGACGATACCGGTGGGCCATCAAGGGCAAGTGTAATCGGTCTCCGCTCCGGGGTGAAGCCAAGGCTTCTGAAGATGGCGGTGCTCGCGCCGATGCCGAGGGCGAGGGTTACGATGGCGACCGCGGTGAAGCCGGGATTCCTCAGAAATTTTCGGCTGACGAGAGAGAGCTCGGTGCGGAGGGGAAGCATACTCGGTG
>Ga0209521_10005284_pt1 | contig 10233 bp, 8 predicted proteins | sample Rifsed19ft4_FD_184016 | JGI IMG/M metagenome (GOLD analysis project Ga0209521, IMG submission 184016) | Soil microbial communities from Rifle, Colorado, USA - sediment 19ft 4 (version 2) | ecosystem: Environmental > Terrestrial > Deep subsurface > Rock core/Sediment | place: Rifle, Colorado... | reverse complement strand
TAAGCTACGGCGGCCGCCTGGTGGAGGATTTCAGCGTCACTTTCAAGAACGGCCGCGTGGTGGAAGCCAAAGCCAGGAAAGGCCAGCAAGTGCTGGATGACATCCTGGCCACAGATGACGGCGCCGGCCGCGTGGGAGAGATCGCCCTGGTGCCGCACAGCTCACCCATCTCCCAATCCGGGCTGCTGTTCTACAACACCCTGTTCGACGAGAATGCCGCCTGCCACATTGCCATCGGCCGCGCCTATCGCTTCACGCTTAAGGACGGTGAAGGCATGAGCTCCGAGCAGTTCGCGGCAGCCGGCGGCAACGAAAGCATCGTGCATGTGGACTTCATGGTTGGCTCCGATCAATTGGACATCGACGGGCTCAGCAAGGATGGCAAGGCGGAGCCGGTGCTGCGCAAAGGGGAATGGGCTTTCAAGGTGTAGACCGATTTTTTCTATGCGCATCGCACTTTCAGTCGAGGAGTTTCCGACATTTAATATGTGATGTAGCAATTTTGAAGCAAACCACACGATGCAAAATCAGTTTAACTTTGACATTGTAAGGGACAGACTGTTGTGGGAAATGTACCGATGCCCTTTCTTAAGCCAAGCCTAGTACAAACCGGTTTTTTAGAAGGGCTTCTTTATGCCAGAATATTCAAGGGCCTGGTTTATTTTGATGCGCAATATGGTTCCACAATAGAACACAACTCTAATCATGTGATTATTGAAAGACTAGAAAAAACACTAATTAGGAAACCAAAGTATTGGTTGGCTTTATATCAGCTTGGCGATTGGTATTCGCGAGACAAACGATATTTTGAGGCAATTAATATATTACAGAAGGCGTATAGCATTCGTCCTAAAGATCCGAGATCAACCTATGCGCTTGCCACAACCTACCGCGTATTAGTAAGAGCAAGATTTGTTGGGATAGACCCAAAAGATATTTTGCCTGCAAGCGTAGAAAGAATAGCTGGTGAAGATTTCGACCCGGCAGCATCAGCCCGCGATCTTAATGCGCTTGGCCTTACTATAGACGAAGCTGCAGAACAAGCTATGGAATATTTCGAAAAAACATTGGCTTTGGGAGTACGAAAGGGAGAGGAGCATCTTGTTACATCGTCACTTGAGAAGATGTATGCCGAGTTTCCGCACCTTGAAGTGAAGATAAAAAACAAGCGGGATGAGTCAACTGGTATCTTTCAAGTTACGCGTAAAGGTGCAGGGGGTATTAATAACGAAGCAATTAGTCGCTACAGTCGTCTAAGATATTTGATTAACGATTTACCAAGATATCGGTATGAGTTAGGAGAGGTGATTCGTTTATGCCAATGGGCGATTGCCGCGGATAATCGACTAGGTGATGCATTTGTGTTACTAGCCAATGCATATTCTCTTCTTGATTCAAATGTAAGCTCAAGTAGTCTAGGTTACTTTTACTATATGCGTTGGGCCGCTGCCATAATACAGCATTGGGTAGATACACCACTCAGTAATTTTCCGTTTACCAAGGATGTCAAAATCGGGCAAACGTTGTATGGTGATATCCTTGAAATGACAAAGAAAGAGTTACGGTGTTCACAAGAAGAGGCAATTCATCAAATGAAAGTTTGGAGTAATTTATACTTGAGCGAAGCATTAAATCCTGCAAGCTTTGGCGTAATTAAAAAACAGCTAGTTAACCAAAAATGATTTGAGAGACGCCGAATGGGTTTTCAAGCCTTAGGAGGACATATGGGCATGGTCGAATTCGACGCAAAGGGCGTAAAACGCCGGGGTTACCTGGCGCTGCCCTCATCTCAAAAAGGGCCGGGCCTGCTATTGCTGCATGCCTGGTGGGGGCTAACTGATCTTTTCACCGGGCTGGCAGATAAATTTGCCGCCGAAGGCTTTGTGGTCTTCGCCCCGGATATGCATGATGGCAAACAGACCGCCGAGATTGCCGAAGCCGAAAAGCTGGTGGGCGAACTCGAACGCGATTTTCCAGCTGCAGTGGCGATCGCCAAAGGAGCACTCGAAACCCTGCAAAACCACCCGGCGGTGACCAGCAAAAAGCAAGCCGCAGTGGGTTTCTCCATGGGGGCGGCATATGCTTATATGCTGGATAAAGAGATTCCGGATGCTTTTGACCGGATCGTGTTGTTTTACGGGATGCCTGGAGCAGATATTAGTAAAAGCCGGGCTCGGTATCTGGGGCACTATGCCGAGAACGATCCGTACGAACCCAGTGAAGCCGTGGAGAACTGGAAAGCCGATAATCTGCAGGTGCATGTTTACCCTGGCACGGGGCATTGGTTCTTTGAGCACAACCGGCCAGATGCTTATCACGCACATGCCGCCAAGCTAGCATGGGATCGCACGCTGGCCTTTCTAAAGTCCTGATTATGGATATGCGGCTCGCAGCGCGGAGCTCTTCCGAGACACAAGCGTTCACGAGCCCGCTGTTATGATGATCCGGCTCTAATTTGCCGGAGGTTTTATGCAGGGAAACGGGAACGGTGAACGGAGCGCTTGAGGGTTGAAAACAAATAGTTTGCTGGCTTAAATGACAAGCGCCCAGGTGAGGGGGGCACCCGGACGCTCGTCAAGCGGATTATACCGTTTGTGAATTGAGTGTCAAGCCAGCTGGCAAACTCTAATTTTCAGGTCTGTACAAGTAGAACAGGGATCAGGCGCTCAAGTTACGCAGCGGCAATTGCGCCGCTGCTTTTGGAGTTTCTGCCGTGCTACCGCTAGGCAACGAAACTCCATCTTCTTGTTCTGTGCCGAAGGTGGGAATCGAACCCACATGCCCGATGGGCACACGATTTTGAGTCGTGCGCGTCTGCCAGTTCCGCCACTTCGGCTATTGGGGATAAAAGTATAATCATTCGAATGTCTAAGGTCAACACTGGAATTCGCTCCCGAATTTTTGAATGCTTGGGAAATCAACTTGGAGTTGCGTTAGTCTGCGAAAGTAGACTAGCAACTCCTAAGGCGCATGCTTTATGCGCCTAGGCATTATCGGTCTACCGCAGGCGGGCAAAACTACCATCTTCAACGCGCTGACCCGCAGCCACCGCCCGCTGGCAATGAGCGCCGGCCGGGTGGAGATCAGCACCGCGGTGGTAGATGTGCCCGACGAGCGCCTGCTCAAGCTGGCCGCCCTATACAATTCGAAGAAGATCGTGCACGCCCAGATCTCCTTTGCCGATGTCGCCGGGCTGGGCTCCGGGGACGCCTCCAAGGGGCTCTCGGCGCAATTGCTGAATGCGCTCACCGGCATGGACGGCCTGCTGCTGGTGGTGCGCGCCTTCGAGGACCCCAGCGTGCCGCATCCCCACGAAACCGTAGATGCGGCTCGCGACCTCGGCTTCGCCCAGGACGAACTCCTGCTCAATGACCTGGTCATCGTCGAACGCCGCCTGGCCAAACTCAGCGAGGAGCGCGGCAAAGGCGGCCGAGAGATCCCGGCCCTCGAGCGCGACTTGGCGCTCTACGGACACCTGCAGCAAGCCCTTTCCGATAATAAGCCGTTGCGTGAATTGGAACTGAGCTCCGACGAACAGGCGCAGGTGGCCGGCGCCGGCATGCTGACCCTCAAACCACTCCTGATCGTGCTCAACCTGGCGGAGGGTCAGGCCGCCCCGGCGCTGCCCAACACCCAGGCGCCTCTGCTTACATTGCAGGGCAAACTGGAGATGGAGCTGGCGCAATTGCCGCCTGAGGAAGCGCAGGCTTTCCTGCAGGAATACGGCTTGCAAGAAAGCGGGGCGCGCCGCGTAATCCGCGCGGCTTATGACCTGCTCAATACGCAAACCTTCTACACGGTAGGTGAGCCGGAAGCGCACGCCTGGATGCTGCGCCGCGGCGAGTCCGCCCTAGATGCCGCCGGCACCGTCCACTCCGACATCGCCCGCGGCTTCATCCGCGCCGAGATCGTCGCCGGCCAGGACCTGCTGGACCTGGGCGGCATGGCCGCCGCCCGCGACAAAGGCCGCCTGCGGCTGGAGGGCAAAGAGTATCTTATGCAAGATGGGGACGTGATCAACGTAAGGTTCAATGTTTGATTGTTGAAAAATTGATAGTGGGGTATAAGGCACTTGGAAAACAAGTCAAAAAGAAACAGGAAAAACAACACACGCAGCATGCGTCTGCAATAAATTCCGCATGTCATTGCGAGCGAGCGCAGCGAGCGTGGCAATCTCCCACACTGCGGAGATTGTTTTGTATGCCCACGGCATGTGCATTCCTCGCAATGACGGTTTTGAGGTTGAGGACGTTGGACGTCTCGACGTCCAGCGTAAATTGCCAGACTCGCCCATAATGGGGCGCGATGTCTGCGAAACTGCCCCTCAACCAAATCTTGCACGGCGATTGCGTCCCGCTGCTCGCTGGCTTGCCGGCCAATTCCATCGACTTAATCTTCGCCGACCCGCCCTATAACCTGCAACTGCAGCGCGAATTGCGACGCCCCAACAACACCCGGGTGCGCGGCGTGCAGGAAACCTGGGACCGCTTCGCCGATTTCGCCGCCTACGATGAATTCACGCGCGCCTGGCTGGCGGCCTGCCGCCGCGTGCTCAAGCCCAACGGCACGCTGTGGGTCATCGGCAGTTACCACAACATCCACCGCGTGGGCGCCATCCTGCAAGACCTGGATTATTGGCTGCTCAATTCGGTGGTGTGGGTCAAATCTAATCCCACACCCAATTTCCGCGGGGTGCGCTTCACCAATGCCCACGAAACCCTGCTATGGGCGCAGAAAACCCAGGGCGCACCCTACACCTTCAACCACCACGCCATGAAGGCCTTGAACGAAGGGCTGCAGATGCGCAGCGATTGGCTGCTGCCGGTCAGTTCCGGCAGCGAGCGGCTGCGAGGCGCCAACGGCAGCGCCAACCATCCGACCCAAAAACCGGAAGCGCTACTGTATCGCGTGCTGCTGGCCTGCAGCCTGCCGGGTGACGTGGTGCTGGATCCCTTCTTCGGCACCGGCACCACGGGGGCGGTGGCCAAACGCCTGCACCGCCATTGGATCGGGATCGAAAAGGAAAAGGCCTATATCAAGCTCGCCCGCCAACGCATCGACCAGATCGAGCCGGTGGCCTATGAGGCGGAGCTTTTCGACCCCAGCGAGCCCCGCCGCCAGCCGCGCATCCCCTTCGGCCACTTGCTGGAAGCCGGGCTGCTGGAGCCCGGCCAGCGTCTGTATTTAGGAGAAAGCGGCCGGGTCAGCGCGCGCATCCTGGCTGACGGGTCGCTGAAAGCCAACGGCCTACGCGGCTCCATCCACGAAGTAGCCAAGCAGCTGCTGGCCGCTCCCGCCAATGGCTGGCAACACTGGTATTATTTGGACGCGGACAGCGGCCAACGCCGCCCCATTGACGCCCTCAGGCAAATTCTGCGCGAAGAACCTCCCCAAGACATGGCAAAGGAACGCAAAGCATGACCACAACTAAAATCCAGGAATACATCCTCGGCCGCTGGAACCTGAGCGACCTTTTCCCCGGCCACGACAGCAAACAGTTGAATGTAGCGCTGCAACAGCTGGATGAACAGGCCTCCGCCATCGAAAAGTGGCGCGATCAGCTCAAAGCAGACATGCCGGAGGGGGATTTTTTGGCAATCCTCCAATTGATGGAAGCCAACGCGCGAGTGGCGGGCCGCGTCGGCCAGTTTGCCAGCTTATGGTTCAGCGAAGACACACAAAACCAGGCGGCTCAGACCTTCCAGGCGCAGATCGACCAAAAGATGGCCGAATTGCGCAACCGCACCCTGTTTTTCAGCCTGTGGTGGAAGGGGTTGGACGATAAGGCCGCCGGCCGCCTGCTGAAAGCCAGCGGCGAGTTTGAATATTGGCTGCGCCAGATGCGCAACTTCAAGCCGTACACGCTGGCCGAACCTGAAGAAAAGATCATCAACATCAAAGACGTCACCGGCGCCAGCGCCCTGCAAACCCTATACAGCTCCATCACCGACCGCTACGTCTTCAAGGTCCAGGTGGACGGCGAGACCAAGGAGTTCACCCGCGCCGAACTGATGCAGTTGATCTACGGCCCCAACCCCGACCTGCGCGCGGCGGCCTATCAGGAGCTCTATCGCGTCTTCGGCGACGATGGCCCCATCCTGGGCCAGATCTACCAGGCGCTCACCCGCGACTGGCATAACGAGAACATCGACCTGCGCAAGTTCAGCAGCCCGATTGCCGTGCGCAACCTGGGCAACGATATCCCCGACGAAGTGGTGGACACCTTGCTGGGGGTCTCGGAAGAGAACAGCCGCATCTTCCAGCGTTTCTTCAAGCTCAAGGCCAAGCTGTTGGGCGTGAACAAGCTGCGCCGTTACGACATCTACGCGCCGGTGACCAGTTCCGATAAACGCTATCCCTACAACCAGGCGGTTGACCTGACCCTGCAATGCTTCGCCGAATTCGATCCCAAGCTCGAAACTCTTGCGGGGCAAGTTTTTCGGGCCGGTCACGTGGATAGCGAGCCGCGCAAAGGCAAGCGCGGCGGCGCCTTCTGCTCCTCGGCTGACCCGGCGCTGATGCCCTGGGTGCTACTTAACTATACGGGGGTGGCCCGCGACGTTTCCACCATTGCCCACGAATTCGGCCACGCCATTCACGCCATGCTGGCCGAAGGCCACAACGTTTTTAATTTCCATTCTTCGCTGCCGCTGGCGGAGACGGCCTCCACCTTCAGCGAAATGCTGCTGGTGGACAAGCTGCTTGAACTGGAAAGCGACGAATCCGTGCGCCGCGACATCCTGTTCGCCAAGGTGGATGACGCCTATGCCACCATCATGCGCCAGGTCTACTTCGCTTTGTTCGAGCGCCAGGCCCACGAGCTGGTGAGCAAGGGCGCTTCGGTGGATGAGCTGAACGCGGCTTATATGAAGAATCTGGGAAGTCAGTTCGGGGACGCACTGGAAATCGGAGACGAATTCAAATGGGAATGGGTTTCCATCCCCCATATCTTCTATTACCCCTTCTATGTGTATGCCTATTCCTTCGGCCAATTGCTGGTGTTCGCCCTTTATCAGCAATACAAGGCGGAGGGCGCCGCGTTCAAGCCGCGCTACCTGGAGTTGCTGTCCGCGGGTGGCTCGCGCTCGCCGGAAGAGATCCTCACCCGCGCCGGCATCAACATGCGCGATGCGGCTTTCTGGCAGGGCGGCTTCGATGTGGTCTCCGGGATGGTGGACGAACTGGAGAAGCTGAGCGGAAAATAACGCTTCGTCACTGCGAGCGAAGCGAAGCAGTCTCCCTCAGTGTCTGGGAGATTGCTTCGTCGGCCTCCGGCCTCCTCGCAATGACAATGAGGAACTAAAAACAAACGAGCGCCGTAAGGCGCTCGTTTTATCATCGAAGCTTATTAGCTAATCCAAGTCCCAGTAGGACAACTCGTCCACACTGAAGGTGTAGTTGCCCGGGTCGCCAGCGTTTACGAACAAGCCAAAACGCCCGGCTAGATATTCGTCGTCATCCTTGTCTGCAATGAAATAGCCATTCGCATACAGCGTAATATCCGCGCCGATCATGCGGACGCCGAGCACGTTGGTCTCGTTGGCCCCGGCGTTGATGCGCTCAGAGCGGGTCCAGCCGATCAGCTCCACCTTCGTATAGGGCGCGGTATCGTCCAACCGATCCAGGCGATAGAAACCATCGCAGGAAAAGGTGAAGATGTAGCCGCGGGCGTCGGAGCCCTCTGTTTGCGGGCCACGCAGGATGAGGCCGTAGGCTTGCTTGCCGGTGCAATTCCCCGTCTCGACTTTCAGCTGGACAAAGAAATCGCTAGGCGTCGGAGCGGTAAACCACCAGGTATCCCAATTGGCTTGTTTGCCGGTCACATGCAGCTTGCCGCCGCCCAAAGCCAGGCGGATGTTGGCGTCATCCGGCAGACCGCTGCTGCCGGCCCAGTTGCGATCCGTGTCCATGTTGTCAAAGATGGTCGGCGCCCCGTAGGAGGCGGAAGGGTCGAAGGGTGGCTGGGTGGGGGTAGGCGTGATGCTGGGGGTTTCGCTGGGCACGGCGGTATTGCTGGGTGCCAGAGTTTCGCTGGGCGCCTCGGTGGGTGTCGGTGGCAGGGAGGTCTCAGTGGAGGTGCTTGTAGGAACCTGCGTCGGTAGCTCGGTGGGCAGGATGATCTCGGTAGGGGTCGGCTCCGCAGAGAACGCGCAGGCGCTCTGCGCCAGGGCCAGGGCAAGCAGAATGAGTGCGAATCGTTTCATGGCATAGTCCTCTGGGTAAGAATATAGCATTGGGAGTTGTTTTATGCTATAGAACTTAACGATGAAACAGTGAATAGTGATTAGATAATCTAGGATCAGGCAATCATCAGGCATCAGGTTTTCCTAATCACTTCTCCCTGCTCACTAATCACTTTTATTCCCCGTGGTATCCTCATCCCATGTATCTTTCCATTGAGGGCGTTATCGGTGTGGGCAAAACCACCCTGGCGCGTTTACTGCAAGACTCCTTCCAAGCTGAGTTGTTACTGGAAGTCTTCGAGGAAAATCCTTTCCTCACCAAATTTTACGAAGACCGCTCCCGTTATGCCTTCCAGACCCAGATCTTTTTCCTGCTCAGCCGCTATCACCAGCAGAACCGGGCCGTGCCCGAACTGCTCGCCGGCGGGAAGGACTTGATCACCGATTACACCTTTGCCAAGGACGCCCTGTTCGCGCGCATCAATTTGGAGGGCGACGAATTGGATATGTACCATAACGTACACGACGCGCTCGCTGAGAAGATCCCCCGGCCAGATATGGTCGTCTACCTGAGCGCGGACACCAAGGTGCTCATGCAACGCATCGCGCTACGCGACCGCACCTACGAGCGCAACATGGAAGAAGCTTACATCGCCACGCTGAACGAAGCTTACGAAGACTTCTTCGACAATTATTTCCAGGGGGTGCCGGTGCTGCGGGTTGACACCAACGCGCTGAACATCATCAGCCGCCCGGAGGACCTCGCGCTCATCGAGGCGCAAATCCGCGTCCGGCTGGCGGAGCTCCCACGGCAGACAGAGATGCCGCTTCGAAGTTAATTAACCGTTTCCGCCCCTAATTTTCATATCGACTATCGTCTATTTGATGGCGAGCGCGCCGGGCCTTGTCTTCGCCGCTGACCGCCGCAGGCTGGTCGCCGCGCCAGCGGGCTTCGGCCGCGGCCAGGTCCTGCGCCTGGGCGCGGCGCACCAGCGCCCATGATCCGCAGTGCGGGCAGCGCTGCAGCCTGGCTACCACCAAGCGCGGCGCGAAAAAGCTCAGCGAAAAAGGCAGCCCGCAGTTAGCGCACACCGTGCCGCCCAGCGCGCCGTAGCTGCCCTTGAAACCTGCTTTACGGCCAAAAAACACGGTTATCAAGGCCATGATCACCACCACCGCGGCGATGCCGGCTAACAGTGGAACGACCAAGCCAACCACCTGTTGGCCAGTCTCGTCCTTGGTCAGGAAAATGCGCACAAGCTCGTTGGAACGCAACTCAACTCCCCCAGAGGTGAACCCGCGCGCAGACATACGGTGCTCGCCGGAAGCATAAGTGCTCGTTGAAAATTGAACCTCAAAAGGCGGTGCGCTGACGGAAACCATAAGCCTATCGTCCAAGTAAAAATCAACCCGAGCCAGATCATCCGGGCCGGTGGCGTGCAAAGAGAATAGGCCTTCAATCTCGTTACCGAATCCGCCGTAACCAAAATCGCGGCTCAGGCTCAGGACCAACTCAGGCGCTTGGGCGGACGCGGGTGTAGCCATCACCAAAGCCATTAATCCGGCTAAACCAAGTAGAGCGCGCAGATTCATTCTTTTCCCATTCACCAAGCGACCAATTGACAAATCACAGTTTTACTTCCAGCGCGTCAAAATGGATTCGCGTTGGAAAAGGCGCGTAGCAAAAAACAGCAGGGCGGCGTCCACCAGCACCAGGGCCACAGTGATGAGCAGCAATAAGTTCTGATTAAGCACCAGCACTCCCGCGAACTGCCCGATAAACAAAGCAAGGATCGGCAGGATCACCAGCACGGCCAGTTGCTCCGCGGCGCGCGGGTCGTTGACCCGCGAGGAGATCATCACCGCCAAGCTCACCCCCGCCAGCGAAAGCAGCGGCCCAACCACAAAGATACCGCTCATCCACAACGGGCTGAACAACTGCAAGGCCACCGCCGGGCTGGTGGCCAGCAGGGCGGTGCCGCCGGCGAAGACGAGGAAGCTGACCAGGCTGGCGACCACAGCCGGAATGGCCGCGGCCAAGCCCTTCAAG
>Ga0209521_10005271_pt1 | contig 10242 bp, 6 predicted proteins | sample Rifsed19ft4_FD_184016 | JGI IMG/M metagenome (GOLD analysis project Ga0209521, IMG submission 184016) | Soil microbial communities from Rifle, Colorado, USA - sediment 19ft 4 (version 2) | ecosystem: Environmental > Terrestrial > Deep subsurface > Rock core/Sediment | place: Rifle, Colorado... | reverse complement strand
CCGAGACTGACCGTATTTCTTGCGAATGCTGTAAACAGATAAAGAAATATGGCAAATATAGACAGAGGGATGGCAATGAAGAAAACTTTTTCAGTCTTATATCCGGATATGCGCTCCTGCAAGAGATCGTCCAAAGAGGGGTATACCGCATCATATAGTTTAAAGGCTGCGTTTAGGGCATCTGTAGCATCCCTATAATAGGCGCCTTCTTTTATGTTTATTTCCGGCGCATCAATGATCTTGTTATCGATTATTCCAAGAAAACTGTTTACCTTAGTATCAAGTTCATTAACAGCGCCCTCCAATGGAACTATAATGCCCGGATCGCTTAAGACGGCCTTTTTAACCCTAACCTCGGTTTCGGCCATTGAGTATGATATCGATCCAGTCAGGACTGTGAGCTGCCTTTTTTTGCCCGGAGTAATCTTGCGATTGATCGCTGCCATCACACCAAGTACCCTTGATTGGCCGAGGCTATCGATCAATCTGGGGAGGTGTATCGTTATAGAATCCATCAGGTAGTAAGTTGTTATGTGAGGGTCAAGGATCAGATTGGATGTCTCGCCAATATAGGAAATTAGCTCTATGGTATTATCGATTATCTTTGTGTGGGTGTCAGAGCTCTCTTCTATTGTCAGGGTGTTCTCTGTAAATTCTGATTTCTGCCATTCCTTCTTAAAATCTTCCCATCTGCCCTCTATTTTTAATGAAGTGCCGTATCTCTTACTCAGTAAGTCAATTGCCTCAATCTCTGCTGCTATTAAGGAATGTTCATTCTCAATGTCGGTTTTGAAAGAGGTATCGCCTGTAAGATATGCTGCCAGCATTCCCCTGTGATGCAGGAGATGCTCCATCAATCTTCTTAAAGACCTGTTGGCCTCGGCCCCCATCCGCTCTTTATGGGCAAAGTCGATCCTCCTGTTTACCTCCTTGATCTCAAGGAACAGCAGCACTGTCAAGGGGATAACAAACAACAGGAAGAGAACTGTCATTATTGATTTGGCATTTCGTTGGGTCATTTTTTGGAATGTTATCATAAAAGCAGCAAACTTGCCAGAATTTACCGAGGATCATATAGAATAACCTTATAAACTTATGTCTCCATCAGCCTGTTGTTCGCCTGTCGCAGCCTCTTTGAAAGAATCCTCGTCATGTTTATCAAGAGGACTATAAAAAGTTCCCTGTCCGTCTGGAATATATCGCCAAGGGCGGTGTTCTTAAGGAAGATCACCTCCGTATCCTCAGCAGCCCTTATGGTTGCAGACCGAGGCTCTATGTTAATCAGGGTCATCTCGCCGAAGAACGCCCCCTTTGAGCAGGTAGCTAGTAGAACCTCGCTCCCGTCTTTTTTCTTTTTTATGAGGTCTGCCTTTCCTGAAACTATGATTACGAGGGAGTCGCCCAATTCTCCTTCACGGAAGATGGTCTCTCCAGCGGTAAATACCTTCTCTTCAGCCACATCTGCCAAGATCTGAAGCTGGGTTTCGTTAAGACCAAAAAGTAATTGATTATTTAAAAGCACATTCAAGTCTTTCATAGGCCAGACACCTCTCCATCGTTATAATGAAAATATAGTCCTACCAACCATATTTCATGGATACCACTATCCTAAGCTATAGATTACTTGAGGCAATATACAAGCAATAAAATCGCTCAGTCAATGATTAGATATATTAGACATCTTTCGTTCTTTCATTTATATTACCTGCAAATACACTCGCAGCATAAAAACACCGACAGGAGACAAAAAACTGTCAGAAAGCCAAGTAATAATCCTGTGTCCTATCTGTGGCAATCAGTTTCAGTTCGGGCCACATATATACAATGGATATCATATTCCCCGCTATAAAATTACTGTCTGCCTCTCTTGCTGGAAATCCAATTCGGACGGGTGGGCGCCTCATCTGGAAGATCGTCTTATCCTGTACCTGGAAGAAAACAATCTGCCAATTCCAGAACGCAACGAAAGAGGGTTGTTGCCACGCGATTAATTCCGGAGAAGACCTCTCTTAAACTCCTCCAGCATCTTCACCCCGGCGCTCGTCCCTATCCGCAGAGCCCCGGCCTCTATCATCCTTAGTGCATCATGCAGAATCCTAATTCAGCCTTCAGGAGAGGTCAATGTATTTTGCGAATTCATCTGCTGTCATGGATGGGAAATTACCAGATAAGGGGGGTAAAGGCAAGGAGCATTAATACAAGCCAATGCCTTTTCCTTGACAAGATTGCCTGCATAAAGAATAATGAAAACGATTATGACCGTAAAAGTGCGAAGAGACAAAGCAGTCAGTTCTCTACTCTACACCCATATTTTTTGAGAGGACAAAATGAAATTTGAGATATTAGACCTAAAACCGGAGATATTAAAGGGGATACAGGACGCCGGTTTTGAGCATTGCACCCCGATACAGGAGCAATCCCTGCCTGAGTGCCTTGCCGGAAAGGACGTGATAGCCCAATCCCAGACCGGTTCAGGGAAGACCGCCGTATTTCTCCTTACAATATTCAGCAGGCTTTCGGCAGCCCAGCCTGGAGATTCTGGAAAACCGAGGGCCCTTGTGATGGTGCCGACAAGGGAGCTTGCCACGCAGGTGATTGACGACTGTGTAAAACTTTGCAAGCACTTCCCTTTCAGGTCTGTGGCCGTATACGGAGGAGTGGAGTACGACAAGCAGATAAAGGCCTTTAAGCAAGGGGTGGACCTTGTGGTTGCAACTCCCGGGCGGATGATAGACCTTTACAAGTCAAGGACCCTTTCCCTGGACAACATAGAGATATTTGTAATCGATGAGGCCGACCGGATGTTCGACATGGGGTTTGCCCCTGACATCATGTACATAGCTGGACAGATGCCGAAGAAAAAGCCGAGGCAGACCATGCTCTTTTCGGCTACCATAGACGACAACGTCAGGAACCTTGCGTCCCGCTATATGAAGCCAGACCCTGCGATGATCGAGATAGAGCCGGATCAGGTGACCGTGAACACCATAGACCAGAAGGTGATTTACGTCTCTAACGAGGAGAAGCTTCCGATGCTGATGACCCTCCTTAAAAGGGAGGAGGTGGAGCGGAGCATCATATTTACTAACATGAAAAGGACTGCAGAGATGCTCGGATGGAAGCTAGCAGCCAACGGTTTCCCTGCAAAGGTGCTGACTGGGGACGTGAGCCAGGAACGCCGTCACAAGATCATTGAGGGGATGAAGTCGGGCAATATCAAGATGCTGGTGGCAACAGACGTGGCCGCAAGAGGACTTCACATTGACGGTATAACGCACGTCATCAACTACGACCTGCCAGAGGACGCTGCGAACTACGTCCACCGCATCGGGAGGACGGCAAGGGCTGGAAAAAGTGGTAAGGCATACAGCCTCGTATGCGAGGACCACGTCCTTAACCTTCCTGAGATAGAAAAGTACATAGAGCGCAAGATTGAGAATGAGTGGATAGAGACGTCGGAAATGGTAAAAGACACTGCCCCGGAGTATAGCTATGGAAGGGGAGGAAGGGAAAAGCCCTTTGAAAGAAAGTCCGGAAAGCCAGGCGGCCCCGAAAGGCGCGGGAAAAGCTTTTCAAGGGACGGCTCAAAAGACAGGCCAAAAGAGAGGGCGGCTCGGCCTAAGACGGAGGAGAAGGTCGCTAAAACCTCCGACCAAGGAAGGCGTAGCTTCCCTGCCGGGGGAAAAGAGGCCGGGGCTCAGGTGAGGGCAGAAAGCCCGGCCCAGCGGAGGGCCAGACCCGATCGGCCCCGTGGGGAAAGGCCCAAACCCGTCAGTCGCAGACCGGTTGAGCGGAAGATGGAAGGGACCGCTCAAGCTACACCTGCTGCGATAAACCCTCGGCCAGCCGCAGAGCGCAGCGAAACAGTACCAAAGGAAACGAAAGAAAAGGACGGGATACTGAAACGGTTTTTTAAAAAGATACTTAAAAAGTCCTGATGTATGAAAAGGGGACGCAAACAGCATCCCGAAATGGCCTTGTTCAGCCCTGCAAGTTTTGACATGATTCCTTGCTGTTTCTGCATTTCCTGATATATTTTACCGTATGGAGACGTCAATGACCGGGAAGGAGAAAAAAGGGAATGCTTTGTCATTCAAAAGGAGCCTGGGTAGGAAGTTCCTTCTGACCGTCGGGAGCGTCGTAACCCTGACCGTTACCCTCCTCTTCATCTTCATATTCTGGCAGTCGGAGCGGGCTATAATCGACCAGGTGGATCAGCAGAGCCGTGCGATTCTTCAGCAGGTGCTGATAACCAGGGCCTGGATCTCTGACCATAACGGGGTCTACCTTAAGAAAGGCCCCGGCGTGAAAGAGAACCCCTATCTCCCCGGGACCACCGTGACAGACGACAAAGGTAACGAGTATGTCTTTCACAACCCGGCATATGTTACCCGGATCCTCTCGGAATATGCCGACAGACAGGGGCTCTATCGTTTTCACATCTCCAGCCTGAAGCCGCTAAATCCGACCAATACCCCCTCCTCCTCTGAAGAGAAGTCGCTCCGGGAGTTTGAAAAGAATGGCTTCGAGGCAACCAGGGATGGCACTTCCACCGTCATCGATGAGGAAGGAAAGAGGTTCTATCAGCGTACCATACCCCTGAGAGTTGAACGTTCCTGCCTCCCCTGCCACGCGAAACAGGGATACAGGGAAGGAGAGATCCGCGGAGGACTGAGCGTTACTATTCCCATGGCCCTGACCGAAGCCCAACTCATGCGAAGCAGGATACTTCTCAGTATTGCCGGCGTAGCTATCCTTGGAATTGTAGGCATCTCCCTTTATATACTTCTCCTCAGGGTGGTTCTGGCCCCTGTCTCACACCTGCATCAGGTGGCCTCGCGCCTGATGGCAGGCGACTACTCAGCCCGGGCTGCTTTGGATACTGGGGATGAACTGGAGGGGCTGGCAAAGGCCTACAACGCCATGACCAACCATATAATTGACAGTTACCAGTCGATGGTGAAGACCCTGGCCGCTGCTGTGGAGATGAGGGATCCATATACCGCCGGCCATGTGGAACGGGTGTCCAGATACGCAAAGGCCATGGCAGAGGAGATGGGGATAGAACCAAGGCTTATTCATCAGATAGAGATGGGGGCGATCCTCCACGACATCGGCAAGATCGGCATATCTGACGATATCCTCCTTAAGCCGGGGGCGCTTGATGCTGGCGAGGGCAAGGAAATGAGAAGCCATCCAGAGAAAGGGAAAGAGATCATCTCCTCATCATCCGACTTTTCCTCACCTGTGCAGACAGCTATTCTTTATCACCATGAACATTTTGACGGGAATGGTTATCCATTTGGCCTGAAGGGGGACAATATTCCTATCGGCGACCGGATCATTGCCGTGGCCGACGCTTTCGACGCCATGGTCACCGATCGCCCTTATCGCAAAGGTATGCCATGGGAGACGGCGATTTTGGAGCTGAAGAATCTGGCAGGGATGCAGTTTGATCCGAAGGCGGTGGAGGCTTTCCTTAAGGTATATGAAAAGGGCGCCATTAGCGTGGAAGGGAAAAAGGAGAAATAGGAGAAAATGGAGAGTTTACATACATGAACAGGCAATTGAGCCTGCGCCCAGCCCGCCCCCTTTTACTGCATAAATCAAAAACTCCCTGTTTCCTTTCGGCCCCAATATAGGTGACTCAACAACTCCTATAACAGACAGCCCTGAGTCAGTACAGAACTCCCTTATCTTCTCCACAACCGCCCTCTGTTTGGCCTCGTCCCGAACCACTCCGCCCTTCCCTACTTCCCCCTTCCCCACCTCAAACTGGGGCTTTATTAAGGCAATAAGTGCGCCATATTCACCAATAAATTCGAGGATCTTTGGGATTATCTTAACAAGAGATATGAAGGATGAGTCGATAGTAACGAGATCAACATCTTCAGGAACAACTTTCTTTTCTATGTACCGTATATTCTGTCTCTCGATGTTTATCACACGCGGATCGTTTCTTAACTTTAAATCAAGCTGGCCGTATCCCACATCTATGGCATATACCTTTTTTGCCCCTCTCTGCAGAAGGCAGTCTGTAAAACCGCCTGTGGACGCCCCAACGTCAATGGCAACCTTGCCGGAAACGTCTATATTAAATTCATCCAGGGCCTTTTCGAGCTTAAGGCCGCCCCTACTCACATAAGGGATGTCTTCTCCTATGAGAACAATATCGGCATCGACCAAAACCATCTCGCCAGCCTTTTCTACCTTCTTCCCCTTAACCAAAACTTTGCCGGCCATGATAAGGGCCCTCGCCCTCTCCCTGCTCTGGACAATCCCTTTGTCTACTAACAGCTTGTCGAGACGTTCTTTCACCTAAGCATCTCTTTTACGGCCTTAATAATCCCGTCCTTATCAATTCCATACCTCTTTCTTAAGGAATCCTGTCCACCATGCTCAATAAACTTATCAGGTATTCCGAGCCTCTTCACTTTTATCCCGGTAACACACTTTTCCTCAAGCATCTCCAGGACTGCACTCCCGAACCCTCCCTGCAAGACATTTTCCTCAACAGTAACTATCTTGCCGCATTTAGTGGCCATTCCGACTATCATATCTGCATCAAGTGGTTTGACAAACCTGGCGTTTATAACCGAGACATTTATTCCCTCCTTCTCTAGCTCTTCGGCAGCCGTTATAGCAGGATAGACCGTTGACCCTATTGCAACTATGCAGATGTCCTTGCCATCTTTCAGAATCTCCCCCTTACCCTTCTCCAATTCTTTCATAACCTCAACATTGGGCTTAATCTCAAGATCAGGGACAGATCCCCTCGGATACCTTATGGATACTGGCCCCCCCCACGAAAGGGCACCTTTAAGCATCTCAATCAGCTCCTCCCCGTCCTTCGGAGCCATGACAACCATATTTGGGATATGTCTCAGATAAGAAAAGTCGAATAGGCCATGATGGGTAGGCCCGTCTGCACCAACTATCCCGCTCCTGTCAAGGGCAATGACAACAGGAAGATTCTGGAGACATACGTCATGAAGTATTTGGTCATACGCCCTCTGCATGAAGGTTGAGTATATCACTACAACAGGTTTGTATCCTTCACAGGCAAGGCCTGCCGCAAATGTAAGGGCATGTTGCTCTGCTATACCGACATCAAAAAACCTGTCCGGTAACTCCTTCCCAAACCTCTCAAGCCCGGTACCCTGAGGCATGGCAGCGGTTATAGCCAGTATGTCATTATCTTCCCTGGCCAGTCTTAATAATGTATCCCCGAATACGTCTGTAAAAGAGCGTTTCTCTCCTAGCTTGGTCGCATTTCCAGTGGCGATATCGAAGGAGCCGACTCCGTGAAACTCATCGGGCCTTTCCTCCGCAGGCTTGTAACCCTTTCCCTTCTTTGTAACTAGGTGCAGCAGGATGGGGCCGTTTAAGATTTTTAAGTTATTAAGGGTATCGATGAGAAAACCAAGGTCATGGCCGTCTATAGGCCCGAAATACTTGAAGCCAAGCTCCTCAAAGAGCATCCCAGGGACTATCAAGTTTTTAAACGACTCCTCGGCCCTCCTTGCCAGATCAGCCATGGAGCCGCCGATTTTAGGGATGTGTTTTAGAAAAGACTCCGTCTCCTTGCGGAACTTGTTGTAGAAGTACCCGGTCATTATCCGGTTCAGATAGGATGAAAGCCCTCCGACATTTTGGGAAATGGACATCTCGTTGTCATTTAAGATGACTATGAGGTCTGTATCCAGGTGGCCCGCATGGTTCAACCCCTCAAATGCCAGCCCTGCGGTCATAGAACCATCACCGATCACAGCTATTACCTTGTTTTTGCCTCCACGTAAATCTCTCGCTTTTGCCATCCCAAGGGCTGCAGATATGGATGTGCTGGAATGCCCCACATCAAAGCAGTCATACTCGCTCTCCTCCCTCTTGGGGAAACCGCTTATTCCGCCTTCCTGTCTCAGGGTATGGAAGGAGTCCCTCCTGCCGGTAAGGAGCTTGTGGGCATACGCCTGATGTCCCACATCCCATATAATCTTGTCTGATGGGGTATCAAAGATATAATGGAGAACTATGGTGAGTTCCACTACACCGAGAGATGATGCAAGATGGCCGCCGGTCTTTGAGACGGTTGAAATTATAGTCTCTCTGAGTTCGGACGCAAGTTGTCTTAATTCTGCAGGTTTAAGTTTTTTCAGGTCTTTAGATGAGTTAATCTCTTTCAAAAGAGACTTTTGACCGCTACCCCCTGACCACTGACCACTGACTACTGTGTTCAAAACAGCGCCTCCACAAACTCCGACGGTTCAAAGGGCCTGAGGTCTTCAACTCCCTCGCCAATCCCTATGAACTTCACGGGTATCTTAAGCTCGTCAACTATACTCACAACAACACCGCCCTTAGCGGTGCCGTCCAGCTTTGTAAGGACAATACCTGTTATGTCCACGGCCTCCTTGAAGAGCCTTGCCTGGGAAACGGCGTTCTGCCCTGTAGTGGCATCCAGAACCAGGAGCATCTCATGGGGTGCCCCAGACACCTCTCTCTCCACCACCCTCCTGGTCTTTTTAAGCTCCTCCATCAAATTTGTTTTTGTATGGAGCCTTCCTGCAGTATCCGCTATGAGTATGTCCGTTCCTCTGCTCTTTGCAGCCTTAAGTGCATCGAATAGCACTGCCGACGGGTCTGAGCCTTCCTTGTGCTTTATTATGCCACAACCTGCCCTCTCCCCCCAGACCTCAAGCTGCTCGATGGCCGCAGCCCTAAATGTATCTCCGGCGCATAGAAGGACCGACTTCCCTTCTGCTCTGTATTTTGAAGCGAGCTTCCCTATAGTAGTAGTCTTCCCTACGCCGTTCACACCAACAACCATGATGACAAAGGGCTTTCCCCTACCTGTATCTATCGCATTCCCTGTACTTTTAAGTATTGTCAGTATCTCTTCCTTCAGGTAGGCCTTTACAAGTCCTGCATCATCCGATTCCCCGCGCCTTAACCTCTCCCTTACCTTTTCTATAAGCCTGTAAGAGGTCTGGACGCCAAGGTCCGAGGTCACCAGAATCTCTTCCAACTCGCCATAGAGATCCTCGTCGATCCTCTTCCTTCCAATAACGACCTGGTCTATCTTGTCAGTCAACCCCTTGCGGGTCTTAGAAAGCCCCTCCTTCAGACGCTGGAATAAACCCTTTTTTTCTTCAGCCATAAAACACCTTTTACTTACTTAATATCCGGCAATGATACTTCAGTCAGGTCTGGATTTCAAGCCTATTCCAATAAAAAAAGGCGGGAACCAGCCCCGCCTTTACGTTGATAAACATTGATCTTTCCTTTCTTACTGCACAGTCGTAGAGACGCAAATCCAGTTCCCCCTTGAATGCCCGCTGGCTAAGGGTAACCTTGCGGCGTTCCTGTGTACCTCAAAGTGCTATCGATGATTCATTTTTTCAGATTCATCAGGTACTCAACGAGTTCATGGATATTTGTTGAGGGATTATCCGTGCCACTGGTCTTGTGAAATTCTTCGAGCTGATTTGCTCTGGTTAAAGCATCAGGGAGTTTGCGCTCCACTGTTTTAAAAATATTCCGATTTCCTTTTTCATAGTCCGGGATGTAAGTTTTAAGTTTCGATATCACGAGGGCACAATTAGAGTCATTCCCTGCAGCACAAAAAGAGGTGGTGGTGTAGATGTAGTGAAGGAGCACCCATATTTCAAAGCACGGAATAGATGTAATTGCGTGTAGTTCAGCCCCATTTTTCAGCCGCGTAGACCGGATTTTATCGAGAGCGGATGCGTAGGTAGCATGTTTATCCTTGTCAAAAACGCAGTATACCCGATCATAGCTGGGATCTTTATTGAATTCTTTAATAGCAGCGTTTACGACACTGAGCGGATCAGAACCAGTTGTGTTATCAGCAAAGATGATATTTGCACTACTGAGGCGTAAGCTATCTTTAAGCCCTTTGAAATAGTTGGGCTCACTCTTTGATCCTTCGCAGACAATCAAAACCACATCGTAAGGAGCTCGCATAGCCTTTCCCCTATGCAACGATTCTGCTTTACGCTCCTTACGTTTGTGGAAAAGATCGTCTGTTCCCATTAGAACTTAAACTCTCCAATATACGGAAGTGCGCCATATCGGCCTTTGAGATATCCATTTTCCAGCGCTTCCTTTTTACGAGGGCTGAAATCACTTAGAGGATATAGCTTAGTTGCGCTTTCCCTGTCCTTTTCCACAAACCAGACCTGATCTCGCCGAAAAATATCTGTGTCAAGAATGGAAGTGTCG
>Ga0209521_10005270_pt1 | contig 10244 bp, 6 predicted proteins | sample Rifsed19ft4_FD_184016 | JGI IMG/M metagenome (GOLD analysis project Ga0209521, IMG submission 184016) | Soil microbial communities from Rifle, Colorado, USA - sediment 19ft 4 (version 2) | ecosystem: Environmental > Terrestrial > Deep subsurface > Rock core/Sediment | place: Rifle, Colorado... | reverse complement strand
GAGGACGGCGGCCCGAGCGTCTATCACCCCGCTCCCGGACTAAGTCGGGTTACTCCTTCTGATAAGGCTGTCCATCGGCCGCCGGCATCTGCCCGCGGCCGACCACACCTGCCAGGGCGATCATGGTTGCTACATAAGGAGCCATGAGGAGGAAGTCCGAAGGGATGGCAACTCCCAGGATGGCCAGCTTGGCCGCCAGGGAGTCGGCGAACCCGAAGATCAGCCCGGCGCCGAATGATCCGAAGGGCGTCCAGTTCCCGAAGATCATTGCCGCTAGACCGATGAAGCCTCTCCCGGCGGTCATCACCTCATCGAAGCGGCCGACCGAGCCCAGGGTGAAGTAACCGCCGCCGAAGCCTGCCATCATGCCGCCAAGAAGCACGGCCATATAGCGGGTGCGAAAGACGTTGATACCGAGTGTGTCGGCCGCCTTGGGATGCTCGCCAACCGAACGGAGCCGCAGTCCCCAGCGTGTGTAGAAGAGCGCTACGGTGATCACGACCAGAAACAGGTAAAGCGCGTAGACGAACAAGTTGTGGCTGAAGAGCATCGGCCCCAGTATGGGTATCTTCGAAAGAACGGGGATCGGCCAGGGAGCAAAGATCCCCGGGTTGTTCAAGTCCTGATATGTCTGCAGGAATTTGGAGGAGACAAAGGACGTGATGCCTGTGGCGAAGATGTTGATCACAGTGCCGGAGACAATCTGATCGGTCCTGTACTTGATCGAAAGAACAGCATGCACCAGGCCCAGGAGTCCACCCGTCAAGACCGCCGCCAGCAGACCGATCCACAGGCTCCCGCTGACGCTTCCCACGAGCGCGCCCGTCATCGCGCCCGACAGCATCATGCCTTCGATGGCGATGTTCACTACCCCCGCCCGCTCGCAGAGCACGCCGGACATGGCCCCCAACGTGATCGGCACCGCCTTCACCAGGCTCGTGGTCAACAGCCCGAGCAGGTTGAGCGATTGGCCGGCAGCAGCCCAGGTGAGAAAGCCGAAGATGAACAGGCCGGAAACGATTCCCAGGACCACGGTCGTCTGCCGCCCAAAGCCGCGCGCAAGCTGGATCCCGCCCAGCATCGCGGCGGCCAGAGCCAGCACGTTGAGGGTGAAGGACGACGGCAGGACCCAATCCGGGATGGTCACGTCGGACCCTCCCAGCGTGAGACTAAACGTAGTCACCTGGTCTGACGTGACTTGGCGGGCGAAGATGATCCAGATGCCGAAGGCCAGCCCAAGCAGAACCAGCCCGATCACCCGCTGGCGGGTGGGTGAGGCGATTTCAATCCGGCGCCGCAGCGCAGTCGTGGCCATCGATCACCCTCCCCAGCCGCGGACGAACACTCCCTCAACGCCTTCTGCCGGGGCACGCAAGCGATAGATCGTCCGGATGATCGCCGGTGCGGCGATGAAGGCCAGGATCAAGGCTTGAAGGACCGAGATGATATCGATAGGGATGCTCGAGACGACCATCATTCGCGTGGCGCCATTGCGCAACGTCCCGAAGAGCAAGGCCGCCAGGACCACGCCCAAGGGGTGGCTCTTGCCGAGTAGCGCCAGAGCGATGCTGTCGAAACCGTAGCCCGACGAGAACGCCATCGCCAGGTTGAGGTTTACGCCCAGGACCTCGTTTGCTCCGGCCAGCCCCGCCAGCGCCCCGGAGAGCGACATCGCCAGGACCATGTTCCCGACGATGTTGATCCCGGCATAACGGGCTGCGTTGGGGTTGCTGCCGACGGTGCGAAGGTTGAACCCTATCGTCGTCCGGAACAGAAGCCAGTACACCAGCCAGGCCGCGGCCAGGGCGATGAAAAAGCCGGCGTGGAAGCGGATGGGATACTCGAAGAAGCGCGGCAGCGCGGCGCTCTCTTGAATCGTCGGGCTCACCGGATTGAACGAATCAGGGCGCTTCATCGGACCGCTCAGCAGCCAGTCGCTGAGGCGGAAAGCAATATAGTTGAGCATGATCGTATTGATCACCTCATGCCCACCGGTCTTGGCTTTTAGCCAGCCCGGGATGAAGCCCCACGCCGCGCCCCCCAGCCCGCCCGCCGCCAGGGCCAGCGGGAGATGGACGATGGCGGGCAGGCCGATGATCGAGTACCCGACGAAAGCGGCGCAAATGGCACCGACGAAAATCTGTCCTTCGGCGCCGATGTTGAACAGGCCCGTGCGGAACCCCAAAGCAACGGCCAGCCCGCCAAAGATATACGGCGTCGCGGCGACCAGGCTCTCCAAGAAGGGGTTGAATGCCCGGCGGATGTCGAGTGGATCCCCGCCTTGCAGCGCGCCAATGATCCGGCCCGGATCACCGATCGATCCGGCGAAGAGAGCTCCGTAGGCGGCTCCCACAACGCGGAGCCCGGCGACTACACCCTGGACCGGCGATCGCGCCCAAGCGGCATAGACCTCCTCCGATGTGAAGGCGATGATCAACGCCCCAACGATTAGACCGCTGACCACCGCCAGGATTGGGATCAATGCAACCTGGCCTATGCGCCGCCCCAGCGGGCCTTTGCCCGCCGGCGTGGCCGTCAACTCCTCCAGCAGAATCTCGGAGGCATTCTTCTTTGATTTGTCTTCTGCCACAGAGGGGGTCCTCTCTTAGAGTGTGACTTCGACCTTGCGCTTGCCGCGCGGGGTGGCTGCTTTCTCGGGACTCACTCCGGCCATCAGGAGGCCGACATGCTCTTTAGTCGCCTCTTCCGCCTCGAGGACCGCCACGATCTTCCCCCGATACATGACGGCGATCCGGTCGGAGAGTTCCATGATTTCGTCCAGTTCCGATGATACGAGCAAGACGCCGCAGCCGGCGTCGCGCTTCTCGACGATGCGATGATGTATGTACTCGATCGAGCCCACGTCGAGCCCGCGCGTTGGTTGAGACGCGATCAATACCTTGATCGGACGCGAAAACTCCCGAGCCACAATGACCTTCTGCTGGGTTCCACCCGAGAGTGATCCGGCGGGGGTGCGCGGCGACGGCGTCCGGATGTCGAACTCATCGATGAGCTGCCTAGCCGTTCGTTCGATCTCCTTGCCGCGCATGACGACCCCTCGAGAGAACGGCGGGAGATAGTAAGTGCAGAGCACCAGATTGTCGGAGACGGGATACGGCAGTACCAACCCATCGCGCTGCCTGTCTTCCGGGACATGGGCTGTCCCGAGTTCGGTGATCTGGCGCGGCTTGGCATGAGTGACGTCTGCTCCCAGGATACGGATCGATCCTTTGGTCGCAGCCCGCAGCCCGGTCAGGGCCTCGACCAACTCAGTCTGCCCGTTGCCCTGCACTCCCGCCAACCCCATGATCTCCCCGGCGCGCAGTTCCAGGCTCACACCGTCCACCGCCACCTGGTTCCGATCGTCGGCCACCACCAGGTCATCCACCTGCATGACCACATCGCCGGCCTTGGGTGGTGTCCGCTCCACCTCGAGCTCGACTTCTCGACCGACCATCATTTCCGCCAGCTTGTGCCGGTTGGCCTTGCCCGGCACCGTCGTCCCGACGACCTTTCCCAGGCGTAAGACCGTGATTCGATCGGCGACGTCAAGAACCTCCCTCAGTTTGTGCGTGATGAAGATGATGGATTTGCCTTGAGCCGCGAGGGAGCGCATGATCTTGAACAGCTCGTCCGCCTCTTGCGGCGTCAGCACGGCCGTCGGTTCGTCCATGATCAAGATGTCGGCCTCGCGATAGAGCAGCTTAATGATCTCCACCCGCTGCTGGACTCCGACCGGAAGGTCCTTGATGAATGAATTCGGATCCACGGCGAGGCCATACTGCTCGGAGATCCCGCGCACTCTAGCCGAGGCCCTGCGACGATTGAGGAAGCCTCCCAGGAAGGTCGTCTCTTCGCCGAGCATTACATTCTCGGTCACACTGAAGACGGGAATGAGCATGAAGTGTTGGTGGACCATGCCGATCCCGGCGGCGATCGCATCGCTGGGTGAATGGGCCACAATCTGCTTCCCGCGAACGACAATCTCACCCTCGTCCGGCTGATACAACCCGTATAGGATGTTCATCAGGGTGGTCTTGCCCGCGCCGTTCTCGCCGAGCAAGCCGAGAATTTCCCCTGCGTCGAGGGTCAGATCGATATGGTCGTTTGCGAGTACTCCGGGGAAATGCTTGGTGACGCCGCGCAGCTCTAGAACAGGGGCCATCTTCCCTCCGGCGTGAATGGGCGCGAAGTCAAGGCATTCTACCACGGGCGGTCGCCAGCCCAAGACCGAGGGGGCTCCGGAGGGTGTATCCCAACTTGGGGGCACACCACCTTTGTGAGGGGCGAAGCCTGCGGCTACAGCGTGCGGCTGCAACATCGGCTATCCGCGAACATGCGGGGCCGGTTATGGACCGGCCCCGCTGTGTACTTGTCCGACGAGTTAGGGCGTACCCAGGATCGCCTAGGGTGAGGTCTTGATCGTGCCGGCGATGATGCCCTGCGCCACTTCGTCGACTTCAGCCTTGAGATCGGCCGGAACCATCGAGTCCAGTTGGTGGAACTGGGCAAGCCCGACACCGCGATTCTCGAGCGTCCCAACGGTCACGCCGCCTTCAAACGTTCCGTCCATGACGGACTTGATGGCGTTGAGCGTCGTGACGTCCATGTTCTTCATGACCGAGGTCAGAACGATCGGGGCATACTCCGCGTTGACGACCGCCCAGTCGTTGTCGACGCCGATGATGTACGTACCGCCGCGCTCCTGAGCCGCTGCCGCGGTGCCCAGGCCGACGGGGCCGGCGACCGGCATGATAATGTCGGCGCCTTCGTCCATCAGCGACTCGCCCATCCGGCGCCCGTCATCCGTGCTTTCGAAGTTGCCGGTAAACAGTCCGGTCTGCGAGGCGGGATCCCAACCCTTGACTTCGACCGACGTCCCGTGCTTCTGGTTGTAGTAATCCACTCCCAGGGAGAAGCCGTCCATGAAAACCGTCACGGTCGGGATCTGGATGCCGCCGAACGTGCCCACGACACCGCTCTTGGTGACGCCTGCCGCCACGTAGCCGGCCAGGAAGGCCGCCTGGTCGGTGGTGAAGACCTGCCCCAGGACGTTGGGGATCACCGGATCGTAAGCGTAGTCAACGATCGAGAAGTTCTGATCCGGGTTCGCCTGGGCCGCCGCCGCCGTGGCATCGCCAAGCAGGAAACCGACGGTGATGATGATGTCGCACTTCTCCTCGAGGAAGGCGTTGATGTTCTTCTCATAGTCGGTCTGCTGCTGCGACTCGAGGTACTTGCCCTCGATACCCAGCTGGTTGATGGAATCCTGAACACCCTTCCAGGCGGTGGCGTTGAACGACTTGTCGTCGATGCCGCCGGTGTCGGTCACCTGGCAGGCCTTAACCTTTGGCGCCGGTGCTTCGGTCGGTGCAGCGCCGCCGCAAGCCGTCAGGATCATCGACGCCAGCAGCATCAGCGAAAGGGCGAAGAAGATCTTCTTTTGCATGTCTCACTCCTGTAGGGATTGGAAGGACGCGTCAAGTAGGGTCAGATCGGTGGAGTTTTCTGCCGGTGATCACCCCTTTCCGCCTGTGCCCGTCGGCCAGGCAAGAAGCCAGCAAGGTTGGAGGTCGGTCATTGGCCGGTCGTTCAGAACAAAGCAGGCCTGACGAGCTTATTCAGGGATAGACAATCCACCGGAGATGGGCTGGGAGATTGCGCGCCTCGGTCATCATAACATGAGATAAGACACACCGCAATCCGCGCCCTAATCGGTCAACCGCCTCACTCCTCGACTACCGTTTGGAGTGAGCCGTAGTCAAGCACTTCCCTCGGCTGCGATCCGGCCACGGCCGGACCGACAATCCCACGCTCTTCCAACTGGTCTACCAACCGCGCCGCTCGCCCGTAACCTATTCTCAGGCGGCGCTGAAGCAGCGAGATCGAGGCCCGCCGCATTTCACGCACAATGGCCACGGCTTCCTCAAACAAGTCGTCTGAGGCTTCACCTTCCTCCTCGATCTCTTCCCACATGCTCGCCTGCTTGAGAGGCAAGCCGGGCGACTGCCTCTCGGCCTGAAGTGCCGGGTGAGGGGCGGTCGCCTCGCCTCCGAGAGCGGCGTTCTTCCAGTAACGGATCAGGCGAGCCAGCTCAGCCTCGGCCACAAAGGCACCCTGCATCCGCAGCGGCGCGGGCGCATCCGGAGCCTGAAAGAGCATATCGCCCCGCCCCAGGAGCCGTTCTGCCCCCGGCTGATCCAGGATCACCCGGCTGTCGACTGAGGAGGCTACGGCAAAGGCTATCCGGGCCGGGAAGTTGGCTTTGATCAGACCTGTCACAACATCCACCGAGGGCCGCTGCGTGGCAATCACCAGGTGGATTCCGGTGGCCCGCGCCAGCTGCGCCAGGCGGGTGACAACGCGTTCGGTCTCATCCGGCGCCAGCATCATCAGATCGGCCAGCTCGTCGATCACCACCACGAGGTATTCTTTCGGGCGGGCGTTGGTCGACCGCATGCGCTGGTTGTAATCGGTGAGATGACGCACCCCTTCCTTGGCGAACAAGCGGTAGCGCTCGTCCATTTCACGCAGGACCCACTGCAGCGCCGGTACAACCCGCTCCAAATCGACAACGACCGGCGCTAGGAGATGGGGAATCCCGTTGTAGGCGGTCAGCTCGACGCGTTTCGGATCCACCATGAGGAGCCTAAGCTCGTCGGGCGTGTTTCTCAACAGCAGACAGGAGATGATCGCGTTAACACAAACCGACTTGCCCGATCCGGTCGTCCCGGCGATCAGCAAGTGCGGCATCGAAGCCAGGTCGCCGGAAATGGCATGACCCGAAACATCCTGCCCCAGGCCGATCGCCAGCTTCGAGTCGATCTTCTGGAACGCCTTGGCATCCATTACATCCCGCAACGCTACCAGAGCGATCTCGGTGTTGGGCACTTCGATGCCGATGAAACCCTTCCCCGGTACGGGGGCCTCGATGCGGATCGACCTAGCAGCCAGCGCCAGGGCCAGATCATCCGCCAGGGCTGCGACCTTGCTGACCTTGACCTTTGTCCGACGCCCGCGCCCTTCGACGAAGTCGGGCTCGACACCGAATTGGGTGATCGTGGTGGGTGCTGCGATGGCGACCAGACCGTCGAGTTCACCGGTGAGTTCGTCGATCTCGACGGTGAGGGTCTTGATGCGACGTCCAACGCTCCGGAGGGCGGCCTTGGCTGCTTGGGTGGGGTCATCGATGTTGGCGCCCTTGGGGCGGAGACGGGCACAGACGGAGGCTTTGGCTTGGAGGGTGTTCTGGGGGTCGAGCTGTTCACGGAGTTGGGTTGGGGCGGTGACGATCAGGTCGCCTAGCTGACAGAGGGCTGCGGATCGGGCCTTGACAGCGCCCTCTCGGGCGACGGTGAGCTGTCTGATCGCCTCGACGATCCCCGTCGTGTCCTTGGCTGCCCCAGTTGCTTCACCGGAGAGCACCTTGCGGGCGGCGGCCTCGGCGTCGATCGGGTCGCTCTTGCCCCGTCGCGCCCTGGTGTGGGGATGTGGCTGGTTGATCTCGATCACTCGGACTCGAGCTTCGAGGAGGTGGCGGGCGAGAGCCGCCCCGTATCCGCCGGTCGACTCGACACCGACCGCGATTACCGGTCCGAACGACTGCAACCATCCCAACGCCTGGCGGTAGCCATCACCGGTGGCGTCAAAGGTGGCGGTGTCGAGGCGACGTCCGAGCGGGTCGAGTGCCACGGCGGTATGGGTGTCGGCGTGGCAGTCGAAACCGCCGATGACACCAGTGGATGCATGTGCCATGCTGGAGATCCTCCAATCTCACGGAGCGGCCGGTGAGCCGGGATGGGACGGACACAACAGTGACGGGGCATCTGTAGCGCAGGTTCCTATTAGGTCACGTCTGACCCAGACCCGGCCGCTGGCTGGGTTGTCGAGCCGTCCGGCGACATCGACGCGTCCCGGGCAAGACACCCGCACACGGGGTCAGTTTGATGGCAGGCCAGATCCCACCGAACAGCTCACCCGCATCTTCACTGTTTGGTGGGTAGAGACGCGCAGGGGGTGGGACCGAAGCGGTCCGTGCAGATCTACCCACGGGTTCGGTTGGTCGAGACGCGCGGGGGGGTAAAGGGTTAGCGGAGGGTGGGCGCCACGTCGCGGTCGTAGTCGGCGTGGACTTTGGTGGCGGCCTTCGAGTACACCAGGCGGCCGTCGACGGTGACCTCGAACACCCCGCCTCGCGACGGTATGAGGTCGACTCGGAATTCCTGACCGAACTCCTCGAAAATCTGCTCAGCCATGCGCACGGCACGGCCCGTATAGTTTCAAGACCGGCAGAACTCGATCTGAATCTGTCGCATGGCCGCGCAGGTTAGCCAGCGCCCGAACCCAGGGTTCCAGACCGTACCCAGTACTACCCAGCGCCCACAGATCATCGGTGGGCGGACCGGTCTCGCGGCCCACGAGTCCTGAACCGACCAGTGTTCGCCTAACGTTCAGCCATGCTCTTCGATTACCGACGGATCGACCCGTCCTTCATCCAACAGTCCGTCGACCAGGCGATTGCCTTCGGTGACAAGACCATCGCCGACCTGGTCTCGTCGTCCGGACCACGCACCTGGTCGGACACCATGCTCGGTCTGGAGCGGGTGGCCCGGCGCATGGCCGAAATGAATGGCGAGGCGCTCTTCCCCGCCGAGGTTGCGATCGAGGAGGACGTACGCAATGTCGCCCGCGCCCAGCAAGAGCGGGTCGGGAAATGGCAGGTGGAACTGGCCTTCCGTGACGATCTGTATGCAGCCTTCAAGGCGTTCGCCGGTGGGGACGAGGCCGCTGCCCTCCACGACGAGGCCAAACGGCTGGTCGACTTTTGGGCGCGAGACTTTCGTGATGCCGGCCACGAGCTCGAACCGGCCGCCCGAGCCGAGCTCAAGCGATTGAGCGAGCGAATGGTGGAGCTGTCGGTCCGGTTCTCCACCAACCTCGCCGAATATCAAGACGCACTCGTGGTCACTCGGGAAGACCTGATCGGTTTGCCCGACTCCTACATCGATCGTCTCAAGCCGGGCGACCAACCAGGGACCTACCGGGTGACGATGGACTACCCCGACGTCATCCCATTCCGGGAGAACTCACCCCGCCGGGACCTCCGCCACCAGCTCACCTTGAAGTTCAACAACCGAGCGGTGACGTTGAATCGGCCGATCCTCGAAGAGGCGCTCGAAATCCGCCACCGGATCGCCCAGCTCTTCGGCGTTCCTTCGTGGGCACACCACCGCATGAAGGACAAGATGGCTCATAACCCAGAAACGGTGGCGCGGTTCTATGCAGGGCTCATCCCGGCTCTCCAGTCAAAGGCCGCGGAGGAGATCGCCGTCATGAGCCGGCTGTTGGAACATGACACCGGCGACGGGACGGCCCAAGCCTGGGATCGCGACTATTACCACACCCAGCAGTTGAAGACCGACTACGGGGTGGACCCAATGGAGGTGGCCAACTACTTTCCCTTGGGTCTCGTGGTGGACGGCATGTTTTCTCTCACCGGGGAGGTGTTCGGGCTTCGCTACGTCTCGGTCGACCAAGCTAACGCCTGGCATCCCGATGTCACCATGTACCGAATTCACGACGCCAGTACCGATGAGCTGCTCGCCTACTTCTACGCCGACCTCTTCCCCCGCGAGGGCAAGTTCTCACACGCCGCCGCCTTCTCGCTGGTGCCCGCCTTCGTCAACGAAGACGGCACGAGGACTGTCCCGGTCTCGGCCATCGTGGCGAATTTCACCAAGCCGACCGCCGATTCGCCATCGTTGCTCCAACACGACGAGGTGCTGACGCTCTTCCACGAGTTCGGTCACATACTCCACATGTCGCTGTCGAAGGCGCGTTTCACACGCTTCTCGGCCGCCAACACCGAGTGGGACTTCGTCGAAGCTCCGTCCCAGATCATGGAGCATTGGTGCTGGAAGACCGAGGTACTGGGACGATTCGCCAGCCACCACCAAACCGGCGAGCCCATCCCGGCCGCTCTGGTCGAACGGCTCGTGGCTGCTCGTGATTTGGATCAGGCGGTCTTCAAGATGCGGCAGGTGGCCTATGGTCAGCTAGATCTCCGCCTTCACGCACCGGGAGAACACCGCGATCTCGACGAGATCCTTACCAGCACCGAACAGTTGACCGGGTTCCCCGTTCCGGAGGGCACCTTCTACCCCGCCAACTTCGGACACCTCCTGGGCGGGTACGACGCCGGCTACTACGGCTACCTGTGGGCCGAGGTGATCGGCGACGACATG
>Ga0209521_10005259_pt1 | contig 10256 bp, 9 predicted proteins | sample Rifsed19ft4_FD_184016 | JGI IMG/M metagenome (GOLD analysis project Ga0209521, IMG submission 184016) | Soil microbial communities from Rifle, Colorado, USA - sediment 19ft 4 (version 2) | ecosystem: Environmental > Terrestrial > Deep subsurface > Rock core/Sediment | place: Rifle, Colorado... | reverse complement strand
TGTACCACGTCTTGGGGATTTCCGAGTCCTTCAGGATGATCTTCGTTTCCATTCGGTCCGCTCCTTTCCCCGCCTTTTATTGTACACCTCATGCTTGAGCCTCCGGATCGCATCCGCCGCGTCGGCGGATCGGACGATCGCCTCTCCCACGAGAAAGGCGTCCGCCCCCATCTCGTGGAATCTTCGCACCTCCGCTCGGGAGGTAATGCCGCTTTCGACGACTTTGACCGCGCGAGGCGGCGCCTTGGGGAGGAGCCGGGCAGCCGTACCCAGGTCGACCCGAAGCGACGCGAGGTCCCGGTTGTTGATCCCGACGATCGCCGCCCCGGACCCGGCGGCGATCTCCATCTCCGCCTCGTCGTGGACTTCCACCAGGGCCTCCATCCCGAATTCTTTCGCCAGGCGCACCAATTTCCCCGTTTTTTCCTCCAGCACGGCGACGATCAGCAGTACGAGGTCTGCGCCGTACGCACGCGATTCGACCACCATGTATTCGTCCAGCACAAAATCCTTCCGGAGGACGGGAAGGTCGCCGCAGGCAGCGCTTGCGTCCGAGAGATCCCGCAATGTCCCCCCGAAAAACCGGCTCTCGGTCAGCACCGACACCGCGCAGGCCCCGCCCCTCGCGTACGACCTTGCGGCTTCCGCCGCGTCGAGGTCCTTCCGGATCCATCCCCGCGAGGGGGAGGCCCTCTTGATCTCCGCGATGATGCCCGGCCCCTCATCCAGAAAATCCCGGATGTCCCTCCGGCCTCGGTTCGCCCGGGCCCTGGCCTCGATCCCGGAGAACGGCTCGGCCGCCTTTCTTTCCTCCAGGTCCTTCCGGACGGCGGCGACGATATCCTCAAGGGGGTGCGCCGCCCTCAAGGGGAACCCCCTCCTCCCAGGATGGCCAGAAACGCGTGGAGCCGGTCCATGGCGGCGCCCGAATCGATCGATCGCGCAGCCAGGACGACCCCTTCCCGGACCTCTTCCGCTTTTCCCCCCGCGACGATGGCGAATGCCGCGTTGACGAGCACCGCTTCCCGGGCGGGTCCGGGCGTCCCGGAAAGAACCTCCTTGAGGATTCGGGCATTCGTGGCGGAATCCCCCCCCTTGATCGCCTGGGACGACGCGTATTCGAACCCCGCCGATCTCGGGTCGAACAGATATCGCTTCACCTTGCCTTCCCGGACGTCCCACACGATCGTCGGGGCGGACAGGGTCACCTCGTCCATGCCGTCGGACCCGTGGACGACGAAGGACCGCCAATGTCCGAGTTCGGCCAGGACCCGCGCGTAGGTGTCCCCCAGCTCCTCGCTGTACACGCCGACGACCTGGCAGTTCGCGCCGGCGGGATTGCTCAAGGGCCCCAGGATGTTGAAGATCGTCCGGATCCCGATCTCGCGACGGGGTCCGATCGCGTACTTCATGGCCGCATGAAATTTCGGTGCGAACAGGAAGGTGATCCCGGCTTCGTCGAGGGCCCTCTGGACAAGCTCGAACGGCGCGCCGAGGTCCATGCCGAGGCTTTCGAGGACGTCGGCGCTTCCGGACCGGCTGGTGACGGAACGGTTCCCGTGCTTGGCGACCCGTATTCCCGCTCCTGCGGCGACGAAGGCCACGGTCGTCGAGATATTGAACGTTCCGGACCGGTCCCCTCCCGTTCCGCAGGTGTCGAGAAGGGGCTCCCCCTCCGGGGCCCGGATTTTCGCCGCCTTTTGCCGCATCACTTTGACCGCAGCCGCGATCTCCGCCGTCGTCTCCCCCTTCATCGCCAGGCAGGAGAGGAACGACGAGATCTGGGCGGGCGTCGCCTCCCCCTCCATGATCATCCGCATGGCGTCCCGCATCCCGTCCGGCGTGAGGTCTTTTCCGGAAGCCACCTCGGAGATCGCTTCGCGCATGTTGCCGAAGCAGCGGTGCACCGGTTGCCGCGGGTCGATGAGCGAGAGGAAATTCTCGAGGATCCGCATCCCGTACTGCGTCAGGAACGATTCGGGATGGAACTGGACGCCGAAGACGGGCCGGGAGACGTGGCGGATTCCCATCACCTCCCCGTCCTCCGATTCGGCGCACACCTCGAGGGAAGGCGGGAGCGACTCCCTCTCCACGGCGAGCGAATGGTATCGCGTCGCGGTCATCGGGTTTTCGATCAAGGAGAAGATCCCTTTCCCGTTGTGCCGGATCCGGGAGGTCTTCCCGTGCATGAGGGAGCGTGCGTGGACGATCTTGCCGCCGAAGGCCTCCCCGATGCACTGGTGCCCGAGACATACCCCCAAAACGGGAATCCGGTCCGAAAAAGCACGGACCGCCTCGAGGGATATGCCGGCGCTGCGCGGACCGCCCGGGCCAGGGGAGATGACGAGTCCGTCGGGAGAAATCCCGGCAAGATCCGCCACCGAGACGGCGTCGTTGCGGTACACCCGGACCTCCACGCCCAGTTCACAAAGGTACTGGACGAGGTTGTACGTGAAGGAGTCGTAGTTGTCGATTACGGCGATCACTTAGATTCCCCCCGACAGGTCGCTTGCCCCCACCGCCCGGAAGAGAATCCGGGCCTTGCTGCAAATCTCCTCCCACTCCCTCTCGGGGTCCGAGTCGGCGACGATCCCGGCACCCGCCTGAATCAGCGCTTCATCGCCCCGCAGCACGATCGTGCGGATGGTGATGCAGAAATCCATGCTTCCCTGGAGGTCGAAATACCCCACCGACCCCGCATAGATTCCGCGTCGGAACGGCTCCAACTCCTCGATGATCTCCATCGCGCGGATTTTCGGAGCCCCCGTGACCGTCCCCGCCGGGAAGGTGGCGCGCAGGACGTCGAAGGCGGTCATCCCCTTTCGGAGCCTTCCGACGACATTGGACACGATGTGCATGACGTGCGAATACCGCTCCACCACCATCTGCTCGTCCACCTTGACCGTTCCCCACTCGGACACGCGGCCGACGTCGTTTCGCCCGAGATCCACCAGCATCACGTGCTCCGCGAGTTCCTTCGGGTCCGACAACAGGTCGGCCTCCATCCGCCGGTCCTCCTCGGGCGTCGCTCCGCGGGGGCGCGTTCCGGCGATCGGCCTCAGCTGGACGAGGTCCCCTTCCAGCCGCACCAGGACCTCCGGCGAGGCCCCCACCAGCGCAAGGTCGCCGAGTTTGAGCAGAAACATGTAGGGGGACGGATTCAGCGCACGCAGCACACGGTACACTTCGGAGGGGGAGCGTCGCGTCCGGACCCTCGCCCGGTTGGAAAGAACCGCCTGGATGATCTCCCCGTCCCGGATGTACTCCTTCGCCTTTCGGACGGCTGCCAGAAAGGTCTCCCGCGGCACCTCGAAGGCGGGCTGCCGGTTTTCCTCTCCCATGGGGATATCGGTCCACGGGAGGGGCCCCCTGAGCACCTCTTTCACCTCCTCGATGGCGCGGAGGCATCGCAGATATTCCTCGGCGCCGGGCCGGCCGTCCCCCACCTGTCCGTGCGCCACGATCCGGATCGTGTGCTTCACGTTGTCGAAAATCACGAGACGGGAGGGAAAAAGGAACAGGGCATCGGGAGTTCCTTCCGGCGGATGGGCGTCCGGGATCCGTTCGATGTTCCGGACGTAGTCGTAGCCGATGAACCCCACGGCTCCTCCCGAAAGTCTCGGCAGCCCCTCCGCCCGCACATACCGGATCCCCGCGAGAATCCCCTCCAGCTCCCGCATCGGGTCTTTCGTCCCCTGGCGGACTTCGGTATTCCCTCCCCGGGTGATCGTCACTTGGGATATGCCGGCCCGAAACCGGATATACGGATCGAACCCGATGAAAGAGTACCGGGCCCACTTCTCCCCCCCCTCGACGCTTTCCAGAAGGAAATGATCGTCGGGAAACCGCGCGGCGATTTTCAGATACGCGGACACCGGCGTTTCCAGGTCGGCGTGGAACTCCTGCCAGACCGGGATGACCGCTCCGGGAATCCCCGCCTGGGCCAGAAAGACCTCTATGTCCGGTATCGTGATCATCGTTGGATCATTCCCGCATGAGAAACGCGTTCATCTTCCATTCCGACTTCAGTTTCCGGATCGCCCGGTTTGCCGCGTCGCGGTCCGGGTACGGGCCGACGACAACCTTGTGGTAATCTCCCGACTTTCCGCCCGGCCCCTGCACCACAGCCGTCTTCCATCCGTCTTTTTCGAGCCGTTTCCGAAACGCCTCGGCCACTTTCCTGTCCCGGAAGGCGGCCACCTGGATCATCCGTTTCGCCGTTCCCCCGGGATGGGACGCAGCCGGGTCGGATCCCGTTTTCCCGGGTGCCGGCTTCACGAGGAGAACGGGGGCGGACTCCTTCTTCGACAGGGTTTCGCGGAACGTGAGGTTCTTTTCGGTCTCCGTGAGACGCGCGTCCGCGCTGGGGGGAGTCACGGGGGGAACCTTTCCCGCCTCCTCGGAGAAGACGCCGATATCTTTCCGGATCTCCGAATCGCTCTCCTTCCCGATTTCGATCGGTCCCGCGACCTTGTTCGCCTCGTTTCTTCGACGCTCGGCATTCTTCTCGATGACCCTGCCCACCTGGAGGCCGATGACGAAAACCACCGCAAGAAGGACGACCGCTCCGACCACGAAGAAGGCAAACTGGGATCTCTCCCCCTCCGCCCGGCGAAAGTTTCTTTTCTTATTGTACAGATATCTCACATCTGCTCCGGTGCCGATACGCCGATCAGCGAAAGCCCGGTGGAAACGACGTTTTTGACCGCCCTGGCGAGAGCCAGCCGCCCCTGGGTGCGTTCGGGGGTTTCCCCGAGAAACCGATGGTTGTGATAGAACGCATGGAACTCCCGCGACAGATCCAGCAGATAAAAGGGGATCCGGTGAGGTTCGCGCGCCCGTGCGGAATCCGAAACGACGTCGGGAAACCGTGACACCTTCTTCATCAGGCTCACCTCGTCCGGCAGGGAGAGCGCGGACAAAGGCGGGGAATCGGAGAGAAAGATCTGTCGGGCGGCCGCTTCCCGGAAGACGCTGCAGATTCTTGCGTGGACGTACTGGATGTAATACACGGGGTTCTCGCTCGACCGTGTCTTGGCCAGGGTGAGGTCGAAATCGAGGTGGGAATGGAAACTCCGGAGAAGGTAAAAAAAGCGCGCGGCGTCGATCCCAACCTCATTTATTACCTCACGTAAAGTGGTAAATTCTCCAGAACGGGTAGACATTTGCACTGCCTTTCCTTCACGAATCAGCGTTACGAACTGCACGAGCAATATCTCGAGCCGGCTGTCGTCCTCCCCAAGCCCTCGAAGAGCCGCGGTAAGCCTGGGGGCGTACCCGTGGTGGTCGGCCCCCCAGATATCGATCACCTTCGTGAATTCCCGTCGGAACTTCTCCCGATGGTAGGCGAGGTCCGAGGCAAAATAGGTCGCCCGGCCGTCGGCGCGCACCAAGACGCGATCCTTCTCATCCCCGTGGGATTCGCTCTTGAAGTACACTGCACCCTCGGATTCGTACAGTTGCCCGCGTTTGCGCAGTTCGTCCACAACCACAGCGACGGCACCGCGTTCGTGAAGGTCCCCTTCCCGAAACCAGTGGTCGAACCGTGCGCGGAACGTCTCGAGGTCTTTTCGGATTCCTTCGAGGATCCGGTCGCACGCGATTTTCCGGAAAACGGAGGATGCCTCCTCCTCAGGTACAGACAGATACCGATCGCCGACTTCGTCGCGAATCTCCCGGGCGAGATCGACCAGGTAATCCCCCCGGTACCCGTCTTCCGGCAGCTTCCCCTCCCCCCCGCATGCCTGCACGTAACGCGCATACAGGGATTTCCCGAGCTTCTCGATCTGGTTCCCCACGTCGTTCACATAATATTCGGTCGTCACCCGGCAGCCGGTAAAGGCCAGGATTCTCGAAAGCGCATCCCCCACGGCCGCGCCCCGGCCGTGGCCCACGTGGAGGGGGCCCGTGGGATTCGCCGATACGAACTCGAGGAGTACCCTGTCCCCGTCCGTTTGCTCGACAGAGCCGAACCGTTCCCCCATTTTCAGGGCGATCGCCAGGACCTCCCTCCATGCGCCGTCGGACAGCACGATGTTGATGAATCCCGGGCCGGCAACGGACAGTTCCCGGATCCAGCCTTCCCGGTCTTCCCGACGAATGGAATCGAGGAGTCCCGCCGCCACGTCACGGGGTTTTTTCTTCAGGTGGCGTGCCAACTGCAACGCCGCGTTCGTGGAAAAATCCCCGTGCTCCTCCTGCCTCGGGATCTCCACCGATACGGGGATTTCCCCTAGCCCCCCCCACTCTTCCAATTTCCGTTTTATTCCTGCCTGAATGAGGGACTCGGTGATCTTGCGGACGTCCAACAGGCTCCTCGAAAACGCGAAAATGACTTGAAAGGTAATACGTTATAGTTAGCAGCGAGGGAAGTCAACGCTTAACGCGCATTCCGCAACGAGGGGGAAAAGGGAGAAACGATCCCTTCCGCCCCCACGCCTCCTGTTCTCATCGGCGCCGGAGCGAAAAAAAACCCCGCGTACGCGGGGCCAAACGGGTCTTTTGGGAAATTTCACCGGTCCAAAGATACCTAAACTGCGACAACTTCCGACGCCTGAAGGCCTTTCGGTGTTTCCAGGATGGTGTAAACGACCGACTGCCCCTCCTTGAGCGTCCGGTACCCGTCCATCCGGATCGCCGTGTAGTGCACGAATACGTCCTTTTCTCCGTCTTGCTCGATAAACCCGTACCCCTTCGTCTCGTTGAACCACTTCACCTTCCCGGTGCGCTTCATGGGTGAAACCTCCCCAAGGTGTCTGGTTTGCCACTTGATTATCACAAGAAGAAAATCCTGTCAATAAACAGCCACGAATATAGGAATCCCCCGGCAGGATCTCCCTCTTCCCGGGGTCCGGGGGCGAAAGAAACGGGAACGGCGGGGAAGGAAAAAGCGAGGGAGCGGGCAGGATGTCGTTACGGTCCGCTCTTTTTGCTGTGGGGAACGGCGGGAGAAGAAGTGGCATCCTCTTTCCGGTCCGTGGGGATTACGATCTCCTTCTTCCCCAAGAGCCCGAGATCACGGCGTGCGATCTCCTCGATGTACGAGGCATTCGACCGCAGCTTCTCCACCTCCTGCCGGAGCTGCTCGTTCTCCTCGCGCAGCCTGTTGTTCTCGGCCGCGAGCTGCTTCTGCTTGGCATAGAGGTTGAGGGTGCTGACGACCCCCACCTCTCCCAGAAGGGAATAAAGGAGAGCCAGGAGGGCCATTCCCCCGATGACCAGGGCCGGCCAGCGCTTCTTCAACCAGGGTTTTTGCTCGTGGAACATTCCGCCGTCACCCGAAAAGGATCCCTTTGGAAAGTTCGAATACGGACCGGGGCGTAAACGCTTCCCTCGCGATGGCCCGGTACGGCGCATCCCCGGCAAACACCGACCAGAGGATATGCGCCTGCGACCCCTTCTCCCCCGCCGCATCGCCGGACACGCACTTGAGGTAGGCGTCCGAGAGCCGTCCTTTCCGGAGAACCCCCTCATAGAGACCGAAGAGCACTCTGCCCCAGAAATTATCATAGCGGAATTGCCGGATGCACGGTCGATAGAAATGATCCCTGAGGTTCTTTTCCGATATGCCGAATCGCAGGATCGCCTCCGCGAGAATCCGGGAGGTGTCGTAGGAGGACTCGATCCCGTTTTTCAGATATCGCGAAATGAACGCATCTCCCACGATCGCAACCCGGTCCGAAAAGGGTTTTCGGGCGAACCCGACCGGGACTTTCGGGTGGCAATGGCAAAGGATCTTCGAGCCTTGGGGAAGCAATCCGGAAAAAACCGGATTTTCCGTTCGTTCCCGCTCGAGATCCGCGATCCGGACATGCTCGCCGATTCCCGTCAGCGTAAGGAAGTTGTCCTTCGGCGTAATCGCGAGGAAACGGATCGCCCTGCCCCGGGCGGGAAGGATATGGATCCGGTTCTTGAGCCTCTCCACGATGAACTCGTTGTCCGCCGGCAATTCGGCCTGGACGGTGTGCCACGAGCGCGGGGGATCGTATCCCGCAGCGAGCTTCCTTAGGAAAGCGGTGTTTACCCCAAAAGCCCCGACCAGAAAATCGAACTCCCGGGTTTGTCCTGCGTCCGTCCCCAGCCGGAATCCCCGGGCGGTCCGGTCGCAACTCTCCACGCGTTCGTGGACGAACTCCGCTCCCCAGGCAACCGCCGCGTCGAGCAGGTACTGGTCGAAGCTTTTCCGTCCCTCCGGGGAATCGACCGGTCCTGCGCCCCGGAAAACGGTGTAGATTTCACCGCGCTCCGGGTTCAAAATGTTCACCGATATGTCCCTTCCGTGAATCTCGTACCCGTCGGCAATCCGCCGGACGACCCGTTCATCCAAAGTCAGCCCGAGACGTTCGATCTTTTTCACCATCTCGCCGCCGATCGCACCAGCGCACATGTTGCAGCCCGATGGTCCCGAGGATTCGAACGTTTTCCGGTCGAACAGAATGATTCTGGCGGTTCGTCCCGATTCCCGGAGAAGTTTGAGAAAATGAAGCGCGAAGAAAGTGCCGGCCGGACCGGCGCCGATGACTCCGATCGTCGCCCCGTCGGGCAGCGGTTTCATCGCCCCGGTCCCCATCTAGAAATCCACCCCGATCGTTCCCGTCGAGCCGGACGAGGTCCCGCCTCCTCCGCCTCCCCCGCTGCCGGCGGCCGCAACCCCCGCGACAGCCACTACCAGCAGGGTCCAGATCCACCATTTCCGGTACCAGGAAGGCCCCGCCGTGTCCGATTCCCTCCGTACCGGCCAGCCTGCCCCCGCAAGCAATTCCGTCGCGGACGCCGCGACCGGCGCGTATCCCTGATCTCCTTCGCCCCACGGAACCGTCCCCAGCGTTTTCGGAACCTCCTCTCCCTGTGCCAGGGAGAGGACGCGCAAAACAAGCCCTCCCCTCCCCTCCTCGAGCAGGAGGAGGGCAACTCTTCTCGCACCCGATTCCGCCATCATTCGGGAAAGCAGGGGGCCCGCCTCTTTTCCGTCGGGGGAAGAGGCGAGGAGTTCCGCCAGGACGGCATTCTCATCGGGGACAAGGGAAAATTCCAGAGCCTCGGAATCGCCCGGAAGCCACTGTCCCGTCCGTTCGCCCGGCTGGTACCCTTCCGCGATCACCGCGATCGAAACGGGACCCCATGCGACGACAGGGACGCGGCCCGGCGTCCTCCCCGCCTCCTTGCCGTCAAGAACGATCCTCGCCCCCGAGGGGAGGGAGGTCACGAGGAGTTCGGCCTGCGGGGGGACGCGCTTCCCGGACCTGCTCCAGGATTCCAGGAACAAGGGGGAAAAGATCGCAGGATCCGGTTCGAATTCGGGACGGAGAACCCGGGATCGCGCCAGCATCTCTTCGGCTTTTCCCGCATTCCCTTCCCAAAGGGAGAGGAGTCCCCTTCGGAGGAACACTTCCGCGAGGTACGGTCTCGTGGTTTCTCCGAACCGGAAAGACCGGGCGAGGTCTTCCGCATCGGCAAGCCGTTCGGCCGCCTCCTTCGTCTCCATCCTGTCCATGAGGCGAGCCGCTTCGGCAAGCTTCGCCGCGATCTTCTCGAGGGCCTTGCCGTCGGCAACCGGAAACGCGTCCGCCGATACGGTCACGCCGCCCCTGGGAGGTCCTGGCGGCACCCACCGTACGCGCAACTCCTTCTCCAAGATGGCTTGCACCGCGCCCAGTTCCGTTTTTGCCATGTCTTGAGGGATCGAGGCCACGGAAACCTTGAGCAGAATACAGGGCTCGGCGGTCGATTCCCCCATCGCCGGAGGCACACCTCCCATGCCTGCGAAAAAAATCAGGGACAGGAAGAGGGCAATCGGCCTACGTGCGCTTGACGTAAATTTCATCGGTGATGTCCTTGTCGACGGCAACGGTCGTTTCCCCGATTTCCAGCACGAAGGAGGGATTCTTCTGGAGGAGGCGGATCCGGCTGCCGGGGACGATCCCGAGAGAGCTCAGTTTGTCGAGACGTTTCCGGGACTTCGGGGTGATGAACACGATTCGGACTTCCTCGCTCAGGATCGCGTCCGACAACCGGGTCACGAGCGGCTTGATCTCGGTGCGGATCTTGTCGCAGCATTCCCCCCGGGGGATCGGCCTTCCGTGGGGGCACACGGGCGGGTGCCCCAGGAAGGTGCAGACGCTTTCCGTCACGGTTTTCGTGAGGATGTGCTCGAACTTGCAGGCGGTGCTCTCGACCTGGCTGTTGTCGAGGTCGAACAGGTTGTTGAGCAGCACCTCCGCCAGGCGGTGCCTCCGGATGATCACCCGCGCGCGCTC
>Ga0209521_10005258_pt1 | contig 10256 bp, 10 predicted proteins | sample Rifsed19ft4_FD_184016 | JGI IMG/M metagenome (GOLD analysis project Ga0209521, IMG submission 184016) | Soil microbial communities from Rifle, Colorado, USA - sediment 19ft 4 (version 2) | ecosystem: Environmental > Terrestrial > Deep subsurface > Rock core/Sediment | place: Rifle, Colorado... | reverse complement strand
GGAAATCTGGACCCTCACCCAGATCATCGGTGACGCGACCGACAAGGCCGTGATCTTCACCAACGGCGACCGGGCCGTGAACCCCGAGCTGTCCGCGTTCGTGTTCCGTGGGGCCTCGGGCCTGCGGGACCTGACCGAGCAGCTCATGCTCGACGCGATCGACGCGCCGTACCGGGAGACGGGCAAGAACATCAACAAGGCGCTCACCAACACCGGCCAGGCGCGGAAGTACGTCGAGTTCATCCAGGCCGAGCGTCGCTACTCCGGGCCGTCCGGCAGCGCGCCGCGCTACACCCTGGGCTACGACGAGGACTCGCTCCAGATCCTGGCCCCGGGCGTCAACGTGAAGCTCGAGGTCGACGTCGACTGCGAGCCTCGGCGGATCTACTTCCTGGCGTGGGACACCTTCGGCCGGTACGAGAGCATGGCTCTCGACTGGATCGACGAGGACACGCTGCTGAAGCTGATCCCGACGACCGGCGGCCACAAGGCCGGGTTCCTGGCCTACGTGGGCTGCGTCGAGAACATCATCAACACGATGCCGAGGGCCAGCTCCCGTCTCGAGGACTTGAACGACCCCATCGCGGGGGACTAGCGATTGACTCCATCTAGCTGATGGAGTTAGTCTCCTCCGTGGGAGAGATCCCACGGAGGAGACAATGCAGGAACTCAGCGAGCGTAGAATCAGGCGTTTCTGGGAGATGGTGGAGAAGCATCCCGGAGATGGATGCTGGCTCTGGAAAGGAAGGCTGGAGGCGAATGGCTATGCGAGGACCCTGGTCGGTTCCGGTCCCGGCAGAGAGCACTGGCTCTGCCACAGGCTGGCCTACAGAATCGCGAATGGCTCCGTCGCGCCCAGGGAGAGCGGTCTCGTGGTGATGCACTCCTGCGACGTTCGCCACTGCGTCCGTCCGGACCATCTATCGCAGGGCACCGCCCACGACAACGTGATGGACGCGATCGCCAAGGGTCGCTCAAAGCCGCCCACCTTCTCGCATCCAGGCGAATCAAATGGACGGGCCAAGCTGACGCAGACGCAAGCAGAAAGCATTCGCGCCTCAACGGAGCACCCGCGAACTCTCGCGGGTCGTCACGGCGTATCGGTGGCGACGATCTACTACGTCAAGGGTGGCGGATGGAGCGCCCCCGCGGCTATGCCGGCCCCGGGAATTGAGGCGATGAAGCCTCTGCAAGGAGAATGAGAAATGGCACTTCGAGCGCAGCAAATCAAGAAGGGCGGCCTCGCGAGCCGGTCGATCCGCGATGGCAGCATCCTGCCGAACAAGCTCAGCCGGCTGGTGAACACCGCCGGCTACGCGATCGAGCCCTGCAACTACCAGCCGCGCGGCTCGACGACCGACGGCTTCACCGACCCGAGCGGCGCCACCGGCGCCACGAACCTCCTCCACTGGCGCGACATGGTCGCCTCCTACTTCATCCTGGGTGCCGGCCAGACGCTCGTGCTGCCCACGCCCGACACCGTGAACGGCGGGTTGACCTTCGGGCTCGACCTGGCCGCCGCGGAAGGCCACCAGGGCGTTTTCGGTGCTATGAACACCGTCACGAACCCCTTCGCCGTCACCGTGGGCACGTCGCCGAACGCCTTCGTCCGTGCGACGTTCCGCGCCGCGACGGTGGCGAACGCCGCTGAGCTCGCACTCGGCTGGCGCAAGGCCGAGGCGTTCCAGGTCAACTTCGACGACTACGACGAGCTCGCCGCGCTGAACATGCAGGCCGGCGACATCAAGCGCGAGACGATCCTGAACGGTGCGGCCACCGTCACGGTCGACACGCTCCTGAACGCCCTGGACGCCACCGACTTCACGCTCGAGGTGAGGCTCATCGGCCGCCAGGCGCTCATGTTCGTGAACGGCGCCCAGGCCGTCATCGGGGTACCCTTCAACTTCGACGTGGGCGAGATCGTGGTGCCCTTCTACTTCTGGCTCCAGGGCGGCGCCTCCTCGGCGCTGAACCTCATGGATGTCGAGGTTGGGCAGCTCCAGGCGATCCAGCTCGATCCGGCGAGGCACTGAGCCATGATCGTCAAGGCCGGTGATCTGACCTTCGGGTGGGGGGCGGATGTACGCTCCCTGCCCGAGAACGACGCCTACGGGACCTACGTGATGTCGCCAGAGACGGAGACGGCGCTCGCCCAGGCGATCAAGAAGGCGGGCTGGGCGCCGTCCTGGCGCACGAAGCCAACGGAGCGCGTCGTCTACCTGTGCAACCCGGTCGCCAAGTGGCGACAGCCGGTGAGCACGAAGTCGACGAAGGGGCAATCGCTCCAGGTCGTGGAGGTAAAGCCATGAAACGCCTCTTGTTCTCGCTCGCAGCGCTGCTCCTGCCGTCCGTTCTCCTGGCGCAGCCGGGGGTCACTGGCGGCACGAGCGGCTACGCGACGATCAGGTACGCCGCCGCTGACCCGACCGGGACCTGCTCGATCCGCTCTCTCCACTGGAACACGACGACGAACGTCCTCTGGATCTGCGAGAGCGGGACGTGGATAAGCACGCTCGCTGCGGCCGGGACGAGCTTCCCGCTGCTCGCGCCGAATGGATCGGAGACTGCTACAAGCTATAGCTTTGCGTCAGCGCCGGGCGCAGGCTTGTTCCAAGAAGATCCGAACGAGATTCGGCTACAGGCGATCGCGGACGCGATCCTGTTGAGGATGTCGGCAGACAGTTTCGACGTGGATATGGAGGGCGCTCCCATCAATACAGACGTTAGTTTCAGGCTCAGAGATGCCGCGAGCAACGCGTTCCTTTCTTTTACGAACGTCGCGACTCCGACAAACGCCATCACGATGGCGCAGGACACGGCCACAACCCCGAGCCTGACGACGCAGGTCACCGATGGGACCGCGACGAACACTGCCATCCACAGCGCCAGTTCTCACGAAGTAGTCGTGACGGATGGGAGCGCAGATGGACTCCTGAACGTAGGAACCAGCTCATTTACTCTGGCTACGAATGATGGCTTTTTGAACCAATCGACCATACAGGCTGACGCAACGCCGAGCGCGATGACGACGGTCAGCGATGGGACCAACACATCGACTATCCTAAATTTCGCGTCCTCGATAACCACCAGACTTGAGGACGCGACTGGCCCCGTGAGCACTTACCTTACAGTGCGGGGGTTCGAGCTGCCGACGTTCACTGCGCCAGACGCGGCGACGATCACGCCACGAGGGAACATCTTGAACGTGGCTGGGCCCACCGCGATCACTGGAATCACCGCAGTCCCGAACGACGGGCAGTGCATCGTGCTGATCTTTAGCGCTAACGTGACCGTAACGGACGGGGCAAACCTACACCTTGCCGGAGGCGTGAACTTCGCCGCGACCGCGGATGACACGTTGTCGCTGTGCACGAATGGCACGGCTTCCTGGTACGAGACGGGTAGGTCTGTCAACTAAGGGGGCATGGCATGGCACTTAAGCTCGGCGCATTCGACGGCGGGGCCACGAGGGCTTCGCTCGCATCCGTTCTCGGGATCTCGGCGAAGCAGTTTCGGCAGTTCATGCTCTACGCCGACCCGGACAACACCGGCAACATCTTCCTCGGTGACGTGACGGTGACGAGCGCCGGGGCCAACCGCACGCTCAAGATTCCGCCTGGCATCTCGATCAACCTTGGCCCGGACGGCGCCGACCGGCCGTTCGTGGTCGATACCGACGCGCTCTACTGCGTCGGATCGGCGGCGGCGCAGGTGCTCTTCGTCATCGCGAACACGGACGACGGCCGGTGAGCTTCCTCGGGTCGATGACGCTCGTGAAGCAGGGCAACGCGCGCCCCATGTTCCAGCGGCTCGCGGATGATCGCTACACCTGCGTCGCGCCTCCCGGGTTCGAGAAGGACCCTGCCGTGGCGGAGGCGATCCGCGAGTTCGACCCGCAGGCGATCCCGCTCTGGCGCGTCCAGCGGTGGCGGATGCCGAACGTGCGAGAGGTGAACGTCGTGCATCATGGGATCGGCCGCCACCTTCCGATCCCGCGCTACCTGCGCCGGCCTCTCCGCGTCGAGATGCCGATGGACGCGCGCGGGCCCGCGCCGAACATGCTCGACGTGATCTTCGAGGACGACTCGACGCTCCAGTACAAGCAGGGCGGCCCGGCCGAGTACCAGCCTTGGGACTGGTCCACCTACGCCTGGTGCCGCTTCCAGTACGACAAGACGACGGCCGAGGCGTGGCTGAAGCGCTCGGAGAGGAAGGCCGCGCGTCTGAAGCGCGAGCGTGAGGCGATGGACGCCGAGCTCGAGTACCGCAAGAAGCAGATCGAGCCCTGGCTCATGAAGAAAGCCGGGGAGATTTCCGAGTACGATTGGAAGCAGTACATGGAGGCGATGTACGGCCCCGGCAAGTCGCCGGACCTGCGCCGCCGAAAGCCGTTCGTCGATCTCGGTGCCCGGTCGCCCCGGCCCGACAACTCGCACTTGCGGGTCGCCCCCGCCAAGGGAGTCGCGTGATGGCCGAAATCAGGAAGCTGTGGAGCAAGAAGAACAGCGTCGTCTTCGTGTGGCCGGGAGAGGAACCTCTCGAGCTGACCTACGACGCTACGCGAATCGTGGTCCCGCCTCGTGACGTGATTGCTCGCGTCGGGCAGGGATCCATCTACACGCACCAGGCCGCTGAGCTCAATGGGCGCTCGGTGCCGGGAACGGCCGTGGTCGAGGACGTGACGATCCTCACGCCGGAGGGCGGGTACAAGACCCAGCTCAGCATCGACAGCCTGTGCCGCTACCTGACCCGTGACCGCGACGACCTATTCGGCCGCGGCTTCAACATCTGCGAGTCGCCGGAGCTGATCCAAGAGGCGATGACCCTCGGGATCCCGCTCTACTCCGAGAGCCAGATCGCGCGCGCGCGCGGCGTGCTGGCCCGCGAGATGCAGCGCCAGAAGGGCTACAAGGACCGTGGCGAGACGCCGCCGCCGTCGACCAGCGAGAAGCTCATCTCCTGGGCCGTGAACCACCTCAAGGGCGCCGGACCGCAGAAGCAGGCACATCGGCTCGAGGATCTGGCGGCCGTCATGGAGGGGCGCCGCATGGAGGGGCCCCCCTCCAACGAGCCGGTGGAGGGGCCGCGGCAGATGGTTCACGACGTGCCGCTCGACAGCATCGCAGAGGCGGCCGCCGTGTTCGCCGAGGCCCGCGCTGCCGGAGTCGGGCTGGGGAACTTCGAGCTCCAGGCTCTGCTCTCCGGGAGCAAGGACGCGATCGCCAAGGTGCGCGTGAAGATCGAGGCGCGCAACGTCGAGAAGGCAGTCAAGACCGCTCAGGAGTCCGCCGTCACCGCCTGAGCCTTCCCAGAGGGGGGCTGAGTGACCGTTTCGGAGCTGATCGACATCGCGCTCTCCCAGGGCGACAACGTGCCCGAGTCCGACGCCGGCTACATCGACCGCCGGCGCCGGGCTCTCAACTTCTTGCGCGAAGTGCTCCATGACATCTGGTGGGAGCGGGACTGGCCCTGGAAGAAAACCCAGACTGACGTGACGGTGCTCTCCGGCGACGACAGCGTCGCGGTGCCGTCGGACTTCGACAGCATCGGGACCTACGGAAACATCTTCCGCCTCGTGGGCGGGCTCCAGCAGTACCCGCCGCTCGAGCTCGTGCCGGAGGCGATGGTCATGGAGTACCGCACCGGCAACTACACGAGTTCCTACCCGCGCATCTTCGCCCTCTTCGGCCAGGATCCTACGACGTTCGTGGACCTGATCCAGATCCCCACTGCCGACGCCGACGTTCCGCTGCGAGTCTTCTACCAGAAGCAGCCGCCGCGGCTCCTCGACTTCGGCGACCCGGAGCAGCCGAGCTTCACGCTGGCGGCGGGCGCGCTCACCCGCGTCGGTCAGACCGCTACGGTCGTCACCCCGACGCCACACGGCTTCCAGACGTTCGACCGCGTGATCGTCGCGGGCGCCGTCCAGCCCGAGTACAACGGGACGTTCCAGATCATCGTGACGGGGGTGCTGACCTTCACCTACACCGTGACAGGGGCGCCCGCGACGCCAGCTACCGGCACGATCACCGCGAATCCGGACGTGGCGACAGGGAACGCCGCGCTCAACGAGATCCCCCAGCGCTTCCACGTCAAGGTCGTCCTCAATGGCGTGAAGGCGAAGCTGCGCGAATCGAAGGGCGATGCGCGCTGGCAGAAGCTCGAGGCCGACTACCGCATGGGCGTGAAGAACATGAAGACGGAGCTCGCGCGCTTCCAGGGCGAGATCCGCCAACTCCCGTCCTTCTTCGGAGATCGCAATCCCTCGGGGATCAACTGATGCCGCGCAGGAGCGGCGACGGAGGCGTCAAGCCCTTCGAGTTCCGGACCGGTATCGGAGGCCTCCCGACGCTCGGTGGGATGTTCCGATCTGGCGATCCGGCGACAATTCCGCCCCACAAGTTCCACCTCCTCGTCAACATGCGCCGAACACCGGGCGGGACGATCACACGCCCAGGCCTTGCACTCGAGTTCGACACCGAACTCCAGGAGTGCATCAACGGCTTGACGGAGGACGCCGGCGAGCAAGGCGGCGCCATGTTGGTATATCCTGGGGCCGCCGCAGGTTTCGCGCAGGATGTGACTTTCCGCGCCGTCTTCCCCGACTCAAGCGTCAGCTACTCCGAGTTCGCGTTCGCGTTGTACGGTCCAGCCGCTGCGGTGCGCGGTGACCAGAGCCCGGTCGTGAATTACCCGGGAGGCATAACAGCGGTCCTGACGACCAAGTCCAGGCCGTTCATCTTCAGGGGCCAGGCGGTCATGTTCGCGGAGGTCGACCGCAACGGAACCCAGGCGATGGCGCTCATCGGGCTGAGCCTGCCGGGCCGGTCGTTTCTCCAGGCATCAGACTGCTGGCTGAATATTGACGGGCCGGTCGGAGATCCGCTCTGCCCAGGGCCAGCCGGACAGCCAACACCGGCCAACCCGAACGACCCACCCCTCTGGCCCTTCCAGCATCCAGTGGGCTCGGCCAACGTATTGGTCTACTTCGACAATCCGTTTACGACCGGCTCATGGGAGATCGATAACGACGCGCCCCCGGACGGTCTGATCGACTCAGTTCTCGCGATCGCTGAGCGCAGCGACGATGCCCTGACTGGAGAGGCCGGCGTGAATGAGGTCCTCTACTTCGTCGCGGTCGACACGGCAGGTCCAGTTCGGCGCCGACTGGTTCGTTGGGACGGCGCGATACAGACGACGGAGTTCTCCTCGATCCCGGACGACACCCAGGTTGCCCTCGGGGGACAAACCTACGGCCCGATCCTCGCGCGTGCGGGCGCCGCCGCGAGCGCAGACGATTGGGCGGCCTACAGGACCGAGAGCGGCGCATGGTCTGTCATCGGAGGATATGGCTGGACCCTCGGGGCGTCACCGAACTACTGGTCTGGCGCCGGCCCGAGCCACAACCAACGCCTACTGGAGTGGGGCGGCAAGGCGCACCTCATCGTGCAGGGCACCTACGATGGTCCACTTCCGGGAACCGGCGACGCCGGCTCGCGCATCCAGCTACAGCCGCAGGGAGCAACTGACTTTCTGGATGCCCCATCCTGCACGCTGCTCCTGGATACCACCTTCGTCGCGGCCACGGTCTTCTCGGTACTGGATGCCGTGATTGTCGGGAGCATCTGCTACGCCATCGGAATCTACAGCCCTGGGCCCGCCTGGTTCCTGCTTGCCGGGGACATGATAACGGGGGCGCAGATCGTTCCGAATCCGGCGTTTCTGGTGGGTGACTACTTGCTGGGAGCCGAAGCGTTCTGGATCGCGGCAGTCGGAGGTCGAGTCTACGTTGCCTCGGACGCTATCGGGCCGACGAGTGGGACGTTCATCCACGACGTGACCGACCCACTGAATCCAGTCCTCGTGTACGGCGTGACCGCTACGCAGGACCCGACGGCGACCGTGGGCCGCGGAGCGATAGGACCGCCGAGCGACGATGCCGGCGGTGAAGGGTTCCAGGCAAGCTGATGGCACTCATCTACGCACAGGGTGGAAGGCTCGGGAGCTCGGGCGGCGGCGTCGTGCAGGCGTCGCAGTTCTCCACCGAGGGCGTCCAGTACACCGGCAACCTCCCGTGCTTCGTCTGGTTCCGCGGCGATCTCTACGTGGTGGGCTACTACACGCGCCCGGTCGTGCGTCACGCCGGCGCCTCGGGGCGCTGGTATCTCGCTGGGATCCGTCCCCCGATGCAACCTCTCTCGGTCGCGGTCGGGGTCGGAAGCGGCGGATCGAGCGGGACCTGCCTGGCCGCGACGACCTTCCTCCACAAGGCCGGCCTACGGGTGCTGGCCGAGTCGAACTTCAGCAACGTGGTGAGCGTGGGCGAACTCGGGGGTGCCGGCCGAGTCTGGACGGGCATCGACAACCAGACAGCCGAGAGCCGCACGACCCACGTCCGCGGCTACGTCTCGATGAATGGCAACGACTTCAGGACGGCCTGGGAAGGGCCTTACGGCCTCACGACGATCACAGAGAACGTGCGGACTGGGCAGCTCACGTTCCTGGGCCCACAAGCCTACGATCACGTCATCCCGCCCGCGACGCGCTTCGGGCACATCGCGTTTGGGCGGATGTGGTACGCAAACAGCGCGAAGTTCCCGTATCGCCTCTGGTACTCGAAGGCTGGCGAGCCGCAGTACACGAGCCTCGCCGGCTTCCGCGACACCACCGACCGTGAGCCGATCACGGCGATCTGGAAGGGCAGGAACGAGCTCCTGGTTTGGGGCATTCGCTCGGCCTACATGGTGCGGCAGTTCGGGAACGGCCAGGACGACTTCGTGCTCGAGAAGCTCGACAGCGACGTGGGCTGCCTCACGCACTTCGGGATCAGTGAGATCCACAACCGAGTCTGGTTCCCTTCCGAGGATGGCATCTGGATCTACGACGGCGGCTTCAAGCACCTGATGAAGGAGCTCGTGCCGCTGTGGAAGGCCGACTACGAGCAGGACAAGGATCCATTCCTGAATGGCTTCGCGATGCACGACCGGATCAACAAGTGCTACATCTTCGTCACGCAGCGCCAGTCACGTCCAGAATTCGAGGACACCGGGATGTTGGCCGGCTCCGTCGAATACGTCGGCTACTACGGCAGCTTCGATCCATCCCTTGCCGGCGACCAGCAGCACCCGGACTGGATGATCGACCTGAAGGACCGCTTCGACTCCTGCGGCTTCTACAACGGCAACGGCGAGCTCGTCATCGGCTCGTGCGACGGCAAGCTCAGGAAGCAGGACTTCGATGAGGGCGAGGACGACGGGGACTTGCTCCGCAAGGGCGCGATCATCCGCACCGGCCATCAGCTCTTCTTCGAGCCGGGCGACGAGCTCGAATACGGCAAGCGCCTGGTACAGCTCTGGGCCTACGTCGAGAGCGAGTCGAATGCCTGGACGATCTACTGCCGTGGTGGCGACGAGCAGACGTGGAAGGCCATGCTGCCGGACGCGAACTTCTGGTACTGGAACACGGTCGTCCCCGCGAGCGAGCTCGAGGAGACGCGCGTGATCCGCGGTCGCGACCAGAGCCAGCGGACCTACGACATCCGCTACGTCCCTGCGACCGTCCACACCTTCACGCCCGAGAAGGTCACTGGCCGCGGCTTCACCTTCGAGCTGCGCGCAACGGCACCGATCCGGATGGAGTACCGCGGTATCGGTGGCGTGTGGGAGCCGGGCCCCATTCAGCGCTCGATGGACGAGGTGACGAACTACGACCTGATCCTTGGCATCGGCACCACTCCCGCCTCTACCCTCGTCGCGATAGACCCGCGAAACACGAACGTCGTCCCGGTCATCGTCGGCGCCGTCACGGTGAACTTCACAGTCAGAGTCAATGCCTACACCTTCGGGACGCCGGCATTCCCGATCGTGGTGACGTTCACGGCGACGGGAGTAGGGGCCTGGACGCAGACGGTGAACGTCGTCGCGCTCGCCACTCCGGTCGGCGTCTCGCAGGCGATCGCGATCGGCGACGAGTGGGAGGTTTCCGTATCTGCCGTGGACGCGAACGGAGTGCCGGCGAATCCGGTGTACGCTTTCGACGTGACGCGGCCCGCGTAGGGCTTGCGCAGGTGTCGTAGAATGTGCATGAGGTAGCCGATGGCTCTCGGTGGATCAACGAAGTCCGGCAGCTACAGCGTCGTCAGCTCGACGGGCCAGGTGCTCGCGCCGGGTAGTGGCGCGGTTTCGGGTAGTGGCGGCGGATGCCCCGGCAACGTCGGGAAGATCAAGCAGGGGAACCTGTGGGTCTGCCCGCCTGCC
>Ga0209521_10005257_pt1 | contig 10257 bp, 10 predicted proteins | sample Rifsed19ft4_FD_184016 | JGI IMG/M metagenome (GOLD analysis project Ga0209521, IMG submission 184016) | Soil microbial communities from Rifle, Colorado, USA - sediment 19ft 4 (version 2) | ecosystem: Environmental > Terrestrial > Deep subsurface > Rock core/Sediment | place: Rifle, Colorado... | reverse complement strand
CCCGGCCGCCGGCAAGGCGGGTGATCCCGCGAGTGAGGCCGGGCACGTCGCCGGCTGGCGCAAGGCCTTCGACCGGTCCTTCCACCGCCGAGATGTCGGGATGGGGTATTCGGCCACCCCAAAGGTATAATGACAGCATGCGAAAATTCCTGCTAGTCACGCTGATCACGCTGTCCACGCTGGCGACGGCCGCCCTTCTAGGTGGAACTTGGGTGGTTGTCCGCACCGTGCAAGAGTCGGTGCGCCCCGTTTCGGATTTGTCGTCCGGGGTCAGCACGCAGATCGCCTCGATTCTGCACCCGACGCCGACTATCGTACCGGATCCCGTGACCATCGTGCGGGAGGTGCGTTCGCTGGCGCGTCTGGAGACTATTCAGTACACGGTTGAGAAGGTGATCACTGCGGAGACGGGGCAAGGCCCGCTGCGCTTCCTCTTCGGGGACCGGCTCCTTTTCATCGCTCACGGCATGGTCATCGCCGGCGTCGATCTCAGCCGGCTAAAGCCCCAAGATGTCTGGCTCGACGCCGAGGGACGGGCCTACCTTCGCCTGCCGGAGGCGGAAGTCTTCGTTGCCACGCTGGACAATGAGAAGTCGTACGTCTACGATCGCGAGACGGGCTTGTTGACGCGGGGGGACTTCACGCTCGAGTCGGCTGCCCGTCAGGCGGCCGAGTCTTGCGGTGAGGCCGGGAGCGCCGTACTGGCGCGCCTCATAGCCCGCCTCAACCTTATTCAGATGCGGAAAGGGGCCGAATCCAACAGCGCCCTGGCGGAAAGCGGTTGGCCGACGGAAGCCGCGACGCACGATGCAGGTCCGGAGCATGGTGACGTGAAGGAGTTGCAGGACGTTATTGCCCTGCGTCGCCAGTTGGCCGAGCACGCCGCCGCCATCTCTGAATCCCACCGCGATGCCGTTTGGCAGCGCGTGCAAGCGCGAATCCAGGCCGAGCAATCGGCAGAGCGCGGCTGGCTCCGCTGGCCCTTCCGCCGCCGCGATCCCGAGGCCGCCGACTTCGGCGCTGCCCTCGATCGCGCTATCCTGGGCGAGTCCATCTGGGAGGCCAAAGACTCCAATCTGGACGAGCTTCTACGCCTGGCCCAAATCCGTCAGGCTGCGGCCACGACTACTCGCGCCGCCTTCACTGACCAGGAGGCACGCGTCTGGGCCCGTCTGCGGCCTCGCCTCATGGCCCGCCTCATGCCGAAGCCACGTACCCGCATCTTCCAGCGTCGCCCAGCGCTACCCTGGTCCAGGTTCGCCACTGCCGGCGCCGCCCTGGCGCTGGTTATCGCCGCCCTGGGTCCTATACCCGCCACCGGCCTGGCGCATCACCCCGCCACGGAATTCGTGCGCTTCCTGGGCAGCCACGTCGGCGTCAGCGAGACATCGACCTCGCCCACCGTGCCGCCGGTCACCGAAGTTATCGAAGGTGACATCGTCTCCGCCGATGCGGCCAGCGCTCTTATCGGCCTGCCTGTGCACGAGCCCACGTTCATGCCGGCCGGATACGAGCAGGTCTCAGCCAGATATTTTCCAGAGCCGCTCACAGCCTTGGACGGCGGACTCTTCGTCCTCGCCTACGAGAACCCAGGCCCGACGGGGAACCTGGACACCGTACTCATCTATCAGGAGCGCGCCTCCCTCAACAATATCGTTGTTGCGCGGGGCTTCGCGCAGGATGTCCAGCTCTCCACAGATACCGACGCCACCTACATTAATGGCACATGGCGACCCCTCGGCAACGAGCTCACCTGGGGCGAAAAGGGCGCCCAGACAATACTGTTCGACGCTGCCGGGGTCCGCACCATCATCTACGCCACTGGAGGAGACTTCACCCTGGCCGACCTCCTGGCCATCGCCGAGAGCTTGGCCACCCAGGCCGGCGCTCCCTGACCAAGGCATCGACCCCTTCAACTCACAGTGAAGGCCCCGATGATCGGGGCCTTCACTGATCTCTCTAGAGCCTATTGGGAGACTACTCTGTGTCCTCCCTCATGCGCCTCTCGCGCAACATCTCATGCAGCAGGTTCTCAACCACCATCAGCAGCAGAAGCACCTGACGTTGCTGCCGGCGGGGCATGCGCCCAAGCATATGCAGGAGGTCAGGATCAATCTTCTCGGCTAGTGCGATACGGTCCTCAGGGAAGTCCGCCATCTCCTATCCCCGAGTACCGGAGGCGTGCAGGGAGCCGCGTACGTGAGGACGATCGCGGCGTCCGGTTGTCCCCACATCGCTATCCGCCACCATCTCCTCAGCCTCGCGCTTTTCCTCCTCCCCTGGCACGACAACCGTCTCCATGCTCTCCAGGAGGAGTAGCAGCCGCCGCTGCCGGTCCCGCGGCAGGCGCCCCAGATACCGCAGCAGGTCGGGGTCTACACTGGACTCGTAGTCCTCATACAGTTGCCGGAGCGTACGCACCGTCGGGTAGCCCGCAGCCTCGAACAGTTCGTCCGGGTCCACGCGCATCGCCTGCGCCACCCGAAGCAGCACCGCGGCGCTGGGATTCTTGACGTCCCCATTCTCCAGCTGCGAGAGATACCCCTGGCTGACGGATGCGCTGCCCGCCAACTGGCCCTGTGTATGGCCAATGCTCTCCCTCAACTCCCGTATTTTATCTCCGAGGTTCATTCCGATCTCTCCTCAGCCACGTGGGCCTGAATGATTGTCCAATGTCCCCATGGATATGTCAACAAGAAATACGCGGCCGCCAGGCGGTAGGCTCCCAATCGGAGCGACGCACGCCGGTGCCAGCGCATGGCTGTCAATCCTCATCGATGACCGCCAACTGGTCATCTTTCTCTACCTGTGCCCTGGCCGCCGCCCCCGCGTTGAGCTCCAGGGCACTGTGGGCGCTGCCAAAGGCAACGGTCGCCCGAAACGGCTTCATCTCCGGAACCACCTTGACCACACGGAGAGACCGGCTCAGGAACACAATGTCGATAGGAAAACGCATGAAGGCAGTGTGGATGGACGAGCTGGGCTTGAGTAGGAGCCCCGCGCTCTCGGCAAGGCCCCTACGGCCCATCAGGCCCCAGAAGCGGGACCAGATGCCGTCCGCCACGCGCACATCCTCGGCTACCACTGTCCCTTTCGTTTCGTTGATCACGCGCGGCATCGGTCACTCCCCTGACGTCGTCAGGATGGCAGAATCGCCAGTGGATATCCGGCTACCCTATGCCACCTTCACAGCAGCCTCGTGCTCCATCCCCTTCAGGAGACCCAGGAGATACCGCTGCTGTTCTAAGGGAAAGCGGGCCAGGAACCGAAGCAGGTCAGGATCCACCGGCATTTCGTATACTACATCTTCCTCTTCGCCCAGGACATCCTTGAACCCCGCCGCCTCCAACAGACAGCGCGGATCAACGTGCAGCGACTGTGCCAAACGGAACAGAACCGAGGCGCTGGGGTTGCGGACTTCATCGTTCTCAATCTGAGACAGGTATCCCTGGCTTAGCTCCGCCTGCGACGCAAGCTCAGCCTGGCTCATCCCGATCTCCTCTCGCAAGCCCCGGATCCGTGCCCCGAGACCCATTCCAACCACCCCTCTCATTACGTCCCCGTCAGCGAAGTAGCTATCCTGATCACTGCCGGACCCAGAATTACAAGCATGAATGCCGGAAAGATGAACAGCACCAGCGGGAATATCATCTTGATTGGCGCCTCATGAGCCGCCCGCTCTGCGCGCTGGCGCCGCCGTGTCCTCATCTGGTCCGACTGCACCCTGAGCATCTGGGAAATGCCAACGCCCAGTTGCTCCGCCTGAATGACCGCATTGATGAACCCGCTCAGCTCCTCCACACCTATCCTGTCGGCCATCTCCGTAAGCGCATCGCGGCGCAGCTTGCCCATGGCCACCTCACGCAGCATCCGCGACAGCTCCCCGGACAGCGGACCGCTGCTCTTCTCAGCCACCCGCGCCAGGGCTGCGTCCAGGCCCAGGCCTGCTTCCACACATGTGGTGACCAGGTCCAGCGCATCCGCAAGAGACCTCAGCACTTGCTTCTGACGGACCTTTACCCGGCCCTTCAGCCACTGGCCCGGGATCATCCATCCCACGACTCCGAATACCAGCACGACAATCGCCTGCTGGAGCCCCACCGCACCCAACACCACGATGACGGAGACCAATATTAGACCCGCCATCAGCGACACGCTCGTCACCCAGAACACCACGTACGTGTTCAGCGTCATGGGGCTGCCGGCCATCACAAGCTGCTTCTCGATGTTGGCCAGCACTCTGGTGGGCAGCACCGATGTGGCGGCGTTGGCCAGCCCCTCGATGGCCGGCAGCAACACCCGCTCCGCGAACGGCACCGCGAGGTCCGTTTCCTCTTCTACGGTTGTCACCGCCCGGGTCCTGAAATCCTGCATTCGGGCCTCCATCACGGAAGGAGAGCGCCGCGACAATCCCAGTACCAAGCTGGCTACCGCAGTGAAGACCAGAAACCCAATAATACCGATAAGCATCGTCAACCCCTATATGTCAATCGCCAGGATCTTCTTCATGGAAATCGCGCCCAGGAACTCCAGCCCCACCGCCAGGACCAGCATGATCCGTCCAGCCATCGTCGTAAATAGCAGCCCCATGTAATCCGGGTTGATCAGCAAGAACAGCAGACCCATGCCTACCGGCAGCCCTCCGATGATGATCCCGGTCATCTGCTGCTGAGAGGTGAGCGTCATGATCTCTCCCCGAATCCGCTCCCGCTCGCGCATTGTGTACGACACGCTCTCCAGGATCTCCGCCAGATTGCCGCCGACAGAGCGCTGGATGTTAATCGCCGTCAGCACCATGTCCAGGTCTGCACTATCTATCCGCTCTCCCATCGCCGCCAGGGCATCCTCGCCGGCCATCCCTAGGTTGGCGTCACGGATCATGCGCTTCAGCTCCGTCGCCAGGGGCGCGTCAAGCTGCTTTGATGCGAACTCAAAGCTCTGCATCAACCCATATCCGGACTTGAGAGAATTCGCCACCATGCCAAGCATCTCCACCATCTGGGCGTTCATCCGCTTGGTCCTGGCGCCCTTCTTAGAGCCGAGCCAAATGGCCGGCAGGCTGTAGCCAAGCGCCGCCGCGCCGATGGCCAGGATGAACGCGAACACTCCCCGGCTGAAGATGAAGGGTACCGCCAGGAACACCACCGCCATCCCGTAGCGGATCAGGTAATACTCGCCCACTCGCAGTGGCACGCCCGCTCTCTCCAGGTTCACCGCCAACTGCTCTGAGCCGCGAAACTGTCCGATGAAGGCGCTCAGGACTGGGACACCGCTGTAGGAGCGCTGCTGCCTAAGCACCGGCCCTTCCTCCACCGCCGCCACAACCTTGTGCTGGTCGCTGCGGAACGAATCCAGTCGCTGCTCCATGGCACTGCGGCGGGACGCCCGTATCCCGACGACCAAAGAAAAGACAGCCAGCAGAACGGTGAGAGCGATGACAACAAGCAGAGGATCCACGGCCTAGCCTCCCGTCTTCACCAGAAACACGCTATCCGGCAGCTGAATGCCCGCAAGAGTAAACTTCTCAGCGAAGCTGGGCCGGAGGCCGGTGGCCGTCATGTGCCCCAGAATCCGTCCCTCCGCGTCCACGCCTATCTGCTTGAACACGAACAGGTCCTGCATGGTGACGATCTGGCCCTCCATACCCGTGATTTCTGTGACGTGCGTCACCCGCCTCACGCCGTCAGTGAAGCGCGCCAGCTGCACAATGAGATGCAGCGCGGACGCCACCTGTTCGCGAATCGCATGGCTGGGCAGGTCCAGGTTGGCCATCATCACCATGTTCTCCACACGAGCCAGACCATCCCTCGGCGAGTTGGCATGGACCGTGGAGAGTGAGCCTTCGTGACCCGTGTTCATGGCGTTCAGCATGTCGAACGCCTCGGGGCCGCGCACCTCACCGATGATGATTCGGTCGGGCCGCATGCGCAGGGAGTTTCGCAGGAGATCGCGCTGCGTGATCTCCCCCTTGCCGTCGATGTTGGGGGGGCGCGCCTCCAGGCTCACCACATGCGGCTGCTGCAGCCTCAGCTCGGTCGGGTCCTCAATGGTGATGATCCGCTCGCTCTCCGGGATATACGCCGAAAGCGCGTTCAGGAACGTAGTCTTGCCGGTGCCGGTTCCGCCGGAGATGAGGGTGTTCAGGCGCAGCTTGACGCACGCCTTCAGGAACTGGGCCATCTCTGCCTCGATAGTGCTGGCAGCCACGAGGTCCTCAATCGTCATCTTGTCAGAGCGGAACTTCCGGATAGTGATCGTCGGGCTCTTGGGCGATACAGGCGGGATGATGACGTTCACACGCGAGCCGTCAGGAAGACGGGCGTCCACCATCGGCGACGACTCGTCGACGCGGCGACCCAGGGGAGCGACGATCCGTTCGATGATCCGCTGGACATGATCCGCGTCGCGGAACTGGATATCGCTCAGGTAGATGATGCCTTCTCGCTCAAAGTACACCTCACCGGGTGCGTTCACCATCACCTCAGACACCGAGGGATCGCGGATCATGGCATCGATGGGTCCGAGGCCAACGACCTCATCCACCACCCGCCCCACGATCTGATCGCGTGTGATGCCGCCTGCATTGGGCACTTCGCGGCGCAGCAGCGTCTCCGCCGCCTGCTCCACCAGCCGCCGCCTCTCGTCTGGGGGCATGGAGCTGATCTGGTCAGCGTCCAGCTCCTCAATCAGCATCTGGTGCATCCTGAAGACCAGCCCCTCCATATCCTCGTTGAAGCGGCCGGGTATTGCCCTGGAGGGGGCGGTTTCAGGTCTTGTTTTGGAACTCTGGAAAGGGCCGCTGCCCGACACCGAACTTGGCATCTCTCTACTCCACCTTCACTTCTTCCTTCTCGGCAGCAGTAGCCCCAAAGAGGCGACCGAGAAGACCCTTCGTTTCCTGCCTCTCCGTTTGAGGTTGCTGTTGATCCTGGCGGACCCCGCTCAGGGCGTAAGCCAGCTCCACCAAGCTCTCCGCGGCCTTACTGGAAGGCTTCGTCACTACTACCGGCATGCCAAGCTGAGTGGACGTGCTAATGTTCCGATCGTAGGGGATAGCCCAGAACACTTCCCTCCCCAGCATACGTTTGACCTCCTGAGGCTGAACGTTGCTCGCCTCATTCGTGGCGTTGATCACCAGCTTCACCTTCTCCTGCGGATAGTTCCAGGATCGGAGCATATCGATCGCTAGGAGAGTGTCCTTGAGGCTGGCCATGTCCACAGTGGCCACCAGCAGCACCATGGTGGCCAGCTCCAGCGATCTCGCCACGATGTCGTTGAACGTACCCGGCGTGTCCAAGATCACGTAATCGTACGACTGCGCCAGCAGCATGACCACCCGCTCAATGTGGCCGGCGTGTACGTTCCGCCAGTCGGTAGGCCGGACCGGCGCAGGTAGGATCGTCACTCCGGTGTTGTGCGTGTAGAGACAGTCCTGAAGAATCTCCTTGTTGATCTCATCCTCCGTCGCAGCCAGGTCAGCTATGCTGCGCTCCACCGGAATGTCCATGAGGATCGCTACGTCGCCGAACCGGGTGTCCAGGTCAACAAGCACGACCGATTGGTTTGTCTTCTGAACGAGCGCCGTCGCCAGATTTGTTGAGATGGTGGTCTTGCCGATGCCACCCTTAGCGCCGAAAACTGTCAGCACCGTGCCGCAGGCCACCGGCTCGTCCACATCCCCCGAGATGCGCGCGCGGCGCCGCTCCTCCTGGGCCAGCACGCCGTGAATGGAGTTGATCAGATCCTCTTCCTGCACCGGCGTCACAAGGTAGTCGCTTACGCCAGCAAGCATCGCCTTCCGCATACTCGCGGCATCCTTGATGGACGAATAGGCGACGAGCGGCGACTGCGGAAGGAGGTCCGCAACCGCTTCCACCGTCTGCAACGCCCTGATCACGGGCTCCTCAATAGCGATCACTATGACGTCTGGCTCCGTATCTTTGGCAAGAGACACAGCTTCGATCCCGTAGCCAGCCTCGCCAAGGACAGCGAAACCTGAAAGCGCCAGCATCTTCTGGACCTCAGACCGTGCGACCTGGTCCTGGTCTATGACGATGACTCGAGGGTTGCGCGACATTCTGTTATGCTCCCCTAAACCCTTTCCCCAGAGACTCCGGTCTGCTATTGCAGGTTAGGCAGGCCAAGGATGGCGGCACAGGTGGGCGGCGCCCCGTCTTCGGCCCATATGCTCCGCGTTTCCATGCGACTGGAATCGCCCAAGGCGCGCAGGGACAGAGCCAGGCGCCCGCCGAAGCTCGACCCGCAGGTCTCCGCAACGGTGAGAACCTCCCCGTGCGCAGGCGGCACCGCCAGCGTCACGGTGGTGGCCTCCGGATTGGCATCGCCTCCATCGCCGACCACAGGCGCCCCGTCCTCGCTTTCGCTCACCTCTACGCGCGTGACGTCCTGATCGATGCTCAACACCTGAACGTTCTGCAGGATTGTCTGCGCGATCTGGTCCTGGTTGCGGGCGCCGGCCGAGCCTTCCACACTATCATTCTGGCTTTCCAGCTTGATGGTCAGGATCACGTCCACGAAGTCGCCGGGCCTGATGAGGCCGCTGGCGCCTATGGCGTTGCTCACCTGGACGGAGACGGCCCGCATGCCGTCCGGGATCACGTAGGCCAGCGGTGGGTCGTCCCCGTTGGCGATGGCCGCGCCGGTTGCAGTGACCTTCGCCGGGATCACCTGCTCGCTGGCCACCAGGGGAACCCGCGTCACCTGGCCCACCACATCTGCTGTCTCACCGTACGCGCCGGCCAGCACCGCATCCACCGCGATATCCTTTCGGGTCACCATCTCCGCGGTGAGACGGGTTCCGGCGGAGATGTCCCCGGTGGCGACGACCACAGGAGTGACCGCCCCCGCGGAGACGTCGCCGCCGCCGCTGGTCTTGCTAAGGTACACGACCACGAGGACAGCGCTCACCAGCCCCAGGAACAGGCCCATGAAGATGAGAGCCTTGTTGGATTTACCGCTTAACGCCTGATTCTTTATCATTGCTTACCTCTTAGGTCGCATTTGACTTGCGAACCCGCCTCCGGCGGGGCCGCAATAAACCGTCATTACAAATCTAATGATGACTTTACGGGTGCTTCTGTTACGGGACTCCCCACTGGATGCCGGACTAATTTGGTGAATCCGGCCTCACCCACACGAGCCGGCTACTTCACCAGAACGATGACCAGCGGGGCGAAGGGATTCGTGGAATCCCAGCCCCAGCTCACCGTCCAGGCCGGCAGGGCGGTATCGGGGACCAGGTAGCCCCACACCATGCCGCTTGCGGGATTGCCGTCGTCCTGGTCACCGCCCCCGTTGCGGGGAGGCCAACGGTCCCAGCCGGCGATGTAGAAGGTGGCAATGCCCCATATCTGAACGTCGGCGCTCTGCCCCTGCGGCGGAAAGGCGTCGATGATCGCCACCCCTACAGCACGGTCCCGGCAGTCTGGATCGCTCGCTTTCGCCACCGCGTTCGTATGGCCGCTGGCGTCCGTCTGCACGTCACAGGCCGCCCAGGTGGACGAGGGGTAACGCGCCTTCAGCGCGATGTCGGTGTTGTTGCCCAGCACACCCGTCTGCGAGGGACAGCTCAGGGATTCCCCCGCCGCAACGAGGGGCGAGTCGCTGTCGCAAGCGACGACTCCCCCGCAGTTGCCCTCGACCGCATCTCTGTAGGCGTCGGTGCCGCCGCCGTAGACCCCCAGGGCGCCGTAGTTCCCGGGCGTCACCCACTCGCTTGAGGATAGCTCGAAGACATACACTCTCGTCGGGTCCAGCCCGTAGTCGACTGTTGCATCGTTGACTACTCCCTGTACGCCCCAGGGAGCGATGCAGGCGGCGGTGACAGGCACCCGAGCCGCGGTGGCCGTTGCCGGTACCGTCTTGCTGACCAGCCCCAGCGCGCGGCCGAATACGAACGACACCTCTTGCTCCACCGATACGGTGATGCGGTCGTTCGCCGCACGGTAGCTCGAGACCTCTATGCTCGTGACCAGTTCGTTGCCGTCATCGAAGTTCTTGTCCGCCCACTCCTGCGCCTTCTGAGTGGCCAGGGAGGCGTCCGGCAAGTACGCGGCGGCGGCTAGGGCGGCCGCATCGGCGTCGTTCTGGAGGTCTCGTCTCTGCTGCAGGAACAGACCGACATCTACGGACATCGCCACAAACCCCAGCAGGACCCCCAGGCCCAACACGAACAGGATTAGCATCTGGCCGCGTTCGCTCAGCGTGCGTCCGCGGATCCGTCTACCGCTCACCCCG
>Ga0209521_10005255_pt1 | contig 10258 bp, 9 predicted proteins | sample Rifsed19ft4_FD_184016 | JGI IMG/M metagenome (GOLD analysis project Ga0209521, IMG submission 184016) | Soil microbial communities from Rifle, Colorado, USA - sediment 19ft 4 (version 2) | ecosystem: Environmental > Terrestrial > Deep subsurface > Rock core/Sediment | place: Rifle, Colorado... | reverse complement strand
GCGGTTCGAGGTCCAAGCGGGCACCGCCTCGACGACGAGCAGGTTGACGAGCAGGCGCTCATAGGCGAGCGCCGTCTTCCGGTTGATGCCCGCCGCTTCGAACAGCGTCCGGTCCTCGACGATTCCGGCCGTGTTGAGGGCGAGCGCCTCGAGGTAGCGGCGCATGCGCACCGGGTCCCGCCCGCCGTCCACCTGCTCGGCATCGCGAGTGAGCAGGTGCTCCAAGTAGCTCTCGAGCCAGCGGCGAGGCGTCGATGCCGACAGGTGAAGAGCCGGCTCTGGGAAGCCGCCTCGCAGCAGCAACTCGACGTAGCCGCGGAGATCCGGCGTGTCCGCGGCCGGGCCGAGGTCGTCGCCCGCGGCCACCCGGTCGAAGAACGGGACGAACGAGCCCACACCGAGCTGCTCCCGGACGGTCATGCCGAACATGGGGATCCGGATGAGCCGCCCGGTTCCAGGCCACAGCTCGCCCTCGAGATCACCACGGACCGACCCCGTGATCAGGTACCGGCCCGGGTCGGGTCGCGCGTCCACGGCACGTTTCACCGCACCCATCACACCCGGCACGGTCTGCCACTCGTCGAGCAGGACCGGCTCGGGCAGGCCACGCATCGCCGCGTCGGGATCGGCTCGAAACGCCACGGCCTCCGCCTCGCGGTCGAGGCGCACCACGGTAGCGGCCCGGCGGGCGGCAGTCGTGGTCTTGCCCGTCGCCCGCGGACCCGTGATGAACAGCGCCGGAAGCTCGGCCAGGAGCGCATCGAGCAGACCGTCGACGAGGCGCGTACGGTAATCGACCATCGTGCAAGACTACCACTCTGCCGCGTTGTGCGGTACTACTCTCCCGCAACTCCTGGTACCGCTCTGCCGCAGCGGTGTCGCCTGGCTCGTGCCTGACAGCACGCAAGCCGCACCGGATGAGCTCTTCAAAGCCCTCGCCGACCCGACGCGTCGGGCGATCTTCGAACGGCTGATCCGCGACGGCGAGCTGACCGTGCGCACCCTGACAGATCACGCCGGCGTGTCGCAGCCGGCGGTGTCCAAGCACCTCGGCGTGCTGAAGCTCGCTGGCCTGGTCCGCGATCGGCCTGAGGGACGCTTGGTCCACTACCGCGAGACAACGGCCCGCCAGCACCTGTCAGGGCTCTACCGGCGCACGGGCTGCCTAAACGGGGCTCAAGCCGCGTACCGACTGGGCGCTGGGGAATGGCGACCATGGCGACCGACCGGGGTCGCTGGGCCGCGCGCCTGAATCGGCTTGCCCCTTGCGGGCCGCCTCGCCCTGCCTGACACTGGGAGCATCCGGCCGACCTCTGGAGGCGACGATCCCATGGCGCGTGAACACCCTTGGCCTGTCGTCCTCCTCCCCGGTGGCATCCTCCCCGCCGAGCCCGCCTACCAGGCGTTGCTCGTGGAGCTCGGCGACGACGTCGAGGCTCGGGCCAAGGACCTCGAGATGTACGCGGGCGAGGCGATCCCACCACCGGGTTACAGCCTCGAGACAGAGGTCGAGGGGATCCGCCGGCTTGCCGACAGCGCCGGTTTCAAGACGTTCCACCTCGTCGGGTACTCGGCCGGCGGCGCCTCCTCGCTGGCATTCGCTTCCCGCTATCCCGAACGACTTCGGAGCCTCGCGCTGATGGAGCCAGCATGGGCCGGACGAACTGGCCAGACCTCGGAAGAAGCCGCCGTCTACGATCGCTTCCGAGCCATCCCGGAACTGTCGCCGGACGGGATCATGCCCGCCTTCATCCGGACGCAGCTGGCGCCCGGCGTCGAGCCGCCACCGCAGCCTCCGGGACCGCCGCCGCCGTGGCTGCCCTCGCGATTGGCCGGTATCGGAGCGTTCATGGGGGCGTTCGACGCCTTCGAACCCGACTTCGATGTGCTTCGGAGGTTCGATCGGCCGGTCTACTTCGCCCTGGGCGGCCGCGGCAATCCCGACCTCTACGCGCGGATGGCGACGCGTCTCGCCGACGTCTTCCCGGACTTCACCCTCGACGTCTTCGAGGACCGCCATCATTTCGATCCGCCGCACCGCGTGGAGCCCGCGCGGCTCGCGGCGGCCCTTCGCGAGCTCTGGACTCGGGCGGAGTCGAACCGTGGGGACCCGTCCACCGGCCTGGCGTAGGCGTGGCTCGCGCGACGATACGAGGTGGCATGGACCCGCGTGCCTGGCAGAGCCTCGGTGATCGCCGACGCCGACCGGGGGACATCTGACCGGGGCGCTGCTAGCGTGATGGCGCACGGTCCTCGACCACTCGTCCGAGCCGGGCGGCGGACCGGTCACTTGTCGAGCCGAGGGACGGTGCCATAACCGAGCATCCAAATGCGGAACGAGTCCGCAAGATCTATGAACTGTCGGCCGGCGGCGACGTCGACGCATTCGCGGACGCGCTCGCCGAGGACGTCGTGTGGCATGTCCCGGGTCGAGGAAGCAACGCCGGAGCCCACCGCGGCAAGGAGGCAGTGCTCGCGTTCTTCGAGAGCGCGAGGAGGCCGGTCGCATGCTCGCGAAGACCCGAGACGTGCCGGCCTGGCAGCGGGAGATGGCCCAGCTCGACGCCGAAGAGCAGGCCGCTCGCGAACCCGTCGAGGCAGGGCGTCTCTCGTCGGCGGAGGTCGTGGACTACCTGCGCTCGCTGCCAGCCCTCTGGGCTGAAACCGGGCCCGATGGACGCCAGGCGCTCGCCTCGGCGATCTTCGCGCGTACAGACGTCATGGGGTTCGAACGGCTGGAGTACGAGCTGACATCCGGCGCTATCGAACTCGGTCTGGATGCCGCCCTACCCGCCGTGTTCGAGCTCAGCTGCACGATTGCTGAGTTTGGTCGGGGCGAGAGGACTTGAACCTCCGACCTCAGCGTCCCGAACGCTGCGCGCTAGCCACCTGCGCCACGCCCCGACCGAGAGCCCCCGAAACGAGGGCCGTCCGAGTATAGCGGGTCAGATGCTCAGATCCCCGGCCGCTCCCCGGCCCACAGTGAGCCTCGGCGCAGCGCCGTCCCCGCGGCCACCCGGCACCCTGATCGGGAGCACGCCCACGGCCGCCGCCACGAACGCTCCGGCCATGAGTGCAAAGACGGTCGGGAAGCCGGCGCTCTCGCCCAGCAACGCGATCACCGCCCCGTAGCCGGCGATCCAGAGTGACCCGATGCCGAAGGCAAGGGTGAAGTAGGTCGAGTAGGCCACGTCCCGCGTCCGGGCGGGCACGACGACCGCCAGGAGGGCCTGCAGCTGCGGGCTCTCCGCGAAGTTGAAGATGGCGAGCAGGACGATGCCGACCCACAGGAACGGGATCGAGCTCCCCGCCAGGACGAAGACGGTCAGTCCCACGGCTCCGCCGAGGTAGGTCAGCACGAGCATCGGCTTGTGGCCGACGCGGTCGGCCAGCCAGCCCGCGACGAGCGGCGCCGGGACGCTTCCTGCCAGGAGGACCGCGTACATCGCCGCAACGAGGCCGGCGTCGAGGTGCCGGACGAGGGCCAGGTAGAGGGGCACGAAGGTCGTCAGCACGCCCAGCCCGCGCCCGCCTCCGGCGATCGCCGCCGAGGCGAAGAGAAGGAGGAGATCGCGCTGGTGAAGCAGCGACAGGTAGAGCTCGCGCGCACTCCCCTCCGCGCGTGCCGCCTCGCGGTCGGCCGATGTCTCGCCGATGAGCCCGATCATGAGCAGGCCGAGCAGGATCATCGGCAGGCCGAAGACGATGAGCGAGCCCTGCCACCCGACCGCGGCGATGACGCCCGTTCCGACGATCGGCATCGCTACCGACCCGAGGTTGCCGCCCGAGATGTGGGCGCTGATGGCGAACGCCCAGCGGCGCGCCGGGTACTGCTCGGCGATGAGGGCGTTGCCGACCGGGTGCTGAGGGGACCCGCCGACGCGGGAGACGATGTTGAAGAGGGCGAACGGGAGGAAGCTCGTCGTGAAGGCCATCGCGGCCATCGCCGCCCCGAAGACCATGTTGCCGATGCCGAGAAGGACGCGCCGCCGGACGTAGCGCGTCACCACCCCGTAGGACAGCTGCACGAAGCCGGAGAGCAGGCTGCCGACCGAAACGAGGATGGCCACGTCGGCAACCCCGATGCGGAACTCGGGGATGATGAGCAGGTAGACGAGGGGGAGGAGCGCGACCTGGGCGTGGTTGAAGGCGTGGGCGAGGGACAGCAGCCCGAGGGTCAGGGTCGGGCGAACGCGCCGGTCGACGGGACGTCCCTGCACGAGACAGAACCATACGGGCTCGGTGGGCGGAGATACCCCCGTGGCGATCCGGCTCGAGGACGCGCCTCCGTAGGGTGAGCCGACGACGCCGCCACGGGCGGCGCTTCTACTCGGCGGCGGGCTCGTAGAAGAGCTCGTCCGGGCAGCACCACATCCAATCCTCGTCGGGCTCGAAGGACTGGATCATCGGGTGGTCCGAATCGAGGAAGTGGCGCAGCGAGTGCCGGTTCGGGGAGTCATTGCAGCAGGCCACCCTGCCGCAGATGAGACACAGGCGGAGGTGGACCCACCGGGAGCCGATCCTGAGGCAGTCCTCGCACCCATCGGCGCTCGGCGTCACCTCGTTGATCTGGGCGATGTGCTCGCATTGTGACCCCGACCACGTCTCACCCCGCCCGAAACGGACGACCTGCGCGCCGCGAAGTCGTTGGATGCTCATCATCGGCCGGGCCATAGCTTCTTCGACCTCCATGGTTGTAGGGGCGCTTCCGGGGCCATCTCGTGACGTAGCGATCCCACTGGTCGCCCTGATGGCATGACCTCGGGGATCGGCGCAGACTCTACGCCAAGATGCGCCAGCGCCTCACGACGGCCTCGATCGACCTCGAGCAGGACCCCGTCGTCCTGCCCTCGAGCGCGTTCTACCGCGTCGGCGAGAACGAATTCGGGGTCCCCGGGTTGATCGCCATCGAGAGCGTCGGGCCGTTCGTGCCCGTCCAGTCGGTCGGCCCGTTCTTCATGATCCACGACTCCTACTGGCAGCCCGGCTTCGGGATCGGCCACCACCCGCACCGCACCAACGAGCGCCTCTTCTACATCGTGCGCGGACGGGTCGAGCACGACGACGCCCTCAACGGGATCAAGGGCACCATGGGGGAGGGCGACCTGGGGCGGCTCACCGAAGGGCTGAAGGGCATGTTCCACCAGGAGTGGAACGGGGCCCCCGGCGAGATCAGCCACGCGTTCATCCTCGTCTATCGGCCCGACGCGGAACCACCCATCCCGTCCGCCGAGTTCGCCGTTCTGCGCGCGGCCGACCGGCCGGTCTACGAGGAGGCCGATGGCGTCGAGACGAGCGAGCTCGTCGGGCCCCGCTCGCCGTTCCGGGTCAATCTTTCGACCATGCGCCTCTTCGCGGACAGCAAGCTCCGCCCGGGGGCCGAGCTGACCTTCTCGCTCGGTGCGGACGAGGGAGTGGTCGTTTACCCGCTCGAGGGGCGCGTGGAGCTCGACGAGGCCGTCGAGCGCGCCTCTTCCGACATGGCCGCCAGCGGCCTTCCGCCCGCTCGCTGGAGAGCCGAGCCGGCCCCGGGCACGCTTGGCCCATCATCGGGCGGACCAGGCGGGGGCGCCGGGCGCGAGGGCGCGCCGTCCGGGAGCGCAGCGCACGGCAACCCGGTGATCCTGAGCGCCGAGGGCTCCGTCCATCCCGAGGGCCCGCGCGAGGTCGCGGTGGCATTCGGGCGCGAGGGCGGGCGGCCGATGCGCCTCCTCTGCCCCGACGGACCGGCGCGTGTGATCCGCGTCGTGTTCTCTTCCACGGAGGGCGGCCTGGTCCTCGCCTGAACGGGCGGCGCGGTGTACCCGGCCCGGCTTGGGGCCGCGGCGCCCGCTCGGCGTCGGCCTCCGTCCGGCACCCGGACGACGTTTCTGCGCCGCCCGATCGCGTTTCCCGCCAGATGTCCGAGATACGGACCCGGTGGACGGGAAACCCTGCCATCTTCGTGCAGATGTGCGTGTGCGGGACTTCTGACCGGAAGCGGAGCCCTCAGCCGTTCACGAGGTTCCTCACCCGCACTTCTGGCAGGACATCGGGGTCCAACCGCGACGGTCCGAACAAGCGAAGCGCAATCAGAGGCCGGGCACGCGGCTGCAGCCGAGCGCCTCGAGATCCACCTCCGGGGTCGGACCGGCCGTCGTCGCCGCCCGCCCGGTGATGCCCACGATCGAGCCGCCCGGCTGGGCCCGCTCGATCGAGGAGTAGAGGACGCCTTCGGTCGTGGCCGGGATCGCCGTCAGGTAGGCGAACGCCCCGGACGCGAACATGAGGGCGCCCAGCGCAACCAGCACCTCGCTGCGATGCAGCCGGCCCACGTGCTCCTCATTCGTCTGCGGCGACCCTCAGTAGTCCTCGAGGTAGCGCTCCACCTCCCAGGGGGTCACCTGGGTGCGGTACTCGTCCCAGTCGGCGCGGCGGCTCTCGATGAAGCGCGAGAGGATGTGGTCCCCGAGCGCCTCCCCGATGACCGGATCGCGCTCGAGCTCATCGACCGCTTCGGCCAGTGTGCCCGGGAGCTCCTGGATCCCGCGCTCCCGGATGCGCGCAGTGTCCATCTCGTAGAGGCTCTCCTCGACGGGCTCGCCGACTTCCATCCCCTTCTCGATGCCGTCGAGCCCCGCGGCGAGCATGACCGCGAAGGCGAGGTACGGGTTGGATGACGGATCGGGACAGCGGACCTCGATGCGCGTCGCCTCGGTCGACCGACCGGGCGAGACCTGGGGCACGCGGATGAGCGCGGAACGGTTGATCCGTCCCCAGGTGAGGTAGGTCGGCGCCTCGTAGCCGGGCACCAACCGCTTGTAAGAGTTCACGAGGGGGGCGAGGACGGCGATCATCCCCCGCGCGTGGGCAAGGATGCCGGCCATGTAGGCGCGCGCCACGTCGGAGAGCCCGTAGCGGTTCTCCGGGTCGTGGAACGCGTTCCGTCCCGCCTTGAGGTCGAAGAGGCTCTGGTGCGTGTGCATGCCCGAGCCGTTGATGCCGAAGATGGGCTTGGGCATGAACGTGGCGTACAGCCCGTGGAGCTGGGCGATCGCCTTGAGCGTGAACTTGAAGGTCACCGCGTTGTCGGCCGTGGTCAGGCCGTCGGAGTACTCGAAGTCGATCTCGTGCTGCCCGGGCGCGACCTCGTGGTGGGCCGCCTCGACCCGGATGCCGAAGGCCTCGAGGGCATCGACCATGTCCTGGCGCACGCCCTGCGCGAGGTCGCTCGAGAAGTCGAAGTAGCCGCCCTGGTCGTGGGGGAGCGGCTGGATGTCGCCCTCCTCGTCGCGCCGGAACAGGAAGAACTCGAGCTCGGGGCCCGTGTTGAAGCGGTAGCCCAGCGCCTCGGCGCGGGCCATCTGGCGCTTGAGGACCTGACGAGGGTCGCCGACGAAGGGATCGCCCTTGGGCGTGTACACGTCGCAGATCACCCGCGCCGTTCGAGCGACGGCGAGACGGTTCGCTCCGGTCGCAGCGCCGCTCGACCAGGGGATCTCGGCGAAGGTGCGCATGTCCGGGACGAGGTACTGGTCGCTCTCGGCGATGCGCATGAAGCCCTCGATCGAACTCCCGTCGAACCACGTCCCGTGGTCGATCGAGGCCTGGAGCTGGTGGAGGGGGATGGTCACGCTCTTGACGTGGCCGTTGATGTCGCTGAACTGGAGCTGGACGAAGCGGACGTCGTCGTCGGCCGCGGCCTTGATGCGCGCCCTGACGTCTTCGTCGGCCGGCGTGGTCCTCGGTTCCATGTCGCGCTCCTTTCCCCGGGAAGCGGTCCGCCCGGCGAACCGCGTCAGGCCGCCGGGCGGACCCTGGGCGCCACCTGGAGGAGGGCGGTGACGCGGTGAACCCTCAGACGTCGCTGGTGAATATCTTGTGCTCCCAGCATGAAACGCCCAGGTTCCCCGGGCGCCGAGGCGACGATATCACGCAGAGATCACGGCGGAGCGCCAATCCTCAGTCACTCTTTTGTCGATTACGCACAATCCGGAGGGCGAGGCCCAGCGCGAACCGGAGATCCGGGTCATGCAGGTCCCAGCCTGTCATGGCCTCGATCCCGCGCAGCCGGTACGCCACCGTATTGCGGTGCACACCGAGTGTGGCCGCCGCATCGGCCGGCCCGGCGCCGTCCAGGATGGCGCGCAGGGTGGCGAGGCGCTCCGCGCGGGCGCGGACGGATCCGGTCATGAGCGGTGCGAGGAGCTCCCGCGCGTGGCGCTCACCATCCGGCAGGTTGTGCAGGCTGCCCAAGAGGCGGTATTGCGCGAGGCGGTCGGCGCGCAGGACGGGCGGCGGGGCCTGCACGACGGCGAGCGCGTCCCCGGCTTCGAGGAGCGCCCGTGCCTCGGCATCGGCGGCAGGCCGGGCGCCGGCGTCGTCGAAGGGGTGCGAGATGGCGACGGGCCGGCCGAGGAGGCGCGCCATCCGGGCCCCGATGTCGAGGCCCAGTGGGTCGTCCGGGACGCATGCCGCGACGCCGCGCAGCTCGATGCTGGACGCGTCGCCGCGGAGGAGGAGCCGGCGAGCGGGCGCCAGGTGACGGACGCGCTCGCGGCGTTCCTCGCGCTCCGTCAGTGAGAGTTCCTCACCGGGGGACACCTGGCGGGCCATGACCACGACCCACGGCGGCCCCGTTGCGGGCAGTGCCTCGGCGCCCCGATCACGGGTCCGGCGGAGCGCCGAGTCTCGCGCGGCGAGGGCGAGCAGGACGGCGATCCGCTCCGCAGCGGCCTCTTCGAGCTGGCTGGCCGGCCGGTCCCCGAGGATGGCGAACCTGCCGCCCCCCGGCAGGTCACGTTCGAGCGCCACGGGGCCGCGCCTGGTCTCGTACCGTGCCGCGGCCAGCGTCGCGGGCGCGGATCCGGGCGGCACATGGAGGGCCACGATCGTTCCGTCCGCATCCTCGATGGCCACGGCCCGCCGGAAGAAGCCGGCGATGGCAGCGGCCATCGCGGCGAGCCCGTCGCCTGCGAGGGCGATCGCCTGGAGGTCCGATTCGAGCCGCGTGACCTGGCGGTCCAGCTCCGCGCGCTCGTTGACGAGGTAGCCGATCACGGCCCGCTCGAGGGCCGACTCGTCCGCGCCGACGAGCCGAAAGGCGGGCACCTGGGCGGCCACGACTCCGTCGATGAACGCGGAGGCCGCCTCTGACCAGCCGACCGGAGGTCCCACCGGTCGAGTGGTCCCCTCAGCCTGGGGCAGCATCACCACCGCCGCGACGGCGGCCCGCCGGAGTCCTTCGACGACATGCTCGGCCTCGGCGGGCTCATGCACGATCGGCGCCAGGGCGCCTTCGGGCACGATGACCAGATCGCCGGCCTCGAGCGCGTCGAACGCCGGGACACGCGCGCGCATCACGCGCACCCACGAGACCGACCGGTCCCCACCCTGCCCCGCCGGGCCGAGAGCCACGGCCTGGGGCATGACCGAGCGGATGACGTCGGCGACCGTGGGCATCGCTCAGCCGGCCGGCAGTTGTGGCCCGCGGGCTGGACCGGCGCGCGTCAGCTCGGCAACGCTCGGCATCAGGCGATGACCCTGCGATCAGGGTGGCCGCGGATCACACCACCGAGTTTCCCACGGCCGCACGCTTCCCGCGTCCGGCCGCGTCGCGCGGCCACCAAGGCACCCGCGGTCAGTCTCGTCGCCGGTCTGCAGGGGGGCACCGGATCTCGAAGACCCAGGTGCCCGCCCCGCACTCGGCACCCCAAGCGTCGCCGGATGGCCTTCGGTCTGGGATCGACCGCCGCATTCCAGGGGGAATGAGGAAAGACACGACCACGCTCGGCGAGGTGGCGGGCTCGCCGAAATCGACAGTTGGCCGAGCGTGGTCACCGTGAGTCTCATTCCCGGGGGAATAGGCGGCGGGGAGCTCACCGAGAAGCCCCGCACATGTCAACAACGTCTTCGGGAACCACATCCAGGCGACCTCGCGCCTGATGTCATTCCCAGACGGCGGCCGACCGTGCACACTGAGGGATCTCGCCTGCCACCTGGGAGACGAGAGACGATGGGGTCGAGCTGATGCGTGGTCTCCAGCGACTGAGCCTCCGATTCAAGATCGCCGGCAGCGTCCTCGCCGGGCTGGTCGTCCTCCTCTCCTTCTTCGGCTTCCTCGCCCTTCGCACCATCAACCTGAGCACCGACGTCGCGTTCGAGGAGCGCCTCCGCCTGGCGCAGATCAGCGCCGAGTCTGTGGACGAGCTCCTCATGCACACCGCCCGGCAGCTCGAGAGGACGGCCGCCCACGTGTCTACCGGGGCGACGGCGGAGG
>Ga0209521_10005252_pt1 | contig 10261 bp, 9 predicted proteins | sample Rifsed19ft4_FD_184016 | JGI IMG/M metagenome (GOLD analysis project Ga0209521, IMG submission 184016) | Soil microbial communities from Rifle, Colorado, USA - sediment 19ft 4 (version 2) | ecosystem: Environmental > Terrestrial > Deep subsurface > Rock core/Sediment | place: Rifle, Colorado... | reverse complement strand
GTCTTTCTATCTAGCTCGTCCTTCCCGGAGTTGCGGCGGCACGTCGTCTCTCCGGGATTGCTGTGCTAAGCTGAGCCAATGCGCTCGGCGAGTTCGGTGTGCCTCCTCGTCACACTCTTCATCGCGCCCTGCTCCGTCTCCTGCCAAACCGGCGAGACACGGGAAAGCAGCTCACCGCGTCCGGAAAGCGCCCCACCCGCTGAGCCCGAGCGGCCCAAGATCGTCGTCTTGGGCGACAGCCTGACGGCGGGACTGGGTCTTGCTGTTGAGGAAGCCTACCCGGCGCTTCTCCAGCAGAAGTTGGATCAGGAGGGCTACGCATTCGAGGTCGTCAACGCGGGTGTCTCGGGGGACACCACCGCGGGCGGCCTGAGCAGGATCGAGTGGGTCCTGGAGGGCGACGTGCGCGTTCTGATCCTCGCCCTGGGTGGAAACGACGGTCTACGCGGGCTCCCTCCCACGGAGATGAAGCGCAATCTGGCGGCCACTATCGAGCGCGCCGGTGAGCGGGACGTCGCGGTGCTCTTAGCGGGTATAGAGGCGCCACCGAACATGGGGACGGCGTATACTTCGGAGTTCCGAAAGGTCTTTTGGGATCTGGCAGAGGAGCACGACGTGACATTTCTTCCGTTCCTGCTGGAGGGCGTCGCCGGTGAGCCCCAACTAAATCAACGGGACGGCATCCATCCCAACCAGGAGGGTGCCCGCCGGATGGCCGATACCATTTGGCCGCTTCTCCAACCGCTGCTCGAGCCCGTCCCCGTCCCATGATCGAGCTGAAAGACGTTTCCAAGGTCGTTACCAGCGGCTCCGAGCAGCTGACGATCCTCGACACTCTGAACCTGAACGTACCCTCGGGACAGTTTCTGTCCGTGGTGGGTCCCTCCGGTAGCGGAAAATCCACCTTGCTGGGCCTCATTGCCGGCCTGGATGCCCCTTCCGCAGGCAGCGTCATCATCGACGGAGAAGATCTCACCGCCCTCGACGAAGACCGCCTGGCTCGTTTGCGCGGCGACAAGATCGGTTTCGTTTTTCAGTTCTTCCATCTCATTCCCTCGCTCACCGCCTATGAAAACGTCCTGGTGCCGATGGAGCTCGCCGAAGCGCCGAGACCGGCCGAAAAAGCACACCGCCTTCTGGACGAAGTGGGACTGTCCGATCGGAAGCATCACTATCCCTCCCAGCTGTCTGGTGGTGAGCAGCAGCGGGTGGCCATCGCCCGGGCGCTTGCCAACGACCCGGCGATCCTCCTCGCCGACGAGCCGACCGGGAACCTGGATAGCGCCAATGGGCGGCACATCATCGATCTGTTGGTGGACGTGCACCGGAAGCGAAAGACCACCATCGTTCTCGCTACCCATGACGCGGCGCTCGCCGCAAGAGGAAACGTCATTTTGACGCTGCGGGGCGGCCAGGTGGATAGCCTTCGAGAGATCTCCGGGGATAAAGAAACGCGTGCCAAACCCCGCGTGACGGCGAGCAGCCCATCATGAACTTCGTTTTCCGCATGGCGGGCCGTGAGATGCGAGCCTCCTGGAGGCGCCTGGTCTTCTTTTTCATTTGTGTCGCCATCGGTGTCGCCGCCATAGTCGCTCTTCGCTCGGTAGTCCAGAACATTCGCGCCACGTTGGTTCAGGAAGCCAAGACCCTGACTGCCGCCGACGTGATCGTTCAGAGTGACCGCCCTTGGGATGACGGCACGAGAGCCATCATGGATCAGAGCCTCGCGGCCTTTCCGGTGACGGCACGAACGGAGTCGATCGAGACCATGACCATGACGGCGCCCGCAGATGAGGACAAGGAGATCGCCACCATGATCGAGTTGCGGGCCCTCCAGCCAGCGTTTCCGCTGTACGGAGATCTCGTGCTGGAGAGCGGCCGACCCTACTCTCACCACCTGCTCGAGAATCGCGGTGCGCTGGTTCGTCCCGAGCTTCTGACTCGACTCGGTATCCAAGTAGGTGACGGGGTCGCGATCGGCGGCCAAGTCTACACGGTGCGCGATGTGATCGTGAAAGAGCCCGGCCAACCGCTGGGCGTCTTCCGGTTCGGTCCGCGCGTCCTCGTCGACTACGACGATCTCGTCAGATCAGAGCTCCTCGGGGTCGGCGGTCGGGTGCGTTATCAGGTTCTTCTTCGCACCGACGAGGCCAGCATCGATCCGTTGATAGGCACTCTAACCGAGGCTCTGCGGAGGGAGTACGTATCCGTGCGTTCCTACCGCGAGACAGGGGATCAGCTCGGCCGGCGTCTGGGCCGCGCCGAGGATTACCTGAGTCTGGTGGGTTTCGTGATCGTGATTCTGGGTGGGATCGGGATTTGGAGCGTGGTTGGGGTCTTCATGCGCCGCAAGCTCAAGAGCATCGCCATTCTCAAGTGCGTCGGCGCGAGCACCAAGCAGATCTTCGGTGTCTATCTGATTCAAGTCGTGGGCCTAGGCCTGGGGGGAAGCGTACTCGGTCTTGGTCTCGCCCATCTCGCCGTGGAGTCGGTTCCTCCCGGTGTGGTGGTGGGACTGAGCATGGAGGACTACGGAGTTACTTGGTCGGCGGTGTTGCAGGGGGTCGGTATCGGAGTTCTGGTGTCGGTACTTTTTTCGCTCATTCCCTTGATGGAGTCGCGGCGCATCAAGCCGCTGCTCCTGCTCCGGCAACAGATGGACCGTCCGGCGGCTAGCGGGAAGCAAACAGGCCGGCTGGGGACCATCGATGTTTGGGAGCTGGTCGCCGCGGGGGCGGTGTTGATCGCCCTCATCGCCTTGGCGAGCTGGCAGGCAGGCGACTTCGAGGTGGGTCTCATGGTGACCACCAGTTTCGCGGTGGTGGCGGTGGTGCTTCACCTGACCGGTATGTTGCTGGTCCGCGCCATCGAGCCCCTGGGGAGGAAGGGTTCGTTTCCTTTCCGACACGCAGTTCTCGGTTTGAGCCGGCCGGGAAACCAGACCCGCATGATCCTGCTTGCCGTAGGGCTCGGCACGTTCTTCATACTCGGCACTCGTGGCACCGAGGCGAACCTCCTGGAGCAGTTCAGAATGGAGCTGGAAGACGATGCCCCGGACATGTTCCTGGTCGACCTGCAACCGGATCAGGTCACACCGGCCGAGGAGCGTTTGATGTCGCTGGGAGCCCGCGAAGTCCGCATGGTTCCGGTGCTTCGTGCCCGGGTGACCGGCGTTCAGGGCCGCGACGTCACGCTTCAGGGCTATGAAGAGGTTCGAGAAGAGCGCCGGCTGCGTCGTGAGTTCACGGTGACCTATCGGGATCACTTGGAGGCCAACGAGCGCATTCTGGAAGGTCGCTTCTGGGATCCGACTCCCTCCAGCGAGGCGGAGGTCTCGATCGAAGACGATTTCCAGGAGGACGTCGGCATTCAGGTTGGCGATATGATGCGTTTCGACATCCTGGGGCGAGAGGTTGGTGCCCGCGTCACCAGCATTCGGGACGTCGAATGGGACGACGCGCGCAACGGGGGTTTCATGTTCGTCTTTCGTCCCGGAGCGCTCGCCAACGCGCCCCATACGTTCCTCGGATTCGTGAAGGCCCCCCTGGACTCGCTGGCGCGAGCCAAGCTGCAGCGCGATATCGTTGCGGAGTTCCCCAACGTATCGATTGTCGATCTGCGCGACATCCTGCTCACGCTCCACGGGGTCGTCGAGAAGCTGGCGCTCGCCGTCACTCTGGTGGGGGCCATCGCTCTCATAAGCGGAGTGATGATTCTGGTGGGATCGGTCGCCATGACCAAGTTCCAACGCCAATACGAAGCGTCGATCCTGAGGACGCTGGGCGCCAGTGGAAAAACGGTGCGGAGGATGGTCCTCCTCGAGTACGGGACACTCGGTGCGCTCGCCGGGACGGTGGGCGGCTTGGGAGCGCCGCTTCTGACCTGGGTATTGTGCGAGCACCTGTTCGATGTCCCATGGCAGCCGAACCTCGCATGGAGCCTGTACGCGATTCCTCTCACCGCCCTGGGAGTGACTATCGTCGGCATGGCGACCACCCTGGACATTCTTCGGAACAAACCCCTGGCCATTCTGCGGGCGGAGTGAGCTCGGCGCGCCCTGTTCGTGAAGAAGATCCTTGTCGCGTGCGGCTCCCTGCTCCTGTGTTGCCGGAGCCCGCAGCCCGACGCGGTCGATGTGTTCCTGACCGCTACCAAGAACCGCGACCTGGCCACTTTGGCCAGACTCTCCGTGGTCGGCTTACCCGAACGCTGGTAGCCGTAGACGCTCAGGTGATCGGCACGGACCGTATCCAGAGGAATCAGAATGACGTTAGGCGGCCGATCGGCACAGCCGCTCAGAGCCAGCAGGGAAGAGACAAGAACCGACCAAGCGGGCGAGGAAAACGCTCCATGGAGCTGTTGTCCTACATCAGGCTCTGGCCCCCAGCAGTCGCGCCGGCAAGTGAAGCAGGGCCCGCAGGAGATCGAGCACCGCGTCGACCGCGATGCCGATCAGCCGGAAGGGAAGAAGCAATAGCCAGACGAACGGATAGGCAACCAGGGCCAGCAGCGCAATCGGCCAACAAAGAACGAAGAGAATGAGCCAAAGCAGAAACTTCGCCATCATTTTCCTCCCGTTATTCTATAAGAGATCCATGAGCCGGAGTTCCATCCCGTGGAGTTCAGGTTGTTTGACGCCGTGGGAGCTAGGGGGAGGGCTGCCCTAGCCGTTTCTTGGGGTCGAAGGGGAGGGTGACCGGTCGCTTATCGCTCGTCACCTCTCGCTTGGCGGGGTGGCTGCCCTCGGGTGCCCCCTTCTTCGGCCCGTGCTTCTCCTGCAAGACGTCGCGAAAAGCGACCTGGGCCCTCACCGGCTCGGACGAAGACGTCCGGCGGTGACGGTTCTCCAGATTCTGGTCGAGAATCCTTGCCTTGACGTTGTCCTTCCATTGGAGGTCGAGGAACGCTCGCAGCTCCGCTTGCAGCGACGTGTCGTAGATCGGAACGCCCACCTCCACTCGACCATCGAGGTTTCGCGGCATCCAATCGGCCGACGAGAGGAAGTATTTGGGGGCGCCACCGTTACAGAAGACCATGATGCGGGAGTGCTCGAGGTACTTGTCCACGATCGCCATCGCTTCGATGTTCTCACTCCGCTCCGGCTCGTTAGGCAGCAGCGAGAACATGCCCCTCACGTTCAACTTGATCTTCACGCCGGCGTCACACGCCTCGTAGAGAAGCTTGATCATCTTGGGATCGGTGAGGTTGTTGAGCTTCAGGTGTATGAAGGCCTCCCGTCCCTTCTTGGCGTTCTTGATCTCCTCGCGCACCAACTTGACCAGTTTCTTGCGGACGTTGAACGGGGAGACGATCAAGTGTTTGTAGCTGGCGACCGGGTACTTACTCTCCAGAAAGTCGAAAAGCGTCTTGGCCTCTTGAACGATGCGCTTGTCCGCGGTCAGAAGGCAGTGATCGCTATAGAGCCGGGTCGTTTCCTCATTGAAATTCCCCGTTCCGATACAGGTGTAGAGACGGTTCTGACGCCCCTTTCCCGAAGTAATCAGGCAGATCTTGGCGTGGATCTTGAGCCGAGGAACTCCGTGTATGACCCTGATCCCCTCGTCTTGAAGCGTGGTCGCCAGCTCGATGTTGGCCTGTTCGTCGAAACGGGCCTGGAGCTCGATGACCGCGGTGACGTCTTTTCCGTTTCGCGCCGCACTGATGAGCGCGTTGACCACGGTGGAATCCTTGGCAATGCGATAGAGAGTGATCTTGATGGAGCTGACCTGGGGATCGAGTGCCGCCTCTCGCAGCAGAGCCACCACCGTGTCGAAGGACTGATAGGGGAAGTGGAGGAGCACGTCACGCTTCGCCGCGGAGGCGAGCAGGCTGCCTTTCGAATCGAGTCGGCGGTTGGGAAGCGGCGGACGGCGCTCTTCCTGGAGAGAGCCCGAGCCTATCCGCGGAAATTTCATGAAGTCTTTGAAGTTGTGGTACTTGGCGCCTGGGTAGAAGGTGTCCTGCCGGCTGAGACGAAGCTTCTCGGTGAGAAAATCCAGGAGGGGCGGAGAGACGTTCGCGTCATAGATGAAGCGGACCGGGGCGCCTTGCTTTCTCTGCTTCAAGCTCTTGGACACTTTGAGGATGTAGCTCTCTGAGATGTCGTTATCGAGTTCGAGCTCGGCGTCGCGGGTGACCTTGATGGTGAACGCCTCGAACCGAGCAGTGTCGAAGAGTGAGAAGATGTCCTTGAGACAGAAGCGGATGACGTCGTCGAGCAAGATGATGTGCCGGTCTCCGTTGGTGGATGGAAGCGGCACGAACCGGTCGAGGGGAGGTACTTCGATGATGCCGAACTTGGCCTTGAGGGCTCGGGGGCGCAGCGCGATTGAGATGGCCAGGTAAATGGACTGGTCACGAAGAGGGGGGAACTTGTGGCCGGGATGGAGCATCACCGGCATCAAATGCGGACGGACCTGAGTCTGGAAGTAATCTCTTACGAAGTCACCTTGCTCTGGCGTCAGCTGGCTGTCGTCGACAATGAAGATCCGTTCCTTGGCCAGCTCCTCCAGGAGCTTCCGATAGGTGGCATCGAAATCCCGATGTTGCGCCAGAGATTTTTCTTGGATCTCCTTCAGAACCTTTTTTGGGTCATAGCCGAGTATGGTCTTGGCCTTTTTCCCCAACCGGACGAGCCGTTTGAGGGTCGCCACCCGCACACGGAAGAACTCGTCCAGATTCGAGGAGAAGATGCCCAAGAACCGGATGCGCTCCAGGATGGGGACGGTAGGATCTGCGGCTTCCTGGAGGACCCGGGCGTTGAAGGACAGCCAGCTCAGCTCCTTGGCGCGGATCTTCGTCTTCATCGAACGTGAGAAGCCCTAGAGACTGCGCGGGTGATTTCGCGTCGAGCTACCCTTGACGGGCGTCTAAAGGGTGGGGGAAATTCTGCCGCGGTCACTCCCCTCTGTCAAGAGAATATTTCTCCCAGGTGGAAATGTTCAGCTCGACAAGTGCTTTGTCTGCATTAGTTATCCGATGGTGGCCACAGCGCCGGCAAGCTCCCGCGTGGGAACGTCGGGGTAGAGATCGAAGAGATGGTTTCTCGGATTGCCTTCCGATTACTGGATCTTGGGAAGGATGGGCTCTGTCCTGCTCTTCGCCTCCAGTGCGCCGTTTTGACGTCGAGCCTAGCCCAACGAGGATTTTGTCCAGTCCCTCTTACCTCGGAAAAATCTCTATGGACTGTGCGCCGGTGAGGACGCCTGTCGGCCCGAGCGGTTCTCCCACGTCTTCCACGGAGAGCTGGATTTCGTAGAAGGTCCGCTCTTCGCCGTGAGGGTCGGCCGTGAAACCTCCTTTGCAGATTCCCTGAAGTGGTCCCAGAAAGGGATGGGTGTGTCCGAGGTGGTGTAAGGTGACGGTCCAAGTCAAGCGTTCGCAGGGAACGGCACCCTCTTCCGGATCGATGCCCAGACCTTCGAAGCTTGTGAACTCGCCGATGAAGTACCGGCGGCCAGGAGAAGGCTCCTGAATGATGGCGGCGGGGCGTGTGTTGCCGGAAACAATTCGGATGTCTTGGACACTGCTCGACCCTCCCCGGGCGTCGGTCACGGTCAGGCGCGCGAAATAGGTTCCCGCAGGATAGAGCTTGCGCACGACCGGTTGATCACTTCTCTGGCCGTCGCCTAGATCCCATGAATACTTGAGTGATTCTCCGTCAGGGTCGAAAGACTCCGATCCATCCAGAGTCACTTCCAGGGGGGCCTCGCCGTTGTCGGGCTCGACCGACGCTCTGGCCGCCGGCTGCCGGTTGGTCCCCCCGGCGTAGGAAATACGAAGAAGGCTCCGCTCTCGAAAGGCGAGGTAATAGAGAGCCCCGTCGGGTCCGAACTGGATGTCGACCGGGCCGCTCCGCGTCTCGGAAACGAAGCGCTCAACCGGGGCGGGTTGATTGTTCGCATCGAGGGCTAGGCGGTAGATCTCTCGAGTGACGACGTCGCCATAAAAATAGTTCCCCTGGTACTCCGGCGGAAAATTGGCGACTCCGGCATGGTCGCCACCAATGATGGCGTTCCCGAGCGCCGAGGTATGGGGGTAAGAATAGATGGGATAGGTGATGCCAGGGACTCCCGGGGGCTCTGGACCTTCGGTGCGCGCCCAACCGTAGTTTCCTCCGGCGATGCCGAGGTTAAGCTCCTCGAACCTCCCGCCGCCGACGTCGCCAATGAACAGCGTCTCACTAGCCGGTTGGAGGTTGAACCTCCATGGATTACGAAGGCCCAGCGCCCACACGCGGGGATCGCCCTCCCGGCCGTCCAGGAACGGGTTGCCTGCCGCGGGCGATCCGTCGCGGTTGATATGCAGGATCTTTCCTCGCAAGTCGTGGGGATTTTGGGAGGTATCGCTGTCTTGGCCATCGTCTCCCGTGGATATGTAGAGCGTCTTGTCGGAGGCGAAACGCAGACAGCCCCCGTTGTGGATTGGGTTGATCAGATCCGGCGTTTCAAGGATGACGGTCTCTTCGGCGAGCTGATCCCCGACGTGTCGGAACCGCGCCAGCCGGTTGCGAAAAGGAGGGTCGCTCTTCGAGTAGAAGACCCAGATGTGAGCGTTCTGCGAGTAATCGGGATCGACCGCGATGCCGATGATGCCTCGCTCACCTTCGTTGGAAACGGGGAGTTGGGCTATGAGTATCGGCTCAACGGGACGGAGCGGAGAGCCCGGGCTGGCTCCCAGGGGCAGGAGGTACACGTGACCCTGCGCGCCGCCAATCCACAAGTCCCCGCCGGGACCCCAGTACATGCTCATGGGACCCACCAGCTCACTCGCCACCAGCTCCTCGATGAAACCGGGAGGCAGATTCGATGCTGAGACCGGCGTTGAGGCACCTAGGCCCACCGCCAGAGCGACACCAAAGAAGCCATGTCGCATCATGTGTCTAGAAAGACAGGAGCGCACCGAAACTCACCGTTCTCTGCCGGTGGTCGAAAAAAGTGAAGGTTGGAGCGACTTCCTCCAGATTGATTTCGATATCTCCATACTCTCCCTGAAAACCCCAGCGGGCCGAAAAACGGTGTCTCACGGAAACGCGAACCGATCGGCCGGAATCGATCTCCGGCTCGACGGGGCTCCCCTGGAGTCGAAGGCGACCGGTTTGGAAGCGCGCATGGGAGAACCGCACGCTGGTCCGATCGTTGCTACCGAGCTTGGCGTCGAAGACGAAACCGATCGCCGAGGCGGGAAAGCCGAGGGTACCGAGGGCGGTACCGCGATCGATTCGGCGCTGCTCGAGATAGAGCCCGGCCAGGATCCGCCGAATTCGCAACGCCACGAGCTGGTCGAGGATCAAATCGCTTTGATCGAAGACCCCGGCGCCCTGCTCGACGCGGTCCGGTAGGTCGACTCCGAAGCCCCGCACCGAAAGGTCGGCCCCCACCACGAGTCCGAGTCTGTCAGCGGGGAATAAAGAGTACGTGCCGCCCACGCCGAAGCCATACGCCAGGCTGGCGTTGCCTTGGTCCTCGCCGACGTCGGTGGTGGCGCGTCCCAGCTCGTAGACCGCCGCACCGGAAAATTGACCTTCGGCCGGGCGCGAGATCATGCACGCACCTGAAAGCAACAGGGCTCCCGTCCATCTGAGTCTCATAAGGTCGCGTTTGTTTACCATGACGAGCAGGCCTTAATCCAGTCGAACAGGGCGAGAAAAAGTCTCTTGCAGCTTGGGGGACGGGCGGTAGCCGCCTGAAGACCGCGTGCGAAAGGCCCTAGGAGGGCCGCCGCGCCAGTTGCTCGTCGCTTTTCTTGCCATCCAGCCGCTTGACGGCGGCTTTCCCTGGGCTAATGGTATCGTTAAGATAGGTTGATGGGTTCACCATCCGTTCCCATGATAGGCTGGCGCGAATGGGTCGGTCTTCCGGACCTGGGAGTTTCCGCCGTCAAGGCCAAGGTTGATACCGGCGCGCGGTCCTCGGCGCTGCATGTGTTCGACCTACAACTCTTCACTCGCCGGGGTCGAAGGTGGGCACGCTTCAAGGTCCATCCACTTCAGCGTAACCGTCGGAGCGAGGTGAAGGCCGAGGCTCCGGTGGTCGACGAGCGGAAGGTCCGCAACTCCGGCGGAGCGGTGGAGAAACGGTTGGTGATCGTCGCGGACATCATCCTGGGGGGCTCGCGTTGGCCCATCGAGCTGACCCTGACCAACCGGGATGCGATGGGATTCCGCATGCTGCTAGGGCGGGCCGCAGTGCGAGGACGCTTCCTGGTACACCCCGGTAGGTCGTATATCGGGGGCAAACGCGGAAAGCGACAGCCTATCAGA
>Ga0209521_10005243_pt1 | contig 10273 bp, 11 predicted proteins | sample Rifsed19ft4_FD_184016 | JGI IMG/M metagenome (GOLD analysis project Ga0209521, IMG submission 184016) | Soil microbial communities from Rifle, Colorado, USA - sediment 19ft 4 (version 2) | ecosystem: Environmental > Terrestrial > Deep subsurface > Rock core/Sediment | place: Rifle, Colorado... | reverse complement strand
TGGCCTTGAGCGAGTTTGAGGCGGTCCGGCCATCCGGCTTGATTGCCATGGGTTTGGATAAAGGCGACGCACTGGGGTGGGTGGGCTTGGTCAGCAGTAAGGACCAGATCATCTTAGCTACCCAGCAGGGCAAAGCACTGCGGTTTTCGGTGGGGTTAGTGCGACCTATGGGGCGGCAAGCTGCCGGGGTGCGGGCCATTAACATCAAAGGCAGCGACCACCTGGCTGGCATGGAAGTCGTGGAGCCGGGGGGCGATTTGCTGTTGGTCACCACCAAAGGTTATGGCAAGCGCACGCCGTTAAAGCAATATGCTGCCAAGGGGCGCGGCACCAGCGGTATGCTGACCATTGATGTCAAAGCCCTCTCCGTAGTGGGCAAGATCGCCGCGATCCGTGTGGTGCAAAGCGCGGATGAAGTAACCCTTATTTCCGCAGCAGGAGTGGTGTTGCGTACCCGAGTTAAGGAAATAAAGCAGGCGGGGAGGGCAACCCGGGGTGTACGGTTGATGCAGTTAGCTGAAGGGGACAGTGTAGCCACCTTGGCGCGAATTTCTGCTGCGGAAATGAAACGCGCGGGTGTATCGACGGAGAACGGGAAAAACGAAAAATAGAAGAGCGTTTTAAAGCAAACAGGCTTGACTCGAAAAGTCAGGCCTGTTTTTTTAGGCACTAGCCAAGGGGAATGGCAATAACGCCGGTGACCAACAGAAAGAAGGAACCGACGATCACCACCATGAAAAAGAACATTAAGGTAATGATGAATCGCTGAACTGGAGTCATGCCCAAAAAGCCGGTCTCTGGCTCCGGGGATAATTCCATTTTGCTAGTCGTCTCGATCTCATCGAGGAAACTGTTGGTATCTTCTTCCTTTAGAAAATCGTCCAGCATCGCGCCCTCCAAGGGCTTTGTTAGTGTAGCTTATTTCAACTGACTGTCAACCACAGGACGCAATTGGATCGCGCCCATTTGGAAGACACGTAATTCGCCCGAGGGAAGGCGAAGCCTGAGGCTGCCATCGGTTGCCAAGCTGTGCAATTGCGCTTCGACCACGCTGGTGCCTGTTTCTAAACGCACAGTTTGGCCCAAATAAGCTAGCCGGCGCTCCCAGGCTGGGATGAACTCTGGGGAGTCCAGGCGGGCTTTCAGCTGAGTTAGGTGTTCCAGCACCGAGCGGAGCAGCTGGGAACGCTGGACCGGTTTGCCGCGCACTTCCTCTATGCTAATAGCCGGGAAGTTAACCGCCTCGACCGGTGGCACAGATTCGGTTGCAATATTGATACCAATGCCCAGGATAAGCGCCTGCAGCCGGTTATTAACCCAATGGGCTTCAACCAGGATCCCGGCAACCTTTTTCCCGTTCAGCAGCACATCGTTGGGCCACTTGATCTGCGGCACCAGCGAATAAAGGTCTTCCAAAGCCTCACACGTGGCTAAGGCCCCTAAGCCCGAAGCTCTCCCAAGCTGAGCCGTGTCCGGGCCAATGTCAGGGTCTAACAACAGGCTGAAAGCCAGCGCGCTGCTTGCTGGGGTAAGCCAACGGCGGCCAGCTCGCCCGCGGCCGTGGGTCTGCTCGTCGGCGGCGGCTAAGGCCGGGCCCTTGATCCCCTGGCGCGCCCATTCAGCCACCACATCATTGGTCGATCCCACAGTTGGAAAGAAAGCTGCCTTCTCTAAGGGGAGACCGGCAATAGCTTTGGTGAACTCGGCTTGATTCATGCGGCGATTGTACACTTTGGGTAAGACTGCATGCTTCTGAAGAAGTTCAAACGTGCGCCCCCACCAATCCCTGGACGGACTGACCCCGGCCGAGTATATTTCCACCCACTTCCCTCAGCTGATCCCGAAACTGTCTCATATGTCTTGAACCAGTACAGATTCTGGACGAAGCAGAACCATCATGTTATACTCTCGCCGCGCTCGCCTTCGCGGGCGCGTTGCTTGATAAGCAACATCTCACACGCTTCTCGACCCAGCAGAGCGTGCCCGCACTGCGGGCTTCTGCTCCGGAATGACAGAAGCGGAGGAAAAACGCAAAGGAGTTTTACCCATGGCCGCTATTGAAATGAAGGCCTTACTAGAAGCAGGGGTCCATTTTGGCCATCGCACCCAGAAATGGGATCCGCGGATGAAGCCATACATCTTCACCGAACGCAATGGCATTCACATCATCGATCTGCAGCAAACGGTCAAAGCCCTGGAAGCGGCTTACAAGGTCGTGCGCGACTTGGTGGCTGATGGCGGGGTGGTGTTGTTCGTTGGCACCAAACGGCAAGCCATGGAAACCATCGAGGTCGAGGCGCAGCGCGCCGGAATGCCCTATGTAACTGTGCGCTGGTTAGGCGGCATGCTGACCAACTGGCAGACCATGCGACAACGCGTCAATGAACTGGAGAGATTGGAACGCCAGCGCGAAGAACCCGAGTCTTCAGGGTTGACAAAGAAAGAACTGTTGTCGAACAGCCGCATCATTGAAAAACTACAAGAACGTTTTGGCGGCATCCGCCATATTACAAAAGTGCCTGATCTGCTTTTTGTGGTCGATGTAAACCGAGAAGCGACAGCAGTGGAGGAAGCCAATATTCTTGGCATCCCTGTGCTGGGTTTGGTGGATACCAACTGCGACCCGAGCGTGATCGACCATGTGATCCCATCCAATGATGACGCCATCCGTGCCATCAAGCTAATGGTTGCTTACATCGCAGATGCAGCCCTGGAAGGCCGCTCGCTGCGCAAGGACAAATCGGAAGAGGAACAGCCCGAAGGAGCTGGCAAACCGGCCCGCCGACGGCGCCGCGCAGAAGCAACGGCCGAGGAGCTGACCGACGAGGAATTGCTAGGCGCGGCCACACTGGCCAAAGTGGCTGAAAAACAAGCCAAGGAAGAAGCGGAAGCTGAGGCCAAAGCAGTCAAGGAAGCTCAAAAGGCTCAAAAAGAAGCCGCTGCCCCAGAAGAAGTAAAAGCCAAAGCGGCCGCCAAGAAAGCTGCACCCAAGAAGGCAGCTCCCAAATCCAGAAAGCCAAAAACCAAGATCAGGAAAGCCGATCTTGAAGGTGCCGGCGAAGAGCAAGAAGAATAATATGGCAATTACGACACAACAAATCAAAGAATTACGTGAAGCCACAGGCGCGGGCGTGTTGGATTGCCGCGCTGCCCTGGAACAGTCCGGTGGCGATTTCGAGCAGGCAGTCGCTTACCTTCGGGAGAAGGGGTTGGCTAAAGCGGCCAAACGCGCGGACCGCGAAGCCGCGGATGGCTTGATCGAACTTTACTCCCATGGCGGTGGCCGAGTGGGTGTAATGGTGGAACTCAACTGTGAAACGGACTTTGTGGCCCGTTCTGAAGTCTTCCGCACCTTAGCCCACGAGATCGCCCTGCAGATTGCCGCTGCCGCGCCGACTTGGATAACCGAGGAAACTGTACCGGCAGCCTCCCTGGAAAGCGAACGTGAAGTTGCCCGGAACCGCGCCAAAGAAGAGGGCAAGCCAGAAGCTGCTTGGGACAAGATCGTGGATGGCCGGGTTCAAAAATACCTGGACGAAGTGGTGCTGCTGCGCCAACCTTATATCCGCGATGAAGGTAAGAGCGTCAAAGAATTGGTCAGCGAGGCGATCGGGTCCATCGGCGAGAATATCGTCGTGCGACGGTTTGCTCGTTGGGAATTGGGTGAGCACGTCGAGAAATAGACCACAAACGGCCAACCACAGAGTTGGCCGTTTTCTTAGGTACAAGAGGCCCGGGTTTGCGATAATAGCGGAGAATCGGAGGCAGAATGGCAGATAACAAAACACCAAAATACCAGCGGATTTTGCTGAAACTGAGCGGAGAGGCTTTGGCTGGTCCGCAAGGGTTTGGAGTCGATCCCGATAAGGCCGAACTGATCGCCGAGCGGGTGAGCGAAGTGGCGCGCATGGGCATTCAACTAGCCATCGTGATCGGGGCGGGAAACCTGTGGCGCGGCCGCACCGGCATCGAGCGTGGCATGGATCGGGCCACGGCGGACTACATGGGAATGCTGGGAACCGTGATGAATGCCCTGGCGTTGATGGATGCCATTGAGCGCGGCGGGGTGGCTACTCGCGTGCAGACCGCAATCGAGATGCGCGCCGTCGCCGAACCCTATATTCGGCGCCGAGCTACACGCCATTTGGATCTAGGTCGGGTGGTGATCTTCGGGGCTGGCACGGGCAATCCGTACTTTTCTACGGACACAGCTGCAGCTCTGCGGGCTATGGAAATTGACGCCGACGTGGTCATCAAGGCCACCAAGGTAGATGGGATTTACGACTCAGACCCGAACAAAAACCCTGATGCAAAGCGGTTTACCCATTTGAGCTATATCGAGGCGCTTAACTTGCGCCTGACGGTGATGGACAGTACAGCCATTTCCTTGTGTATGGAAAACGACCTGCCAATCATCGTGTTGAACTTCTGGCAGCCGGACGCGCTGAAGCGCGCCTTGTTGGGGGAGGCGGTCGGCACGTTGATCGATGAAGTCAACTGATGCAACCTGGCAGCTTAACCTATAGGAAAAAGGGGAAGCGCAGGTCTGGTGGTAGAATTTTCAGATAAGCATCTTCCCTTCTGCTTTTGTTCTTATTTTTCCCAAATCCCAGGAGGCAAGCAGTGATTTCGGATATTCTCAAAGACACCAAAGAGAGGATGAAGAGCTCCGTTCAGTCTCTCAAGGACGATCTGGCCACCATCCGCACAGGCCGCGCCTCGCCGGCCTTGGTAGAAAAGCTTTCTGTTGAATACTATGGGCAGCCTACGCCCTTGATCCAATTGGCCAGCATCAGCGTGCCGGAACCTCGCCAGCTCCTCATCAAGCCCTTTGATCCGGGCAGCTTAAAGGATATCGAACGAGCTATTCAAACATCCGATTTGGGCTTGACTCCGGGCAATGACGGGAAGAACATCCGTCTCAATCTGCCTCAATTGACCGAAGAGCGCCGCAAAGATCTGGTCAAATTGGTGAACGCGCGTAAAGAAGAAGCCCATGTGGCCGTTCGGAATATCCGCCGAGATGCCATTAAGGACTTGCGTGATTTCAAGGAAGAAAAACTGATCTCCGAAGATGACTTGAAGCGGGGAGAGGAAGAAGTTCAAAAATTGACCGACGAAATTATCAAAGAGCTTGACCAATTAGGCGCCCATAAAGAAAAAGAGGTCATGGAGGTTTAAGACCGGTCGGATGACAAAACCCAAAGCCGACCTTCCACCTCAGGTGCCCCAGCATATTGCCATCATTATGGATGGCAATGGCCGCTGGGCGCGCGCCCGCGGTCTGCCCCGGCTGGCTGGGCACCGCGCGGGCACGGAGAATTTACGCCGGATTATTGAAGCTTGTGTTGAATTTGGGGTCAAATACCTTACCATCTATGCGTTCTCCACAGAAAATTGGGGCCGCCCGGCAGAAGAAGTCGATGGCCTTATGGGCATTTTCGATGAAGTGTTTAACCGTGAATTGGCTGAATTGCACCGTCAGGGTGCCAGATTACGGCACATCGGCCAATTGGATGGAGTGCGTAAATCCTTGCGAGAAAAAGTAATCAAGGGCATTGAACTAACGAAAAATAACTCCCGCCTGGTCCTTTGTGTAGCTTTCAATTACGGCGGACGGGATGAGATTGTTCAAGCGATTCAGGCCATGTTGAAGGATGGTGTCAAATCTGAGGAGGTGACCGAAGCTCTGGTCTCTCGATATTTATTTACTGCTGATTTACCGGACCCGGACCTGGTCATTCGCACGTCGGGAGAACGGCGCATGAGCAACTTCTTGATCTGGCAGACCGCCTATGCTGAATGGGTCTTCCCCGAAGCATATTGGCCTGATTTTGGCCGCGAGCAGTTGCTTGAAGCTATCCAGGAATTTAGCCGCCGTGAGCGGCGCTATGGGTTAGTTTTGGAACAATAGGCCTTTAATGCTCTTACAACGCGTCCTGTTCACAATTTTTGCCCTACCCCTGGGCATCTTTTTTATTTTCTGGGGAGACTGGCCGTATATCGTGTTTATTGGGCTGATCCTTGGGCGTGCGGCTTGGGAGTACGCCGAATTGTTTCGCAATGGGGGCGGAAGGCCTTCGCGTGGCGTTTTGGTGGCCGGAGTATTAACCATCCTTCTCTCACGTTCTCTGGGAGGGTTTGCCTATGATCATTGGGTGCTGGCGCTTATCTGCGCCGGCACTTTAATTTACTATTTGCTCCAATATGAACGCGGGCGGGACCATGCTGCCTCCGATTTTGCGACCTCATTAAGCGGCATTTTTTACATCGGTCTATTGGGTAGCTATCTGCTGCTGGAGCGCGAGATCCCCCTGGATGGAGAATGGTGGATGCTACTCACCTTGTTTGCGGTGATGCTGGCCGATACCACCGCCTACTTTGTGGGCAGCCGCTATGGCAAAACACGGCTAGCTCCTCGCTTGAGCCCCAATAAAAGCGTGGAAGGATACCTGGCAGGGGTTGCGGTGGCTACTATCGGTACGCCGCTGTTCCTGTTGCTGTTCTCCCGATTGGGACTGCCCAATGAGCCCGCCTTTTCTCTGGCCAATGCTGCCCTGCTGGGCTTTGCGATTGGCGTCTTCCCGACTCTGGGAGACTTGGGTATTAGCTTGATCAAACGTGAGATGAAGCGCAAAGACACAAGCCATATTTTGCCAGGCCACGGCGGAGTGCTGGACCGCATTGATTCCTGGCTTTGGGCCTTCCCCATTGGATATTATCTGGTGTTGTTCGTCTTTTTATAAAGCTAACAGTCTGAGGAGGTTGGATGTCTAACAGCGACCCCTCCCGCAACTTAGCCATGGAGCTAGTGCGGGTAACCGAAGCGGCAGCCCTTTCCGCAGCGCGTTTCATGGGGCGGGGAGATCGAATCGGCGGCGATCAGGCGGCTGTGGACGGCATGCGCCTGGTCTTGAACACGATCGAGATGGATGGCATCATTGTGATCGGGGAAGGCGAGAAGGACGCTGCCCCCATGCTATATAACGGAGAGAAACTGGGCGCCGGCACTACCCCGCAAGTGGATATTGCCGTTGACCCCATTGATGGAACGCGTCCTTTAGCGGAAGGCCGCTTCAACTCGATCTCCACGGTGGCGCTTGCCCCGCGCGGCACCATGTTCGATCCGGGGCCCTTCGTTTACATGGACAAAATCGCGGTCGGTCCGGATGCCAAAGGCGCCATCAATGTGGAAGCCTCGGTTGAAGAAAATTTACGCGCCATTGCCAAAGCGACCGGCAAACGTATTCAGGATCTGGTGGTGGTGATGCTCGATCGGCCGCGGCATGAAGAGCTAAAGAATGAAGTGCGCCGGTGTGGCTCACGTATCAGGATGATCGACGATGGCGACGTAGCCGGCGCCCTCATGACCGCTTTGCCGGACGCGGCGATTGACGTGTTGATGGGCATTGGGGGCACGCCGGAGGGTGTGCTGGCTGCGTGCGCCTTGCGCGCCATGGGTGGTGAAATCCAGGGAAAGCTGTATGCACGTAATGAGGATGAATTAAAACGCGGCCGTTCCATGGGATACGATTTTGAAAAAGTGCTCACCATGGATGACTTGGTCTCCTCCGAAGATGTGTTCTTTGCCGCCACTGGCATAACGGATGGCGAGTTACTGGATGGGGTCAAGTATTTTCCCCATGGGGCCCGCACCCACAGCCTGGTAGTGCGCGGGGTCACCGGTACGGTGCGCCAGGTCATCGCCACCCACCGCCTGGATAAACTTGAAAAGATCAGTATGCTTGAATATTGATCCGGCGAAGCCAAGGAGAAATTGACACCATCGCCTGGCGGTGGTATAGTCTCGGCCACAATTGAATAAACGCCCATGGAGTTTGCTTTGGCAAGCTCCCTTATCCAGAGAGGTGGAGGGACCGGCCCTTTGAAACCTCGGCAACCACTGCGCAAGCGGAAGGTGCCAACTCCGGCAGAACGAAGTCTGGAAGATGAGAGGGTGGTTGAAAACCAACCAAGACCCTTTCACGTATGGAAGGGTCTTTTATTTTTCGAATGGAGGTTGTTTGATGAGTAGCACCTTTATGAATGCTGAAAAACTGTTGTTCACCTCGGAATCGGTGACAGAAGGCCACCCCGACAAGGTGTGCGATCAGATCAGCGATGCGATCCTGGATGCCTGCATAGCCCAGGACCCCTATTCGCGGGTGGCTTGCGAAACGGCGGTCAAGACCGGTTTCGTGATGCTGCTCGGCGAGATCACCACGAAAGCCTGGGTCAATTACGATCAGTTGGTCCGCTCGGTGATCAATGAGATTGGGTACACAAATAGCGACTACGGTTTCGACGGCAACTCTTGCGGGGTGCAGGTGGCTATTGCCCAGCAATCCGGCGATATTGCCATGGGGGTGGACAAAGCGCTGGAAGCCAAATCCGGCGAGGAGATGGAGAAAGACCTGGAAGCGGTAGGCGCCGGCGATCAGGGCATGATGTTTGGATTTGCCTGCAATGAGACGCCTACCTTGATGCCCATGCCTATTTACCTGGCTCACCGGCTTGGCCGCAGCCTGGCCGAAAAACGCAAGAGTGGCCAGCTGCCGTGGCTGCGCCCGGACGGTAAAAGCCAGGTCACGGTGGAATATTCCAAGGGGAAACCTAAGCGGGTACACACAGTGCTGATCAGCACCCAGCACGCCCCAGATATTTCCCATGCGGATATTCGTGAGGCGGTGATCGAAGAGATCATCCTGCCCACCATACCGGGTGAATATGTCGATAAGGACCTCAAGATCTTCGTGAACCCCACAGGCCGCTTTGTGATCGGCGGGCCGATGGGCGACGCCGGCCTGACCGGCCGCAAGATCATCGTTGACAGCTACGGCGGCATGGGGCGCCATGGCGGCGGCGCCTTCAGCGGCAAGGACCCCACAAAGGTGGACCGTTCGGCGGCCTACGCTTCGCGCTGGGCGGCCAAGAACGTGGTGGCTGCCGGGTTGGCCGACCGCTGCGAGATCCAGGTAGCTTACGCCATCGGCGTGGCCCGGCCCCTGAGCATCAACGTGGAGACGTTCGGCACGGGCAAGATCGCCGACGAAAAAATCGCCGCATTGATCGACGCGAACTTCGACCTGCGACCAGGAGCCATCATCCGCGACCTGGACTTGCGCCGGCCGATCTATCGCAGCACGGCCGCCTATGGCCACTTTGGCCGCGACGACGTGTCGCTGCCTTGGGAAAATACGGACAAGGCCAAGGAATTGGCAAAAGCCGCCGGCCTGTAACCGATTAAAAACCCCGCCTCGGCGGGGTTTTTTGTTGGCTAAGCTGCCGGCAAGTGGGCCAGGACTTTGCTGCTGATGCGTTCCTTGGACTGGAAACCTACCAGGCGTTCCACCACTTTGCCGTTCAAGAACAGCATGGTGGTGGGTACGCTGAGCACCTGGAAGCTGCCGGTGATATCGGCGGCCTCGTCAACATCCAACTTGGCCACTTTTACCCGCGGACCCCATTCGGCCGCCAGCTCCTCGAGGACAGGTTCGAGGATGCGGCAGGGCTGGCACCACGCCGCGCCAAATTCCAACAGGACGGGTTGGTTTGAGCGGAGCACTTCGGCGTCAAAGGTTTGGCTGGTGATGTGTTGGAGTTGGCTCATAACGATCTCCGCATGGGGCTGAATGCTTTTATCCTAGCAAGCCGGGCAGGGCGTGTCAAGCAAACTAAGAGCACGTTGCCCGTGTGCCGCTGTGCATGATAGAATCTCGTGCTTGGAGTTTCGTTAGTCGGCATAGCCGACTAGAAACTCCCGTAGGTGCAATTTAGCTTCCAAAGGAAGCTAAATTAAGCACCGTAGGGCGCGTAGCTCAACGGCAGAGCAGTGGCCTTTTAAGCCATTGGTTGGAGGTTCGAATCCTCCCGCGCTCATTTCAGTAGACAGTAGGCAGACAGCAGGTAGCGGCAAGCTGGGTCAGGCGGTAGCGGCCGCCATCTTCCCCCACCAGCCAAACCACTACGCCCCGGCCAGGATCTGGGTAGACATCTAGCAGCCAGCCGCGCAGCTCAGCGGGGATCACCGTTGTGCACCCTCGCTTTCAACAGCAGCAGTTCGGTCTTCACCTGGCTTAGCTGGGCGGCGGATTCCTGCCGCAACTTCTGTAATTCCTGGCGCAATTCACCGCGGATCTTTTCGAATTCCGCCGCGTGCCGTTCAGCCTGCTTGTGCTTCTCCAGCAGTAGGGAGAGCAGGAAAGCCACACCTGGCACCAGATTAGCCGCGTAGCTCGCCGCCGGCAAATGCTGGCTGGCTTCAGCCAGCAGC
>Ga0209521_10005238_pt1 | contig 10277 bp, 8 predicted proteins | sample Rifsed19ft4_FD_184016 | JGI IMG/M metagenome (GOLD analysis project Ga0209521, IMG submission 184016) | Soil microbial communities from Rifle, Colorado, USA - sediment 19ft 4 (version 2) | ecosystem: Environmental > Terrestrial > Deep subsurface > Rock core/Sediment | place: Rifle, Colorado... | reverse complement strand
TATCTTTAAATCCTGAACCGATTGCAGATTTCTTTGACCTGTTTGCCATTGGTGAGGGCGAGGAATTTGTCTCTGAGTTTTTAGATGCCTTTCAATCAGCGCAATACCATGCAAAAACAAAAGAACATCTTCTTGAGGCGCTCATTCCAGTCGAAGGTGTTTATATACCAAGCTTCTACAAGATTGTGTATCGGGAAAATTTTATAAAAGAGTTTACCCCTATCAAAGGCTCTCCAGCAAAGGTAAAAAGCAAAAAAGTAAAAAAGCTTGATGCCTTTCCCGCACCTTCTTCGCATATTCTTACAAGGGAAACAAACTTTAGTAACACCTATCTTGTTGAGGTAGAGCGGGGCTGCGGAAGGGGGTGCAGGTTTTGTGCGGCGGGCTTTGTTTATCTACCGCCGAGGGAAAGAGATTTGATTAATCTGCAAGACGCGGTCTTAAAAAATATTCAATTAACAGACAAGATGGGGTTTGTTGGCGCTGCTGCGTCCGAATATTCCGGTTTAAAATCACTTTGTAAAACAGTTATAGAAAACAATGGCGAGCTTACACTTTCTTCTATCAGGCTTGATGTGCTGGACGAGGAAAATCTGCAACTCTTTAAAAATGGGGGTTATAAAACCATGACCATAGCGCCTGAGGCAGGCTCAGAAAGATTAAGGGATGTCATCAATAAAAGAATCTCTGAAACAAAGATACTGGAATCTATCGCCCTCATATCAAAAAGAGGCATACAGAAATTAAAACTCTATTTTATGATTGGTCTTCCAACGGAAACAATTGAGGATATGCAAGCAATTATTGAACTGGTTCTAAAAATAAAAGATGTGCTGCATGGCGGCTTAATTACCTTAAGCATAAATCCATTCATACCAAAACCATTTACCCCATTTCAGTGGTACGGATATGCCGATGTGCAGTCATTAAGAGAGAAAATTGACACAATTAAAAAAGGGCTCAAGAATGAAACTGGAGTAAAGCTTTCATTTCTTTCTCCACGGCAAGGATATATTCAAACACTTTTATCTGTGGGGGATAGAAGGGTAGGAAATACAGTAGTTAATGCATACAGAAGGGGTTGGAAAGAGGCGCTAAAAAACACAGAGCCAAATTCAGATTTTTATGTCAACCGGCAGCGTAATTTTTCCGAAATACTTCCCTGGGATTTTATAGATAGCGGGATTAAGAAAGAATATCTGTGGAAGGAGTACCAGCGGGCTTTGAAAGCTCAAACAACGCCGCCATGTGATGTGGGAAGGTGCATCAGATGCGGGGTGTGTGATATATAACTCAAATCTCAAAATTCAAATATCAAAACTATAACCTTAAAACTCAAAATTTTTTAAACCGGTTTTAAGGCTTTTGGTTTTAATTTTGCGTTTTGGGTTTTGAATTTATTTGTTTACATTTCTTATCTCTTTGCTAAAATGAAAAAGCATGGGACTCAAAGAAGATTTGGACATACTTGATACAAAGATAAGCAAGCTCAAGGTAGATTTTGAACAGTATTTTGCAAAGATTTTAAAGAGGGAACCAACTGCCTTAAGAGATGAAATAGACCGCATGATTCTTAAATATAGCAACCAATCAATAACCAATACATCCTTAAAATTCAGATATTCTACCCTTACTTCCAAATATACCTCGTATAAGCAGTTCTGGAACAGAATATTGAGACAGATAGAGGAAGGGACATATTCAAGGGGTGCATTTGGGGCAAAACTTTCGGAGACGTCCGTTAATGCCAATGGTGCGCCACAACAGAGACCTGAGGCAGCCCCCCCTCCACCAGGCGGAGCGAAGGAGGGAGCACCTATCAGCCTTGACAAATTAAAATCAGTCTACCAACAACTGATAGAGGCACGAAAGACCTGTAAGGAGTCAGTTGAAGGCATGACCTATGAAAAATTTACTCAGGCCCTTGCCCAGCAGACAGAAAAGGTAAAAAAGGATTTACACTGCAAGGATATCGAATATAAGGTTGTTGTAAAAGACGGGAAGGCTAAATTGACTCTCATTCCAGTAGACAAGATTTAATAAATCTACTATCGAGTAGCTGCATACTCATCTGCAGAGTGGTGTAAAATTTTCGTTCTCACCCTTCTTCTTACTCTTTACTAGTCTCGGCAAGAATGGTTACCTTTGTCGGACCTACCTCAGCATACCCTGAATCAATCGTAAAACGTTTGGCGTCCTTACCTGTTTTGTAGGTGAGTTCACCAGCCTTTAAGGTGGCAAGGAACGCAGCATGCCCTGCAAGTACGCCGAATTCTCCTTCACTGCCAGGTGCGGTCATTTCCTCAACCTGTTCAGAAAGGATAAGCTTGTATGGTGTAACTATTTCTAATAAGAATGTGTCTGCCATTATTCAGTTATCAGTTATCAGTTATCAGTTATCAGTTGTCAGTTGTCAGTTGTCAGTTGTCAGTTTTGTTTTTTACTGATAACTGTTCACTGTTCACTGATAACTGTCTTTTAAGCTGCTGCCCTAAGTTTCTCTGCCTTCTCCAGTGCCTCTTCTATAGTGCCTACCATGTAGAATGCCTGTTCAGGAATGTCATCATATTTGCCTTCGGCAATATCTTTAAAGCCTTTAATGGTGTCTTTCACACCAACATATTTTCCCGGCGAACCGGTAAATGCCTCTGCAACAAAGAATGGCTGGCTCAAAAATCTCTGTATCTTTCTTGCCCTCGCAACAACAAGTTTATCATCTTCTGACAGTTCGTCCATACCAAGGATTGCTATGATATCCTGCAGATCTTTATATTTCTGTAAAACCTGCTGAACCTTTCTTGCAACTGTATAATGCTCATCACCGATAATCTGAGGATCAAGTATTCTGGAGGTAGAGTCAAGAGGGTCAACGGCAGGATAGATGCCGAGTTCTGCTATCTGCCTTGAAAGAACTGTTGTTGCGTCCAGATGGGCAAATGTCGTTGCCGGAGCAGGATCGGTAAGGTCGTCCGCAGGCACATAGATTGCCTGAACAGAAGTAATAGAGCCTTTTGTCGTTGATGTAATCCTCTCCTGAAGTTCACCCACATCTGTTGAAAGCGTTGGCTGATAACCAACGGCAGAAGGGATTCTTCCGAGAAGCGCAGAAACCTCTGAGTTTGCCTGAACAAATCTAAAAATGTTATCTATAAAGAGAAGCACATCCTGGCCCTCTTCATCTCTAAAATATTCTGCAGTTGTTAGCGCTGTCAATGCTACCCTTGCCCTTGCACCTGGCGGCTCATTCATCTGGCCGTATATAAGCGCCGCCTTTTCAATAACCCCCGACTCCTTCATCTCAAGCCAAAGATCATTGCCTTCTCTTGTCCTCTCGCCTACTCCGCCGAATACAGAATATCCACCGTGCTGCATGGCAACATTATTTATAAGTTCCATGATAAGAACCGTCTTTCCAACGCCTGCACCGCCAAAAAGCCCTATCTTGCCGCCCTTCAAATAAGGTGTCAAGAGATCGATAACCTTTATACCTGTCTCAAACACCTCTGCCTTCGTTGACTGTTCTTCAAATGAAGGCGCGGGGCGATGAATCGGATACTTCTTATCAAATTTTACAGGCCCCTTCTCATCAACAGGCTCACCAATCACATTCAAAATCCTGCCAAGAACACCCTTGCCCACGGGAACTGAAATCCCATCTCCTGTATCCCATGCCTCCATCCCCCTTACAAGCCCCTCTGTTGAATCCATTGCAATACATCTCACGGTATTCTCACCGAGATGCTGGGCAACCTCTACCGTCAGATTCCACTCCTTGTCACTGATGCTGGGATTGGTAAGTTTTACAGCATTGTATATGGCAGGCATCTGTCCCGGCGGAAATGTTATATCCAGAACAGCCCCTATGACCTGGGTAATCTTTCCAATATTTCTTTTATCCATTTTAAAAACCTCCGTAAATACCGTGCACCGTGTCCGTGCACCGTGTCCGTAAAAACAAAGATATTTTTACACGGTCACGGATAACGGTCACGGATAACGATTTTTTATCCTTTCAACGCCTCTGCCCCACCAACAATCTCCATCAATTCCTTTGTAATGGCTGCCTGACGGACCCTGTTGTATGTTAATGTAAGGCTGCCGATCATCTCTTTGGCGTTCTTTGTTGCAGAATCCATTGCAGCCATCCTTGCACCATGTTCACTGGCCTGAGATTCCAAGAGCGCCCTGAATATCTGCACCTCTATACACTTTGGCAAAAGCTCTGTTAATATGGCCTCCTCTGACGGCTCATAAATATATTCGCTCGAAACTTCCCCTGTCTCTGTCTGTTCAACAGGCAGAAGCCTTTGTACTACCGGCTTCTGGCTTAATACGGATTTGAATTCGCTGTATAAGAGATAGGTTTCATCAAATGCTTCCTTTATATAAGAGTCAACAATCTCTTTGGCAATTCCGGCAGCAGCATCATATTTTGGCCTGCCGGAACCAATCGACCTCTCCTGCCTGATTGTTAAATTTCTCCGCTTAAAATAATCCTTTGCCTTTTTACCGACAAGGTTGAGTGTTATATTTTTGCCGCTATTTTTACTTATAAAACCTTCTGCCGCCCTTATGATGTTGCTGTTAAAACCGCCGCAGAGTCCCCTGTCTGATGTAACAATAATAAGCTCTACCTTGTTGCCGTCTCTTTTATAGAGAAGCGGGTGTGCATCCGGTCCCACCTTTGAGGCAAGGCTGTTCATAATATCAAGCATCTTTTGGGCATAAGGCCGCGCTGCTATAATATCATCCTGGGCACGCTTAAGTTTTGCAGCGGCAACCATCTTCATTGCCTTTGTAATCTGCTGCGTGCTTTTTACGCTCTTTATCCTGCGTTTTATGTCTCGTAAAGTTGCCATATCCTTAAATACAAATTCTAAATGCTAATATCTAAATCCTAAACAAAGTCAAAATCTCCATTTCAAATGACCAAAAATTGTCTTTGGTTTTGAATTTTGAAATTTGATATTATTTAGAATTTAGGATTTAGTGTTTGGAATTTTTATTTACCTTCCGCTACAAACAACCCCTTAAAATCCTCCAGCGCCTTGTTGATCTTTGGTTTAATGGTATCGTCTATTGCCTTCTTTTCCCTGAGCTCTTTAATCAGTTCAGGATGTCTCGTATCAAAAAATGTATAAAGCTCTTCTTCATATTTTTTCAAAGCAGAAACAGGATAATTATCCACATAGCCGTTTGTTGCGGCAAAAATAATCAGCACCTGCTTTTCAATAGGCAGTGGTTTATACTGTCCCTGCTTCAATATTTCGACAAGCCTGCTGCCCCTTGCCAGCTGCCTCTGTGTTGCCACATCCAAGTCACTGCCAAATTGAGCAAATGCTGCAAGCTCTCTGTATTGGGCCAGTTCAAGCCTTAATGTGCCTGCAACCTGCTTCATTGCCTTGACCTGCGCACTGCCGCCAACACGGGAGACTGAAAGTCCTACATTTATTGCTGGCCTTACACCTGCATAAAAGAGGTCTGTTTCCAGATATATCTGACCGTCTGTAATGGATATAACATTGGTGGGAATGTATGCAGACACATCGCCTGCCTGTGTTTCAATGACAGGCAGTGCTGTTAAGGAACCGCCGCCAAGTTCATCCTTGAGTTTGGCAGCCCTTTCAAGAAGCCTTGAGTGGAGATAAAATACATCTCCAGGGTATGCCTCTCTTCCAGGCGGCCTTCTTAAAAGTAGCGACAATTGCCTGTATGCAACAGCGTGTTTTGAGAGATCATCATAGATAATAAGCGCATGCTTTCCGTTATCCCTGAAGTATTCGCCAATAGTGCAGCCTGTATACGGCGATATAAACTGGAGCGGCGCTGACTCGCTGGCTGTTGCAGAGATAACCACGGTATAATCCATTGCACCGTAGCTTTTGAGTTTTTCAACCACCTGTGCGACGGTTGACTGCTTCTGGCCTATAGCAAAATATATACAAGAGACATCAAGCCCTTTTTGATTTATAATCGTATCAATGGCAACTGCGGTCTTACCTGTCTGCCTGTCGCCGATAATAAGCTCCCTTTGCCCCCTGCCGATCGGTATCATGCCGTCTATAGCCTTGATACCTGTCTGAAGCGGTTCTTTAACGGGCTTTCTGTCAACAATACCCCTTGCCTTTACTTCAACACGTCTGGTGGTCTTTGCACCCAGCGGCCCCTTGCCGTCTATGGGAATACCCAGGGCATTTATAACCCTCCCCATAAGCTCTTCACCGACTGGAACCTCAACAATTTTGCCGGTTCGTTTAACTGTATCACCTTCTTTTATCTTATAGTCCTCTCCAAGGATTGCCGCACCCACATTATCTTCTTCCAGATTCAATACCATGCCGCGTATATTATGCGGAAACTCTATAAGCTCGCCGGCCATAGCCTTCTCAAGACCGTATATCCTTGCAATTCCGTCGCCAACCGATATAACCGTCCCTACTTCGCTTATATCAATTGCCTTTTCAAAACCCTTGACCTGAGCTTTAATAAGCTGACTTATCTCTTCTGCTTTAATCATATTCCAACACCTCTTATAAATAATTTTTGATTTCGGATTGCGGATTTAGGATTTTAAATCCCAAATCCCACATCGCAAATCTCAAATCTGGGTTATTCCTTCTTTGAGCCGTTCCAACTGTCTCTTTATGCTTCCATCCAATATGGTGTTTCCGATCCTGAAAACAAGCCCACCGATGAGCGCAGGATTTTTTTCAACGGAAAGGATTACCTCTTCTTTCGTAATCTCCTGCAGTCTTTTCCTTATTTCTGCTATACGTCCTTCATTTAATTCAACAGTTGTTTCTACATTTACCTTTATTCTGCCAGAAAGGTCATCCTCCATTCTGGTATATGCACCGCTTATACCTTCAATGAGCGCTATAGCCCTTATAGCCACCAAAAGAGCTAAAAATTTTTTAACAACCAAAGAAGCTTCAACGGCACCTGCCACCTTTTCTATAAGCCCCTGCCTGTCCTCTAACTTATACATGGGATTAAGCAAAAACTTGTTGAGCTCCGGATTAGCGGCAAATACGGAAGAAATATTCCTTAGCTCATTGCCAATCTCTTTGTATCTCTTTTCTTCTACGCCTATCTCTAACAGAGCCTTAGCATATCTTTTAGCAATGGCAGTTTTTTTCATAATGTAAGTTACAGGTTTTAGGTGTTAGTTTTTACCTAACCCCTAACATCCAATCTCTAATACCTATCTTTAGTGCATCCTCACCTTTTCCAGGTACTCCTTTATAAGCCTCTCATGGTCAGCAGCAGTCATTTCGTGCCGCAGTATCTCTTCTGCCATCTCGACTGCCACATGAGCAATCTCACCCTTAATCTCTTCCCTTGCCTTTTTAATCTCCTGTTCTGCTGTAAACCTTGTCTGTTCCTTGATCTTGTCAGCAAGCTTCATAGCCTCTTCTATTATCTTTTTCTTTTCTATCTCGCCCTCAATCCTAATCTCCTTGTAAATCTCCTCTATCTTCTGATCAAGAAGAATCAGTTTCTGCTCAAACTCCTTAACTTTTCTATCAGCCTCTTCCTTTGCCCTTTTAGCCTCTTCCAATTCAGCTTTTATTGATTCTCTCCTATTGGCAAAAAAATCTTTCACCTTGAAATACCGGACTATGAAAAATACGGCTGCAGCAAGTATTGCAAAGTTTATGATGCGCCATATCATTCCACCACCATCGTGTCCACCTTCCTCAGCAGCATGGACGGAGGAGGCCAGATAAAGGAGAGAGGCAAGAATAAGAAATGAGAAAAGAGGAATGAGGAATGAGGAAAAACAATTTTCTAATTTCTTCCTTCTAATTTCTACTTTCTGTTTTTTCATTTCATGCCACCTTTCTGTCAAGAATCTTTTCTGCAATACCCTTTGAAATTATTTTGCTTTCCTGTTTGAGCTTGGCAAGTATGATTACTACATCTTGTCCCAGTTTTGTTTTTGCCTGCAAAAGACTATCCTGAGCATCCTTTCTTGCGTTTTCAATTATTTCCCGCTCCTTATCAAGCCCCTGCTGCCTTATACGTAGTCTTTCCTCATAGGCCTTTGCCTTTGCCTCATTAATCCTATTTTCATAATCCAACAGCTTTTTCTGAAGCTCTATTTCAGAAACTTCTGCCTCCTTCTTTGTTCCTGCTATGGCTTTATCCCGTTCCTCAAGGGTTTTAAGAATAGGTTGAAATAAAAAGGCATTTAAAATAAAATAAAGGACAAAAAAACCTATAACCTGATATAAAAATGTGAGGTTTAACTCTATCATACAAATTTACTCCCCAAGAAACATTAGAAAAACATCCAGTACCACAAACTCAGACTTAAAATGAGATATTGCTACCATACAGAAACAGATTTTGTCAAGAATAATCTTGCTTAATTCTTACTATCTTTAAAATTTGCAGGTGAAGTGCGCAAAATCCTCGACCTGACCCCATCTGGGAAAAGATTAAAAACGTATTAGCTAACGTATTAGCTAAAGAGGAGAGGAAATTTGCAACTTAGACTTTTAGGTTTAAAAACCAAGGCTGAAGAGATTGTTGACAAGCTCAACAATCTAAAGCTTTGAGCTACATTCTTATTGCTGTTTTTTTGTGTATCATTATATACTTGCCTTCTCATTTGTTTTACTGATAAAATGCCTGAAAATTTTGGAGAATGCGGTTATAAAAAAAAATGAAAAAACGTTGGATAGTTCGCTCTCCCGATATTGAGCTACAGGCCCTTTTAGGGAGAGAACTTAAAATTTCTCCTTTGACGGCCCAGCTTTTGATAAACAGGGGCATTGTCCATGCAGACAAGGCCTTTTCTTTTCTCTCCCCTTCCCTTAAGAATCTTCATGATCCGTTCACGATGAAGGACATGGATAAAGCTGTGGCAAGGATTGAAACAGCGATTAGGGAAAATGAGAAAATTACTATTTATGGAGACTATGATGTTGATGGAACGACCGCCACGGCACTGCTCTACCTCTTTTTAAAAGAGGTAAATGCCTGTGTAAGTTACTATATTCCTGAAAGGTTAAAAGAGGGCTATGGCCTCAATAATCAAGCACTGAAGCATTTAATCGATTCCGGCACAAAACTAGTTATTACAACCGATTGTGGCATTACCAATCATGAAGAAATAGCCTTTGCCAATAGCATTGGACTGGATGTAATCATTACAGACCATCACGAACCACCCGCCGAGGCGGGTAGACGCCCTTCTGCATACGCAATATTAAATCCAAAACAGCCTGACTGCCCTTTTCCCTTTAAAGAACTTGCCGGGGTTGGCGTTGCATTTAATCTTATTATTGCCCTAAGGTCCAAACTACTGGGATGCGGGACATGGGGTGCAGGAGCAACAAAACCAAATCTTAGAAAATACACTGATATTGTCGCACTGGGGACCATTGCTGATATGGTGCCACTGGTTGATGAAAACAGGATATTGGTTAAATATGGCCTGGATGAACTTACTTCAGGCAAAAGACCGGGCATACGGGCACTCAAGGAAGTGAGCCGTTTGGGGACAGATTTGAAATCTGTCCCCATAAAGACAAGTTCAGTTGGATTTCAGCTTGCGCCACGGATAAATGCGGCAGGAAGATTGGATAAGGCAAGCATGGGCGTAAGGTTGCTCATTACCGATGATGATAAAGAGGCAATGGATATTGCCAGAGAACTGGACAGAGAAAATATTGACAGACAGAGATTGGAGAAAGATATATTGTCAGAGGCTATAGAATTCATTGAGTCAAAAGAGTTTGAGATTCATCGGAAAAAGGCTGTTGTGCTTGCAAAAGACGGCTGGCATTCTGGCGTCATTGGAATAGTAGCTTCAAGGCTTGTAGACCGCTACCATAGACCAACGGTAATAATATCCTTAAAAGACGGTATAGGTAAAGGCTCAGCAAGGGGGATAAATAAATTTCACATACTGGATGCCTTAAAAGAATGCGAAGACCTTTTGGAAAAGTACGGCGGTCATAAGATGGCTGCCGGTCTTACTATCAGTGGAAAAAATATTCAATCCTTTGAATCAGTATTTTATAATCTTGCTGAAAAGGGTTTAAACTTTGAAGACCTTGCACCTGAAGTGATGCTGGATTCGTATATTGCATTGGGCGAACTCAATGAAAAGATACTTGCAGAGATGGAACTCCTGGCCCCTTTTGGTCTGGCAAATCCGGAACCCCTTTTGGCTACCAGAGATGCAAATATAGTTCAAAGTGAGGTGGTGGGAAATAATCACCTTAAGCTGAAAATACGGCAGGAGATGAAAGATTGGAGGGTGG
>Ga0209521_10005236_pt1 | contig 10278 bp, 16 predicted proteins | sample Rifsed19ft4_FD_184016 | JGI IMG/M metagenome (GOLD analysis project Ga0209521, IMG submission 184016) | Soil microbial communities from Rifle, Colorado, USA - sediment 19ft 4 (version 2) | ecosystem: Environmental > Terrestrial > Deep subsurface > Rock core/Sediment | place: Rifle, Colorado... | reverse complement strand
CTTTGAAGTTCCATCCCTTGTTCGTGATCCACTTACCGCCGCAGGCGGTAGGGTGCCCTTCTTCCGCCCTCGGGCACTTCCCGTGCTGATCAGGGCCCATGCAGATCTCCTCGATGGCATCGCGGTCGTCACTGAAGATGAGCGTGCGGGCGTCTTCCGTCAGCTCTAGTGGGTCGTCCTCCCAAGTCTGCCTTGTCCCTTCCGCGCGGAGGGAGCGGTAGAGATGTGCGAGGTCGAGTAGGGCCATCGGCAGGTCGTCGTTGCTGAGGTTATAGATGAGGCCCTCGACGCGGCCCTTCAACTCGGGCGGCAGATCATCAGCTACGACCGGATCTTGAGTCCCGCCCCGTTCCTGCAGCTCGTTCTTCAGGCCTGCCTCCTTTCCCGGCTATCCCGAGAGTCCCCAAGGGCGGTGGTTCTGGCTGCGCCGGCCCCGGAGCTGGAAGGAGTGCCTCGCTTGGGCATATTCCGCCTCTTCTACGGCTTCAGGTTAGGCGTGAGAGCCAAGGTGGGCCATGTGCCAAATGTCGGGTTGTGGGCGGGACATTTGGCACGGCAACGTCACTGCATCAAGAGCGCCACGGTTGACTGGGATTGGCACGTGACGCCGAGGCGCTGTTCGGTTACGTTGACGTGCATTTCGTCCTCCCTGGGAGAGCAGTCGCTCAGCGTCCCTGCCGATCCCGTAATGCCGTGGCGAAACGCAGAAAGGCCTCATAGCTCTGGTAACAAAGACAGAGTGGCCCTCGAGCGTCGCCGCCCCTGGCCCTCTTCGTCTCGTTAAACCCCCGGTCGACCCTCCTGGCCTTTTCCTGGTCCACGGCGTCTTCAGGGATTCCAGACCAAACTTGGAAGTTCAAGAACCTGCGCGCCGGCATTGCCACATTCTGGTGGGTAATGCCGATCAGGCATCTTGGGCTGAGTCGCTTCTCTAACAGGAAATCAGCCAGTTCGACAGCGCCGTCCTTAAAGGCTCCCAGCACGCCGCCTGGTCCGCCTTCCACAGAGTCCGGCACATGGATCTCCAGATAGGAGTCTGTGCCGCTAAGCCCAAGGCATGCGCGAAGGGATTCAGCTAAATCACTTCCGCTCCTCAATACGACGGAATAGGCCCCGAACCTCGTTTCCTGTTCCAGGCATCCAGCTTGGCGTACGGGCTCATTATCCATCGAACGCTGCTTCGGGGAGGTACGCACGCGCACTCGACACGTGTCTTGCTTCCAGAACAAAGCCCGTTGTGGAAGGACAATCTATGCCGTCTTCAGCCATCTGAACCGAAGCTGGGAGGGCCACCCCCTACCCCAATTTACTATCCGTCCGCATTTCGTGAGAAACGGCCGACAGAAGGCGGCGACTGCGGCGCCCGAGGGTGATCTGCGACCAGATGTTCGCGTCGATGCTCCTGTTCTAGCGCTGCAGGAATGACCGCAGCATCCAGGCCATCTTCTCGTGCCGCTCCATCAGACCTGTCAGGAAGTCATTCGTGCCGATGTCGTGGTAGCGCTGGGCGCAGGTTTCCAGGTCCGTGCGCAGCGTGCGGATGATCGCCTCGTGATCATCCAGGAGGTTCCCGATCATCGTCATAGCGTCGGGATACACGCCCGGTTGCTCCGAGAGCCTGGTCGCGTCAGAGAATTCGTTTAGCGTGCCGAGCGCGGGCGCCCCGAGCGTTCGGGCGCGTTCAGCAACCTCATCTACCACCTCATTCAGGTCCTCGTACTGCCGTTCGAAGAAGCGGTGCAGATCGTTGAACTGCGGTCCTGTGACGTTCCAATGGTAGTTCCGCGTCTTCGTGTATAGCACATATTCGTCTGCGAGCAGCGTATTCAGGATTTGAGCGGCGCCGGCAAGATCGGCGTCAGACACGCCAATTTCAGGCATTCTTGTTTGCGCAGCGATAGTCATGGCAACCTCCTCCTCGATGACTTATGCGCCGGGTTCTCAAGCCGCGTCTTTCGTGCCGGTGATGGCGGCGCGAAGGTACTGGTGCGCGAGTCCGAGAGACACGAGCGGGCACGCCTCCGCGTCCGGAGCGACCTTGAAGTTCCAGCCCTTGTTCATGATCCACTTTTCGGCGCAAGCGACCGGGTGCCCTTCCTCGGCCCGCGGGCACTTCCCGCGCTGGTCAGGACCCATGCAGATCTCCTCGATCGCGGCGCGATCATTGCTGAAGATAAGCGTTCGGGCATCGTCCGTCAGCTCCAGTGGTTCGTCCTCCAAAGTCCGCCTCGTGTCTTCCGAGCGGAGGGCGCGGTAAAGGTGGGCCAGGTCGAGAAGCGCCATGGGGAGGCCGTCATGGCGCAGATCGTAGATGAGGCCCTTGACGCGGCCTTTGAGGTGAGGCGGCAGCTCCTCCGCAACTATGGATTCAGGAATTGCGTCCTGTCCCTGGACCTCGGTCGTCATGACTGCCTCCTGTTCCGGCTTCTCCCCGACGCCTCCGGGGACGGCGGTTCTGGCTGCGCTGTCCCCGGAGCTGGAAGAAGTTGCTGCGTTTCATGGCCAGCGCCTCCTATTCACCTTCAGAGTGGGCGCGCGATTGTGGGTGCGTAAAGTGCCACATGTCGTATTCTGGACGGGACTTTCGGCCCGCTCCGGCTGACGAGTCAGCGGGAGCGCGTGTTCCCGCATCAGCCGGGACGCGATAGACTTAGGGCTGCCATGCGCCCGGCGACCTGGCTCTTGTCAGGCTCTCGCGTGAGCATCATCACGGACTCGTGATGGCGCTGCGCATTGAGAAGGAGGTGGACGCCGATCCGGAGGCTATCAGGCGCCTGTATTCGGACCTGATGGTTAGACACGTGCCGCCTGAAGACGAACTCATCCGCCGCACGCAGCGAGACCATTTGGGAATGGAGGCGCTCGTGGCGTCGATGCAGGACGGTGAGGAGCCCAAAGCCCGCAAGGAGACGCTGCTGCGTTTCGGCCAGTGGTTGCGGGACCACATTCGCTGGGAGGAGGACGTCCTGTTCGAGGAGACGCAGGCGCGCTTGAATGAAGAAGAGGTTAAGGCGCTGGGGGAGCAGCTAGACGATCAACTCCCTGCAGTCCCGGTATCGCCCTGGGGAACAGATGGTCCGCCTTCGCGCTAACCAGATGTCGTCCCTCATCGCGTGGGCGAGGCCGGGGTCGCTGTCTCCGGAGGGCGCACCAAGAGCAGCGGCACGCGCGAGTTGCGCAGGACCTTATCGGCAACGCTCCCCATGACCCAGCGGGCGATGCCGGAGCGGCCGTGGGTAGTCATCGCGATCAAATCCGCGCTTTCATCCTTCGCGATGCGCAATATCACCTCCGCGGCCGCGCCGAAGGCGACGATGCTTCGCACGTTCAGGCCTCGCTCACCTAGTTGGTCCCGCTTGGCACGGACGTAGTCGCCTGCGGCGGCTTCTTCAGCCTCCCATTTGATGGCGGACGCGTCCGGATCCCAGACGGCGACCGGGGTCACGGCGCTCACGAGCAGCACCTCCGGCTGCATAACAGAAGCCATCTTGATCACAAGCGGAAGGACCGCCTCCGCCGTTGCTGAACCGTCCAGGGGTACGAGGATCTTCTTGATGTCAGAACCTCCAGTCTTGCCGGGAACGGGTGTCCTGGGGCCGCTTGGCCATTGCCGCCCGCTTGCTGGTCATTGTTCCCTGGCTGAGCTCAATGCGGGCCTCTCTGGGCCGCAGCCGACTCGCCCAGCAGGTACCCACCGTCTATTGTACCCGCGAACTACGCCCTGGCGGCGGCCTGCGACCGGCCACGCGGCGGGCTCTCCACCACGTACCCGTCTATGACCTTTCGAGCCGCCGTGAGTGACATGACCTCATTCGTGCCATCCTCGATGAGGGCGGCTCGGGCGTCGCGGAACAGCTTCTCCACAAGGACACCCTTCGCCAGCCCGTAGCCCCCAAGACTTGGACGGCTTCGGAGGCAACCTGGAAGGCCGCTTGAGTGCAGAAGACCTTCGCGGCGATGGAGTGCTGCGTCGACGGCGGGCTCGAGGACGTGTTGTAGACCATGGCGGCCCGAGAGAGGGATCGCGCGGCCTCGACTTCTACGAACATATTGGCCAACTTGAGCTGGACTGCCTGGTGCTCGCTGATAGACTTGCCTCCCTGTACTCGCTGCTTGGCGTAGCCCAGGGCCTCCTCGAGAGCGGCGCGCGCCACGCCGGTGAACGTCGCTCCCATGAAGGCGTTCGCGCCTGCGAGCACCGAGTCGAGGACGTGCGTGTACCCTTCTGTACCGACAAGCATGCACTCTATCGGGATGCTGACGTCGTCGAAGAAGATCTCGCCCTGGTTCAGGGCTCGCTGTCCGAGCTTGTTGAGCGGCTTGCCTCTTGTGACTCCCGGTAGGTCAAGCGGTATTAGCGCCACGCCACCTGCGGCCGGTCCGAGCCCGGGATCAAGCGAGAGAAACACAAGTGCATGAGTGGCGATGGTGCCATTGGACACCCAGGCGGACTTCTGGCCTCTGATCACCCAGCCCGCTCCGTCCCGGAGGGCACGGACGTCGCCTGAGGTCTCGGGCTGGGCGAACTGAGGGCTTCCGACCATGAGGGTGTCTGAACCATGCCGGGGCTCCGTGATTGCCCAACAGCCGACGTAGCGGGCATCCCTGTCTTCAGCGAACGGCTGAACGATGTTCGCCATAATCTCCGGTTGGCCGCTGAGAGCGGCGAACGAGAACGGGAACGACGCCACACCGAGGCCAAGGGCGAAGTCAGCGCTGCCCCAGCCCAGCTCCTCGGCCTGTAAGTGACGGGCGAGCGGTGAGATGGCTACGCCACCTGATGACTCTGGCAAGAATGCCGCATGGTAGGCGCGCTTGTAGTACTCTCTGAAGACCGCCCAAAACACGGAGCCCTCCGAGACGACGTCCTCTGGATCGGCCAGCATGTCCAGCTCAAGGCTCACCGGCCGCAACACGTCCGCAGCGAAACGATGTGCCGCACTCTTGACGGCGGCCTCTTCCGTGGTCAGTTGCTTGTTCAGTTCCAGGTAGGACATTGCTTATTCCCTCCAAATCATCACGTAACGCCTCAGGACCTTTACCAACTCGAGCTCTATCTCACGCACAGCAGCCCAATGTCCGCCAGTGGCATCGGTGACCTCCTTGCGATGCAGTTCGTAGATGCCATCGTCATGCCTCCTTCGGTTTTTCCAGCTGTCTTGATAGGGTGAGATACGAACGGCCGTGCGTACACGACCTTCACGCAGTGAGCCTACAATTTCGCGCGCGCCACGCACACGTGCCACGTTTCGTGATGTGAGCGGGACATTCGGCCCAAAGAGGGGGCGGACTATTGTCGGGTGCTCAACTCGATGTCGAGCCGATCGATTCCAGGCCGTCCAGGACTTCCAGCGTCCGCGGGGTGATGACGATCGCGCCCGAATCGCCCACGCGCTCTGCGTAGTAACGCGCCCGCGCCGGCAGGCTGCCCAGCGATGACGCGAAGTTCGCCAGCCCTCCCGGCGACAGGTGGTACTTGAGCATCGCCCGGAAGGCCGCGCGCAGGCGGGTGGGCCCAGCTCTTGTGAACCGCGCAGTACCCCTAATCCGGACGATCTGCCCGCGGGCCTCCTGAACCAGGACGACAACGTCCGGGTTGGCCCGCAGATTCTTGACTGCGATGGATGCCCCGCGAGTATTCATGTACAGGCGACCGGCATCGAACACATACCACAGCGGCGTGAGGTTAGGCAGGCCCTTGGCCGAAACAGTAGCGACGCGGGCGATCTTCGCGCGCCGGAGCACGCGCGTGGCGTCTTCGTTCATTGCGTCCTGCGGCGCATCGCATCGTAGTCCCAGGCGCTAATCCGATCGGGAACGACCTCGAACCAGGACGGTGCGCCTGAACCGATTGGCCGGGTTGGCCTATCACCGACCCGGCCCGAGATCGCCATTCCACGCAGCTCGGTGTGGTACTCACCATCATCTATGAGTAGATGCACCGGCGCGCCGGGAACCAGATAGCCGGAGGGATCGACGATCCCGAACCAGTACCGCGCTTCGTCGTAACGGAAGGAAACGGGCAGCGCCTGGACGCGGGCGTCTTCCACGAACGCGAGACTGGCCCTCGGCGGCGAGACGAGGAGATCGCGCAGGTCCTCGGGAGAGACCCGTCGCGTGATGGACTTATGTTTCTTGCTTGCCGGGGTTCTTGCCATCGTGCTCGGAGCTTACGAACTGCGCGGGGCGATACACTGAAGCTCCCGGCTGCAGCCGGAGTTGCGGTCGCACTGCGCATTGCCTCTGTTCGCCTGCAGTTTAGGCCGGCGGCTGCCGCTCGGCGATGTGCCACATGGAGTGGTTCCGGCGGGACTTTCGGCAGGGGGCGCGCGCTACACTAGTCGCCGAGCGGAAATGTCGCCTCTTCAAGACACGAGGCAGACGCGGAGCGCCCGATCGGCGCTGGAACGAGCCCGTCACCGAATGGGTGGGCTTTTCAGAAGCGCTCGGTCATTGCCAGGTGGCCACGGTCGCGGTGATGGGACTCGCCGCCATCGGAATGGTCGCCTTGTTCTTGGTAAGTTAGCCGCCAATGAGTCAAGCGCCGCGGCCCTCGGCCTCTGCCTCCATCTCCGCCAGCCTCGTGTAGTAGTCCGGGAACTCATTGAGGTGGGCGAGAGCGATTTTGCCGGTAATTACGGAGTCATCGTGCGTCACGTCTGTTTCGGAGTCTCGTCGCCCGTGCTCAAGCTCCACGTCCAGCCCCATCCGGAACTGCTCGGCGTCGAATGAACTCTGGGTCCAGTCGATGCCGATCGCTTCACCGATCTTACGCGCTTCTTCCAATGAGAAGCTGCGCGCAAAATTCGACATGTGCTCTCCTTTCTTACCACCTCACCATTGATGGCGGGGCGTTGTTGCAAGCCTAGTCGGTGTCTCGCGCACCGTCCGCGCTGCCTGTGAACCGCTCGGGCGATGCATGGAACTCCCAGCTACAGCCGCGCGAGCAGAAGTGGAAAGTACGGCCCTGGTGCTCGACGGCAACCGCTCGCTCGACCTCGACACTCATCCCGCAGACTGGATCGCGCGCCAGTTGGCCGATATCACTGATCCTGCCGTCCTCCAGCCAGAGGACGCGGTCTGCCACCTCCCGGATGCGTTGGTCATGACTCACCGCGATAACTGCACGGTCGCCGCTGCCTGCCAAGTCTTTCAGCAGGCGCATGACATCGTGCCCGTGTTTGGAGTCAAGATTGGCGGTCGGTTCATCGGCAAGAAGCAGACGCGGTTCGTTCGCGAGGGCCCGGGCGATAGATACGCGCTGCTTTTCGCCGCCCGACAGATCGCGGCTGCGGAAGGAGAGGCGGTGGCTGAGGCCCCTGTCCTCGAGGAGCGTTCGAGCCCGATCGCGCGCCGGCCGACCGGTTACGCCCGCCATGTTGAGGACGAGTTCGACGTTCTCCTGGACGCTGAGCGTCTCCCAGAGGTTGAACGACTGGAATATGAAACCTACCTTCTGCCGCCGGACCGGAGCCAGCTCTCGCTCGTTCAAGGACGTGATTTCGATGTCATCGATGGTGACCGAGCCAGATGTGGGCCGCAGCAGACCGCCGATGATCGTTAGCAGAGTGGTCTTGCCAGACCCGGACGGCCCCATTATCAAGACCAGTTGCCCGGCTGAGACGCTCAGGTCTACCCCATCGACCGCACGGACCTCGGTATCTCCTGCCCCGAAGACTTTTGTGACTCCCGAAGCGCGAAGGATCTCTGTCATCGCTAGGCCTTGAACACTGAGCCGGGATCAATGCTGTTGATGCGCTGAACGGGGACAAACGATGCGATCACGGCCATCAGAAGCGTGATGGCCAGCACGAATCCCAGATCACGAAGCTCGAACTGCGTCGCGAACTCCGGTACGAGCCGAGAAGCGATACGGGCTACGGCCAGCGCGGCTGCGAAGCCGGCCAGGAAGCCGGCCGATGTGAGCACCGCGCTCTGCGAGAGCACTATGCGGTAGAGGAAGCCGGGCGATCCGCCGACCGCCTTCATGACGCCAAATTCCCTGCTTCGTTCGATCGTTGCTGTGTAGATCGTTAGGCCCACGACGGCCGCTCCGACAATGAATCCGATACCGACGAGAATGGCGATGATTGGCAGGAAGCTCTCGTCTATCTCCTTCCGTATCGCCTTCGCGAACTCCTGCGAAGTGAACACCTGGAGGCCTGGATTCTCGGCTTCGATTCGACCGGCTACGTCTGGCACGCTTGTATTGAGATCCACTACCACCATGCCGTAGTTGACCACGTCCGCTACTCCGAAGATCGTCGCGGCGTCCTGGAAGTTGACGAACGCGAACGGGCTGAGGACCTCGGTGCTGCGGGGCTGTACGCGGCCTACGGCGAGGGACAAGGTATCGAAGTCAGCGTTGTCGCCTCTACCGAGTCCTGTCTTGCGGCTTAACGTGGACTCTATGATGATCCCCCCGGGCTCAGGCAGAAAGCGCTCGCGGACGTCTGGAGGCAGCGGGAGGCCCGGCGGGAAGTCGAGTGCCATGAGCCGCACTTCCTCCTCTGAACCGCCAGCTTTGAAGTTCATCTGTCGTGATAGCACCGGAACGACGGTCGCGACGCCTTCGACCCCGGAAAGTTGCTGCAGGTCCGAGACCTGGACAAGGGAACTGGAGTGGAACGGGTCCGTGGTGCCCTTCTGAACAACCCAGAGCTGGCCCGGCAACTGCTGGAACGTCCCGCCGGTCTGGCTCCAGCCGCGGTAGAGGGCGAGGACGATGAGGATGAGCATCACCGCAAAGGCGACGCCCGCGACCGAAATAGCGAAGCGTGCCTTCTCGGCGAAAAGGTTGCGTCTGGCGACCGGAACCGTCATCTCCTGCAATCTGCAGTACGGGGCAGCGCACTGTCCTGCCCGTCATCGTCGTCCGGCGGCCCACCGGGGGTTCAGGGCCGAACGGCCCGAATGCTTCATTACCAGTGGCCCATGCGAACCGATCCCTTGGCGCGTGATCATGTTCTCGAAGAAGACCGTTTCTCAGGCGAGCGCCGGAAAGGAGGCAGAAATTGGAGTGGTTGATCGCGATACCAATCGTCATGTTTGTGCTTCTCTGCCCACTCATGATGATCGGCATGATCGCCGGCGGCTGGATTTTCGGTCGCAGGGTGATGGCCGGCAATGATCATCAGGGAGGACACTCCGGCCATGGGATGATGTGCATGATGCACGGGCCGTTCCAGAAGAAGAACGAGAGTCCAGAATCATCCCGCATCTCAGTGGCGGAGCTAAAGGCTGAGCGGGCACGCCTCGATGAGCTAATCGAACGAGTTGAGAAAGACCTCGACAGGGAGCCGGTGGCCGAGGGCCCCCCGCAGGCCCGGTGAATGGGCGGCTTGCAATCCAGATAGGCGGGGCCGATTGATTTCCCGGCTGGTTAGGGTCTGAATGCCGCCGAAGGGACAGCGACCATGAAAGGGCACAAGTGGTTCGCGGCACTGTTCGACCCGCTCTTCTCCAAGCGTACCGAACAGACATACATGAAGGAGATGAGGCCGCGTATCATCGGTGGGGCGAGAGGGCGGGTGCTAGAAATCGGTGCCGGGACGGGGCATAGCCTTCGGTACTTTCTCGGGAATTCGTTCGAGGAGCTAGTGCTCGCTGAGCCCGACCCGTACATGCTCGAGCGCCTGCGGGCAAAGTTTGACAACGCCGGGGTTCAAGCGACGGTGGTGGAGGCGCCGGCTGAGAAGCTTCCGTTTTCCGACCACTACTTCGATACGGTCCTGAGCGTCCACGTGCTCTGCTCGGTCCGCGATTTGCCGAAAGCCCTGGCTGAGGTCCGGCGAGTACTCAAGCCGGGCGGAGAATTCCGCTTCTTTGACCACGTGCGAGCTCGCCACGCACTGGGAGCGCTTGCCCAGGACTTAGTACAGCCCTTGTGGAGTCAGGTGGGCGGAGGCTGTCATCCCAACCGAGATGTCGCGGCAGATGTTGAGAAGGCTGGGTTCCGCCTCGTAGCCCATGAGCGAATGCATCCCTTTCCCGCCGTTCAGCCGATGCTGTTCGAAGCATTCGCGCGCCCGCACGTCTTTGGAGTAGCGGTACCCGCGGCGCCGGCCCATTCTAGAGCCAGGGCATGAACGCGAATCCAGCGTCTATCCTGGCGATTGCCGGTGGTCTAGTGCTCCTAGCCCTGGCCGTCATCGGTGCGATGACGGTTTACGATGCGGTCGCGGACGACGACATGATGGACGGCATGTGGGACATGATGGGCGACATGGGAGATATGGACGGCATGATGGGCCGTGGGAACGGTCCGCAAACGACGGG
>Ga0209521_10005231_pt1 | contig 10284 bp, 7 predicted proteins | sample Rifsed19ft4_FD_184016 | JGI IMG/M metagenome (GOLD analysis project Ga0209521, IMG submission 184016) | Soil microbial communities from Rifle, Colorado, USA - sediment 19ft 4 (version 2) | ecosystem: Environmental > Terrestrial > Deep subsurface > Rock core/Sediment | place: Rifle, Colorado... | reverse complement strand
GAGGAAGTTCGCCCCCGCGAACTGCTGGCTCGTCGGCAGCTCCTCGAACTCCCGAGCATAGAGAGTGACGAATCCCAGGCCGAGCAACACCACCAGGAAGGCAACGGCGCTTCTTCTTGCCCTGGATTCGCGGGCCAGGAACCAGGCCAGGAACGGTATGGCGTAAAGAAAGACGCGCAGGAACCCCTCGAAAGAAAAGCTGCCGGAGCCCAGGATGAGGAGAGGCATTCCCGCCACGACGAGGAGGGGGAACAGGCGCTCACGGGACAGGTTCGTCCAGAATCTTCTCGTCGCAACAAGGCTGAGCAGCCAGATCATGAGCACCGCCAGGAACGCCAGGTTCAGCAGAGAGACATCCGCCCTGCCCGCTCCTTCCCGGGTCGGAGAGACGTGCGAGAAGGGCGCTGTGAAAGCAACCGGTTCGCGCAGGACGGTATCCCGGAAGGACTCGACGGCCGCCGGGAACCAAAAGTCGCTGGAGTACATGAGCCAGGCCACGAAGATGGTGGCGAACAGCAGCGAGAGCGAGGCGGAGCTTGGGCTCCATCTCCCCGCCGTGGCGGGGCGCTTCCAGCGCACCAGGGCCGCAACGGCCGCGACGTACACGAGCACGAGCGCGGAGAGGCCGTGCGTGACGACGATCGCGCCGAAGAGGCCGATGAGCGCGATGCGGTTGGCTACAGGGTTGGCGTCCAGACTGACGAGGAACGCGAGCCCGATCAGGATAAGGACAAACGCCATCGCATGCGGGGTGAAGCCCACGCCCAATACGGCGATCATCGCCAGGGAGATCAGGGTGGCCAGGAGCACGGACTTCTTGTCCGGTAACGCCCGGCTGAAGAGGGTTACGAGCCCCGCCGCCAGGGCGACGTACATCACCAGTAGGCCGATCCTGATCATCGCCGGGTGGCCGATATCTGTGAGGTCAGCCAGCCCTGCAAAGGCGTAGTGAAAGCCCAGCCAGGGGAAGTAGAAGAACTCCTCCTCCCTGCCCTCCAGGACGTACTGGACGCCCCAGCTCTGTGCGTAGGACGAAACACCGCGGGGATACGCCTCCATAAGCTCTGGCCCAACGAACAGGTAGCCCATCCAGAGGGCCACCAAGAGGAAGTGGTACGGCCTAGTCTCACCGCCGAAATACCAGGTTATGGTAGCGGCCAGCAGCAATCCAAAACCGGCCCAGTACGTTGGCGGCAACCGATAGACAAGCGAAAACACGCCGGCATCAACACCATCGATCCGCGTCGAAAGCGTGCTCCATACCAGCAGGTAGGCGGACACGAGGGCGGCCGTCAGGAAGACGGCGCCCAGGTGCGCCCGTTCCCCCTCCCGGACGTCCGTGAGCCCGATGGCCTGGATCTCCGCGGTGCGTTGCATCTACTTCAGCTCACACTGAGCGCCGTCGCCGTCTATGGCGGCGTCCAGCACCTGCCGCAGCAGGTGGTTCCTTCGCTCGATCGAAAACCGGCCGGTCTCCACGGCCTGACGGCCGGCGAGGCCCATCTGCCGTCGAAGCTGCGGGGCATCTATCAGCGGCTTCAGTGCCTCCACCAGCGTCGCCACGAGATCGCGGTCCACCTCGCCGAACATATCGCGGTGGAGCCTCGAGCCGGGCGGCGGGAGGAAGTAGCGGGGGAGCATCTCGCGGTAGTGCCGGGCCAGCCGCGAATCGTGGGCGAGGAGGCCGGTCACCCCGTTCTCCACGATCTCCGGGTTGCCCCAGGAGTCCGTGGTCACCACCGGCAGTTCGTAGCTCATCGCGTCCATGAACACGGTCAGGGGCGTGAAGCGAGCGGGCAGGAGGAAGATGTCCGCAGTCATGAACTCGCGCTCAAGCTCCTCCCACGGCACGACGCCTTCGATGAGCCGCAGACCGGGCATGCCCGCGTAGCGCTCCCGGATTCGACGGGGAAGTCCGGAGCGGATCACCAGTTCGAGGCCGGGGTAGAGATCGCGCAGCGCCGCGAAGGCCTCCAGCGCTTCCAGGCCACCCTTGTAGCGGAACTGACCGGGTATGTTCGCCGAATCAACGAACAGCATCTTCACTCGGCCGCCCGGGCGGTACTCCTTGACGAACGGCTTCGGCTCTCCCGCCCAGGGGACCACACTCGCCTTGGCGGCAACGTCCTCACCCAGGGCCGCCGCCAGCGCCCTCTTCCCGACTGCTATGCTCACTATGATTCGGCGGCAGTGGGGAGAGAGCAGCGTGCGTCGCACCAACCCCCGAAAGAGACGGAAGTGGCGGTAGCCACCTATGGTATTGCTGACGTGCTCACATGGCAGGTCCAGCAGCCACGGCTCGCGTCGCAGCACCAGGTGGTTCACAGCGTAGGTCAGTCTGGCGCCCTTCGGTCGCGGCCTCGCCATGTCCCAGCAGGACTTGAGGAGATGGACGGGGGCCAGCCTGTCCAGCGTGTGCAGCATGGAGTAGACGGCGCGAAAGCGGGAGGCGGCGCCGATGATCGCCTCCTGGCGGCCGTCCGCTGCCGCGAAGCGGTACCCCTGCGGCGGCCGCTCCAGCAGAAGCCTGTAGGCGCTGTGCCGCTTCCAGGTGGACTCCAGGTGAACGGCTCGCTCCGCGGCCGGCCGCGCTGGCCGCCGCGCCGGTCGCCGGGCGGTGCCCAGCGCGGCGAGCTCAAACCCGGAGGTCGGCCGTGGCTTTCTCAGCAACATACCAGTCGACGGTCTTGCGCAGACCATCGGCGAGGGACGTGGGCGGATACCAGTTCAGAGCCCGTCCCATCCTTGTCGCGTCAAGCACCTTCATCATCTGCCCGTCCGGCTTCTCGGTGTTCCAGACGATCTCACCGCGGAAGCCGGCGGTTCCCTTCACAAGCTCCGCCAGCTTGCGGATGGATGTGCCTTCGCCGCAGCAGATGTTCAGAGGCGTGAGGTCGTTGTAGACCTCCGCCGCGCGCACGATCGCCTCCGCGCAGTCCTCCACGTACAGGAACTCGCGAACGGGCTGGCCGCTGCCCCACACCTCCACCTCGGTGGCCGCGGACTGCCTCGCCTCCACAAACTTGCGGATCAGGGCGGCGACCACGTGGGATCGCTCCGGGTTGAACGTGTCCCAGGGGCCGTAGAGGTTCGTCAGTATGAGGTGAATGGAGTCCATCCCGTACTGTTTCTTGTATGCCAGCCCCTGGATGGCCATGATCTTCTTCGTCAGGCCATAGTTCACAACGGTCTCGTGGGGAATGCCATCCCAGAGGTTCTCCTCCTTCAGCAGCCCTTCGAGGTACCCGGGGTAGGAGCAGGCGGTGCCGATGCCCACGAACTTCTCCACCCCGGCCAGGCGCGCGGCCTCCATCAGGTTCGCGCCCATCACCAGGTTCTCGTAGAAGATGCGGCCCGGGTAGAGCTGATTGATCCAGATGCCGCCGTAGAAGGCGGCCGTGTGGATGACCACCTGCGGGTGGAAGTCCTCCATGGCCCGCTGAGCCTGCTCGAACGACACCAGGTTGTAGTCGCGGCTCCGCGGCACGAACACAACCACGTCGCGATCCGCCAGCAGATCCACGATATGGCGGCCCAGGAAGCCGGCGCCTCCCGTAACCATCACTCTCTTTCCCTGCCAGAACGACATGCGTCTATCCCCTTCTGCTCCAGGCGGCTACACGTTGGAATACGGGTTGGGTATTGAGATCATCTGGAAGCCCCGCATCAGTTCCTCGATCCCCTGCTCCATCGGGGTCTCCAGCTCGAAGCCGAGGTTGCGGATGCGAGAGAAGTCGACCGCGTAGTTCCGCTGGTCCTCGTCCTTGTCGATCTCGGCGAAGTGGAGGAAGTAGTTGATCCGCTCCCGAATCATGAGGGCCACGTCCTCTTTCGTGAGGTTCACGGACTCCGAGCCCACGTTGAAGACGCCGTCCCGCATCTGTCCCGCGTGGCCAACGGCGAACAGGAACGAGCGGGCCATGTCCCGCACGTGGATGAACGTGCGCCGGAAGTGCTTCTCATAGACTATCAGCTGGCGGTTGACGACGGCCTGATATACGAAGTCGTTGACCATCAGGTCCAGCCGCAGCCGCGGTGAGAGGCCGAAGGCGGTGGCGAACCGGTAGACTATGGTGTTCCCGGAGTCCAGCAGCCGCTTCTCGGCCTCGGTCTTCGTCACACCGTAGAGGGTGAGCGGGTTGAGCGGCGTATCCTCCGTGCATACGCCCTCCCCAACGTGACCGTAGTTGCTGCCCGTGGAGGCGAAGATCATCATCTGACCCTTGGAGCGGGCCTTGTTCAGGTTCACAGTGCCGCCCAGGTTCACCTCCTCGGCGAGCTGGGGGTCCTTCTTGCAGGCCGGGTAGCCCACGATGGCGGCGAGGTGGATGATCACGTCTGCATCACAGACAGCGTCGCGGACAACCTCCGGGTCCCGGACGTCCCCTTTGATGAACTCGAAGTTCGGATCCAGACAGCAGGGAAGCAGTCCGTTACCGCCGTACATGAGGTTATCCAGCACGCGGACCTTGTAGCCCCGCTCCAGAAGCTGGGGAACCAGCAGGCAGCCAACGTAACCGGCGCCACCCGTAACGAGCACTTTCATCGGTTCACGCCTCCAACATCGTCGGCCACCGCTTCCCGCGCCTCCACTGGCGCTGGCGTGGCGTCCCTGTAGCGGTCCAGAAACTCCAGGAGGTAGCGCTTCACCGCCAGCCGCTCCGGCGCGCCGATGCCCTGGTGGTTGCCGAAGTAGAACGACTGGCGCATTATGAGTCGCGAGTTGGGAAGGTCGCCCACCTGCCGGTGGGGGAACAGCCTCAGCGCGGGTTGTTCCGCGATGTTGCCGGCCACGATGGGCCTGGTCTCCAGCCCTTTCGCCTCCAGGTGCGCCACCAGCTCCGAGCGCTCGAACGGGGCGCCGGGCTCCACCGTCACCTGATAGCCGAACCAGACGTGCCGCGTGCCCTCCCGCTCATCGTGAACACGGACGTGGTCGCCGTATGGCCGGAGCGCGTCCGTCCACTCGCGGGCGTTGACGCGCCTCGCCTCGATGAACCCCTCGAGCTTCTCCATCTGGTGGATGCCGAAGGCCGCCTGAAGCTCCATCGGCTTGAAGTTGTAGCCGATGTTGACGAACAGGAAGCGCGGGTCTATCTCCGGATGACGGGCGGCGATCTCCTCCCGGTCCGACTGGTCGCGCACCCAGCCGAAGGCGCGCAGGGCGCGAGCGAGATCCGCCAGACGGTCGTCGTCCGTGACCAGCATCCCGCCCTCCACGGTGTTCACGTGGTGGGTGAAGAAGAAGCTGAACGTGGAGACGTCTCCGAAGCTGCCCGCCTTGCGGTCTCCCAGCATGGCGCCGTGCGCCTCGCAGGTGTCCTCGATCACGAGCAGGCCGTGGCGGCGGGCGATCTCCATCAGCCGGGACATGTCGCAGGGGTTGCCCAGGAGGTGCACGGGCATGATTGCCCGGGTCCGGGGCGTGATCGCCCGCTCCACCTCTTCTAGGTCCAGGGAGAACGTGTCCAGGTCAACGTCAACAAGTACGGGGACGGCCCCCACGTTGATTATCGGGAAGACGGTGGTCGCCCAGGTCACCGCGGGCGTGATCACCTCGTCCCGGGGGGCGATTGGGCGCTCCGCGAGGGGGTTTGTTAGCACCGAGAGGGCCAGCAGGTTGGCGCTGGAGCCGGAGTTGACCATGACGGCGTGGCGGGCGCCGATGTAGGAGGCGAACATCTCCTCAAACCGCCGCACCTTTTCACCCATGGTCAGGCGATTGGTGAGGAGAGAGTCCACCGCCTCCCAGACCTCCTCCCACCCGAATGATGGGACGTTCAGGGGTAGCGGCGTCTCGCCCTCGACGAACGGGGCCCGCTCAGCCTCGAAGTGCCGGCGAACCAGCTCCTTTATCTCGTGCGCGATGTCAGCGGAGTCGCTCATAGCTCATGACCTCTCTTTCTCCGTCCCCGCCGGGCAGCCGGACCGCTCGGCACCACTCAACCGTGCTGCGCAGGCCGTCCTCCAGCGCGGTGCGAGGCCGGAAGCGGAGTTCGCGCTCAGCCCTCGATATGTCCAGCCTGCGCCGGGGCTGGCCATCGGGACGGGAGGCGTCCCAGCGGATCTCTCCGGTGAAGCCGGTGATGCCGGCGATCATCGCCGCGAGCTCCCGAATCGTGACCTCGCGGCCGCTGCCCACGTTGACGGGCTCCGCACCGTCGTACCGTTCTGCCGCCAGGACAATCGCCTCGGCGGCGTCCTCCACGTAAAGGAAGTCGCGGGAGGCGTTGCCGCTGCCCCAGGCATCGACAACGGAGTTCCCCTCCCACGCCGCCTCCAGACACCGGCGGACCAGCGCCGGGATCACGTGGGAAGAGGCGGGATCGAAGTTATCTCCGGGGCCGTACAGGTTTGCGAGCAGGAGGCAGACGGCGTTGAAGCCGTACTGGCGCCGGTCCGCCTGCGCCTTCACGATAAGCATCTTCTTGGCCAGACCGTAGGGCGCGTTGGTCTCCTCCGGATAGCCGCACCATAGGTCGTCCTCCCGGAAGGGCACTGGCGCTTCCTTGGGATAGGCACAGACGCTGCCCACAGCCACCAGCTTCTCCACTCCTCTCCGTCGCGCCTCCTCCATCACCTGCATCCCCATCATGAGGTTCTCGTAGAGGAACTCCGCCGGCCTCTCCTTGATGTAGCCGATGCCGCCCACCTTGGCCGCCAGATGGATCACGACCTGCGGACGGTGGTCCTCATACAGGCGCCGCACGTCGTCCATGTCCGTGAGGTCGTAGTCGACCCTGCGCGGGACGAAGACGTCGCAACAGCCGCGGCGGCGAAGAGCCTCCACGACATGCCCGCCCAGGAAGCCGGCGCCGCCCGTGACGGCGATCCTCCTGTCAGCCAGCCAGCTCACTTCGCGCCCTCAACGGCACCGACGCCGGCTGCACCCGCTCGGCGAGCCCCTCACCCGTTTTCACCGGGGCGATTCCGGCCGCTTCCAGATCGGCGTCAACCATGATCCGCACCAGCTCCTTGAATGTCACCTTGGGCTCCCATCCCAGCTTCCGCCGGGCCTTGCTCGCGTCGGCCTGAAGCGCCTCCACCTCCGTGGGTCGGAAGTAGCGTCTGTCGATGCGCACGTGCTCCCGCCAGTCCAGTCCCACGTAGCCGAACGCCTCCTCCAGAAACTCCTGGACGGAGTGCGACTCGCCGGTGCCAACGACGTACTCTCCGGGTTCGTCCTGCTGCAGCATCAGCCACATCGCCTCCACATACTCGGGCGCGTAGCCCCAGTCGCGGCGGGCCTCCAGGTTGCCCAGGTACAGATGGCGGGCACGACCGGCCATGATGTCGGCGATCCCGCGCGTTATTTTGCGGGTGACGAAGGTCTCACCGCGGCGTGGCGACTCGTGGTTGAACATGATGCCGTTGGAGGCGAACATCCCGAAGCCGTGACGGTAGTTCACAGCCGTCCAGTAGGCGTAGACTTTGGCGGCGGCGTAGGGGCTGCGGGGGCGGAAGGGCGTCGCCTCGCATTGGGGCGGAGGCGCGTCCCCAAACATCTCGCTGGAAGAGGCCTGATAGAAGCGCGTCCTCACCCCGCTACGGCGCACCGCCTCCAGGATGCGTACCGTGCCCAGGCCGGTTATGTCGCCCGTGTACTCGGGGATGTCGAAGCTCACCCGAACGTGGCTCTGGGCACCCAGATGGTATATCTCGTCGGGGCGGAGGTTGTAGATGAGGTGGATCAGCTGCGTGCTGTCCGCCAGATCGCCGTAGTGGAGGAAGAACCGGGCCTCCGGGTCGTGCGGATCGATGAACAGATCATTGATCCGATCCGTATTGAACGTGCTGGCTTTACGGATGAGGCCGTGCACCTCATAACCGCGGGAGAGGAGCAGTTCCGCCAGGTAGGAGCCGTCCTGCCCCGTGACGCCGGTGATTAGGGCCTTACTCGCCATCTTCAGCCACCTTCAGTCGGTCTTCTTGCATCATCTGCTCCACTCAAGGTCGGTAGCGGATCACAAACTCCCGGTCCCTGTCCAGCTCCGTTTGTATATCCAGCGGCCGCCCCTCCAGAGGCTCGCCGTCTAGGGTTACCGATTGGACGGAGGCGCCGTCCGGCACGTCGACGGAGACATCGAGAGGCATCGCTGACGCGCCGGCCTGTTTCTGCACCAGCAACCGGTACTCGTAGACGCCACCGGTCAGAATGACGGCGGCGGGCACCTCATAGAGGAAGCCGAGGCTGGCCCACGCTCCATTTGGCAACGCCAGGTAGCGGCCAAAGGAGGCCTTCCCCGATTCCGCGCCGACAGCCTCTGCCCCGACCTCGCGACCGTTGAGCGTCACCCCCTCGAGATCCGACCCTGCCGGGGCCAGCAGCCGCACGTAGTCGCCGTAGAGGCCGGAGAGCATCAGATCATATGTGAGGTCCGGGTCGCGGCCCTCCGCCCAGCGGGACAGGCGGTTCTCGTAGTGGAGGGTGACGCTGTTGCGGGCGTCGCCGTCCCCATCGAGCCGCACGTCGAGCTCCGCGCGCTGATCCACGACGAGGTTGAGCTTGGTGCTGTGGACGCTCGCCTCCACTACCTGAAGGTAGTCGCCGCGGGCCTTGAGCACCTCGCCGCTCCAGCCCAGCTCCCGCAGGCGCTGTCGCAGCGAGGGCTCGGCGGAGTAGACGGCGATGTGCTTCTGCGTGGCGAGCCGGTCCAGCGTCTCCAGCAGCGGGGCCCACTCCTCCCGGCCCGCCGAGAGAGTGCCATCGATGACCCGGGAAGCGACCGCCACGGCGAAGGCGTGCTTATTCTCGCCTGGGCGCACCAAGGACCTCGTCCGGATGAGGGTCTCCTCCGTCACATTGGCGGCCGTCACGGTTACGCCGTAGTCATCGATGCTCACCGGCCCTAGCACGTCCAGCAGCCCCTCCAGGGCGGCGAAGTCCATCGCGATGACCCCGTCCACGGAAGGGCCACCCCCGCGTTCGAAGAAGAAGAGCGCCTGCCTGGCGGCGGTGGGAAAGTCCGGCGACCAGTTGGATAGGGCAAGGTTCCAGGTCCAATCGCGGAGCAGGTAGCGCTTGAGCGGGGCCGGCGGCTCGATGTATTCGCCGCCGCTCCGCTCCTGCCACTCGGCGATGACGTCGCCGGCGTCCGCGAAGCGGCTCTCGATCAGCGCGCCGCCCTCCAGCGTGACCAGCCCGTACACGCCGATGAGGCCGCCTCCGGGCATGATCTCCGTATTGTCCTGGCCGAGGACGAGGTACGTACGCGCGCCCTGATAGCCCAGGAGCCCGGCAGCGACGGCGTCGCCGCTGCGATACTTGGTGACCATCTCCTCCAGCCTCGGCAATCGCCGGTCGACCTCCGAGGCGAAGCCTGCCAGGGGCGGCAGGAGCCCGCCGCCCAGCGCGTCGCGCCGGCCGCGAACGGATTCCAGCCGCGCCTGTATCGTAGCGATCTGGGGTCGCGTCGCCTCCAGGAAGGCGACGGCCCTTTCACCCAGCGCGCCGTCTCCATCCGCGGGGACGTCGTTGAACGACCGCAGAGCTTCGACGCCGGCGAGCGCGATCTCACTCCCATCGTAGCCGATGCCGGCCAGCCCGGCCGCCGCCTCCACCTGCGAACCGAGCCAGGGGACGTGGGTGGCGAGCCTCAACAGCGGCTCCCGGCCCAGGAACCGCTCCGCCGACCGGAACTCCGACCGGGCCGCGAGGGCCTCCAGTTCCGCCGCATCGAGGGTGGAGTCCGAGGTGCCAAGCCCCTCCCGCCGGAGGGCGGCTTCCGCGTCTAGCAGTGCCGCCCTTGCCTCCGTCACGTCGCGGTAGACGAGGACCAGCCGCACCGCGGTAACGATCCCGTAAGCGCCTCCCGCAGCGACGATGGCGGCGCCGATCCACAGGGCCAGACGGGCCCTGCGCCGGCTAAGGGAAGGCGTTACGGCGCCGGACCGGCGGAGTTCAGCCACGCGGCGCTCCTTCCCCAGACACCGCCGCCACGATGATGCGGGCCGCCCCCATCAGGTCGTCCACGGTGTGGTCAGGCCGGACGGAGGAGGACCGCTCCGTCTCCTGACCCCAGCCGGTGCGAACCAGAAAGCTCGTCGCCCCGGCGCGACGCCCCATCTCTACGTCGCTATCCTTGTCGCCTACCACGAAGCTCCCGACGGGAGAGGCCCCCAGTCGCTGGGCGGCCAGATCGAACATCAGCGTCCCCGGCTTGCGGCAGGCGCAGCGCTCGTCCGGGGTGTGCGGGCAGACGAATACTCCGTCGATGGTCACGCCCTCGCGGGCCAGCAGCGCCATGACGCGCTCGTTGACGCGCGAGACGGCGTCCAGGCCGA
>Ga0209521_10005230_pt1 | contig 10285 bp, 8 predicted proteins | sample Rifsed19ft4_FD_184016 | JGI IMG/M metagenome (GOLD analysis project Ga0209521, IMG submission 184016) | Soil microbial communities from Rifle, Colorado, USA - sediment 19ft 4 (version 2) | ecosystem: Environmental > Terrestrial > Deep subsurface > Rock core/Sediment | place: Rifle, Colorado... | reverse complement strand
CTGTCATCATGCTCAAGCCGCGCGATCAGTGGCGACGCGTCCGCGACGAGCGTTTTTACTCCGGCTGGCCGAACTGGCTCCAGCCGCCCTTCCGCTACTTCTGGCCCGACGAACGACCGATGACCAAGAAGGAACTGCTCGACGAATTGGGCGGTTTCGAGCTGGAGGCAGATCTTCGCGACTCGATCCGAGATCAGCTCGGCCGCCAATTGGAATACGAACAACACCGCCGCACTCGACAGCAGATCACCGCCGCCTTGACCGAAGCGGCCAACTGGGAGTTACCTCAGGGCCTGCTACAGCGGCAGAGTCGGCGTGAAATACAGCGGGCGGTGTTGGAACTGAAACGCAGCGGCTTTAGCGACGATGATATCCGCGCCCACGAAAACGAAATTTATCAAAACAATACGGCTGCCACGGCCCGGGCGATGAAGGAACATTTTGTACTGGAAAAGATCGCCGAGGAGGAAGGCCTCGACGCCGAAGAAGCCGATTTCGACAACGAAATCAAGCTAATTGCCGAACAAAGCAGTGAAGCGCCCCGACGCGTCCGAGCACGGCTGGAAAAAAGCGGCAATATGGACGTGCTGCGCAACCAAATCATCGAGCGGAAAACCATCAATTTAATCCTCGAACACGCCACCTTCAAGGAAGTGCCCTTTGATTTCGAGCACACCGATGCAGAAGCGATCGATCAGGCCTTAAGCGGCGAACACGGCGATATCCCCGATGCCAAACCGGAAACGCACGAACACCATCACAAGGAAGAGAATAAAGATTAGGGGCGAGTGGCGAGCCTACTATTCACTATCCACTGACCACTATTCACTTAGAAGGATCTGGCATGAGCAATTCTTCGCGGCCCTGGATCGTTGATCCGCGTTCATCTTATCGCGATTATCAGCGGCAGCGCCAACTGACCCTGGGCGACTTGCTGCTGGAAAATCGGATAATCCTGCTCCAGGGCGAAATCCACGATGCTAACGCCAATGAATTGGTGATGAAACTTTTGTACTTACAAAGCGAAAACCGCCGCAAAGACATCCATTTCTACATCAATTCGCCCGGCGGCAGCGTTAGTGCCACGCTAGCCATCTACGACACCATACAAATCCTCAGCTGCCCAGTGGCGAGTTATTGCGTGGGATTGGCTGCTAGCGGCGGCGCGGTGCTTTTGGCCGGCGGTACAAAGGGCAAGCGATTCGCACTGCCGCACGCCAAGGTGATGATCCACCAGCCCTACGGCCAAGTCGGCGGTCAGGTTTCGGACATCGAAATTCAAGCCAACGAAATCCTTAAAACACGCGATGTGCTCAATCAAATCCTCTCCCAGCACACCAGTCAGCCCATAGACCGCATCGCCAAGGACACCGACCGCGACTTTTACATGGACGCCCAGCAAGCCAAAGATTATGGGATTGTCGACGATATCCTTACAAAACAATCTGCCGAGGTTTCGGAAGAAGAATAAATTTTAGTTGTCAGTTAACAGTATTCACTAATCAGTTGTCGGTATTCGGTCGTCCGTAAGATTGGAATTTGTATATGCACTTGACTAAAACTGATTACTGATAACTGAAAACTGATAACAATAAAAGGAGCGACGTGACTTATGCCATTGATTCCCTTTGTTATCGAGAAGAGCGGCCGCGAAGAGCGGGCGATGGACATCTACAGCCGGCTGCTGAAGGACCGCATCATCTTTCTCGGCACGCAAATCAACGATGAAGTGGCCAACGCCGTGGTCGCTCAATTGCTGTTTTTGCAGTCGGAAGACCCAAAAGCAGACGTGCATATGTATCTAAACTCCCCCGGCGGAAACATTTCCGCAGGATTGGCGATTTACGATACAATGCAATTCATCAACTGCGACGTGGCAACTTACTGCGTAGGACAGTGCGCGTCGATGGGGGCCGTACTCTTGGCGGCAGGTACGACGGGCAAACGCAAGGCACTGCCCAATTCCCGCATCATGATCCATCAGCCCCTGGCAGGCATGGAAGGCAGCGCCGAAGACATCCTCATCCATGCCAAGGAATTCATCAAAGTCAAGGAACGGCTGAATCGCATCCTTATCAAACATACAGGCCATCCACTGGAAAAAATCGAAAAAGACACCGACCGCGACCGCTTCATGTCAGCCGAGGAAGCTTTGGAATACGGATTGATCGACCATATTATAGAACATGTTGGATAAAAATCCGATTGTTAAATAAGTCATTCTGATCGAAGCGAAGAATCTAGGTGCAGAAGAATGTTAGCCGTGGGCCAAATATCAATGCTGACAAGATCCTTTCCGCCTTCGGCGGACTCAGGATGACATTAGGACTTTTTAAGATAGGCTGATAGCCCGTTGTAAATACTTAGCAGATAATTAACTTTTCCTTCGTCTTGTCTAACAACTCGTCATCAAGCAGGAACGCAAAAAGCTGTTCTTTGCAAATTTTAAACGCGCGAGGTTGCTATGAAAACCTGGCCATTCGCCGTCGTGGTATTGGTCTTATTGGCCCTAGTCGGATGCCGCACCGATCCTACTATTACCCTGTTGGAGCGGCAAAATCGCTTAATGGAAGATGAAATCTATCGGCTCCGCGGGATAATTCAGGACTACGATGGGGGCGGGATGCCTAGCTGCACTGTGGAAGACTCCTCCGAGATTGCTCCCGCACAAATCGAGCTGAAAAAGACCCGCGATTCCGCCGCGGCTCCAAGCGAATCGACCAGGCCGTGGAAGAAAAAACCAGCGTCTCCTCAGGCCGTGCAGCCGCCCATGGTCGAGTTACCCAGCGAGGCCCAGCCGCCCGGCGAAGTTCCCGAGACAATCAAACGTCCTGCCGGAACAAAAGCTCCCAACGAACCCGGCAAACTCAATGCACCCGAGACGCCCATGCATCTGGAAGGTCCCTCAGGGCCGTCGCTGCCCTATAGGTTGGAACCTAAAAAAGGCCCACTGAGCAAACCTGCTCAGATACGGCCCGCCAGCGCAATTGAACCCATCTCCTTGGCCGATAGCAAAGACGTCGGGCAGGTAGTGCTCAACCACATGCTTACCGGCGCCTACAATTCCGACGGCAAGTCGGGCGACAACGGCGTGCTTGTTGTCCTCGAACCCCGCGACGCCAAGGGCCGTCGCCTGGAAGCCCCCGCCGACGTCTCTATTGTGGTGCTCGATCCGGCCAAAAGCGGCGATGCGGCACGCCTGGCCCGTTGGGATTTCACCACAGACGAAACAGCCAAGCTCTTCCGCGGCAGCGGCGTGGGGCAAGGTATGTACATCGAATGCCCTTGGCCTGATAATCCTCCAGAGCATAATAAACTGCACCTGTTTGTGCGCTACACCACAAGCGACGGCCGCAAGTTGCAGGCCGATCAGCCCATCGAAGTGGCCTTGCCGGGAGAAAGCATCTCCCGCTGGACGCCCAGCGAATCGCACTGGATATCCGACCAGTCGGCCGATAGTCAGATCACTTCATACCAACCAGAAACGCAAACGGCCGAATATGACTCAACAGAATCGACGGCAAGCGATTCTTTTTCTCTGCGCCCGAGTCGCTCAACGCGCACCGCCTCACGAAGTAATGGCGCGAAACTACGGCGTCCCGTCTGGTCGCCCGAACGCTTTTAAAAGACCTCTGCCGGTGGTTATTGATGCTCAGTTTAGCCGCGGCACTTGTGCCGCGCTTGGTCTTGCTGCTGACTTGTCCGGCAGTGTACGGCTATACAAGCCCACTGTGGTACTCAACAATTCACGTCTGCCGGATCCTTAATCCGAATTGTGTGTTTTGATTGTAAGTTATTACAATACAATGACTTACATCTAAGCAGTTCTTTCTGAAATGGAAATCTTTAAAAACATTATCAAAATTATTGACAAAAATTACGATTACTGTACTATGATAGTAGTACGGTACTCCCATGTTTTTCACAATCGATTTTTCCAACGATCTTGCAATTTACGATCAGATCATCCGGCAGGTCAAATTCGCCGTGGCGGGCGGCGTTTTGAAAGTCGGAGAAATGGTCCCTTCGGTTCGTGATTTGGCCCGCGAGCTGACACTTAATCCCAACACCGTTGCCCGGGCGTATCGTCAGCTCCAGGCCGACAGTGTGTTGGTTCCTCTGCGCGGAATGGGCCTCGTGGTGGCAGAAGGCTCTCCGCAGCGCTGTGAAAAAGAACGCCAAGAGTTGATTCGCGCCAGAGTCCAGCAGGTGCTCGCCGAGGCCAAACACAGCGGACTTAAACCCGATGAAATTTTCGCCTTGGTCCGCGCCGAGTGGAAAGCCCTAGAACAAAAATAACCGTTTGCACAGGAGGCCTCTCGTGGAAACGATTCTTCAACTTCAAAACGTGAGTAAACGCTTTGGCGCTACCATGGCATTGGATAATGTCTCGTTTGCCGTGCCGCCCGGCGTAGTATTCGCCCTCTTAGGCGACAACGGGGCAGGCAAGACCACGGCCATCCGTATCCTGTTGGGACTGGCCGAAGCCACAAGCGGCCAAGCACAAGTGCTGGGGCTTGACAGCGCAAAACAGGGCCTGGAAATCCGCCGTCGCGTGGGCTACGTTGCCGAACGCCCCACGCTATATGAATGGATGACCGTAGACGAGATAGGTTGGTTTGCCGCAGGATTTTATGCCGATGGATATTTGACGAACTATCGTCGATTGGCCGTGGACTTCAACTTGCCTGTGGGGCAAAAAATCAAAACACTTTCCAAAGGAATGCGCGCCAAAGTTGTGCTTTCATTGGCCCTGGCGCTAGATCCTGATCTGCTGGTCCTTGACGAGCCCACATCAGGCCTGGACGCCATGGTCCGCCGCGAATTTCTCGAAAGCATGGTCGATCGGGCAGCGGCCGGCAAAACCGTGTTTCTCTCCAGCCATCAAATCGTGGAGGTGGAAAAGGTGGCCGACTATGTGGCCATCTTGCGCCAAGGTGAATTGCTCGCAGTCGAGCGATTGGAACTTAAAAAACAAATTTGCGAATTAACCATCACCCGGGCGTCAGAAGAACCGCTTCCCCCCATTCCCGGCAAAATCCTCAGCCGCCGCCAAAAGGCCAGGCAGGAAAAAATCATGCTCCGCGACATCAGCGAAGAAGATTTGACTATGTTGCGCAATCATCCGGCCATCCAGTCAGTTGAAGTCCACACGCCCAGCTTAGAAGAAATTTTCGTTGCCTATATGCAGCGTGAAGAAAAAACACTTTTAACCCACTAATGTTTATCCCTGGCGCTTGCGCAGGGAGAAATACGATTGCAAATTGAAAATTGCAAATTTCAAATTGCTGAGACATAAAGCCGCGACCGTTGGTCGCGCAAAAGGTCGCGCAAAATAATTCATTAATGGAATCATATAGCCGACGGTCAACGACCGCCGGAAAAAAGCCGCCCTCACCCTAACCCTCTCCCAAAAGGAGAGGGGACATTTGGATCGCACAGGAGATGGCAACATGAACGGCATGCACATTATTCGCAACGTCATGTGGAAGGAATATCGGCTACAACGGGCGTTTTGGATCGCCATGGCGGTGGTGTCTGTATTCGCACAGATATCGATTGTCTGGAGTTTTGCTACCTTCTCGAACTGGGGAGGAACATTAGCGGGATTGGTATTCTATGGTTCTGTCCTGATTGCAGAAGTATGCACTGCGTTTTATGCAGTCGGTTGTACGGCAACCTTGTTCGCCACCGAACATGAAACCGGCACGTTTGCGTTTCAGAAGCAATTGCCTGTTTCGGCGCCGCGCCTGGTCTGGGGTAAAGTGCTTTTCGCGGCGATAAGCACTGCGTGTATGTTTGCATTTTTGATCCTGACCGCCTTTGTGTTAGCCACGCACGCAAAATGGTGGCGGCCTGGACCGATTAGTTCGCTAAATAAAGACTTTTGGCCGCTACTGACCGGAGGCCTGGGATTGGCGATCCTAGAAGCGATGGCCTGGGGAATTTTTTATTCTTTATTAGTGAGGCGTCCCTTGCTGGCGGCAATTCTTGCCATTGTCACCGCCTCGCAGATCATCGAGATAGTGTTTTTCTCCAACTCATTGTTTGCCCGGGAAAACTATTATATCAAGGCAGTATCTTGCAGGCTGTTGTTTCTTGCGGCTGTTGTGGTCGCGGACGTGTGGCTTGGCTTTCGATGGTTTCGCGAGGAAAGCTGGTGGGCAAAGTGGCGTAGTAGCCATGCAGGTCGGAACTCTATGCGATCTTTTGTTGCCATTGCTGACGCGAAACCGACTGTTTATTCCCCAAGCAGCGGCTTTGCGCCACTGTGCTGGCAACATATCCGCCAAAGTCGCGGGTTTTTCATCACCATAATTTGTTTGTTTTTTCTGTTTTCATTTCCATTGTATCCATACTTGTTTCGATCCAATCATCATCAACCAGTGAAATATGATCCGTATGATAGTTTGCTTAATCCGCTGATCTTGTTGTTAATTCCGATCTGGGGCGTGCTTGTGTTTCATGCCGATCAAAAAGCACAAAGCTTTCGTTTTATTGCCGAACGCGGTTTTAAACCACATATCATGTGGCTGAGTCGGCAAGTACCAGGCTTTCTCCCCTTGATGCTGGCGGCGTTGATCTACTTTATTCTTTTCGTTTTAATGCTGCAACAAATAAAGCAAAATTGGGAAGAAAGATTCCGTTTCGATCTAGAAATGTTCTGGGGACAAACACCATCGTTGGGTGCCGCGGGCATATGTTTCGTGTTGATCGTCGGCTATGCAATCCTGGCATATAGCGCCGGGCAGTTTTGTTCGCTGTTTTTCCCCAGCGGAATCTTAGCAGGCTTTTTCAGCCTCCTTTTCACGCTCCTTCTCGCGCTTTGGTCATACTTAATGATCTTTTGGGGCGTACCTTGGTGGTGGTCGATCGCGCCTTTGCCGATTCTGCTGCTTTTGGCCACGTGGCTGCGCATGCCGGGCTGGCTTCTGGAACGCAATGATCTCCGCGCCTGGCTGCGCCCAGGGGTCGTACTTATACCATTTTTGGCTGTATTCATAGCTATGCCGTTTTATCGAGTATATTCAGTGCCCTGGGTCGATCCAGGTTTTTCAGAAGAAGAATTCCTGCGTTCGCCTACACCCGAAGCCATAGAGACTGCCAGGCTTTACCAACAGGCCTGGGAAGAATACATCCCATATCCCAGCCGACCGCCGGCCGAAAGTTCACAAGATGCCCAACAAAAAGATGGAGAAGAAGAAAGATCAGAGCCGAAGACTCCAAATTGGTCGCCTCCACCTTCACTGACCGAAGAAGGACGAAACTGGATCAAGTCCAACACAAAAGCCCTGGAATTGGCGATAAAAGCCAGCCAGCGTTCCGAGTGCAATTTTTCATTCAACACAAGTCCCAATAATTCAACAACGCAAATAGTCGCTAGATTCGGCAGCATGTTTATTGATAATGCCCGACTTCTAGCGGCTGACGGCAAGATCGCTGACTCTTGGCAATCTTATCTCGCCGCCTTCCATATCATCGACCAGATGAATAAAAATAAAACTGATTTAAATCAATGGATGTACTTACTAAATCTTCAAAAATATATTTACGAACATTTGCCCTTTTGGGCCGCAAACAAAGATGTTACTCAGGAACAAATCCAAGTAGCGATTAAGGAATTAAAGAACAGAGTTCCTAACAGTTCACCATACCGCGTGGATCTTGTTCGCCGATATTTACACATGCGCGCCTTGGCGCAAGGAAATGATAAACGCGGGACATCATTTGAAAGCAATAAAAAGCAATCCGTTGATAGCATACTTTGGCTCTGGCGTTTTATTTTCCCATGGGAGCAATATCGAGCAGAACGTTTGTTGAATGGACTGCTCAAATACGAATTTCGCACATGGGATGGTTTTGACTTCATTCTTGCAAACAATCGTTACATATCTCATTTTCAAATATCTAAGACTCACTACGAACCCGCCTTCGCCTTGCGCAGCGAAGTTGTTTTAGTGGAAAGAGAATTTTCTACAGGCGAATATCAGCAGCGAATGGTTGTCAATCTCGAGGCCTTGCGCCGGGCAACAATTATCCAATTGGCACTTGTGGAATGGAAAAAGAGTCACGGATCCTATCCATCTTATCTTACAGATGTCAAAGAGATATTAGGTGACGAATTACCCAGGGATCCATACTCAGGCCAAGATTATCAATATCTGGAAAAAGGACTGTCTTCACCGCAGCAAATTAACTACAAATCTGATACAAGGATACTAGAAGCTGGCCACCCGTTCATTTGGTGTCCCAGTGAATGGGACTATGAGGGACATAATAATGTTAATATATTATATTCCAATGGACATGTTTTTTACACGCCGCGAACGCAGCAAGAAATCTGGTCACGCGGAATCACCTATCCCCTGCCCTGATTTTGATCATATAAGCACAGCGTCATTCTGAGTCCGACGCAGGCGAAAAGAATCTCCTTAGCCATCCGCAGTTAGAAGTAAGTTATAAGTTATCCGTTTTCAGTTTACAGTACAGAGCACGTAATTAGCCAAATTCATCCTTCTAACAAACTTGATGTTTGAGATCTGAAATTTGAGGTTAATGAAAACTATTCAGCTCTGAACCAAAAATCCTCCTATCTACTATCCACCACCTACTATCTACGTTCGGCATTCATCCTTCATACCTCATCCTTCATCCTTTTTTTCCGCCCTCCGCCTTCATCCTTGTTTCTCCAGCCTCCAGCCTAAGCCTTCAGAAACGGCAAATTGTGGATAAAGGTGTCAAACTCGGCGCGCAAAATGGATGCAGGCTTTCGATAGAGGGCGCCAAACATAAACGGCTCCCAGAGAAAATTTGCTACCTGCAACATCTGCAAGGTCTGCCAGCGGACCTCAGCAATGGGATGCGGAATTACATAACGGTAGATGATAAAAAATCCAGTGAGGATGGCCGCCAATCCAATGGCTACGAAGGCAAAACCCAAAATCAACAAAATCCGCACTTGCGGCGCCGCCAGAGCATAATCCACGCGCGTGGTTCGCTCTGCAAGCTGCGTGAATTGCATCTGCCCCTGCATCGCCGGCAGAGCGGAAGTTTGTCCAGGCAGATATTCGCCCGGCGACTGAAAGACGATCGACTGCTCTGTTCGCTCGCAAATTCGCACCGACTTTTCCGCCAACAATGCACTGGCTTTCTGTATTAGCTCAGACGCATGGCCTTCTATCTCAGCCGATCCATACACAAAGTTACCTTGCGGCCGTTCTTCAGGAAACCTGGCTTCTTCGCTGGTTTTTTTGCCTCCGCGTACACTGACCACCAGAAAGCGTAAAGCCTCCACCCAAACCAGAAAAGCCACGGCAGTTATGCCGTATAGTACCATTTCGGCAACCGATGTGCTCATGAAACACCAACCCCCAATATTTAAGGGACTCTAACAAAACCTCCCCTCTCCCTTTGGGAGAGGGTCAGGGTGAGGGCATAAATTGTGAAATCTCATTTCGTCCTCACTCAATCTCTCCCAGGGGGAGAGATGTTTTGTTAGAACGCCTAAGTTGTATTGGCGAAAATTGCGTTTGTTTTATACGAACCAACCCATAATCTACAAACTATTTGCAATAATTGCCATAGCCCAAGCGATGCAAAGTCCAGCACAAGGGTAGCGTTCTTTCTCAAGGAGTTGCAGCAGTTTTGTGCTGGCGCCGCTTATGCGTGAAGTATTGTTTTCCATGAAGATCGAATTGATGCGAAAGCTGCTGATCGTCTCGATTATATGTTGCATGCTTTTCGGCGGCTTTGCGGCCAAATCGCCAAAAAAGTGCCGGACGCACAAAAAAGTCCAACAGCGTGCAACTGATAAGGCCGCCGAAAATGACCGTAGCCACCGGGTAAAGTATTTCTTTGCCGGGTTGTCCTGCAGACAGTATCAACGGTATCAGTGCTATGCCCGCACATAGGGCGGTCATCAACATGGGCGCCAGCCGCTCCTTTCCCGCCCGCTCGATCATCTGCGTTGTAAACGATTCACCTTCATGCTCCATAAGGTGCAGATAGTGGGCAATAAGCAGGATGCCGTTGCGCGAGGCAATGCCCGCCAGTGAAACAAAGCCCACCATACTGGCCACTGTAAGCGACTGCCCGGTGATAACCAGCGCCCCTACTGCTCCGATGGCTGCCATGGGCAAGGCAGCGAGTACTTGCAGGCTGAGATTTAAAGATCCAAACAGCGTATACAGGGCCAGAATCATACAGGCCAGCGACACCAAGCTCAAAAGCCCAATAGTCCGCGTTGCCGACTGCTGGCTCTCGAACTGGCCGCCATAGTGGATGG
>Ga0209521_10005229_pt1 | contig 10285 bp, 13 predicted proteins | sample Rifsed19ft4_FD_184016 | JGI IMG/M metagenome (GOLD analysis project Ga0209521, IMG submission 184016) | Soil microbial communities from Rifle, Colorado, USA - sediment 19ft 4 (version 2) | ecosystem: Environmental > Terrestrial > Deep subsurface > Rock core/Sediment | place: Rifle, Colorado... | reverse complement strand
TCCCACCAAGCCCCTGTCCGGTCGGTCTAGCCTACCGGACCGAGGTCCTGGGGGACCCATTCATAGCCGATATACTCGGCCGCGATGCACTACGCCGAGTCGATCCTCGAGCTGGTCGGGGACACGCCGCTCGTCCGGCTCACGCGCGTCACCCGCGATCTCGGGCCACGGGACCGTCAGCCGCTCATCCTGGCCAAGCTCGAGATGCTCAACCCCGGCGGCTCCGTCAAGGATCGCATCGGGCTGCCCATGATCGAGGCCGCCGAGCGGGCGGGTCTCCTGAAGCCGGGCGGCACGATCATCGAGCCAACCAGCGGCAACACCGGCCACGGCCTGGCCATCGCCGCGGCCCTGAAGGGCTATCGCTGCATCTTCGTCATGGCCGACAAGCAGTCGCCCGAGAAGCAGGCGCTGCTGCGGGCGTACGGCGCGGAGGTCGTGCTCTGCCCCACCAACGTCCCGCCCGCGTCGCCGGAGAGCTACTACTCCGTCGCCGCGCGGCTGGCGCGCGACATCCCCGGCGCGTTCAAGCCCGACCAGTACTGGAACATGGAGAACCCCCGGGCGCACGAGCTGACGACCGGCCCGGAGATCTGGCGCCAGACCGAGGGCCGCGTCTCCCACTTCGTGGCCAGCGTCGGCACCGGTGGCACGATCACCGGCGCCGTCCACCACCTGCGCGCGCAGAACGCGAACCTGCGCGTCGTGGGCGCCGACCCGGAGGGCAGCGTCCTCTCCGGCGACACCGCGCGGCCGTACCTGCAGGAGGGGATCGGCGAGGACTTCGTCCCCGGCACTTTCGATCCGGCGACCGTGGACCGCTGGGTGCGCGTGTCGGACCGCGACGCCTTCGCCATGGCCCGCCGCATCACACGCGAAGAGGGCATCCTCGCCGGGGAGTCGTGCGGGACCGCGGTCGTCGCCGCTCTCGACGAGGCGCGCCGGCTGATGCGCGAGGAGCCGGCCGCGGCATCGGCCGCCGTGATGGTCGTCCTCCTGCCTGACGGCGGCCGCAACTACCTCTCCAAGCTCTACAACGACGAGTGGCTGCGCGTGAACGGGCTGCTCGCTACGACCGGCGCGGTCGTCCGCGTGGCCGAGCTGCTGGCCGGCCGCCACGGCGACGGCCACCTGCCCGACCTCGTCCTGGCGCGCACCACCCAGCGCGTCGGCGAGGCCATCGACCTCCTCCAGCGGTACGGCATCAGCCAGATGCCGGTCTCCGAGGCGCCCGAGGGCGACGCCCTCGAGGCCATCGTCGGCTCGATCTCCGAGAAGGGGCTGCTCGACCGGGCGTTCCGCGATCCGTCGGTGGTGGAGCGGACGGTGGGCGAGGTGATGGACCGCGCACTGCCGGTGGTCGAGGTCACGGCCACGCTCGACGAGGCCTTCGCGCTGCTGACCGGTGGTGGCGCCCCCGCCCTCGTCGCCGTTCGCGCCGGAAGCCCCGCCGGCGTCGTCACGAAGCTCGACCTCCTGGAGTACCTCGCCCACCACGCGGCGTAGTCTCGCTCGGGGTGCGTCGGGCCTTGACACTGACATACGGTGTCAGTAGGATGCACTCCCGATGTCAGAGACCGAGGGATTCCTGGGCGTGCCTGAGGCCGCGGTCGCAGCCGGCGTCAGCGAGCGCACGATGTGGCGCTGGGTCCGCGACGGCGCCGTCGAGAGTCGGCGGGTCGGACGTCGGAGGGTGGTGCGCCTGCGCGCTCCGCGCCCGACGCGGATCGGTGAGGCGGCCGCCGCATATGGACCAGATGAGCCGTATCTGGCCGATCCGTCGGCGCCGGTCCCGTGGCCGTACACGCACGCGCGCCTCGAGGAGCGGCGTCGCTGGCTGCTCGAGGAGCGTCGCGCCGCCGGGGCGGAGATGGACCGCCTGGCCGTGCCCGTCGAGCGGGGCTACGTCGAGCGCCTGATCCGCGAGGTCCGCGACGAGAACCGGGCCTGGGACGGGCTCGTGCGCGGTGAGAAGGCGATGCGCGCCCGTGCCTCCCGTCGCGCTCGACAGTAGCGTCGTCCTGGCCTGGATCCTCGACGATGAGGGTCTCAGGGACCAGGCCATCGCCGTCAGGACGGACATCGAGCTCGGCAGGCTGACGCCGGTCGGGGCGACTCCGCTGCCCTTCGAGCTCCGGAGCGGACTGGTCAAGGGCGCCCGACGAGGCCGCGTCGCCTGGCAGGCGATCCCCGACGAACTGGCCGCCTTCGAGCGGTGGCGCGTCCGTGTCGAGCCACCGCCCGCCGAGGAACAGCTCCTTGCACTGTGTCGCGACCTCGGCCTCGGATGGGCTGACGCTCATTTGGCGGAGTTGGCGATCCGCCTGCAGCTCCCGCTTATCACTGCCGATCAGCGCCTGGTCCGCACTCTCGCCGACGCGCCCATCTGGGTGGAATGGCTCGGTGACCGCCCGACCGAGTGATCGTCCCGATCCGGCTCATGAAGCTTCGCGAGCCTAGCCCGGAGGACAGCCGGCACCTGGTCCGAAGCGGCACGTCTCGCGGTGACCGGCGAACCGGTTGACGAGGATCGGCCGCTGTGACACGATGTCACTGTTATGACAGGGACATCCGAGCTCAGCGTGGCGGAAGCGGCGGCCCGTCTGAGGCGGAGCGAACGGACGGTCTGGCGCCAGATCCGGTCCGGTGAGCTCTCCGTGCAGCGTCGCGGCCGCCGGGTCTTCGTGCTCGTCTCGGCACCGGAGGCGCCGGAACCTGGACGGACGACGGGTCACCGGGTCGGCGAGGCGGTTGCGCCGTTCTCGACGGCGGACGACTGGGTGGTCGGATCGTTCCCGTACACGGTCGCTGTCGTAGAGCGGCACCGGCGCGCGAAGCTGGCGCGGCGGCGTGCCGCGTTCGCCGAGATGGACCGGATCGCGCGGCTGACGCGCCCGGACCCGGACGGCCTGACCGGCGTCGATTACATCGGCGCCGAGCGGGAGCACCCTCGTGCGCTCGAGGGTGGCGACGCCGCGGATCGTGCGCTCGAGGATCTGGCACGTGAGCGACGACGTCGTCGTCGATAGCAGCGTCGCCGTCGCCTGGCTGCTCGCGGACGAGCCACTTCACGACCCCGCTCGGACGTTCCGGGCGACGCTGGAGACCGGGGAGCGCGAGCCGATCGTCGCCGAGCACTTCGGGTTCGAGGTCCGGCACGCCCTGACGCGCGCCGCCCGCCGAGGGCGCATCGACTGGCCGGAGGTGAGGGCGGCATTCGCGACGCTGGAGGCGTTCGAGCCGACCATCCTCCCGCTGCGGCGGCGGGACGATCCGATCGTCGACCTCGTCGAGCGTCTCGGGCTCGGCTGGAGTGACGCGCACTGGGTGGACGTGGCGATGCGGCTGGATCGACCGCTCCTGACCGCGGATCTCCGGCTCGCTCGCGCGGTGCCGGATGAGGTCGCGATCGTCGTCTACCTGGGTGACGACCAGGTCGCCTGACGTCTGGCGGCTACAGCCAGCGCAGCTTGATCGGCAGAAGCGCGTTCAGCCTGACGGCGTGGACGACAACGCGCCGAGGTCCGCGCCAGTCCATGACCTTTGGCCGGTGACCGGGCTGGACGACGAGGCGTACAATCGCCGCGACTGCGGAAGCCGACTCCCCGCGGGCGAGAGCCCCGGGCACGCGCGGCCGGTCCGCCCTTCGGGGCGTCAAGGGGTCCCGACCGACCACGGGCCCCGACCGAGCAAGGAGACACCGTGACCGCCTCGCAGTCGACCGTCGATCGGACCCGAGCCGCAAGCGCGCGCGGCCCCATCGTCCATCACAACCTCTCGGTGCCGGTCCTCTACGAGGCCGCCATCCAACGGGACGAGGGCGTCATCGCCGCGGGGGGCCCGTTCGTCGTGCGCACCGGCACCCACACCGGCCGCTCACCGAAGGACAAGTTCGTCGTGGACGAGCCGGCCAGCCGCGATAAGGTCTGGTGGGGCGAGGTCAACAAGCCCATCAGCGAGGCGCATTACGAGCGGCTGCGCGAGAAGGTCCTCGGCCATCTCGCTGCGCGCGAGACGTTCGTCAAGGATGCCTTCGTGGGGGCCGACCCATTCCACCGGCGCTCAGTGCGCGTGACGACCGAGACGGCCTGGGCCAGTCTCTTCGCCCACAACCTCTTCATCCGTCCCTCCGCTGACGAGCTGGCGGCCTTCCGGCCCGATTTCACGATCTACGACGCACCGAGCCTGCAGGCCGATCCGGCCACCGACGGCACGCGCTCGGGCACGTTCATCCTCGTCCACGTCACACGTCGCGAGGTGCTCATCGGCGGCACCGCGTACGCCGGCGAGATCAAGAAGAGCGCCTTCACGGTGATGAACTTCCTGCTCCCCGACGAGGGCGTGCTGCCCATGCACTCGTCGGTCAACGTCGGGCCGGCGGGCGATCCGACGATCTTCTTCGGCCTCTCCGGCACGGGCAAGACGACGCTCGTGGCCGACCCCACGCGCACGCTCATCGGCGACGACGAGCACGGCTGGGGCCCGGACGGCGTCTTCAACTTCGAGGGCGGCTGCTACGCCAAGACGATCCGCCTCTCGCCCATCTACGAGCCGGACATCTTCTCGACCACGAAGCGCTTCGGGACCATCCTGGAGAACGTGGTCATGGACCCCGACAGCCGGACCCTCGATCTGGACTCCGAGGAGGTCACCGAGAACACACGCGCCGCGTTCCCCGTCACCTTCATCTCCAACGCTGTCGAGCCGGGCATCACCGGCCACCCGCGCACGCTCATCTTCCTCACTGCCGACGCGTTCGGGGTGCTGCCGCCCATCTCGCGGCTCACGCGCGAGCAGGCCATGTACCACTTCATCAGCGGCTACACGGCCAAGCTGGCAGGCACCGAGGTCGGCATCAAGGAGCCCTCCGCCACCTTCTCGACCTGCTTCGGCGCTCCGTTCATGCCGCGCCACCCCGGCGTCTACGCGCACATGCTGGGCGATCGGATGGCGCAGCACGACGTCCCGGTCTGGCTCATCAACACGGGCTGGACTGGCGGCCCCTACGGCGTCGGCCACCGCATCAACATCAACCACACGCGGGCCATGGTCCATGCCGCGATCGAGCGCAGGCTCGAGGGCGTCGAGTTCGTGACCGATCCCATCTTCGGGGTCGCCGTCCCGACCAGCTGCCCCGAGGTCCCGGCCGAGGAGCTCCAGCCGCGCGGGACCTGGGCCGATCCGGACGCCCATGACGCCCAGGCGCGCAAGCTGGCCGCGATGTTCGAGGCGAACATCGTCCAGTTCGCCGACGGCCTCGCGCCGGAGATCGTGGCGGCCGGCCCCAAGGCCGGGTAGCGGTCGCCGATCGGCGGCACCGCAACGGGAGAACACCCCTCCCTTCCCGCCTAGGCGGTAACGCCACAGCGGCCCGTGCGTCCGATGGACATGAGGCGCATCGTCGCCCTGCTCCTGGCGCTGATCGTCGCCGCCGCCGGGGCTGTCTTCGCGCTCGCCTGGATCGCCGCCGCCTCCATCCTGCGCCCGACCAGGCACGCCATCACGCGCTCGCCGTCCGACTTCGGCCTCGCCTTCGAGCAGGTGGCCTTCACCTCCCCGGACGGGACGGAGCTGCGCGGTTGGTGGGTCCCCGCCGAGCGGCCGCGCGCGGCCGTGATCCCGCTGCACGGCTTCGGCAGCGACCGGACGGAGCTGCTCGACCACGCGCCCTACCTCCACGAGGCGGGCTTCGACCTGCTCCTCTTCGATCTCCGCGCCTGTGGCGAGAGCGGGGGCGAGCTGTCCACCCTCGGCTGGCTGGAGCAGGCGGACCTGCGCGCCGCCGTGGACCTGGTCGTGTCGCGCACCGACGGCCGGCCGATCTTCGCCATGGGCCACTCGCTCGGCTCGGCCACGGCCATCCTCGAGGGAGCGACCGACCCGCGCCTGCAGGCCTTCGTCCTCGAGGCGCCCTTCACCTCGATCGACGACATCACGGATCGTTCGTTCCCGCACTTCAGCCACCCGAGCCTGCCCTCGTTCCCCTTCGCACCGGTCGCGGTGCTCATCGCCGAGGCCCGCGTGGGGCGAGACAGCGGCACGATCCGGCCCATCGACGCCATCGGGCGGCTGGCGCCGCGGCCGCTGCTGATCGTCACCGGCACCGGCGACGAGGTCGTCCCACCGCCCGATGCCCAACGCCTGTACGCGGCAGCCGGCGTGGGCGCCGAGTGGTGGCTGATCCAGGGCGCCGGCCACTCCGGCAGCGTGGACGAGCCCTTCGTCGTCGCCCCCGACGAGTACCGGCTTCGCGTGCTCCGGTTGTTCGAAGGGGCGCTGGCTGTGTCGGCCGACTAACCGCGACGGGTATGACCAGCATACCCGGAAGCTGGTATGCTGGGTCGATGAAGATCACCCTCGACCTGGACGCGGACCTCTATCGGGCCGTCAAGGTGGAAGCAGCGCGGAACGACCGCAGCGTGCGGGACGTCGTCGCCGAGGCGCTCGAACACTGGCTCGAGCAGGCCGAGGACGCCGAGGACAGAGCGTCGGCGGATGCGGCCCTCGCGGAGTACCGGCGCGAGGGTGGCGTGGCGGCGGAGGCGTTCTTCCGGCACCTCGCCGCGGAAACGCAGGCGACCTACGGCAGCGACGGGGAGTGACGCGCCGACCGCGGTATCGGGTCGACCTGGCACGGGTCGTCGAGAAACAGCTCCGGCGGCTGCCGCCGGGCGATGCCGCCAGACTTCGCGGAGCGATCCTGGCTCTGGCGATCGATCTCAGGCCTCCGGGGACCGCGAAACTCGGTGGGTCGGACTACCTGAGGCTGCGCGTCGGCGAGCTGCGGCTCATCTACGTCGTCGACGACGACGACCGGCGTGTGGTCATCTTGAAAGTCGCCCGGCGCGCCGAGAGCACCTACCGCCGCATCGGCTAGCATCCGGCCGAGGGTCGTCCCTGGATCATCTCCCCACTGCGGACACCGGGCCTCCGTCCCGTGAGCGCAGATCAGCCGCCGAGCGGCTCATGGTCGATCTGGGCGACGCGAGCGCCCGAGATACCCAGGATCTCGCCCACGTCACGCGTGGACAGGCCGGCTTTGCGCAGCGCCATGGCGGCGGATCGCGTCCCGCGCGCCAGCTCGCGGCGGATCGCGTGGGCCTTCTCGCGCTGCCGGGTCAGGTCTTCGACGTCCACCGCAGCCGACGCCGGCAGTCGAACCCGATCCTCCACCTCTGCCCCCGCGGCGGCCAAGTCATCGACTTCGAGCCACACGGCCAGCAGGCTCCGGGCGTGCGCCTTCGCCGCGGCCAACGACCGACCGAACGTGGCGATGTCCGGCTCGTCGAACTGGACGATCCAGCCGCGGCCGTCGAACGTGTACGTGGCGCGATAGTGGATGGGCACGACGATCGAAGCTCCAGTCGTGAGGCGCCACTTCTGATGCGAGCCGTCCTGGTGGATGACCTTGGCGCTGGGATCGAGATCCCTGATCCGAGCGACCACGAGCCTGGTTCTCATGGGCCGCTCGAGAACGATCTAGACAGTAAGTGCCAAGTAACTTGACAGTCAAGGTGGCACGTGCAGGTCGCCATGCCGACACGGTACGCACGAGGCCTTCACGCTGACTTTGCGGCTCGTTCCGTGAGCCAGGGGAGCGTGCCACGCGAGGTGGCACGACGCGCTCCGACGATGGCGCCATGCTCGCCATCGACTATCGGACGCTCATCAACCGGGACCTGCCACTCGTCGAGCGGGGCTGCACCTCGAAGGTCGCCTTCTCGACCCGCGTCGAGGCCCGCTCCCTGGCCCGCCACGGTCGGCGCTCGAACGGCCAGCTGCACCCATACCACTGCCGCTATTGCGACCTCTGGCACCTCGGTCATCGCCACCGCGTCGCCGCGTAGGCGAATGGTCAGTCGGCCTCCGGGACTCCCATCAGGCCGGCGACGGAGAGGCCCTCGACGAGTCGGCGTGCCTCGATCGCCCGCACCGACGGTGACATCGCGCCCTGCGCACCGAAACGCAGCGCGTCGAGTGCCACGCCGAATCGGGTGACCCAGTCTGGCTGGGCGATGGGTGGTCGGAGCCCCGGGAGGATCTCGCGTGGCTATTTCGGGCGGCATGACCGCGCCATACTCCCGAGCATGACGAGCGGGGGAACCACGAAACGAGCCAACGACCCGGAGGCCGCCGCGGCCGCCTACACCGACCTCCGGCGCCGGGCCGAGGCGGACTCGAACGTTGTGGGCTTGGTGCTCGCGGGATCCCGAGGCTTCGACGCGTACGTGACCGATGGCTCCGACTTCGACGTCTACGTCGTGCTCGGGGGCGATCAGGTGACGGACTGGCGGACGCCCCACGGCTCGCCGGTGGAGACCTGGCCGATGACGCTCGAGATCTTCCGAGACCACGCGCTGTCGGGCCCCGCGGATGCCTGGAATCGCCCGACCTTCCTTGGGGCCCAGGTTGTGCTCGACAAGCTCGACGGCGAGATCGGACGGATCGTCGATCGCAAGCGGGTCCTGACCACCGCCGAGGCCGAGGCCTTCGCGGTGGCAAGCCTCGATGACTACATCAACTCTCTCTACCGGTCCCTGCGCAACCTCGAGGCCGGACGGGACTTGGAAGGCCGACTCGACGCACTCGAGTCCTTATCGCCCCTGCTGACCACCGTCTTCGCGCTCGAATCGCGCGTGCGGCCGTTCAACAAGTGGCTGCGCCACGAGATCGCTGCCCGGCCGCTGACGCTCGCCGGCCTCATCCCGCTCGTCGACCGGATGGCGATGGACCCCACCCCGACCACCCAACGCGAGGCCTTCCGCCTGATCGAAGCGGCAGCCCGGGAGCGCGGCCACGGCGGGGTGGTCGACAGCTGGGAGCCGGACGTCGACTGGCTACGCGGCGAGAGCCGACCCTGAGCCGCAGGGGCGAACGGTCAGTCGCCCTCCGAGACTCCCATCAGACCCGCGACGGAGAGGCCGTCGTCGAGGCTCGGCCACCAGATACCGTGCCCGCCTTCGACGATCTCGAGGTCTACGCGCTGGGCCGGAGCGGCGCTCGCAAGCCAGTCGAACCAGGCGAGCGGCACGGTCAGCTCACGCCCGTCAGCCAACACGACGACCAGGTGCTCGTCCGAGACCCGGGCCGATGTGGCCTTGGGTGGGCTATCGGGATGGTGGACGATGGAAGAACTCATCCCAGCGTCTCCGAAGCTCCGTGCGGCGAACGACGACGATCCGGCGGATGCGCGCGACCTCGGCGGCAGTGTATCCCTCGGAGTGCCGGAGTCGAACGGGATCGAGCCAGAACACCGCCCAGCCGTCCGCCGACGTCACGTGCACATGCGGCGGCTCGCCGGACCCGAACCGAACCGATCGATGACCGGCATGCAAGGTCTCGACTCCAGGGCGGGAGTCGGAGGATGAGGCGGTGCACTTACCGTCCGATCATCCGCCGCCGGACTGCCTCGCGGTGTGCCACGCTAGGTGGCACGAAGCGGGGGCACCGTTGGATCAGTGGCACACGGCGAGGGATCGGTAGGCGGCGACTGCGCAGGTCGCGTTCGTGCGGCGCTGACCGCGGAGCAGCGGCGCATCGTCGAGTTCGAGGATGGGCCGGCGGTCGTCATCGCGGGCGCGGGGACCGGCAAGACGCGGGTCATCGTCGAGCGTGTGCGCTGGCTGCTCGAGACCAAGGGCGGGCCAGGCGCGACCGCGGACCCGCCCGGCACGCAGGACGCGCTCCTCCCCGAGCAGATCCTGGTCCTGACCTACAACGTCAAGGCGGCCCGGGAGCTCGGTGAGCGGCTGGAGGCGGCGCTCGGCCCGGCGGTCAAGGCACGCCTCGCGGTCAGCAACTTCCACAGCTTCTATGTTCGCTCTGAGCGTGAGGCCGGGGCCCAAGCGTTTCGCCGAGCCCTATGAGTGCCGTCGGGCCAGGGCTTATCGATCGTGCCGACCATACGACGAGGCGCTGGCGGCCCGATGCTCGATAAGGACCCCTTGGGGCGCACGGGGTTCTCGGGCCGTCCGGGGCTTAAGCGTCGCCAGACCCCGATAGCAACCATAGATCGAGGGTGGGTCCGCACAGCGGGCGGCCGCATGCCCGCGTTTGGACGCCGATCTCGCCCGCATCGCGGAAGGTCAGTGCGTCGATCAGGCTCGCCGGCGCGCACGAACGGTCGTCAGAGAGGCCTGGGTGACCGTCCGCCATGTTGACTGCGTCGGCGGCCATTGTCGGATGTACGGAGCCGAGCTGGACGATCCAGTTCGAGATGGCTAGAATAGCCAGATGAAGACTGCGACGATCACGGAGGTCAAGAACGGGCTGAGCGCGCTCATCG
>Ga0209521_10005227_pt1 | contig 10286 bp, 11 predicted proteins | sample Rifsed19ft4_FD_184016 | JGI IMG/M metagenome (GOLD analysis project Ga0209521, IMG submission 184016) | Soil microbial communities from Rifle, Colorado, USA - sediment 19ft 4 (version 2) | ecosystem: Environmental > Terrestrial > Deep subsurface > Rock core/Sediment | place: Rifle, Colorado... | reverse complement strand
TCCCGACTACCCGGGAATCATTCCTGACTGAGCGGGAATCACTCCCCACTAATCGGGAGCCACTGCTGCCTGAGCGGGAGTAATTCCTGTCTGATTGGGAATCACTCCCGACCAAGCGGGAACCATTCCTGCCTGATCGGGAGACATTCCTGTCTAATCTGGAATCACTCCCCACTAATCGGGAACCATTGCTGCCTAATCTGGAACTACTGATGAAAATATTTTTTCCGTACCTTCGTTAAGGCAATTATGAAAAGAATTAAAAAATATTTTTATTTCCTTATACCTTATACCTTATGCCTTATACCTTATACCTTATCTGCTCAGGATGATAATATGTACGTACCGCATCCTCTTAAACTTAGCCCTAAAAGTTCAGAACTGGGAATTTTTCTGGGTGGAAGTTATTACACGGGCGATTTAAATCCATCCGGACATTTAAATCGTTTTACGCGCCCTGCTGCCGGAGCTCTTTACCGTGTGAATTTTAACCCTCGCTTCTCTGCAAAAGCCATCGGCTCCTTTGGAATGATAGAAGGAGATGATGCCTATTCACTGAATGAGGCGCATCGCAACCGCAATCTTTCTTTTAAATCAAAGATTATGGAATTTGCCGTAGAGGCTGAGTTTAATTTTTTGCCCTACACTACAGGCAGTAAAAAATCAGCAATTACTACACCTTACGTTTTTGCCGGAATGGCTGTCTATCATTTTAGTCCGCAGGGATATTACCAGGGCAGATGGTACAACCTGCAGCCCATTGGTACAGAGGGACAAGGTTCCACTTTTTCCGGTGAAAAGTCCTATTCACTTACCCAGTTTTCAATTCCGTTTGGAGTAGGAATGAAAGTGAATACAGCAAAGCGCATAGGCATCAATTTTGAATGGGGACTACGAAAAACCTTTACAGATTATATTGATGACGTGAGCGGCAAATATGTTGACCCCTTGCTTATTGAATCTGAAAAAGGTCCTGTTGCAGCAGCGCTTTCCGATAAAAGTAAAGAAGCAGGCAATAATGCCGGCAAGCAGCGTGGCAATTCCTATACCAAGGATTGGTATTCTTTCGTTGGTGTAATCATTACCTTTAAGTTGAAAAATAATTTGGACGAGTGCGATGTGCCGCACTAAAAAAGCTCACCCTAATCCTTCCCATTGGGAAGGACTTTCAAAAATATTTTTTCCTGATTGTGCTCCCTCCCCAATGGGGAGGGCTGGGGCGGGGCTTTTTCTATCTTTGCCATCCTTATGAGCGCAGAAAAAAAACCTGAAATGTCTTTTCTCCAGCACCTCGAAGCCCTGCGCTGGCATTTGGTGCGCTCGGCTGCTGTTGTAGTGATTCTTGCCTCTGTCTTTTTCTACTATAAAAATTTTGTTTTTGATACGGTGATTTTCGGTCCCATGCACAGCAATTTTTTAACGTATCGTGCGCTGTGCAAAATTTCTTACCTCATCGGGCTGGGCGATTCGCTCTGCATGCAAAGCATTTCTTTCCAACTCATCAATATAGATTTGTCAGGTCAATTCACTACACACATCTGGGTTTCTGTTATCGGAGGATTAATTCTCGGCTCGCCCTATGTGCTTTGGGAATTATGGCGGTTTATCAGTCCTGCTTTGCACGCAAAAGAAAGAAGATATACAAGCGGTGTTGTCTTTTTTGCTTCCACACTGTTTATCATGGGTGTCTTGTTCAGTTATTATGTAATTGTTCCCTTCACAATAAATTTTCTTGGCAACTATCAGGTTACTCCTTTGGTAAAAAATACTATTGCCATGAGTTCGTATATTTCTACAGTAACCATACTCACATTTATTATGGGAATTGTTTTTGAACTTCCCATCGTGGTTTATTTTCTCACCAAGATAGGGTTGCTCGGACCCGGTTTCATGCGCAAGAACCGCAAGTATGCTATGGTCATTATATTAATTGTGGCGGCTGTCATTACTCCTTCTTCAGACATACCAACTCTTTTGCTCGTTTCAGCCCCACTATATATATTATACGAAGCAAGTATATTTGTTTCCAAGTATGCTGAAAGAAAAAGCCCATCCTAAATCCTTCCCCAAGGGAAGGACTTTTTATTTTTTGAGCGCTATGAGAATAGTACAGTTAATTCTTTGTGGTATAATTCTCCCTTCCCTTTGGGAAGGGACGGGGATGGGCTGTCTTTCCCAGGAAACAAAAATCACCGGACGGATTTATGACTCCCAAACCCGTGAGCCGCTCCCGTTCGTAAATATTAAATACAAAGGTGGAAAACCCTTTACTACTACCGATGTGGATGGAAATTTTTCTCTTACCACGTCAACTCCCACCGACAGCATCGAGATTTCTTATATCGGCTACAAAACAAAAAAAGTGGTTGTTAAAAAACACACTTCCCAAATGCTCAGCATTCTCATGGATACCGACCAGTTAACGCTGGGTGAAGTAATCATTCTTCCCGGAGAAAACCCTGCCCACCGCATCTTGAGAAAAGTTATTGCCCATAAAGACGATAACAACAAAGAAAAACTTTCTGCTTACGAATACGAAGTGTACAACAAGATTGAGTTTGACATGAACAACATTCCGCCTGAATGGAAAGAAAAAAAAGTTCTCAAGCCGATACGGTTTGTTTTTGATTATGTTGACAGCACCAGCATAACCGAGAAACCCTATCTGCCTCTTCTTCTTTCCGAATCCATTTCTGATTATTTCTACAGAACGAGCCCCCGTTTCAAAAAAGAAGTCATCAAAGCAAGCAAAGTGTCAGGCATACAGGATAAAAGCGTGTCGCAATTCATGGGAGAGATGTATCAGAACGTGAATATTTATGACAATAACATTCTTGTTTTCGGAAAACAATTTCCAAGCCCGATATCAGATAATGCACTTTCCTATTATAAATATTATCTTATAGATAGCGTGTTTGTAGGAAGTAACCGGTGCTACCACCTTCAGTTCAAGCCAAGACGCAAGCAGGAATTCGCTTTCTCAGGAAACATGTGGGTGGCTGATACCACCTTTGCAGTGAAACGACTGGAGATGACCATTCCGAGCGATGTGAATCTGAATTTTGTGAAAGCGCTGAATGTTATACAGGAATATGCTCAGGTACCCACTGATACAATCGGAACCTCTACCACCTGGATGCTAAGCCGCGATCGCCTGGTAGTTGATTTCAAAATAGATGACAACAGGAAAAAACCAAGGCAGGTTGGTTTTTACGGCAGGAAAACAACTTCTTACAAGAACTTTACGATTAACAAACCCCGCTCAGAAGATTTTTATAATCGCACGGATAATATAATAGTGCAGGAAGGAGCGGAAAAAAAAGACGATAAGTTTTGGACAACTGCCCGCCACGATACTCTTTCAGGAAATGAAAAGCAGATTTACAACATGGTGGATTCCATCAAGACCATGCCTTTTTACCGGACATGGTACAATTGGATTTACATTTTTGTCACCGGCTATAAGCAGGTTGGCAAGTTGGAATTTGGTCCTTATTACAAAATATACAGCAATAATCTGGTGGAAGGAAACCGATTTCGCGCAGGATTCAGAACATCAGATGCTTTCAGCAGGTGGGTTGAGTTCAGCGGATATGGCGCTTACGGAATGAAAGATGAAAGATACAAGTACAATGTTGCCTTTAAATCCTTCATCACAAAAAAACCGAGGCAGATTGTTTCTCTCGATTACAAAGATGACCTCGAAATTCTCGGGCAGAGCCCTAACGCATTTACGAGCGATAACATTCTCTCCACCGCGTTTCGCAGAACTCCGCTCAGCAACTTAACCAGCGTTCAGCAGGCGAAAGTGTCTTATGAGTGGGAGCCGTTTCAGGGATTCAACACTAAATTGTTTTTAGTAAACAGGGTGATGACTCCCAAAGGAGTTCAGCGCTATGATTATGTGCAGAACGTAACCGACACGTTTTCTATGAATAATATTATTTCTTCAGAAGCGCGCGCGCTTATCCGCTTTGCGTATGATGAAAAATATATTGAGTACACATTTGCCCGCACCAATACCGGCACCCGCTATCCTATTCTTTCTTTGTATTACGCGTATGGTGCAAAAGGAATTTTCAGCAGTGATTATGACTACCACAAATTAATTTTTAACATTAACGATCGCATTCGCACTATGCCACTTCTCGGCTACACGGATTATATTATTGAAACCGGAAAAATATTTGGAAAAGTTCCGTACCCTTTGCTCGAACTTCACGGAGGAAATGAAACGGTGATCTATGACCCGTATGCTTTTAACATGATGAACTACTATGAATTCGGAAGCGACCAATACCTCACCGTGCAGCTGGCGCACCACTTTGATGGATTTTTTCTGAATCATATTCCGCTGATGCGAAAACTCAGATGGCGGGAAGTGATTACCGGAAAAGCCCTGATTGGTGATGTTGGCAATGAAAATAAAAATGTCTTGCTGTTTCCATCTACGCTCAGCACATTGAACAGAGGTCCTTATTACGAAGCAAGCGCGGGCATTGAAAATATTTTCAAAGCATTCAGGATAGATGCAGTATGGAGGTTATCTTATATTGATAAAGAATATGAAGACGCCTACAAAGCAAAAAATTTTAACAAGCATATTCCTAAATTCGGAATCATGTGGAGCTTGCAGATTACTTTCTAAAATATTACTTCTAACTTTGCTTCATGATACTTAGAACTCAAAACTTAATCAAGCGCTACAAAAACCGAACGGTTGTAAACAACGTTTCTGTGGAAGTGAAGCAGGGAGAGATTGTGGGCTTGCTCGGACCAAATGGCGCAGGCAAGACCACCACTTTTTACATGACGGTTGGATTAATCAAGCCCAACGAAGGAAAAATATTTCTTAACGATAAGGATATTACCAGGGAACCCATGTACAAACGCGCGCAGCTCGGAATCGGATATCTGCCGCAGGAAGCATCCGTGTTTCGCAAGTTGAGTGTGGAAGATAATATACGTGCCGTGCTGGAGATGACCAAACTTTCTAAAGCAGAACAGAAAAATAAATTAGAAGGTTTGATTGAAGAGTTTGGGTTGAGCAAAATCAGAAAAAGCAATGGCGATTTGCTTTCGGGCGGGGAGAGAAGAAGAACAGAAATTGCCCGGTGCCTTGCCACCAATCCCAGTTTTATTCTGCTCGATGAACCCTTTGCCGGCATCGACCCCATTGCCGTGGAAGATATTCAGAACATTGTGCGCAAGCTGAAAGAAAAAAATATCGGCATCCTCATCACCGACCACAACGTGCACGAAACCCTTAACATCACTGACCGCACGTATCTGCTCTTTGAAGGAAGCATCATTAAAGCAGGCACCGCCCAGGAACTTGCCGATGACGAGCAAGTGCGCAGAGTTTATCTCGGAAAGAATTTTGAACTTCGCTGATTAATTTTCCGATATTCGCTTCATGTTCAACGTAATTACCATTTCCAATCCGGTGGCGCTCGTTGAATTAAAATCAATGACAGAAATCCAATTCGGCACATTGATAAAAGCAGTGGTAGATATTGAAAAAAGAATAATGGCAATCGGAGGTGAAATGCACGCGGATGAAGAAGCACATTTAATCAGCGAAGGAAGCGTGCCGAAAAATCTTTGGGGAATAAATATTTATCCTGAACAGGCAGGAGAAAACAGGATTGAATTTGATTCGATGATAAACATTCGCCCGTATATGAGCAACCGTTCGCGCAGCGTTGAAAATCCTGAAACGCAGAAAATAATTCTGGAAATTGTTTCTGAATTAATAACAGAATGAACGCACCGGCATTTCAGCATCAATCCATGGCGGCAGGCAGGTGGTTTACCTATTCTTTGTCCGAACAATTAGGCAATATCGGAAGTGAAGTAGGGCGTGCAAACCGATGGAAGGAAAAAGACGCCCGTCTTTTTGAAAGCGCGGTGTTCCGTGCCATTGAACTTTTAGATTTAACACTCTCAGATGCGCGCTGGAAAAACCGCCTGAAAGAAATTGCCCGCGCCAAAGAAACTCTTTGCGATGCCTTTACAGGAGGAAAAGAATATAATTCTTCTTTTGCTGATCTTGAAAAGTATTTTTACCTCTTTGCTTACTTGGCAAGAAATTCTAAAAGATAATTTTTATTTAAACTTGCCGATGACGAGCAGGTGCGCAAGGTGTATCTCGGAAAGAATTTTGAGTTGAGGTAGTTGTTTCAGCAGAGTATCTCGGCAGAGGGCTCTGCGCATAACTCATCCGAGTCCCGAAACGGAGACTCGGCTGGGAAGCAAAGGCGGCATCTGTCTTTTATTCATATAGCCAAATGTAAAACATTTGCAGGTGTTTTTCTATGAGATTGCACAGGGTTTAAAATGCTTATTTCAGCACCACAACCTTCTTCGCAACCACTCCCTCTGCGGTTTTTAGCGTGGCGATAATAACCTTGTAAGATAATCTTACATGCTATTCACACACGATGGAGACCTTCGCGTACAGGGGGGAACAGGTTTAGAACTTCCATACCTCATGTAAGTTAGAAGATTAACGATACTGGATTTTTATTATCTTAGATTTTTGATGAAATTTTCTTTAACCATAATATTTACACTGATAGTTTTTGTTATTAAAGGACAAACCCCTGAAGCATACTTAAAAGAAAATGCAGTCAAAATTAATAAGGCGGACAGTTTAGATAATTCTCTCTATAAACTATTTTCAGACTTTCAACTTATTATGCTTGGCGAAATGCATGGAACAAATGAGCCGGCAAAATTACTAATCGGGTTCACGGAGCTTTTATGTAATAACGGAGACAGTGTTCAGGTTGGGCTTGAAATCCCGGCAAACGAAATGACTAAATTCTTAAGCGATTATTCAGACAGCAGTGTTTATACTTCAGAATTTTTTTCCAAAAAATCTCTTGATGGAAGAGCATCCTTTGCATGGGCTTCAATAATTTTAACTCTCAAGAAAAACAAGAAGGTAAAATTTTTTTTCTTTGACACCTTTAGCGGGTCAAAAAGCCGAGATAGTTTACTATATATTAACATAAAAAAGCAAATCTTAAATAATAAGAGATGGAAAACAATAGTTTTGAGTGGAAATATTCACAATATGGTAGAGCCATATAAAGGTAAAAAGACTATGGGATTTTATTTAAAAAATGACAGTGTGCTAAATCTTTCAGATAAAGTTTGTTCTTTAAATCATGTCTACAATATGGGAACTATGTACAACAATCAAGGTAGGGGATTAGAATTAAAACAAATTGAAAATAGATATCCAGAATATTCTGAGATTGTAGATTATAATAATTATTTGGCATTGTTTTCTAAAAATTATGCAAATAAATACACAGGGATATTTTTTACTAAGTATGTAACTGCATCAAAGGCGGTAACTAAGAAATAGTATTCTCCCAAGTTGCTGTATAGGGATTATATGAGCAATGGAACGGTTTTGAATGTAAATTATTTTCGTTTTTTAGAAAAGCCCTACAATCTGTACAAATATAGCGGAACTCGCAATCTTTGCATATTTCAATTTGGTCTTTATTTATTCCCCAGTACTTTTTAAAAGTAGTTGTCTTTATTACATCGGGCAGCTTGATTTCATTAATATTTCCATAAGTTTCATTTGTGTACGGACAGTTTTTAATTTGACCTTTGTAATCAATTGTTACTTTTCTATTTAAACAAGTATTAAATTTTTGTGATTCGGTAAAAAGGGAAACATTAACTTGAAAATAGTCATCGTTAACATATCCACAATGCGAAGAAAATGAAATTGACTCTCTAATAAAAAATATTCTACCCAAATTGCTGTCAAATTCTATTAACTCGTTTTTCCCTGCACCATAAATATATATTAATCTAACTCTAATATTTTTAATTAATATTTTTTTTATTTCAGAAATTTGCAACGTAGAGTTATACTTTAAATATATCTCAATATAACTCAAATTACCATTGTTCGTTCTATTTAATATTTTTTCTAAAAAGACCAAGTCTATATTATACAAAAATCTGATTTGAAGAGCCGTACAGCCTAAACTATCAAGTTGATCAAAAATAGTGTTGTAATTATGATTACTGTCTTTATCAACATCAATTATAGCATTTGAAATTAATCCTGGGAAATCCCATTTCAAATCCATTTTTGGAAAAACATCCGGGTCATTAGTGTAGAACCCCCATTCATCATCAGTAAGCAATTTTAAATAAGTATCTATACCTCTATCAAATGTATGGTTATATGATTTTTTAATTTTTTCTAAGGGAAAGTTTCTATGTTTTGTGAGAATTTCAAATAAGATATTAGGAATAAATTTATATCTCCCCAATTGAAGGTCACAAATAATACTCCTTTTAGCGCCTTTTACAGGAATACAATTCGCATATAGTAAAAAATATTTTAGTCGAGTTTCCCTCATTCATTTATTATTTTTATTCCCCTTGAAATTGGTTTGTAAAAGTTCGATACAAACATTTCACCTTTGCATGTTTTTGTATAAACGGGAATAGAAGAGATTTTTTTTCCTCCGGGTTTTTCTAGCCCCTTATAAAAGAGAGGTAATTTTCTTCCTGCTTCTGTTTTTAGAATTGCAATTAATGATTTTTTTTTACGATTTTTTTTCATTAAATGAATCTTTATAGCCATAAATTATTGATTAAGAAAATTAGCTATTTTTTGTTCTAGATAATAATTACAAGGCTTAGAAACCATTCCAAATTGTCCTACTGGATTCACCTCTAAAAAAACATATTCGTTTTTTTCATTACGTATAATATCTATCGATCCTGTATTTAGATATGCCAATTTCATAAATTCCCGAAGTTTATCTTCGAATTTTTTAGGAAGTTTATAAGGCACTCTTCTAGTTGGTTTTTCGTAATTATAGTTTCTGAAGTCGATACTTGTTTGCTTATCGGCTTGAGAAAAAATAGCCATGCTATAAAAATTATTATTTATAAAAAAAGTTCTTATCTCATATTGTTTGTTAATATATTTTTGGAAAAGGGAAGGGAAAAAATTATCTGGTAAATGCTTTAACCATTTGTCCGAGATCAAAGTCGTATAAGTTCTATAAGGTGTATTTTTGAAAAGCACTTTAACTATCGCATGTAATGGTTTTACAATTATTTTTTTATGATTCTTTCTAAAATTAAGAAGTTCTGCTTTATTTGATGTAATGATTGTGTCTGGAATGTTAATTCCTAATTCGGATGCCAATTTTAAATTGTGCAATTTATTTGTGGTAGATAAATCAGGATCCCCAAGCCACTTTTTTTTATTAAGTATAGAAAGAAAGAAATAAAATATTGGTCTTAATTCTTGATAAGCAGAGTGGCAAAGGTCTTGATTGTCTGTATTTGATGGAAAAATGTATGGATTGTTCGTGACATCGGGAATTCTTCTGTACCATATGGAATAAATATCTTTATAATTAATAGGAACACCATCGATAAAAAATTCAAAATCTTTTTTTTTAGATAATAATTCTGATTTTAGATTTTTAACAAAATGATAGTCATTTACTCGGAACCACTTGAATCCATAATAGTTTAACCACGCGATAACCTCACCTGTAGAGTGTTCGAGAGATTCAGAAATTATTAAAATCATTAATTTGGCCGACGTTGGCAATGTACCATTAATTCCTATCAAAATATTCCAAGAAGCCATTCCTACCAAAACCTCGGAATACCTTGGCTGTGGTAAACCTATTATTGCCTCTGTTTCCGGCGATTTAAAAAATTATCTGGAAACCTACCAAGCAGGCATTGTCTACAAGAGCGGTGATCCCAAAGAATATGCCAAGGCAATAATGAAACTAAAAAATAATTCAAAATTAAAACAAAAGATGGGCCGTAACGCCCGACGATTGGCTCTCGATGTCTTTTCCGATATTAAATTCAGTCAAACACTCAAAACGGTCTTTAGCAAATTTTAACCTTATTTAGTAAAAAACTTCATAAATGACCGAGTGTGTATCGGCAAATATTTTTTTAAAATTAGCCGAATTTTGATCAAAAATTTGCTCTCCCTGTCTTTCGGGTTGATTTAACAAAATATAATCAACTTGGGCAGATTTGAGATACTTAATTTTATCCGCCATCAGCGCACCGCTTTGATAAACTTGGGCTAACCGCTTCTGACGAGCCGTGCCATTATAGGTAGCCATATATTGATCAACAAACATGGGAAAAATGTAATTGTTTGTGCCGGGTGCCAGAAATACAGACTTTGGAGGTAAATTTTCCCGCACGAATGCAATCATATTTTCGCCACCGACGCCATTAGCCATAGCCGTAATATT
>Ga0209521_10005225_pt1 | contig 10288 bp, 13 predicted proteins | sample Rifsed19ft4_FD_184016 | JGI IMG/M metagenome (GOLD analysis project Ga0209521, IMG submission 184016) | Soil microbial communities from Rifle, Colorado, USA - sediment 19ft 4 (version 2) | ecosystem: Environmental > Terrestrial > Deep subsurface > Rock core/Sediment | place: Rifle, Colorado... | reverse complement strand
TACGCGCAACTTCAGCAGTTGGCAAACCGAATAAACGTTCCCGTCTACGGCGACCTAAAAGCCAAAGACCCAGTCAAAGTGGTTTCCGAAGGGCTAAAACAGTTCAGCGATAAGGACTTAATAATCGTCGACACCGCGGGACGACACAAAGGGGAACAAGAGCTAATCAAAGAAATGAAAACCCTTGAGAAGCACATAAAACCCGACGAAGTCATTATGGTAATCGACGGCACAATCGGGCAGCAAGCGCTAATCCAAGCAAAAGCCTTCCACGAAGCCACACCAATAGGCGCAATCCTAGTCACAAAACTAGACGGCTCAGCCAGAGGCGGCGGCGCACTCTCCGCGGTTGCAGCCACAGGCGCTCCCATAAAATTCATCGGCACAGGCGAAAAAACCGAAGACATCGAGCCCTTCATCCCTTCCCGCTTCGTCGGACGCCTCTTAGGCATGGGCGACTTGGAGACGCTTCTCGAAAAAGTCCGCGAAGCCGAAATAAAAGTTCCTGAAAAAAAGGCTAAAGCCATTCTCAGCGGAAAATTCACATTAACAGACATGTACGAGCAATTCGAAGCCTTCAAAGGCATGGGTCCCTTCAGGAAAATCCTCAAAATGCTTCCAGGCATGTCCTACGACTTGCCCGAGGACAAGCTGAAAATGGCTGAAGAGCATCTGGAAAAATGGCGCGTAATAATCCAGTCCATGCGGCCTGAGGAGAAGGAGAACCCAAAAATTTTTAACTCCTCACGCATCAGACGCGTGGCGCGCGGTTCTGGAACAAACGAGAAAGACGTTAAAGAACTCCTAAAACAATATGTAATGATGCGTAGAATGCTAAAGATGTTCAAACGGAAGAAGAGGATGCCCTTCCTAGGCAAAGGGTTGCCAACAGAGTTCAAGTAGGCTTTTCCAATGACCGTTTTAGAAAAAGCGTTAGGAATGCTTGAAAAGCATCCCCTATGCGACAACTGCCTCGGAAGACAATTCGCGTTACTCGGACACGGCATAGAAAACAACGACAGAGGAAAAACCCTAAAGCTCAGTTTAACACTGCAAGCCAGCGCCCTCAACCAATCAAAGAATGTTGAGGGCCTGAAAATCCTCAAAATTCTCGCAACCAACGGTTTTTCCCGCGAAGCCGCAGAAACTCTTCAGCACTTAAAAAAGCGTATTCCCAAAAAAAATCAATCAAAAACGTGTTTCCTATGTGAGGACAGATTCCAACTTCTTGACGGTTTTATTCACAAAGCCTTGAAAGAAACCGCTTACTACGAGTATACTACTTTTCTGGTGGGCGTGGAGTTACCGGTTGCGGTGGAGGAACGCGAAGACGAGTTCAAAGCCGCGTTTGAAGTGGGCTACGGCGAAAGCATCCGGCACGAGTTTGCACGCTTATTGGGCAAAAAGGTTGAAGCGCAGACCGCTAAAACTGTGGAGTACCGAAAACCCGACATGGTCATAATCATCAACCCGTTCACGGAAGACGTCAAAATTCAGGTCAACCCTCTTTTCGTTGCTGGGCGATACAGGAAACTCGTTAGGGACATACCGCAGTCAAAATGGTTCTGCGCTAGTTGCCGCGGGAAAGGCTGCGAGAAATGCGGCTGGACTGGGAAGCTTTATCCTGAATCGGTGGAAGAACTTGTTTCGACGCCGTTCTTAGAGGCGGCGGAAGGCGAGAAAACAGCTTTTCACGCTTCGGGGCGCGAGGATATTGACGCGCGGATGCTGGGCAGCGGCAGACCATTCGTGATTGAAGTTTCAAAGCCCAAAAAGAGATTTTTGGATTTAAGAAAACTCGGAGAAGCCATTAACGCTCATGCTAAGGGTAAAGTTGAAGTTTCGAGTCTGCGGTTCACCAGCAGAGATGTTGTTAGGCGGTTGAAGAAGGCGGAGTCCGCGCAGAAGGAATACCGCGTGTTAATGGAGTTTGAAAACGAAGTGTCGGAAGAGGCGCTGCGCTTTCTGGAGGAAAAGCTGACTAACGCCTCAATCAAGCAGCAGACGCCGCTGCGCGTTTTGCATAGGCGGGCGGATTTAACCCGAGAAAAGTACATATATCAGGTTAAAGTTAAGAAGGTGTCGCCTAGGAAGGTTGAAATGGAAATCCGCTGCCAAGGAGGCCTCTACGTTAAAGAGTTGGTGTCTGGAGATAAGGGAAGAACAACGCCCAGTGTTTCGGAACTGCTCGGAAACAAAGCGAAGCCTATCAAACTTGATGTTTTGAACGTTATCCTAGAAGAGTCAGTAAGGTGAAAGAATGAAAAAATCAAAAGGGCATCGTCGTGGGACTCGTCGGCTTCTGAAGAAGACGACTAGAGAAAGTGGGAAGCCGAAGCTTGGCAAGCTGCTGCATGCGTATGAGCCAGGCTCTCAAGTGATAATTAAGGCGGACTCGAGTGTGCAGAAGAGTTTACCCCACAAGCGTTTTCACGGCAAGATTGGCACTGTAAAGGCTAAGCGGGGGCGTGGGTACGTGGTAAGCGTGACTCAGGGTGAGGCTGTCAAGGAAATAATCGTTAGGTCTGAGCATTTAGAACCGTATAAGGGTGCTTAGGAATGAGTAAAAGGGAGTTAACCGAGAAGAAACTTGCGTTGCCGCAGGTCAAGCGGGAACTGGCGGCTATTGGGGAGGAGAATCTGGATCAGTTCCAGCGGCGTACGTTTGACTACGTGTCCAAGTTTTCCAGGATGGATGCTGCGGCTGTTGAAGGGCTTTTGGAGCGCTTAGTGAAGGAGTTTGGTTTGGAAGAGGCCGAGGCGATTCAGATAGTTAATTGCGCGCCAGAAAGTGTGGAGGAGCTGAGGGTTTTTCTGGCTGGCGGTCGCAAGATTGTTGAAACGGCGAAGTTGGAGGCTATTGTTAGCCTTTTGAATGAGAGCAGAGCGGTGAAGGAGTAGCAAGCGGCTAAGTATTTTTAAGCAGATAGCGGGATAAGATAGAGGAGATCAGGGACTGCTATGGAGAAGCGGTACGAGGAGTACGCTTATGTGCTGGATTTCTTGCCGCACGGCCGTCCTGGTGTTCACGTTGCGGGGAGGGCTGGTTACCGAGCGGGAGCGCTGATTCAGTGTGTTGGTGAGGAGTTTTTTACGCTTTTGGAGGCTTTGGTTAAGGAGGGCTTAGTGCTTAAGCCTGGTGATCGGGTTTATGTTGGGAAGGAGTCGCGTGAGGAGGTTACGTACATTATTGGCAGGGTCGGCTATGACGAGTTGACTGGTGCTGCGAAGGCGGAGCTTCCTGGCGTGATAGCGCGTATAGCGTTGAATCGTGAGGAGTGGTTTGTGAATTTCTTTAACACTGCTCGTGCGATTACGCCGCGGATGCACGCGTTGGAGTTGATTCCTGGGATTGGGAAGAAGTACATGTGGCAGGTTATTAACGAGCGTGAGCGCCGGGCGTTTGAGAGTTATGAGGATTTGCAGAAACGTACTGAGCTGCCTAGTCCTGTGAAGTTGATTACGAAGCGGGTTTTGGAGGAGCTGGAGGGCGACAGCAAGTACCGCTTGTTCACGCGTGAGCATTAGCTATGAGTGTTGAAGAAACGAAGCGGTTGCTTCGACGGTTTCGAATTGTTCCGAACAGGCTTTTGGGACAGAATTTCATGGTGGAGCCTTCGGTTTTTCCATTACTGAGCGATTACGCTTCACTGGGCAAGGCGGATGTGGTGCTGGATGCTGGTGCGGGCTTCGGGTTCTTGACTCGTTTCCTAGCGAAGAGGTGCAAAGAGGTGGTAGCGGTTGAGAAGGACCCGCAAGTAGCGGAAGTGTTGCGTGAACAGCTTGGAGGCTTAGCCAACGTGACGATAGTGGAGGGTGACGTGTTGAAAGCAGCGTTGCCCGAGTTTAGCAAGGTGGTTTCGATTCCGCCTTACTATTTGTCTTCGCGTTTGGTGACGTGGCTTCTTGAGCGGAAAGTTGAATGTGCAGTCTTGGTTTTGCAGAAAGAATTCGCCAATAGGCTCGTGGCTGCTGTGGGCAGCGAGGATTACGGGTGGTTAACGGTTGTGGCTCACTGTGTGGAGGTTGAGCTGTTTGATGCAGTTCCCAAAGAGATGTTTTATCCTCAGCCCGAAGTTGATTCGGTTATCGTGCGTTTAGTGCCTTGGAAAACAGCGCCTTTCGAAGTGAAAGATAAAGCGTTTTTCAGGCGGATGGTGCAGTGGTTGTTCACCGAGCGCAACAAGAAGCTCAGCAACGCGCTTGTGCCTTTTATCAAGAGTACGTTTAAAGTGTCGAAGGAAGAGGCTAAAAAGCGAGTTTGCACTTTGCCGTTTGGTGAAAGGCGCGCGCGAGAGTTGTCACCTAAAGATTTTGGAGCGTTAGCCAATGCCCTCACGGACTAAACGCGTGTTCTTCGATGATTTCGTGTTTGTGGTTGATGAAAATGTATACGAGCCTGCTGAAGACTCATTTCTCTTTGCAGAGAACCTTGATGTGAAAGAGGGCGAGCGAGTGCTGGACATGGGCACAGGCTGCGGCATACTAGGCATAATAGCCGCCGAAAAAGCGAGCGAGGTGGTTGCAGTAGACGTGAACCCTTATGCAGTACACTGTGCAAAACAAAACGCAGAACTCAACAATGCGCGTAGTAAGATGGCTTTTGTGCAAAGTGACCTCTTCACATCTATAAGTAAAAAAGCAAAGTTTGACGTTATTCTCTTCAACGCTCCTTACCTGCCCGCGGACGAGAGCGAAACGAGTTCTTGGATTGGACGCGCATGGTTCGGCGGTGCCACAGGCAGACAAGTTATTGACCATTTCATTTCCGAAGTACCCAAGCATCTTAAGCGGACAGGTCGTATTCTCCTAATGCAGTCGACATTGGCAGGTATAGATGAAACACTATCCAAATTCGCGAAGTGCCATCTGAACGCACGCGCCATGGCAATCCGTGCTTTTCCCTTCTTCGAAACGGTAGCTCTTCTGAAAGTAAGACATTCTTGACAGAAATTAGCCTGTTATTATTTCCCATGTAGATTCAGGTATTACTTTTCGACACCTTTATTGTTCTTTTAGGAATATCATTTAAAAGGAAAGCAGAGAAGAGGAAAAGTCGGAAGACTTGTCAAGCCTAGGGTATCTCAAGAAGACTGGCTGAAGGAAAGGCTACGGAATGTTAAGCAATGAGGAAAGAGAACTCCAAATCGAACTTACAAAACTCCAGATTGAACATGAACACAGAATCTCCAAACAAACCATTTTCCTTTCTGTACTTATCTCCTTGATTGTGACCACCCTTTCGGTCTATCTTCCCATTGGGGTCATGCTGAACAATCTTCTTATTTTCCTTCTCGCACCAACAATCAATTCTTTTCTTGTTGTCTTTGCCGCTAAAATACTGATTGACATAGATCAAGCGGAAAAACGACTTGCGAGCGAAATTCAAGAATTAAAGAAAAAGTACCTTTGGTAAATGGATTTAGGTAATACTTTTCGGTGCGTTTATTTTTCCCTCTTGTCTGTTAAATGAACGGCGTCTTACCGATACTGAGCAAGTGTACCATTTCCAGACGAACTCAATAACACACCATTCCCGAAAAGATGTTAAATGTTGTTTTGTGGATGCATAGGTTTAATACTGTGTTGCTAGCATAATGGTGATTGGCAAAAAGAGATTTTTGTCTGAACAGTATAAGGAGTTGAAACAGCAAAAATGTATAACAAAGAGACACACAAGGCAACCTGCGCCGACTGCGGAAAGGAATGTGAAGTTCCCTTCAAACCAGACGGAAGTAGGCCAGTGTACTGCCGAGAATGTTACGCTAAACGAAGACCACCACGAAGATATTAAGCTTACAAGCTAACATCTTAACTTCGTTTCAAAAACAACTTTCCTTTTTTTTAATTTTTCCATTTTCCACCAAACCTGCCTTCTATCTCATAAATTCATGAATTTACAAATCACCCTAATTGGCTCCTAATAGAAATAGAATGCAGAAACCAGTAGAGGGTTTACCCGCATTGGCGCTTTTCACACTATTTAAAGTATTTAAAAGGGGGCTATAGACTGTGCACAGCTTATTTCAGCGGCACATACATCGAAGACCGAGACGCACCAATCCCAGGAGTCCCATGCCTAACAGGCCTATTCGTAATCGCAAACTCGCCCAAATAATGCCCAATCATCTCCGGCTTAACCTCCACAGGCAAAAACTCCTTACCATTATGAACCAGAATCTTCACGCCCACCATTTCCGGCAAAATAATCAAATCCCGCACATGAGTCTTAATCGTAACCTCTTCCCCCTTCTTAGCAGCCTCACGCGCCTCACGCATCTTCTCCAGCAAAATCCGCTGCTCAAGCGTCAAACCACGCTGCAAACTCCGCCGCTGCCTAGAAGGAAGCAAATTAATAAACTCATCCATAGACATACCCTGCAAACTACTAAGCGTATGACCACGATACATGAATTCTCTAGGCATTTTTTTCTTCCCACCCCTAACCGTAAATTCTCAAACGCTATAAACCTTCTGTCACCTTACTACCCGCTTCTTCTTCCGCCCTGCACCTCTAGCAGCAATCAACCCGACTTTTTGCCCTGGCGGCGCACCATGAGAAGTCGTTGTCCCTTTACGAGCGCTCCTCTTGCTGCTGCCGTACGGATGCGCAGCAGCGACCATAGCTCTCCCGCGGGTTCTCGGATACTTACGCCCTCTTGCTCTCATCAGATGGAACTTTTCTCCTGCCTTCAGGAAGGGTTTATCTGTTCGGCCAGCGCCAGAAACTACGCCTATGGTTGCCATGCAATAATCGTTAACGTATCTTGTACGTCTAGACGGTAATCTGATCATTGTCCCCTGGGGCGTATGGCCTACGACTGTGGCGTAGGTGCCTGAGGATTTTGCGAGTTTGCCCCTATCACCTGGTCGAAGTTCAAGATTACAAACCAAAGTTCCCTCTGGAACCTTTCCCAAAGGAAGAATATTACCTACTTCCACAGGAGCTTTTCCGCCTAGGCAAATTTGCTGCCCCTTAAAAGTTCCTTCAGGGATCACCGTGTAACAGGTTTCGCCGTTTTCGAACCTCACAAACGCCAAGGGCGCTCCACGCCCAGGATCATGAACAAAGGCTTCTACAACACCATTAATCGAAGCCTCAAAACATTCCTTAGGCGTTATTGCCTGCGGATACTGGGCAGGCGCAACTCTCTTGTGGGTTGACGCTCTGAAAGTTGAGCTACCACGCCCACGCCTCTGAACACGAATCCGTTTTCCCATCACTCATACCTTCATACAATTTTACAAAATTCCAAGTTTAATTGCAACATCTGACGCCTTATACTCTGGCTTAAGCTTAACGAAAGCCTTTTTCTTTCCCTGCGGAGTCACCAAAACCGTAACTCTGTCAACTTTAACTTCATAAAGCTGCTCAACCGCACGCTTCACATCACCTTTACCCGCCTTCAAATTGACTACAAAAATAAGTTTATTATCTTTCTCAACCATAAGACTAGCGGACTCCGTCATCAACGGATAAAAAATAACATCATTAGGATCCATCACGCGCTTCCCCCTTCACCATAAAGCTTATCCAGCCGCTCAATCGCGCCATTCGTCCACAACGTCAACCTGCCGGGATGCCCACCTGGCGCCAAAATCTCTGCGTTAAGATCGTTAACCATAACGATGCCCACGCCTGGAATGTTGCTTGCTGCGTCTACTAAGCCCTTATTTTCAGCCACTACTATAAGAGGTCCGACAGCTTGCTTCATTTTTCTGCCCCTGCGTTTGCCTTTACCAGCGCGGATTTTTCTGCTCGCCCTCGCACGGTAGATGTCCGACAAGACACCTAAGTGTACAAGGGCTTCTTCAACTTCTTTGGTTTTGGTTAACTCCTCAATAGAATCTGTCACTATTAATGGGATTTGGGGAACATCCTCGATTGCGTGCCCACGGGAAGCCACTGTTTCTTTTGACGCTGTAGCGGCTATAGCAGAAAGCAATGCGAGATGTGCCTCTTTTTTTGGGATTCTCCTCGCGATTTTCTTTTCAGAAGTTGGTGGATGAGGTTGTCTTCCGCCGACTGTTCCAGGGGCGAAGGCGGCTCTTCCGCTTCCGCCTTTTATGCGGGGGATTCTGGCTATGCCTAGGCCTGTGCCTCGGGATTCTGCGGAGGTTCTTTTTCCTGCCATGGGATCGCGGCCTTTGGGTTGGAGTCTGTGGGATTGTATTGCGAGTACGGCGCGTTTTATGACGTCTGGTCTTAAAGGCGTTGCAAAAACATGGGGGAGGGTTGTTTTTCCTATGGGGTTTCCTTCGAGGTCAAAGATTTTTGCGGTTTTTTTGGGGGACATTGTTTTGTCTCCGGCGTTATTTTCCTTGGGGCGATTCTAGTGATATGTACGTGATCTGTGGTGGTTCTTCGGGTGTTGTTTTGGGTGGTCGTGCTGGGTAGCGTAGTCGTATTGGGCGTTTTTCTGTGCCTGGTATGCTTCCTTCGATGAGTATGTAGGGGCCTTTTAGTGTGCCGTATCTTATGAAGCCGCCTTTGACGGTGACTTCTTTGCCGTCTTTGCCGATTTTGAGTATGCGTTTGTTGTATTCTATGCGTTGGTGGTAGCCCATTTGTCCGGCTCGTGGTACTGAGTACGTGACGTGGTGGGGGTTCCATGGGCCTAGGGTGGCTACGCCGCGTTTAGTTTTTCGGCCTTTGTGTTGGAGGATTGCTACTCCCCAGCGTTTGACTGGGCCTTGGAAGCCTTTGCCTGTGGTTATGGCGGCGACGTCGGTGTATTGGCCGTCTTTGAAGATTTCTTCTGCGGTTACTGTTTTGCCCAAAAGCGCTTTTGCGTATTCGAGTTGTTGTTGGGTTGTGCCTCCGCCGAGTTCGATTTCGTTTATGTCGGGTTTTTTCTTTGAGAGGCTGGTTTGTTTTGGTTGGGTTGCTGTGATGACTCGGATTGTGGTTGTTCTGTCTTGGTTTTGTTGGATTTTTTGGAGCATTTCTTCGGTGTTGAAGTTTTCGGGGAGGACGAGTGCGCGTTCTAGTTCTTGTGGTGGGTCTTTCATCCAAGCTTCGGTTAAGTGTTTGAGGCCGTAGGGGGTTTTTGTGTAGGTGCGTATGCCGATTATGAGGATTGGGGGTGTTTCTAGGACTGTGGCGGCGCGCATGACTTCTTTTCCGTAGTGGGGTGAGCGTTTTCTGTCTTCTATTGTGAAGACGTAGGTCATGCCCGCTTTGTAACCTGTGAAGCCTAAGAGCCTAGGTGCGTCTGCGTGTATTTTTGGCCAGTAGCGGATTCGGGCTACGGGGTGTTTGGCGCGTTTCCTGGGCAGGTAGGCGAGTGATCCGTGTTTTGGGGCGTGTTTTTTTCGGTGACCCATTGTTTTTTCGCTTCGCGTCTTTAGGGAATGAGAATTTAGGGTTATAAACGTTGCCGTCGATGGGCATGTTGGTTTTGCTGGTGTTTGCTGTTGTTGTTTTGTTTTTTGTTGGCTTGTCTTTGCGAGACTGTAGCCTTTGGTAGGTAGCTATCGTTTTTTGAGCCTCTATCCCTCTGTGCTTTTTGGGTGAGAAAAAGGGCAATGCGGGTAGACCCTCTATAGGTTTCTGCAACGTATTTCTATTAGGTTGCAAATAGGCTGTTGCTTTTGTGCTGATGGTACTGATGTGCTCTCTGCAGACTATAGCCCCCTTTTATATAGGTTGAACTTGTGTTTGAGGTTTGGGCGTTTGGAATCTGCTGCTCTCACGAGCCTACCCCCTCCCTTATATAAAGACTGAAACTTACAGTGAATTACTGGTTAGTTCTAGGAGAACCTGAGTTTTTTGGCTTCGTTTTGAACTTGGTCGCAGCGTTGCCTTGATTAATGAATATTTTTAAGTAGTTGTTGCCACGGGCGTGGATATTGTTTTCCCATGCCTATCGCCATAAGTCAGAGTGAAACTTGCTTTTGAAGAACGTGTGGAGATGTCGTTTCTCACTGATATGTAGATAACAGTTGCATGCGTTCAGGGTTAAGCGCTGTAGTCTCTTCCTTCAGGTTTTGCGCTCGCCGCTTTCGCTTCTGGTATCTGCGGCAGTGGTATAGGCGGCGGAATATTCAACGTTTTAGATATCAGAATAGACTCGGTGAAGACAACGTTGGATATTGACTGCACGATGATTTGCGGCGGCGGCTTCTTCTCCCCATAATCCTTAAGCACTTTGTCGATTTCGCTTTTGTCGCCAGAAACGTGAGCGCTTCCTTTCAGGCTTATCTGCGCTATCGAGGGATTGTAGTTCATCGTCAAAACAAAGGGGACTTCCAGCGAACCATCAGGCTTCTTCTCCATGTTCACTAA
>Ga0209521_10005222_pt1 | contig 10292 bp, 11 predicted proteins | sample Rifsed19ft4_FD_184016 | JGI IMG/M metagenome (GOLD analysis project Ga0209521, IMG submission 184016) | Soil microbial communities from Rifle, Colorado, USA - sediment 19ft 4 (version 2) | ecosystem: Environmental > Terrestrial > Deep subsurface > Rock core/Sediment | place: Rifle, Colorado... | reverse complement strand
CAAGTAAGTCCGGCCCCAAACCCCACCAGAAGAATGAGATCTCCCGATTTAAGGTTTCCCTCCTTCCACAGCTCATCTATGACCAAGGGGATCGAAGCCGTAGAAGTGTTTCCGTATTTAGAGATATTTGAAACCATCTTTTCAGGCTTAACTTTAAGCCTCGAGACGGCCGCCTCGATTATTCGTTGATTAGCCTGGTGCGGAATAATGTAATTCACTTCTTCAAGGGAAATACCGGTTTGGCTCAAAACCTTTCTCACCGCTTCCGGAATAACCCTTACCGCAAATTTAAACACCTCATTGCCATTCATAGAAACAAAGTGGAGCCCCTCTCGAAATGAATCCTCACTTCCGGGCAGTTGCGAGCCTCCGGCCGGGATTTTGAGTAGATTCGCACCGTCTCCGTCGGCGGCCAAATAGTTGGCCAGAATCCCGTAGTCTTTTGCGACCGGACCTAGAATAACCGCCCCCGCCCCATCACCAAAAAGAACACAGGTGTTTCGATCTTTCCAGTTAACATGGCGGGTAAGAGCATCAGCCCCAATTACCAGCACTTTCTCAAAGGTTTTAGACGAAATAAATGAGTCTGCCACTGCTAAGGCATAAACAAAACCCGTGCAAGCAGCGGAAATATCAAAAGCCGGACAATCTTTCAGGCCCATTTTGTTCTGAGCCAGACAAGCCGTAGAGGGAAAAATCATGTCCGGAGAAGAAGTTGCCACAATCATCAAATCAATTTCTTGGGGAGAAACTTTGGCCGCATCAAGAGCCTTAAGACCCGCCTGGGCCGCGAGATCCGAGGTGAAGGTACCGGAATCCACAACCCGTCTTTCCGCAATTCCCGTCCGGGTTCGAATCCACTCATCGGAGGTGTCTATCATTTTTTCCAATTCGAAGTTGGTAAGAACCTTCTTTGGTACATAAGAACCCACCCCGATAATCCCCGCGTTCATATTGATTTTAGGCTTCCCTTCAACGGTTTAGTCGCAACTTTTGTGAAAAATTTGCCTGACAAAATCCCTATTGCAAACTTTTTTCAATTTCCGGAATTACTTTTTGAGAGACGCTTTTTGCCGCCACTTTGATGGCATTTTTTATCGCTTTGGCCTTGGAGCTACCGTGACTAATAACGCAAACCCCGCTTACTCCCAAAAGTTCGGCTCCTCCATACTCTTCATAATTAACTTTTTTCTTAAGCTTCATTAAACTAGGGGAAATCAAAACCCCTCCGATTTTAGATAGGAAAGAATCTTGAATCGCGTCCCGAACCTCCCCGAACATCATCTCAGCCATACCTTCCATCAATTTTAAAATGACATTTCCAGTAAAACCATCGCACACCAGAACTTGAACCGTACCGAAGGGTATAGCTTTGCCCTCGATATTGCCTATAAAATCAAGCTTTGATTCTTCCAAAAGAAGATAGGCGCTCTGGTAAAGAACATTGCCCTTTCCTTTTTCTTCCCCAATGTTTAAAAGTCCGATCGAGGGCTTTTCTATGCCTAAGACTTTGGTCGCATAAGCTTTACCCATCTCCGCGAACTGGAGAAGATTTTGGGCTTTGCACTCCGCGTTCGCTCCGGCGTCAAGCAAGACTATCGGTCCGCTTGGGGTGGGAATAACAACGGCTATGGCCGGTCTGGTCACATTTTTAAGTCGGCCTAATGTAAAAAGAGCGGCGCTCATAACCGCGCCGCTGTTTCCCGCCGAGACGAAGGCGTCAGCTGCTCTTTCCTTGACCATACTTAATCCAACGCCAATTGAAGAACCAGCCTTAGCTCTCACCGCCCAGGAGGCCGACTCATCCATCTGGATAGCCTCGGGAGCAGAGGTAATTTCAACATTAGGCGGGTTAATCTGGCCCAACTCTTTACTCAAAGATCCCTGCTCTCCAACTAGATACAGATGAAGAGAGGGGTCCTCTTGAGCGGCCATGAGGGCGCCTTGGACAATCTCTTTGGGGGCGTAATCGCCTCCCATTCCGTCTATGGCTATTTTTACTATTTCCCGATTCACCTTAACTTTTTGAGGTCCCAGAACAGCGATTAATATTATTTGGCCAAATCTTGTTCGCGCCAACCTATCAGGGATAAAAAGACCCTCTTAAGAACGGTAACCTAATTTTTTGAAGATGATAACATACCTGTAGTTTGGCAAAAATGCTGTAGTTGCCCCGCGGCTGGGGGGCGATTTTAAAACCCCGCCAAGGCGGGGAACTAAATGTTTTACCGGTATTTTAAAAAATTTGCCAAACTAATGGATGATAAGCTAACGCATTTGCATCCAGGGAAGGGGAAGACCCGGAAAATGAATTTTCTTTACGTGAAATATTACTAAATTACTTGATCTCAAGTATCTGTTTGCCATCGTAGTAGCCACAAAACTGGCAAATGTGATGAGGCAATTTTGCTTGATGACACTGAGGGCATTCTGAAATAGTAGGCTTCGAGGCCTTCCAGTGAGACCTTCTCTTATCTCGTCTTGCTTTTGAGCTTTTTCTCTTGGGAACAGCCATAATTTCTCCTGATGGTTTAAAATCCTGATTCCAATGGAATAATTTTAACTTCTACACGGTATTGTTTCAACCCAAATCTTGCCCTCGCAAAATTTGCCTAAGGGCCGCTACGCCCTGATAGGCGGGCTAGCGGGGTTTAATATCCGTTTTATTTCCCTTTGAGCAAATCTTTAAGCTGTGAGAAACGAGAAGGTATTTGATCGTGTTTGTGCTCGCCTTTCTCTTGGTTAAGATTAGCCCCACAGTGTGGACAAAGACCCCGGCAATCTTCTCGGCAAAGCGTCTTCACTGGCATATTCATAACTATTGTCTGTTCGGCCAGGGGCCCGACATTAATCATGCCGTTTACGACCTTAAAGTTGTTGTCACCGTCCAGGCGGAATAATTCTTCAAACGATGTTTGAGATGTGTAGCTAAAGTGATCGAGGCATCTGCTACAGGGAAGCCCAATTTTTGCCACAAAGGTACCATCCACCAACAAACCATTACCCACATTTCTCACTTTTATTTCGTACATCACTGGTCTAGTAAATTTCAGTTCTCTAAAAGTTGTAAGAATTGGGGGAAAATCCTTTTCCCCCTTGACCTTGATTTCTTCACCCAGATTAGTTAAGATATGAGAAACATTAATTACCAAATCGTTCATCTTGCACCACTTCTTAAATATGAAAGTGTCACTAAAATCAAAGGTTTAATTTTCTTTTAGAGTTCACGTTAGTTAGGTTTTGGGTTCGGTGGATTTACCTTGCAGCCGGTCTCTTCCTCTTTGGACCGCCGTCAAAAGTTTACCCAGGTTTACTTCGAGGTTGGCAAGCATCTCATCGGCATAGTCTTCGGCTCCCAAGCGAATCTCTCTTTCTCTTGAGCGCGCTGAGTCTAGAATTTCGGCCGCCTGCTCTTCAGCTTGTTTTACGATCTCGCTTTCGGCCGCCAAATCCTTAGCCTTCTCTTTTGCTTCCCCAGTAATCCGGTTGGCTTCCTTTTCGGCCTCATTGACCATCTCTTGCCTTTCCTTCACTATCCACCGGGCTTGTTTAAGCTCCTCGGGAAGCGAAGAACGCATTTCGTCGATAACTTCGTAAAGCTTCTGCTCACTCAAAAGGACCATTGATCCGAAAGGCACCTTTCGAGCCGTAGCCACCAAATCTTCCAGCCTATCAATGAGTGCCATTACATCCATTAACCACTCCTCCTCTACACCGCGTTTAAATGGTGATTTTTAACGCTCGAAATTGCTTTAAGAATAAGAGAACCCAAATTTTTTCTTAAGACCTTCTTCAACCTTAGGAGGCACTAATCCTTTAACCGAACCTTTATATTGAGCGATCTCCTTGACGATACTCGAGCTTAAATAGGCTGAGTTAGGACTTGCAATTATAAACACAGTTTCAATATCAGGGTCAAGTTTACGGTTAAGTTGGGCCATCTGAAACTCGTGCTCAAAGTCGGAAACAGCCCTCAAGCCTCTGACAATTATTTCAGCCTGATGCTTTTTAGCAAATTCTACCGCTAAACCCTCTAGGGTTTCAACTAACACTTTATCCTGGTTAACAAAGGATGAGACTAAAAAATCAACACGTTCTTCCAGCGAGAAAAAGGGTTTCTTTGGAGGAGTTTTTGCCACTCCAATCACTATCTGATCATAAAGACGGGTTGCCCTCTGAATGACGTCGATGTGCCCGGTTGTAACCGGATCAAAACTACCCGGATAGATTGCTTTTCTCATTTTCACCCCGTAGTTCGTAAAAAGTTAAACAAACATCACCGTACGTTCTGTCAAAAATCTTCTTAAGGTCACTTTCGGGGGTGATCGAATCCACCTTCTGAGAATGCTCTAAGACGACTATTCCCCCCGGCTCAATTAAGTTTTCCCAGCATAAGCCGTCTAATACATCTTTTAGTTTGGTGATGTTCATTTTATAGGGAGGATCGATAAAAATCAAACCGAATCGCAATTTGTCACCCGAGAGTAATTTTAAAGCCTTTTTGGCTGAGGTTTTAAAAATTTTGGCCCGTTCTGTAAAACTCAAGTTTTCCAAATTTTTTTGAAGGGCCCAAACCGAAGTTAAGTTCTGGTCGACAAAAATAGCTAGTTTTGCTCCCCGACTCAAAGCCTCGATTCCCAAACCTCCAGAACCCGCGTACAAATCAAGAATATTTGCCCCCTCGACGTTCCCTAAAATACTAAACAAAGCTTCCTTGACTCGGTCCGTGGTTGGGCGAATGTTTCTTGGCGCTACTAGTTTTTTGCCCTTAGCGCTCCCGGCAATGACTCTCATGTAAATGAATTTCTTAATCTAGTTCACTGTTCATTCTGCTAATTCTCGGTCAACTTTTTTTATGCATAAACCTATACTCTAACTAGTTGCAGCCGGGGCATTATTATAAATTACTTTATCGTTAGGTTGCTTGCCATGCTCAATTAATTTGAAACTTGCTTCTTTAAGTAAAGCGTCCAAATTTTACAACTCGGACAAGGTGGTAACGGCTTTTCGCCGTCATGCTTAAAACTTTTCCCACAATTTTCGCAAGTATATGTTCCCTTGGAAGCCACGTCTCCGGTGGCTAGTTCCTTTTCAAAACCATTATCATTTGCCTTAATCTTGCTCAACAGCTTCTCCCTAAAACTAGATTTCTTGAAAAGGGATAGGGTCAAGGACTCAGAACCAGCTCTCTTGTACTTGAAATAGATTTAACGCGTGAACTCTTTTCCCTCAAAATCTCTTTAGCCCTTTTGAACTGGACATCTTGATCGCTTAAGGGTTTTTCGTTACCCATAGGAACGATGATCTCCGGGGTTATTCCCTTCTTATTAACAGCTCTCCCCTTAGGGGTGAGGTAAGAATCGGTCGTAATTATAAGGCCTCCCTCTCCACGCCCAAGCGGAATAACGGTCTGAACACTTCCTTTACCAAAAGTTTTTTCTCCGATTAAGGTTCCTCTTTTTGTGTCTTGGATAGCGCCGGCAACAATCTCCGAGGCACTGGCGCTCCCTTCGTTAACCAAAACTACCAGCGGAATCTTTTGATCAGCTCGACCTAACGCGTATCGACTCTCTGTTTTACCGCTTCTCTTCTTTATCTTTACGATGGGACCCGACTCAACGAATATGCTGCCAACTCCGATTGACTCTTCCAAGGAGCCGCCCGGATTATTGCGTAAATCTAAGATTAGTCCTTTGGCCCCGTCGTTAGTCAGTTTGGTTATGGCCTTCTTTAAGTCGCGAGTAGCTCCCCCATTAAAGGTGTGAAGATAAACATAGCCAATATCTTTGTCCAATATTTTGGAGGAAAGGTTCGGAATGCTTATTTTAGTCCGGGTCAGTTTAAACTCCAGCGGCTTTGCCTCATCTTCCCGCTCTATTGTTAAAACAACCCTTGTCCCTTCGGGTCCTCTTATCCTTTTTACAACCTGATTCAAATTCAAACCTTTGGTGGACTTGCCATCAATTTCAACAACTTTATCCCCCGCTTTTAGTCCGGCTTTTTCCGCCGGCGTCCCTTGAATCGGTGAAATTACTACAACCTTTTTGTTCCGGAGTCCAATTTCAATACCTACCCCAAAAAAATGACCCATGGTATGCTCTTGGAGAGACTGAAATTCCGAGGATCTTAGGTAGTGAGTGTAGGGATCGTCCAAAACCTCAAGCATTCCTCTGATGGCCCCGGCTTCAAGCTTTTTGGATGAGACCGGCTCAACATAATGAAACCGGACCAACTTAAAAACCTCCGTAATTAAATCAAGTGAAACCCCGGAAGAAGCCCTTTTGGAGCTCTCAAGGCGCGTGCCCAGCAAGAAACCACCCATGAAACTGGCGCTCAAAAAGATAATTACAAGCATCAATATACCGATTATTATTCCAACTTTTTTTGCCATCAATACCTCTCTAGAATGAGTATTAAAAAAGAACGCTTTTAGACTTTTAGAAATCGGCGAAGAGCGATCGCCGAGCCAGTCGCCCCGATTACAATGCCTCCCAGGATAAGGGCTAAAAGCAGGATATAAAACTGACTCAGCAGAGGTTGGTAGTCCATAGAAACCCCTAGCCAGGTGAAAAACTGGATAATTTGGTACTTAAAAAGGGAGGTCTTAATTATGAAAAGAATAACCACGGTAAGGAAAGCGCCGATTAAGCCTTGAAAAATTCCCTCCAGCATAAATGGCCATCTAATAAACCAGTTCGAGGCTCCAACGAGTCTCATAATGGCCACTTCCCGGCGCCTGGAAAAAATGGCCAAACGAATGGTGTTCACGATCAAAACCAAGGAGGCAAAACCCAATAAAGATATGGTACCAATGCCCGCCCACCGGAAAATCCGAGTCACCGCGAACAATTTGGGGACGTACTTCTGGCCATATTTAACATCCTTGTCGGGATCGTTGATGATCTCTTTAACGTGGGGCTGTTTTTTGATTTTCAGGGCCACGCTCTCAACTTTTCGGGTATCTTTGAGGCGAACTTGCAGCGATGGCGATAGCGGATTGCCGGGAAGCTCCTCTAAAATCTCCGGCGCGTCTTTGAACATGGATTTTAACCTTTTGAGGGCATCGTTCTTCGAGACGTAGCGGACTCTGGAAACCTCCGACCAAGTAACGATTCTATTTTGAAGACCTTGAATCTTTTCGGAAGGGGCCGACTCACTCAGGAAAACTTCAATTTCCACCTTCTTCTCCTGGGCATCAATAAGCTTACTGCCGATAAAAGCCAAAAAAGTAAAGGAGCCAACCAGGAAAAGAGTAAGAAAAACCGTGCTTACGGCCGCAATGCTCATCACCAAATTTCTTTTAAAGCTGGTAAACGCCTCTTTTATAAAATAAACCATTTTTTTTCTCATTTTAATCAACTCGCTTAACTTTTATAAAACTTTTCTAGTCGTTGTTATTATATTAATTCCTGTTCTTCATAGCCGTATACACCCCGGGTTTGATCTCTTACAATTTTCCCTCCCTCAAGGGCAACCACTCTTTTTCGCCAGGCATTAACGATTTCCCGGTCATGAGTGGCTACCACGACGGTGGTTCCGGTTCGATTTATTCTGTTAAGTAACGACATAATCTCCTGGGAAGTGGCCGGGTCTAAATTTCCCGTCGGCTCGTCAGCCAAAAGAAGAGGGGGCCGGTTTACGAAAGAACGGGCGATTGAAACCCTTTGCTGTTCACCCCCGGAAAGTTCATCTGGGTAACTATTGAACTTTTCCCCCAAACCAACCAGGTTTAAAACCTCTGGGACTTGCGTCCGTATGATGTGAGCGGGCCGGTTGATTACCTCTAAAGCAAAGGCCACGTTTTCGAAGGCCGTCTTATTGGGGAGAAGTTTAAAGTCCTGAAAAACGCAACCGATGCTTCTTCGGAGACGCGGTATTTTCCAGGGACGAAGACGGGCAATATTTTGGCCCGCTACATAAACCTCGCCCTTGGTTGGCAAAATTTCCCGAAGCAGCAATCTGATAAAAGTAGACTTTCCTGAGCCTGAAGGACCGACCAAAAAAACAAACTCTCCTTTACTCACATAAAAATCTACCGCATCAAGAGCGGGTTTTTCTCCCTCCTCGTAAATTTTGGTAACTTTTCTGACCTCTATCACGTTCATCTTAAATATCGCCTCACTTTTACCGAAAAATCCTGAGCGCAACGTTTTGCGGTCACGCCAAGGTTTATCGGGTCCTAGTTATATGACGGTAGGGTATAAATCCACCGTCATTCCTTCGAGAAGCTCAGGACAGGCTCTGAGGAGCGCAAGCGACGAAGGATCTCATTTGTGAGATTCTTCGGCCTTCTGCCTCAGAATGACCCTGGGAAATTACTCCCCAGGCTCAGTTATATTCGTACTTTAAATATTTTTTCCTTTTCGAATAAGAAAATTGTGAACCTTTTCTAAGGATGAGTTTAAAATTTTTTCTTCAATAAATCCAGCTTGCCTCGCAACTTTAATAGCTTCCCCAAATTCTCCCACCGCTGAAGCTAAATGAGCATCGGAACTAATTATTATCTCAAGGTCATTTTCAAGAGCCAACTTAGCGATTCTTAGATCGTTTTGGTAACTACCCTTCCGACTGGTGTTTTCCAAGAAAGAGCTGTTATTAAGTTCTAAGAAAATGTCTTTCTCCTTCGCCACTTTAACCACTTCTTCGGCCTCAATCGGAAAAATCGGGTTACCCGGATGAACCACTCCGTCCACAAACGGGTTCTCCATGGCTTTAATTAACGCCTTGGTGTTTTCGGATTTTGATTTGCCTTCATAGCCGCAGAATAGGTGAAACGCCACCAGTACCAAGTCTAACGACTCGAGAATTTCTTCGTCCAGATCGATTTCACCTTTAAGGTTTACGATGTTAGCCTCGGCTCCCCTAAATATTCTTACCCCTTCCATCTCCCGAGGAAAGACGCGCTGATTCCAAAAGTGGTAGGGATGAGCTCCTCCCGGTAGAGCCGGGCCGTGGTCGGTTAAACCAATCCCCTTGAGACCCTTTAATCTGGCCGCTTTAACAATTTCTTCGACGGTGGAGAAGGCATGCCCCGAGGCAACGGTGTGAACGTGTAAGTCTGCTTCCAATTTCAACGTGTACTCCATGTAATATTAACTTCCCTTACTCTCAACAGACCGGCGATGGTAAGCATAGATAAACTCGTCTATGTCTCCGTCTAGGACCCCATAAGCATTTCCTTTCTCTACACCGGTGCGATGATCTTTGACCATCTGATAAGGATGAAGCACATAAGAACGGATCTGAGAACCCCAGGCAATTTCCTCCTGCTTTCCCCTTATCTCGGCCAATTCTTCCTCTTTTTCCTGCTTAATCTTCTGGTAAAGTCTGGCTTTTAGAATTGTGAGGGCCGTGTTTTTGTTGCGCAATTGAGACCGTTCGCTCTGACACTGAGCGGTGACTCCGGTGGGAACGTGAGTTATTCTCACCGCTGAATCGGTCACGTTTACGTGCTGACCTCCGGGGCCAGAAGCCCGGTAGGTCTCGATTCGAAGCTCGCTCGGATCGATAGATATCTCAACTTCTTCGTCAATTAGGGGGATTACGTCAACGGAAGCAAAGGATGTGTGACGTCTCTTTGAGGCGTCAAACGGAGAAATCCTCACCAAACGATGGATCCCTTTTTCGGCCTTGAGAATCCCAAAGGCATATGTTCCCGTGACCGTTACGGTGACCCGTTTAATGCCGGCCTCTTCGCCGGCTAAAATGTCATTTATCTCTACACTATAGCCTTGCCTTTCGGCCCAACGAAGATACATTCTAAGAAGCATTTCCGCCCAGTCCTGGGACTCTGTCCCGCCCGCCCCAGGATGAATGGAAAGAATGGCGTCCCGGGCGTCGAACTCCTCGGAAAAATAACTTTTAGTCTCTAACGCTGTGACGTCCTTGGTTAATTTTTCAAGGTTCTTGCTCAACTCGTCGCTTAAAGAACTATCGTTCTCGCTTAGAGCCAGTTCATTGAGAAGTTGTAAATCCTCAACTTCCTGAGCAAACCTATGCCAGTTAGAAATGGTTTCTTTGAGCTGTTTGACTTCTTGACTAACTTGCCTCGCCTTTTGAGAATCTTCCCAAAAGGCAGGCTCTGTCATCTGTCTTTCTAGAACGGCGATTTTTTCCTTCTTTTTATCCAAGTCAAAGATGCTCCTTTATGCTAGCCATTTTCTTCTCAATTTTTTTTATATCCTCTGAATAGTCGATAACCATCATCACTCCATTAAATTAAAAACTGAAAAATAAAAATGAAAAACTACAGATAAAAACGTAAAAATACTTCGACAAGCTCAGTACGGGGA
>Ga0209521_10005216_pt1 | contig 10299 bp, 4 predicted proteins | sample Rifsed19ft4_FD_184016 | JGI IMG/M metagenome (GOLD analysis project Ga0209521, IMG submission 184016) | Soil microbial communities from Rifle, Colorado, USA - sediment 19ft 4 (version 2) | ecosystem: Environmental > Terrestrial > Deep subsurface > Rock core/Sediment | place: Rifle, Colorado... | reverse complement strand
CCGCTGATATTAAGAAGAAGATAGAAGAGGTGGGCGGCACCGTAGAGTTGAAGTAGCCGGTGGTTACTTTGTGGATAAGCCAAAGCCAGGATGCGATGACAAACAAAGAATTTTGGCCTTGTAAAAAATCGACGAAACGTTGCCTACGGACGATAGGGTATCTTGCTTTGTTCCGTACGGGGATAGGTGCGTAATGCCCATCCACAGCGGATGAGGTCCTTCGGCAAACGCAGGGCGGGTTTGAATTTTATGTATGATGCAATGGTTGCGAAGGCATAGCCGAAGCAAGCGAAGTCGTTAAAAACCTAATGATATTAAGGAAGCTATGGGTAAATTAAGAAAATATTTCGGCCGCATCAAAAAAGTTTGGGATATTCCTTGCCTTATTGATATTCAAACAAAATCTTATGAGAAATTTCTGCAGAAGGACGTGGCGCCTGCAAAAAGGGCTAATTTCGGTATTCAGGGCGCTTTCAAAAGCGTTTTTCCCATTTCTGATTTCAGCAGGAAATGCTCGCTTGAATTCCTGAGTTATAAAATCGGCGAGGTGAGATATGACCTTAAGGAATGTCTCCAAAAAGGGATGACCTATGCGGCCCCCCTGAAGATCGTAGTCAGACTGGTTGTCTTTGATATGGATCGCAATACTGAGCAAAGGCCTATAAGGGATATCAAGGAGCAGGAAATTTATTTCGGCGAACTGCCCCTGATGACCGATAACGGCACTTTCATCATCAATGGTACGGAAAGGGTTATCGTCAGCCAGTTGCACCGGTCGCCCGGCATCTTTTTTGATCATGACAAGGGGAAAACCGTTGCCAGCGGGAAAATCATCTATTCCGCAAGGATTATTCCGATTCGAGGTTCGTGGCTGGATTTAGAATTTGATTCCAAAGATATTCTTTATGTCAGGATAGACAGAAGAAGGAAAATGCCCGTAACGATCCTGCTCAAGGCCGTGGGAAATTCAACGGAGCAAATTCTTAATTATTTTTATAACATTGAACGTATATACTTTGAAGATGGACGTTTCTACCTCGCTGTTGATGATTCTCTCGTAGGCATGAAGGTACCGGAAGATATAGCCATACAAAAAACAGGTGAAATTCTTGCAAGAAAAGGGAGAAAATTAACCAAGCCCCTGATAAGGAAAATAGTTGAATCAGGGATAAAACGCATCCAGGTTGACGATGGAGAAATTGCAGGCAAGATTCTTGCGTCAGATATTGTCGATCCCCAAACCGGCGAGGCGCTGCTGAATTGCAATGAAGAATTAACCAATGATGGTTTGCAACTTCTGCGTGAGAGAGGGGTCGGCGAAATAAGGCTAATCCAGATAGACGAGGGGAAAGAGAACGCTTCTATCAGGGAGACGCTGCTCATAGATCGAATTGCATCTGCCGATGAGGCGATTGTCGAGATATACAGAAGACTGCGGCCGAGCAATCCTCCTACTCTGGATACGGCTAAGAAATTTTTTAACAGTCTTTTCTTTGAATCGGAGAGTTACGACCTCTCCGATGTGGGAAGGGCAAAGATGAATTACAAGCTGCGTCTCAACGTACCCACGGACGTAACGGTATTGTTGAAGGAGGATATACTTGCTGCGGTCAAATATCTGCTTGATCTGAAAAGTGGAGTGGGAGATTGCAGCATCGATGATATCGACCATTTGGGAAACAGGCGTGTCCGCTCTGTGGGGGAACTTATTGAGAACCAGTATCGTATTGGTTTGGTGAGAATGGAGCGGGCCATCAAGGAGAAGATGAGCCTGCAGGACATTGAAACCATGATGCCTCATGACCTTATCAATGCTAAGCCCGTTTCTGCTGTTGTGAACGAGTTTTTCGGAAGCAGCCAGTTGTCGCAGTTCATGGATCAGACCAATCCCCTCTCGGAAATTACTCACAAACGCAGGCTTTCGGCTCTCGGTCCCGGCGGTCTTACACGGGAAAGGGCGGGGTTTGAAGTGCGTGATGTTCATCATACCCATTATGGCCGTATCTGCCCGGTAGAGACGCCGGAAGGACCGAATATCGGTCTTATTGTTTCACTCAGCACCTATGCGCGGGTCAATAAGTTCGGCTTTATAGAAACGCCTTACCGGATTGTGAAAGACAGCAAAGTTCTCGATGAAGTGCGTTACTTGACGGCGATTGAAGAAGAGAATCAGATTATTGCCCAGGCGGACAGACCCCTCGACGCGGAAAAGAAGTTTGTAGGGGAGCTTATTTCCGCGAGAAGAGGCGGCGATTTTCTTACCGTAGAGCCTTCGGAAATCAACATGATGGATGTATCGCCCAATCAGCTCGTCAGTGTTGCCGCTACTCTTATTCCTTTCTTAGAGCATGATGATGCCAACAGAGCGCTTATGGGTTCCAATATGCAGAGACAGGCCGTGCCTCTCATGAAGCCTGAAACACCTCTTGTAGGTACCGGTATGGAAACAGTTGTAGCCAGGGATTCAGGCGCTGTTATTGTTGCCAAGAGAGATGGAATCGTTGAGAGTGTTGACGCAAACCGAATCGTCATTAAATGCAAGACCATAAAGAATGATGGAATCGACACGGGGGTAGATATATATAACCTTGTTAAATACCAGCGCTCAAATCAGGATACCTGTTTCAATCAGAAACCCATTGTAGGTATCGGCGATCGTGTAAAAAGAAGTGACATTATTGCCGACGGTTCGGCTACTGATAATGGGGAACTTGCCTTGGGAAGAAACGTAATGGTGGCTTTCATGTCCTGGGGAGGATACAACTACGAAGATTCGATCCTGATCAGTGAAAGGATTGTGAAAGAGGATATCTATACCTCCATCCACATTGAGGAATTTGAAACAATGGCCCGTGATACGAAACTGGGCAAGGAGGAGATTACCAAGGATATTCCCAATGTGGGAGAAGAAGCGCTTAGAAAGCTCGATGAAAGCGGCATCATCTGTATAGGCATGTCGGTAAGTCCTGGCGATATTCTCGTAGGTAAGATAACTCCGAAGGGCGAGACCCAGTTGTCTCCTGAGGAAAAGCTGCTCCGTACAATATTTGGTGAAAAGGCAAGCGATGTCCGCGATACTTCTCTCAGGGTGCGGCCAGGGGTGGAAGGCACGGTAATCGACACTAAAATCTTTTCCCGCAAGGGAGCGGAACGGGATACAAGGTCTCAGTCAATTGAGGATGAGGCCGTCCGGTCTCTGAGTAAGGACAGGGATGATGAGATAAGAATACTCACGGAGACGGTTAGGGACAAGGTGGCTGAGATGCTGATCGGACATGTCTCTGCCACTAAGATGTCCGACCTAAGAAAAAAGAAGACCCTCCTTAAGAAGGGTGATGTTATTTCGCCGGAACTTCTGGCCAATATTTCTTTTGAACTGTGGAAGGATATATCCCTTACCGGCGCTGAGGAGGTAGAGGAAAATATAAGGGTGTTGCTGACAAACCTGGAAAGAAATGTGGAAGCCGTCAATGCCGCGTTTGAAACGAAGGTGGAAAAACTGAGAGCCAGCGACGAGTTGCCCCCTGGTGTAATCAAACTTGTTAAGGTTTATATTGCCATCAAGAGAAAACTTGCCGTGGGAGATAAAATGGCCGGTCGTCACGGTAACAAAGGCGTCCTGTCCCGCATACTTCCCGAAGAAGACATGCCTTACTTTGCCGACGGGACGCCTGTGGACATCGTTTTGAATCCCCTGGGCGTGCCCTCCCGTATGAATGTGGGACAAATCCTTGAAACCCATCTTGGCTGGGCATCGAAGGGGCTGGGAGAAAAGATCAATGCCCTTTTAAAAAAGCAAGCGAAGGTTGCTGAGTTAAGGGCAAAATTGAAAGATATTTATTCCTCGTCTGCCTTTGATGGTTTTGTTGATGGCGCTACTGAAGCGCAGATTAAACAATTTCTGCAGCGTATGAAAAAGGGGATACCTATGGCTTCACCGGTTTTTGACGGTGCGAGTCAAGGCGAAATCAGGGAAATGCTCAAAATGGCGGGGCTTCCTGAGACGGGGCAGACGTTGCTTTATGATGGGCGTACCGGTGAGCCTTTTGATCAGGAAATCACGGTAGGCATGATTTATATGTTAAAGTTGCACCATCTTGTAGATAATAAGATTCATGCCCGTTCCATTGGCCCTTATTCACTGGTGACACAGCAACCGCTGGGTGGAAAAGCTCAATTTGGCGGTCAGAGACTGGGAGAGATGGAAGTATGGGCGATGGAGGCCTATGGCGCCGCCTATTCTCTCCAGGAGTTTCTTACCGTCAAGTCTGATGATGTTTCCGGTAGAACAAGAATATATGAGGCAATTGTGAAGGGTGAACATACGTTTGAACCGGGACTTCCGGAGTCCTTTAACGTTTTGGTGAAGGAATTGAAAAGCCTTTGCCTTAATGTGGAATTGATAGAAGAGGAATAGAACCGCTCAAGAAAGTGAGGAGTCTTCTACGCCTCATTCCTTACTCCTCATGCCTTATATTTCGCAGTTACATTGTTTTGGAGGAAATACCAGGTGGAAAAATTTTTTAGTCATTTTGAAAAACCGAAAGAACCTATCAGATTTGATGCCATAAAGATATCAATAGCCTCGCCTGAGGTGATCCTTTCGTGGTCTCACGGCGAGGTAAAAAAACCTGAAACAATCAATTACCGAACCTTTAAGCCGGAACGCGATGGACTTTTCTGCGCTAAAATCTTTGGACCGGTGAAAGATTACGAGTGCCTCTGCGGACGGTACAAGAGGATGAAACACCGGGGGATTGTCTGTGAAAAGTGTGGGGTGGAGGTCATACCGTCAAAGGTCCGCCGTGAGAGGATGGGACACATCACGCTTGCCACGCCGGTTGCCCATATCTGGTTTCTCAAAAGTCTTCCTAGCCGTATCGGAAATGTTCTTGACCTGACATTGAAAGAACTCGAAAAGATTCTGTATTTCGAATCCTGGATCGTGATGGATCCCAAAAACACGCCTTTGAAGAAGAAACAGCTTCTTTCTGAAGAAGAGGCGTATGATTTACGGGAACAGTATGGCGCCGATGCCTTTGAGATCGGGATTGGGGCTGAAGCGGTGCGAAAACTCCTTGAGGAGATTAATGTAGATGAACTGGTGGAGACGCTTCGTACGGAACTGAAAACTACCACTTCCGAAACAAAAAGGAAAAAGACCATAAAGAGACTTAAGGTCTTTGAAGCCTTGAAAAAATCCCACAACAGGCCGGAGTGGATGATTCTGACCATTCTGCCTGTTATCCCTCCCGATCTTCGTCCGTTAGTGCCCTTAGATGGCGGTCGCTTCGCCACATCTGACCTGAACGACCTTTACCGACGCGTGATCAACAGGAATAACCGGCTTAAACGGCTGCAAGAGCTGAATGCTCCTGAGATTATCATCAGAAACGAGAAAAGAATGCTCCAGGAGGCGGTGGACGTCCTTTTTGATAACGGCCGTCGAGGAAGGGCCATCACCGGTTCCAATAAGAGACCTTTGCGATCTCTTTCCGACATGCTGAAGGGCAAACAGGGACGATTCAGGCAAAACCTTCTGGGGAAACGCGTTGATTATTCCGGCCGGTCGGTAATCACGGTGGGACCGGATTTGAGATTGCATCAGTGCGGCCTGCCCAAAAAGATGGCCCTCGAGCTTTTCAAGCCTTTTATCTATAACCGTCTTCAGGAGAAGGGTTATGTGACCACGGTAAAAAGTGCAAAAAAGATGGTGGAGAAGGAAACTGCTGAAGTTTGGGACGCCCTGGATGAGGTGGTGCGTGAATATCCTATTATGCTTAACAGGGCGCCGACGTTGCACAGGCTCGGCCTTCAGGCTTTTGAGCCGGTGCTGATCGAGGGTAAAGCGATCCAGTTGCATCCCCTGGTTTGCACGGCCTTTAATGCAGATTTCGACGGCGACCAGATGGCGGTGCACGTGCCTCTGTCCGTAGAGGCTCAGACCGAGGCTCGCGTTTTGATGATGTCGACTAACAATATACTCTCACCGGCGAATGGGAAACCAATTATTATTCCAAGCCAGGATATCGTTCTTGGCATCTATTACCTAACAAGGGATAAAGACGGCGACAAGGGCGAGGGGATGAAATTTTCCGGGCCCGAGGAAGTTCGTAGCGCATTCGATAACAATGTTGTTAATCTCCACGCCAGGATAAAGGTTCGTATCGGCGTGGAGATGAAAGAAACCACCGTAGGCAGGGTAATACTATATGAGATTATTCCTGATGTCATACCCTTCGATATTATAAATAAGGTGATGAACAAGAAGGAGCTGGCCAACTTAATTGATCATTCCTACCGGGCCTGCGGTGATAAAACGACGGTGCTGCTTGCCGATCGCCTGAAGGATTTGGGTTTTAAGTATGCGACGAAATCGGGGATATCCTTTGCTGTTCACAATATGATTATTCCCAAGAATAAACAGGAAATTGTGGCGTGGGCCGACAAGGATGTCTTGAAAATCCAGAAGCAGTACATGGACGGTCTGATTACCGATGGTGAACGGTATAACAAGGTGATTGACATCTGGGCCCAGGCCACGGAGAACATTGCAGCGGAAATGTTGAGCGGCATAAGCACGAAAGAAATCACCGGGGCTGACGGGATCACGAAAAAAGTTGGCAGTTTTAATCCTATCTTTATGATGGCCGATTCCGGGGCCAGGGGAAGCGCAATCCAGCTTCGACAGCTGGCAGGTATGAGAGGTTTAATGGCAAAACCGTCGGGTGAGATTATTGAAACGCCTATAACGGCAAACTTCCGGGAAGGATTGACTGTGTTACAGTATTTTATTTCCACCCACGGCGCAAGAAAAGGTCTGGCCGACACAGCTCTGAAGACTGCGAATTCAGGATACCTTACCCGTCGACTTGTTGATGTTGCCCAGGATTGCATCATTTCAGAAGACGACTGCGCCACTATCGACGGCATATATGTATCTGCGCTTATGGAAGGCGGTGAAATCATTGAAACAGCAGGTGAACGCGTCCTGGGAAGGGTTGCCCTAACCGAAATAGGAGACCCCTTTACAGACGAGATACTGGTTAATAAAAATCAGGAAATTGATGAAACTCTTGCGGAAAAAATCGACCGTGCCGGCATCGAAAAAGTGAATATCAGGTCCGTTCTCACCTGCAGATCAAAACACGGTGTCTGCGCCATGTGCTACGGCAGGGATCTTGCGCACGGACACCTTGTCAGTATAGGCGAAGCCGTAGGTATTGTGGCTGCTCAGTCTATAGGCGAGCCGGGAACCCAGCTTACAATGAGGACATTTCATATAGGTGGTACGGCAAAATTTGAGGAGCATTCCACCCTAGAGGCCAGACACGACGGGACAGTAAAGTTCGTTAATCTGCATACCATAAAAAGTAAAACCGGCAACCCGGTAGTTATGAACCGGCACGGTGAAATCCATGTACTCGATGAACAGGCAAGGAGCCGCGGCAAATATACCGTTCCCTACGGCGCCCATCTCAAAGTAAGGGATGGAAGCTCCGTCAGTAAGGGTGATCTAATAGCAGAATGGGATCCCTTTTCCATACCCATACTTGCAGAGGTAGGCGGTACGGTAAAATTCGGCGATATCATCGAAGGTAAGACCATGCAGGAACAGGTTGACGAGGTGACTGGTTTATCCAGAAAGGTCATTGTTGAATTCAAAGGCGCAGATTTACGGCCTCGCATCTCCATCAAGGACAGCAAGGGAAGAACAGCCAAGGTTCCAGACGCCAACACGTTCGCGAGACACCTCCTGTCGGTTAGTGCAAATCTCGTTGTTTCCGAGGGCGCCGTGGTCAGCGCCGGCGATATTCTTGCCAAGATTCCCAGGGAAACCACAAAAACAAAGGACATAACGGGAGGTCTTCCCCGTGTGGCTGAGCTTTTTGAGGCCCGTAAGCCGAAGGAATATGCTGTTATCAGTGAAATTGACGGGGTTGTGTCCTATGGCAAGGACTCGAAGGGAAAAAGGAAGATCATAGTGACCCCCGATGTGGGAGAGGAAAAAGAATACTTGATTCCTAAGGGCAAGCACGTCAGCGTTCAGGAAGGGGACAGGGTTACGGCAGGGGAACCTCTCATGGATGGAGTGCACAATCCCCATGATATTTTGGCCATCAAGGGAGAAAAGGAGTTGGCCAGGTATTTAGTGGATGAAGTGCAGGAAGTTTACCGTCTCCAGGGCGTGAAAATCAATGACAAGCATATAGAAGTAATCGTGCGCCAGATGCTGCGCCGGGTAAAGGTGAGTGACCCCGGTGATACCTTGTTCATCGGAGATGAGCAAGTGGAAAAATACCGTTTGAAAGAAGAGAATGAACGGATAGCGGAAAAGGGTGGTCAACCTGCTGTGGGGAAACCGATTCTTCTGGGTATCACCAAAGCATCCCTGAGCACGCAGAGCTTCATCTCTGCCGCGTCTTTCCAGGAAACGACGCGCGTTCTAACTGAGGCGAGCATAGCCGGCAAGGTAGACTATTTGCGTGGACTAAAAGAAAATGTAATTATGGGTAGGTTAATCCCGGCAGGCACGGGTCTTCCCCTCTACCGGAAACTTGGCATAAAGACGGAAAGTGATGAATTGGTTTTACATGTTTTCGAGACAGACAATGAGAGCGAAATAAAAGGTGAGAAAACACTTGACATGCTGGCATCAAATTGATATAAATTTAGTCTTTTGCTACACAGTATAATAAATGCGTTTCAGTGGAATACTATAACGATAACGATCAGGGGAAAAGTAATGCCGACGGTTAACCAGTTAGTCCGCAAGGGAAGGGCGAAGATAGGGAAAAAAGTGACGACACCTGCACTTGCCGGTTCCCCGCAGAGAAGAGGTGTTTGCGTAAGAGTATACACAACGACGCCCAAAAAGCCTAATTCGGCTTTGAGAAAGGTTGCGAGGGTCCGCCTTACCAGTGGTTATGAGGTGACTTCTTATATCCCCGGTGTGGGCCATAACCTTCAGGAGCATTCCGTTGTTCTGGTAAGGGGTGGTAGAGTGAAGGATCTGCCCGGCGTGCGGTACCACATCATAAGAGGTACGCTTGATGCGGTAGGCGTTCAGGACAGAAAACAGGGCAGGTCCAAGTATGGGGCCAAGAGGCCAGGTTAAATAGGGGCGTCATTATGCCGAGAAGAAGAGAGATAACAAAAAGAGAAATATTGCCGGACCCAAAGTACAAAAATCAACTGGTAGCGAAGTTCATTAACAGCCTCTTGAAGAGAGGTAAGAAGAGCGTCGCCGAGTCGATACTCTATGGGGCTTTCGGCATTATTGAGAAAAAGGCCAAGGAACAACCTATCGAGGTTTTTGAAAAGGCGGTCAACAATGTGAAGCCGGTTATTGAAGTTAAGGCCAGGCGGGTAGGTGGCTCTACCTATCAGGTTCCCACCGAGGTTGCGCCTTCCCGACGAGTTGCTCTCGGCATCCGTTGGCTGATTCTTCACGCCAACGAGCGCGGGGAAAAGACGATGAAAGAAAAGCTGGCGGCAGAGTTGATCGATGCTGCCAACAACAGGGGAGCGGCAATAAAAAAGAGGGAAAGTGTTCATAAAATGGCCGAGGCGAATAAAGCCTTTGCCCACTATAGATTTTAAAAGAACCATTCAAAGTTTAAGGAGGTAAATGGAGATGGCTAAGAAAAAATTTGAAAGGACCAAGCCGCATCTGAATATCGGTACCATAGGGCACGTAGATCATGGTAAGACAACATTAACAGCCGCAATTACAAAACATCTGGCCAAACAAGGGCTTGCCGAATTCAGGCCTTTTGATTCCATCGATAATGCCCCTGAAGAAAAAGAAAGAGGGGTAACCATCAACATTTCCCATGTGGAATATGAAACAGCCAAACGCCACTATGCTCACGTTGATTGTCCCGGTCATGCCGACTATATCAAGAACATGATTTCCGGCGCCGCCCACATGGACGGGGCAATTGTCGTGGTGGCTGCATCGGATGGTCCGATGCCCCAGACGAGAGAACATATCCTCCTTGCCAGACAGGTACAGGTGCCTTATATCGTGGTATATCTGAACAAGGTTGACCTGGTTGACGATCCGGAACTGCTTGACCTGGTAGAGCTGGAATTGAGAGAACTGCTTACGGCTTACGAGTTTCCGGGAGATGAGATACCCATCATCAGAGGGTCGGCATTGAAGGCCTTGGAGGCGGAAGATCCCAACTCCCCGGACGTAAAATCCATTACGGAATTAATGGCCGCAGTAGATTCATATATTCCTGAACCCGTACGCGATCTGGATAAACCGTTCCTCATGCCGGTAGGTGATGT
>Ga0209521_10005212_pt1 | contig 10303 bp, 7 predicted proteins | sample Rifsed19ft4_FD_184016 | JGI IMG/M metagenome (GOLD analysis project Ga0209521, IMG submission 184016) | Soil microbial communities from Rifle, Colorado, USA - sediment 19ft 4 (version 2) | ecosystem: Environmental > Terrestrial > Deep subsurface > Rock core/Sediment | place: Rifle, Colorado... | reverse complement strand
CGCATATATCAAATCCTCCGGAATTGAATTTCCGGAATTATAACATGACCGGTGCCACCTTGAACGAGCAAAACAAGAGTTTTTCAACAGCCTGCTAGTTGTTTTTTAGTGAAAGTGTTTCACTTGATTAAAATTATTGTATATGTTACGAACTATTTTAAAAAAATCAAAAAAATAGCTTATTAGTTCAACCTTTAAAAAGTTTAATCTATCTCTCTGTTTAAGGGCTCCTTAAAAATGATTGCAAAATCACTAAGATCTGGAATGGCCCCGTTTAAAGTGAAGGCACTTGAACTCCGCCCTTGTCACCTTAATACAGTAAGTCTTAAAAAATTTACCTCACATCACAGCGTGCTACCGCCGGTTGTGTGTATCCTATAATCGTACTGGTCGGAAATAGTAATTTTTATGGCACTTGCCGACCTTGGTCGCGAACCCTTGATGGCGGGAAACCAAGAATCCTTCTCCACCACTCCATTGCCGAAGCTGCTATGTAAAGGGTTTTAGATTTCGTGAAGAGCTTCCCCTCATGCACTTCCACTTGCCCCAAGGCGATAAGCCGCTCGATCCTATTCTCTATCATTTGAATAGAATTGTAATGGCCCTTTAGTTCTGAAGCCTTAAGTCCACTTCTTTGCCCTATTTCCAGTATCATCCTTATTCTACGGGCAGTCTCACTCATATTGAATATATGAAAATAAATGTATGACATAAGGATGTACACGGCGGAGGTAAAGACGAAACCTACAAACCTGTCATGCTCATCAAGGGTGCCTAGGTATAAATGCCACAGGAGCCCCGCAAAAGGTATAGCCAGGGAGGCAGACGAAATTAAGGACGTCATCTGTCTCGAACGCATGAGTTTGAGCCCGGTCCTCATGAGAACGGCTTGGGTGACAGCCGTCCAAAGGGGGATGCCTGCAAGGAGCGCCAAGAATATGGTGAACTTGCCCATCATCCTTCACCTTTCTTAAGCCCTAAGAACGTCCTGAAGAGTATGAATGAATACGCCAGCAGATTACCCCCGGAGGTGAGAGATAGTTTTTCTCCATGGCTTTTGACCAAGGAGGATTGGAGGAGGTCGTTTATCCGAGGCTCAAACAATTCGTCATCACAAAAAAATGATAGTAGCTCCTTATGGGAAATTCCTTCCGAACCTATGGCGAGCACCATTGCCAAACTAGGCGAGATGGCCTCGAATGCCGGATAGGTCGCGATGTATGCGATCGCAAGAGACAAATGCAGGAGCAATGCTGCAGCCAATTCAATGTCCATTAGGCTGAAGGGGTCATGAATGAGACCATGCCGCATTGAAATAACAGAGGATAGGCCAAGGGCTGCCGGGAGCAGGATGAAGATGCCCGTGAGAGCAAAGACCCTTTTTGCCGGGCGGCAGATCCTCCACACGATTACATGGATGACCATGCAGATGGCAAAAGCAGCTACAGGAATTATAAGTACCAGCTGGTTCATGCTATGACCGGTCCGCTAAGGTATTCCATAAGAGGACGGAAATTTAAAAACAGAAGAACTCTTTGTTTTTACCGGGAGTGTGTTCGCCCGATGATGGCAAAGGCGATCAGCATGGTCAATGCTGCCAGGCTGATTGCCGTTGAAGTCATAAAAATCATGTCCCTGAAAACAAATTTGACGCTATGAGTTCCACTGCCTATATAAGCCCCCATGAAAAAAAAGTTTGTTCTACTCAGTTCTTCCTCTTTACCATCGACATACACATGCCATCGGTCATCATACATCTGGTTAAGTTGGAAGAGACCTGGCGCAGCGCTGTTAATCTGGAACCCGAATTCCGAGCACGAGATCTGTTGAAAAAATATCTCATGCTCTGCAGAAGAGCCGGAGTAGGTCTCAAAATAGAAAAGAGGGCTGCCTTCAAGCCATGCAGTCCCCAATTTTTTTTTCAAGTCTTTAAAATCATTTCGTTCCTGAGAGTTGTACCAGATTATAGAAAATTTTTTTTGGTTCATGGACTCGGCGACCTGAGCCAACATGTGATTATTCGAGCCGTATACAATGTATGGATTTTTCCGGCTGTCATCTATCGATGGTCTAGACTTATCGGACGTGATCCGCTCTTTCCATGTTTCGCGGACGAGTTCGGCATCCGCGAAAGAGGCGCTCGTTATATTTTGGTGGGTTACGGCAATCTCCATATTTTGACCATCTACCGTATAACGGGTGTCTATATTGACCCTGTTGAATACCATCCAGAATTCGACCAACACTATGAGTATGGCCAGGCTTGTACGTGACCATTGAGGCCATGTGAGGACTGCCGGCAGGAACCATAGAAAGGATAAGGCCGCATGGAAGACAAATGCCTTGTAATGAAGAGAAGTGTTGAAGAAAAGAAAGAAAAGAGCTGTCAGAATTATATTGAATATGATTACTGAGACCAGCACGAATTTTTTTTCGGATTGCAGAAACTCCTCTATTAACGGTGCCACATAAAGTATGGAGAACGTCAGAGGAAAATACCAGTACATGAATGAAAAACGTATATTTTTTGCGAATGGCATGATGTTATTTGCGATGTTCCTGAAGGCGCTGTAAGTCCCTTCGGAATCGACTATCAGAAAAAGAGCGCACCCCACGGCCATTCCCAGAAGCAGAGCGTTTTTTGTGAATCGCCTTTTCGTAAGCGCATGAATGAAAGCGATAACACCAAGCTGCCCGATGAACAACGAAAAATAATACTTTACAGGTAGTAAAAAGCTCATGAGCTGGTATGCGGTAACGACCCCATACATCGGGTTTTCGCTGCTTTGGTCCAGAGCGAACCTGGTGCTCTGTTCGATGGACGCATAGAAGGGGAGAGTTTTGGGCAATGTAAGCATAAAGGAGGTGATAAGGGTAATTGTCAAGAACTTGAGACCGAAGATCTTGTTTTTGTTGAGTATGGAATCAATCAGGACGTAAACCGAAAACAGATACAGTTCAAGTACTGTGGCGGCTATATACCCTCCAAATATCGTCATGGACAGAGCAAAGACCGAGAGCAGGTTTAATGCTCTATGCGATTCTTTTGCTTTCAGGTAGCCCAAAAGCAGGAAAGGGAAAAGGGAGGCGTTATAGATCTGGTTGCTCCATTGAGGCAGAGCAGTAATCTGCCCGCAAAAAATGAAGCTTAGGCCCGATATGAGGGCAGCCCTTTTACTTGCGCCGTATTGCATTGCGCAAAGGTAAACGCCGGCGCCACCGGCCACTATCCATGCGAGCAGCTCTATCTGTGCGGTAAAGACCGTTTGTTTGGTCAGGAACCCTAGCGCGAGATGCGTCAGAAAAAAAGATGAGTTAAGGTAGTGCTCGACCCAGGGATATCCGAGGTTCATGAAAGGGTTCCAGAGCGGCCAGCTGAATTCCCTGAGGCAGTCGGATTGAAAATTCAAAAGAGGGGCAAGCTGCCGAAAAAAATCCGCGCCCGTAAAAAGCTTGCGTAGAGACCAGTATTCCCAGTAAATGAGTATATGGGCCAGCAGAAGGATGCAGAGATAGCGCAGGTGTGCGGCAAGGCTTCTTTTATTGGACATTGATCGGTATACGGAATAAAGTCGCTATTTTATTTTCGCCTTGATTAAATTAAGAATACCGAGAAATAATCTATTCGGGAGCAACCGGGTCATCCTGCATGCAAGACCGGCGCGCAAAGGGTAGCTCAGGGCATCCCTTACTGAATTCTTCTCTGCTGTCAGGATGATCTTTTGCGCGGCATTCAAATAGGTTTTTGAAAAAAAATTCAATGGGCTGCATCTCTCTTTGAGTGGACCCAGGTTTAATGTGATGAACCTGTGCAGTCCATTTCTATTGTGATGAGTATGCAGTCCGTCAAAAAGCATGTCCATAGCGCATTTGCTGGCTGAATAGGACAGCTTGCCTGCTGTAATTGCCCTGAATGAATAAACGGAAGATATGTTGAAAAAAATTATACTTTTATGGCCAGCAGCACGCTGTATTAAATTTAGCAACCTGATATTGCCAAGGATGTTGACCTCGAATGTGCACCGTAAGACATCCGGATCGATACCCCCGGCAAAATCCTCACCAATGTGTGCGGCGTTAAGCACCACCACGTCGGGGCTATAGCCCTCAGCCGCCATAGCAAAATAAACTCTGTCTATATCCGAAGACAAGCGGAGATCGCATTTCGTATGCCGGACCCCCTCGCCCAATTCTGGGATATCGCTCCTTGAGACACCCCATACTTCGTGTCCTCTTAAGACACATTGTTTCGTCAAGGCAAGTCCGAGACCGCGTGATATGCCGGTAATGAAAAACCTCATTTGACTTTTCTATTGTAGCGGCCTATTAATTCCTTCATATTAAGTATAACCTGATGGACGAGAAAGCCCGGCGAAAGGCTGAGCATATAATTCCAGTCGTTTTGCGTCAGGAACGGGCAAAGAACGCACTTATTGTTCCTGACCGTATGTTCAAAAGCTTTCTTTACCCCGACCTCTTTCACATTGTAGGCATTAAACGTGGTATTCAGAGGAAAGCATGGGAAAGTTCTGCCATTTGCGTCGATTGTAAATTTGTGTCGTGCGTATCCGCAGGGTATTGGTTTTAAATGCGGGGGCAGGTCTTCTTTGGTCAGGGTCGTATATCCGTAATCTTCCCAGTTTAGGGCTAGATCCAGCGTGACCAGCGAGGTGAAGATTGGATAGCCTTTTTTCTTCAACTCTTTAATCTCGCGCAACGCCTTCCTGGTTTCTTGATCGTCCATCATAAGATTTTTCATATCCGGCGTGGAAGCGAAAAGGAGGCTGAACTCAAGATGGAATTCCTTGTCATTTGCGAGTTGAGCGAGAAAGGCCATATCATCCTTAGTATATTTTGTCAGAGTGGCTTGTACGCGCAAAGGAATCCCGGCGGATTTGACAAGATCGACAGCGCGCAGCACGGCTTTGAAGGTGCCCTTGCCGCGAATATAGTCATTGCCTTCCTCTCTTCCGTCCAAGCTCAGGCAGATTGAGTCCACGATATTAATTTCGTGCAGTTTTTTCTCAAGCAGTATTCCGTTTGTGATTAAGTTTACATAGAGTCCCTTTTCCTTCATATAACGGACTATCTCACCGATATCCTTGCGCATGAGGGTCTCGCCCCCATGCACGGTAAGATAGATCGTGCCATTTTCGCATAACTCATCTATCAGGCGCTTCAATTCATCTGTAGAAAAGTCATCCTTTGCGCTTCTCTTGTTGTACTCGCCAAAACAGTATTTGCAATTAAGATTGCAAGGGTTGTTCACAACAAGGACTACGATCCTTGGTAGGTATCTGCGCAGCAATTTATCACTCATGATATAAAGTGGAACTCTGGCGCGGAGATAGATTTTACGAATAAAATTTTTCATATTTTTTTTAGGAATTCAGTTTCCATGATATTAACCCATTAATTAAGTTTGTTTTAAAACTATTCTGAACAGTTATTCTCTGGTAAAAAGTTCAGCTAAGCTGGGAACTCATAAAATATCTATGACATTCTCGATTATCCGTAAGTTACTGGATAATCAAATTATTTTTAGTGAAAGTGTTTCGCTTGATTAAAATTATTGTATATGTTACGAATTATTTTAAAAAAATCAAGAAAATAGCTTATTAGTTCAACGTTTAAGAAGTTTAATCTATCTCTCTGTTTAAGGGCTCCTTAAAAATGATTGCAAAATCACTAAGATCTGGAATGGCCCCGTTTAAAGAAAAGAAGCCTTTAGCCTATCTGCTAATTTCACTTGTCGCGGGTCTTTTGTCGTTCTCTTCACTGTTTTTATCGAGGTGTGCGATATCGATTGAAGATTGGATATATATCGGAATCTCCACGCTCATTTTATTCGCGGTCCTTTATCTGTTTTCAAGGGGACTGAAAGGCACGCCCGCCGCAGTACTTGTATTTCTGGTCTTTCTTGTCGTTACAGGGTTTGCTTTTCACAAGACTGCCACTCATATTTTTCGAGATGACGAATGGATTTTCATGTCCCTTGCAGAGGGACTGAATGGGTTTTCCGTCGAGAATTTCAAGAAAATATCCCTATTCGCGATGTTCGGCCATATCCGATTCCAGCCGCTCGCCAACCTGCTCTTGTATGGGAGATACGCGCTTATAGGAACAGATGTTTTTATTACCCATGTGCTAAATTTTGTACTTCACGCATCTACCGGATTTATGCTGTTCGCAGTGCTTTTACGGCTTACAAAAAATTTGCATCTGTCTTTCCTCGCCGGGCTCGTTTTCCTTGTATTGCCAGCGCAGTTTGATATCGTTTCGTGGACGTATCATACATATGTAATACTCGGCACCCTTCTAATGCTTTGCTCATTGTATTTTGCGATATTGAATTCAGAGCGTCAACGCAGCGAATACGCCATCTTCTCGATAATCCTGGCTATACTTTCGGTCATTTGCTATGAACCGGCCGCTCTTGCGCCTATCGCGGCCGTATTTGTGATGGTCGGGGCTTATTATCTGCGGCTGGAGAGAATACCAGAAAAGAAATATTTTGTTTTTCCCGCTGTCGTTGCACTGGCCGCTTATCTCGTATATATGTTTATCGCATGGTATGGTGTAAAGCTTACGAGCTCAACGCATACAATGTCGCTATCGTATCTGACCATGCCAAAAGTAATGTTTCTCGGCCTGAAAGCGCTTGTTATTAACATTTGGGAATCAAATTTCCTCAAAAATATCGGAATAGACCTCAGCGTCACAGTTTCTAATAATGTCTTCCTAACTCTGGCACGCCCCGTATATTCAGATCCTGCATTTTTTATGAAAATAGCAGTTACTGTCCTTCTTATTATATGTCTTCGCCCCACGAAAAAGACTTTGATACTTTCTGCTGCATTCCTTTGCCTCGCCCTTTCTTACATTTATATAATAGCGCTCGGGCGTATAGTGACCAATGGAATGTACTATGTTGTGACGCAACCCAGATACCAATATTTTCCTGACGCTCTTCTCCTGTTAACGGCGACTATTTTTATCTGGCCGAGTTATGAAAAAAAAGGAAAAAAATTTTTAATAACTGCAGTTCTGGTCTTTATGTTCATAACGAATATGCATAACATACTATATGCTAACAGCAGAATAGATGATGGGCTGCGACCTTCTAACAGCCGATACCAAGCCCTGAACGAGTTTTTTCATTCAAATCCATCGGCAAAAGTCTTTGTAAAGGGAACTTCCGCTGATTCGCTTTTCCTGGGGCAGGAGATATCAATGGAGCTGATGTTCAAGGGCAGGATCACCAAATATATCAATCGAGCGACCCATATCTATGACGGGGCTGGATTTAGCCCAAACCCGCTCTATGGAAAAGGGCGTCGGTCCGGAAGCGTGGGCGATTTTTCCATTTCATTTTCCTATACCCCTGCTTATTTTGCACCTAAAAATGAAGTTGTTTTCATAGGAAAGGATAATAGCTATCCTCGAATAGTCCTTACACGCAGGAACTCTATCGAGGTAGGACTGTATAAACCATCAGAAGGCGTAGTCACTTTTGAATTTCCGGTCCCTTATGACCAGGAGCAAGCAAGATCGGTCACAGTGGAGAAATCCGACGACTTCCTCTGCGTTTATTTTAACGGAATACCAGGAGGCACAGTACAATTGCAGCCCGGATACGCACAGTTTGAAGGCGATGGACTGGACCTTTACGGAGATTATTTCAGGACGTATAATGAGAACATATATATACGAAATATGTTCATTCAGATAAACGCCTCAGAAACTGGATGTGTAAGCGGGACAACTCGTTTACAATGAGCGCAGTGGAATTAACCACGGCTTTCTTATCATACTGCCTATTTCGCGCTGACCAGTGGTTCCTACGCGAATCCCAATTTTCTCTTCGGATTTAAACTGGCGGAGAGGGGGGGATTCGAACCCCCGGTAGGGTGTTACCCCTACAACTGCTTAGCAGGCAGCTGCCTTCAGCCACTCGGCCACCTCTCCAGCGGGTTTACGGACGCTCCGGGTCGGAGCAGTAAAAGGATTTTATTTGTATCACGGCTTTATGCTATAATCAAGGCCGCTTTTGACGTGGCTGAAATAACCCTGAACAACTATTATAGAGGAAATCCTTATGGACGAACAGGTAAAAGTTTGCCCTGAATGCGGGGCCGAGTTCTTTGCCAGCATGGCAACGGAGTGCAACAAATGCGAAGCCGAGCTGGTAGACCCTGAGATGATGGGAAGGCCTTCGACCAGGCAGGCCCCTTCGGCTGACCCTGCCCTTGTCTGCATAGAGGAAGGCTCATACGACAGGGCCAATGAGGTCGCCTGGGGATTGAGGAGCGCGGGCTTTGACGCGAAGGTCCTCCGTGCGCCCGCGAACTCGTGCAAGGGCGGCTTCGGTGTCTTTGTTGACAAGGAATCCGCGCGTGATGCCGCTCTGAAAATAGAAGAGCTCTGGAAGAAGTCGCACCCGGAAATAGAAGAGGCCGAAGAGCTCATGAGGAAGGGGCTCTGCCCGGCATGCGGCACGCTCCTTATGGGCTCCTCCGAAGAATGCCCGGACTGCGGCCTTTTCGTCGGCGTGCGCGAAGACGACTGCAGCGGCGACGGCGGCTGTGGAAGCTCCGGATGCGGCCATTGACAGACTATGGCTGCGAAGACGACCAGCCAGCGCGTTAATTGGACAATGATCGCCGCCGCAGCCATTGCGGCGGCCCTTACCTCTATCGTCTACCTGCCTTCTCTCTGGAACGGGTTCGTAAACTGGGACGACCAGTGGTATGTCTATATCAACCCCCTCATAAAGACCATAGACCTCAAGGCGCTCGCAACCGCCATACAGGTCGGCAACTGGCACCCCCTCACGATGTTCTCCCTTGCCCTTGACTACCAGCTCTGGGGGCTGAACCCTTTCGGCTATCACCTTGGCAACACGGTACTGCACGCTGCGAACACATTTTTAGCCGCTCTCCTTGCGGCAAAGCTCATTCAAGTCGTAAGACCTGATGAAAAGAGGTTTTCGTTTGTCGCGGCCCTGGCAATGGGCCTTCTCTTCGGCATTCACCCGCTGCACGTCGAATCGGTCGCATGGATATCGGAGAGAAAGGACGTGCTCTGCGGCTTTTTCTTTTTCCTGAGCGTCCTTTTTTATATCAGCCATGCACAGAAGCCTTCCTGGAAGACTTACGTATTGTCATTCGTCTTCTTTATCCTCGCCCTGCTGAGCAAGCCAATGGCTGTGACGCTGCCGCTGGCGCTCATCATAATAGACTTCTATCCGTTCAGGCGGATAGACTCCATGAAAGACCTCTTCAGGTCGGCTCTCGGCAAGGCCCCTTTTTTCGCAACAGCCGTTATCCTTTCATTTGCCGCCATATACGCTCAAAACGTCGCGGGTGCGCTCCAGCCGTTTGCCGCGGAACCGCTATATCTGAAGTTCCTTTCAGCCGCACGGGGCTACATATTTTACCTGGTGAAGACCTCTGTTCCATACGGGCTTGTGCCGTACTATCCTCATCCCGTTGACAGGAGCCTTGCCAATTACCAGTACTGGGGCTCTGTTGCGGTCTTTATGATTCTGAGCGCGGGCGCGGTTGCGGCCATCTTAAAAGGGAAAAGGCTCTTCCCTGCCGTATGGGCCTTTTATGTTATAACGCTGCTTCCGGTCATCGGCATCGTCCAGGTAGGCGGACAGGCAGCGGCTGACAGGTATATGTACCTGCCTGCATTCGGCATATTTCTGCTTGCGGGTATTGCCCTGTCTCAGGCCGCAAAAGGAAAGCAGGGGTTCATAGCGGCGCTCGTCATTACGGCTGCGGTAACAGGGGGGCTTTCTTATCTCACCGTGAAACAGACGGCAGTATGGAAGGATTCCATTGCCCTTTGGGACCATGAGATAAAATTCTATCCTGAAAGGGTGCAGATGGCGTACAGGCTCCGGGGACGCGGATACCACGGCAAGGGGGACGTGGCCCGGGCCATACAGGACTACACTACGGCCATTTCGATAAATCCTTCAGACCCGCTCGCTTATCACACCAGGGCGCTTGCATATCAGCAGACCGGTAATCTGGAGCTGGCCATAGCGGATTTCACGCGCTCCATAGACCTCGACCCGAACCGGTTCAACTTCTACAGCAACCGGGGCATGGCACTGACCCAGGCCGGCCAGTATGCACGGGCGATAGAGGACTTCAGCATGGCAATCGCCATGGACCCCATGAACGCGGGCGCATATATCAACAGAGGCAACGCATTCCTTGTGGCCGGAAGGTTCGAGGACGCGATGCGCGACCTCTCAAAGGCGGATTCCATCTCTCCCGGAAACCCGGCA
>Ga0209521_10005210_pt1 | contig 10304 bp, 9 predicted proteins | sample Rifsed19ft4_FD_184016 | JGI IMG/M metagenome (GOLD analysis project Ga0209521, IMG submission 184016) | Soil microbial communities from Rifle, Colorado, USA - sediment 19ft 4 (version 2) | ecosystem: Environmental > Terrestrial > Deep subsurface > Rock core/Sediment | place: Rifle, Colorado... | reverse complement strand
TGAGCAGACCCTGACCAGGGCGGTACATGAGACTGACGGGTTTTCGTTCGCTCAGCTCCGCGAGGGCTACATCTTGGCCGGCCAGTTTTCATTCGAACGCGCTGACGAAGCGATCCGCGCGGGCGACCTACTGGAAGGGATTCGGGTCGTCCGAATTGATGCGCAGATGGTGGGCAGCCGCCTCGACGGTCGAGGGGTCGGATTTGGCCTCTCGGTCAGCCAGACACCAGGTGGATGACCATAACATATCGGAGGAAAGAACCAAGAAAATGCGGTCGGGATTGTGAAGGTGAGAAAACGAGGACGCAATGAAGACTTCAGCAACGCCCGCCCGCTGCAAGACGGTGAGGTATTTCTCAAGGATCGGCGGCGACAGACAAAGCAGGTCAAGGCGATCGCGAATCCGGTTGACGATTATCCTTGGGGGGCCGGCGCTGATGAAGCTTGAGAGGAGCAGGTTGGTGGTAGACACCAACTTGCTCACCGGGCTTCAGCCTTCTTATTCGTCCTCTTCTTCCTTGCACGAACCTCTGTCAAAAGCCGGTCCACATCTCCAGTTGATCTTACCCCGGCACGGCGAAGGGAGCGTCCAACCTCCCCCCACATCCGGTCAAAAGCTACGGCGTAAGGCTCACCGCGTTCCAACCTGGTCTTGGACAGCCGGAAGGCTTGCCGTAGCAGCCATGATATCGATCTATCCTGTCGAACAGCAAGGCGCCTGAGTTCCTCAAGTTCTTCTTCAGCGAGCGTAATTGTCGTTCTAACCATCGCGCTGATCTCCCTAAGTCAGGAGTATGATCGGCTCATATTCTATCATACTTGGTGGGGCGGTCAAGCGTCTATTCACTCGGTAATAGACCTGATGTCTGGCAAGGGGATGTCCGGGGGGCGCAGCGCACCAACTCAGGCCGAGGTGCCTACCTTTACCATCACTGAAAGATAGTCTCTCAGCTAAGCCACCGCAGGTAACGCGTAGTATTCCTCGATCTCCTCCAGCATCGCTCGGTCAGGCTGTCCGTGTCGGGCGCGCAGGAGCTCACGGTAGTATCGTTTCCGCCGAGTAAACGACTCGATGTTCCAGGTGTCCCGCCAAAGCTGCATCACTTCTTCCTCAAGTCGTTCCACCGACATGCCGCGCGGTCGGAAATTCACATCGAACAGGGTGCAGCGGTCCCAGGCCCCCGGGTACAACAAGCGGCCTTCGGCCAGGAGTCTCTGATAGAGCCGCGTCCCAGGAAACGGGGTCAAGATGGTGATCTGGACCTCCAGCAGACGAGAACGGTCGATGAACTCCCGCAGTTCATCGAAGACCTCTGGCGTGTCGGAGTCCAGCCCGACAATGAAGCAGCCGCAGACACTGACACCCCGGCTCTGGATCTTCTCGATGGCCTCAAGATACCGACTGTGCTGGCGGGCCTTCCAGTTGGCGCGGTCCATTCCCTCCAGGCTGGCTCGCCGGGGACTCTCAAAGCCGATCAGGACCTGGCGGCACCCGCTGGGGTACAAGAGATCCAGAAGTTCCTCATCATCGGCTACCGAGACATCGGTCTCGGTGAAGTACCGGACGTGACGGTCGGCAAGCCCGCTGAGCAGCTGCTTGGCCCAGGTCCTGTTCACGAAGGTGTTATCGTCAGCAAACTCGATGAATGGTCTCCGCCACAGCGACCGGACGGCGTCCACTTCTTGCAGAACCCGATCGACAGGCTTGATCCGGTAGCGTGGTCCGTAGAGCTTCGAAGCGGCACAGAAGTCACAATCCCAGGGACAACCACGCGTGGTCTGGATCGTGATGCGGTTGTATGGGCCTAAGCGCTGGATCTCGCCGGTCCTGCCGGGGTCCGATGGGGAATTTTCCGGACCTTGCGTGCCCTGCACGAGAAGATCAAAGCGCGGCATAGGGGCCCGGTTGAGCTGAAACTGACCGGGGCGGGCCTCTCGATAAAACGATTTCAGCCCGGCCCGTCCGGCCCCTTGGAAATCGCGTACCACCTCTGACCAGGTGGCCTCTCCCTCGCCTACGACCACAGCGTCCGCATGCCGGGCAACCTCCTCGGGCAACACCGTAGCGTGGAGCCCCCCGAAGACCACCGGTATGCCGTGGGCGCGATAGACATCTGCCACAAGGTAGGCGTCGAACGCGCGCGCGGTATATGTGGAAATGGCGACGAGATCAAAGTCGAGGCGCGGGTTTTGTGCGAACGTCGCGACATCGTCCACCTCGATGTATTCCACTTCCACACCTTCCGGCGTCGCCCCTGCCAGCGTGAGCAAGGCTAGACTCGGCAACTGGGCGATGACCCGGCCCCGGTTCACGAACTGCGGCAGCGTGACCCCAAGCTCGATAAACTTGCGCGTCTGAATCTTCACGCCCGCGATTGCAATCAACCCGATTTTCATGATCCACCTCCCTAAGAGTTGTGACCCACTTCCAGGCCAATTTCTTGGCACTGGAGGGTCAGCTTCCATTCGATATGCAGACCCTGCCAGTAATGAGAATTCGCCTCGGCTGCCTCATGCTCGTGTGAGGCTTGGAACGACGCACGACACCGTTGCAATGGTGACTAACACAGGTCCCACAGACAGAACGCTTGCTGGCAGTTCAACCGCTGTCAGGAGGAGGATCACCACCACCGACGTGACGCTACCCGCGACAAGCAACGGTCGGCCAACCCTCGCTGGCCAGTCAGCTTGACGTCTCTCCTCCAGGTCTCGCGAGATAAAGATGGTTGCCAGGCCGAAGACGATGCAGTACGTGTGAGCCAGACGTATCAAGGTGCGAACGACGTCGTTGTAGCCGCCAACGAACCCGGGCGGCGGCAATGGACCATCAAACGCGAACAGGCCGATGACCAGACCGGCCGCTATGCTCACGGCGATGAGGAGCCAGCCCCATAGCTCTAAGGGCCGCGCGTGCCGCTTGGCCAGCCATGCCCCACACAACGTACCAATGAAGATCGCATTGGCCGGAATCGGCAGAAGCAGCTTGAACCCGAAATTCATGAAACCAGCAATGGTCAGGATGACGGGAATTCCGATCGTGCCGCACAACATGCCGATCCGGCCCCAGCGGACGGATCGAGTTCGCGGATCAGCATGTTCGGCGAGACCTTGATGAAGGAGAGTCAACACCGGCAGCATAATGGCCGAGACTCGCGCCAGCCGCAACATCCGCAGTCGGAGCCCATCCTCGGCACCGATATAGGGGGGCAGAAACAGCCTTGAGCTCAACTCAGACATTCCCATTACTGCATCGAGCACCACCCCAGAACAGATGATCGCGAGGACGACACTGAATTGTCGGTTGCGTCCCCTTCCAGGACCACCCCAAGATATAATTATGAATCCTGTGAGGTTCATCAGCGCTCCTGCGAGGATGAGCCAGGCGCTGCTCGCCCATCGACCAGTCATACCGTAGCCAATAGCTGAGACCACCCCCCCCAACCCAGTAAGCCACACCGAAATCCCGTATGCCAACGGGAGCAAGGAGGTGGCGGCCAACATCCGGCTGGCTGCGAGCTGCAAAAGACCCATTCCCACCACCATCGTCTGCGCATGCCTCGCGGCGATTTTCGGGCCGCCAGCCAGACAAGACGACCCTCGCTCGCTGAGCGAACAGGGATCCAACCACGTTGCGTAAGCGAAGCCTGCAACTAGTAGGACCCACCCAATGTTGCGGTTCAACCGCCCACCAGACACTGGAATCACCAATTTCCTCCTTGTTGTGACCGCCTTTTTCTTGGCCCGTCGATCAAGATATGAGAGCCGGCCCATCGCTCTTGAAGAGACGGCCGCCAGGCCCATGAAGGAGTGTGAGCTCGACCAGAGCTCTGTGTAAGACCGCTTCTCAAGCTACCCCCTGCTTCGGCTGGCCCGGAAGGCGCCGAATGCGATATGAATGGCAAGAAACCATGGGAAGAGCAACAACGCGCCGATCAAAACACTGTACATTCTTTCCTCCACCCGTCGAACTGTCAGTTCTCAGTTTCGCCGCCGCTACTCCATGTTCGTTGCATTCAGGCAACCGCTGTTGGGAGCAACCCAGAGCAACGAAGATGCCAAGAGGGAACACTTGAAAAAGCAAGAACTTAGGACTATAGTGGGGGAAAAATCAGCGGCAAGTGGGTGGGGGATGAAGTGGAATTGGGGCCAACTTCGGCAGTGGCAAAGGCATGAGTGATGTCTGCGCAAGAGAGCTCCCGAGAGAGTGATCCATTAGCCGAGTTGATCGGTGACAGCCCGGGGATCGAAGCCCTCCGGGAAAAGGTCGGGCGGCTGCTTCATCACCAGCCTGAGGCCCGCCGCTTCCCGCCCATTCTCATATACGGTGAAACGGGGACAGGCAAGGGTCTCCTCGCTCGGGGGTTGCACCGGGCGGGTCCGCGCGCCGATGGGCCGTTCGTGGACATCAATTGCGCGGCGATTCCCGAGACCTTGCTCGAAGCGGAGCTGTTCGGCTTCGAGCGGGGGGCTTTCACGGACGCGAAGCAGGCGAAGGTCGGACTCTTCCAGGTCGCTCACCGCGGGACGATCTTTCTCGACGAGGTGGGGCTCCTGCCCGATGGACTTCAAGCCAAGCTCCTGAAGGTGATCGAGGAGCGGTCGGTCCGCCGGATCGGCGGCACGCGAAATGAGTCGGTGGATGTTTGGATCCTTGCAGCCACGAATGAGGACCTCGCCACGGCCATACGCGAGCGTCGTTTCCGCGAAGACCTCTACCATCGCCTGGCGGTCCTGACTCTCTGGATGCCGCCGCTGCGGGAGCGAGGTCGGGACATCCTGCTGCTTGCCGAACACTTCCTCAAGAGGGCCTGCGCCGAATATCACCTGCCGCAGAGAACCTTGGCCCCCGACGGTCGCGCAGCCCTCCAAGCCTACCGATGGCCGGGTAACATTCGAGAGCTGAGCAACGTCATCGAACGGGTGGCACTGCTCTCAGAGGCGCCGCTGGTGACCGCGAAGATGCTCCAGCTGCCGGACGTGCCTCTGTCGCAACCGCGAGAGGCGGCCCGACCTGACGAAGCGATCTCCCTCGCGACCGCTGTCGGTACCGTCGAGCGGGATCATCTCCTCGAAGCGCTTACCCAGACCAACTGGAACATTACGCGGGCTGCGGCAGGCCTGGGGATTTCTCGCGACACACTCCGCTACCGCATCCAGAAGCACAGCTTGCACCCTCCGGGGTCACTGCAGCGTCGCCGACGAGGCGCCTCGGGACCCAAGACACCGGCGCCAGCCGTAACGGCGCCCGAGGCTCCGGCCCTCGCAGTTGTCACAGGCGCCCCGGGGACGGTTCCCGTGCCCACGGGCGTTCGGTGGGAGCGGCGTCGGCTCACGCTGCTGCGCGCCGCCCTGGCTGCGCCGCCGGAGTCGGACTCCCCCTTGTACGCCAGCCGGGCGCTTGAGGTCCTAGTGGACAAGGTGAGGAACTTCGGCGGGCGCGTCGAGGAACTGAGCCCGACGGGGATTGTCGCAGCGTTTGGCCTTGAGCCGGTCGAGGATGCGCCGAGGCGTGCGGCGCACGTCGCGATGGCCATCCAGAAGGCCGCGGAGCGCGCCCGGCGTGGGGGCACCGAGCCGCTGGCGGTCAAGATGGGAATCCATGTTGACCAGTTTCTGGTGGTGCAGGCCAGCGGTACCATCGAGATCGACCTGGAGGCCAAGCGCCAGGCATGGACGGTGCTGGAGGCGCTGGTGACGAGCGCCGAACAGGACACCACTGTGGTCAGCGAGGCTGCCGCACCATTCCTGGAACGCCGCTTCGACCTGGTGCCGCTGGGTGGCCCGGAGCTGGCGCAGGGGCGGGCCTACCGCCTGGTTGGGCATGAACGAACGGGACTCCGGTTCGGAAGGCGCATGGCCAGGTTCGTGGGGCGGCGCCACGAGCTGGAGCTGCTGCACAGCCGACTGGCCTCCGCAATGGCGGGGCACGGGCAGGTGGTCGGGATCGGAGGCGAGGCTGGGATCGGCAAATCGCGGCTCCTGTTCGAGTTCCGACAGAGCCTCGCGGGCGAGCGGGTCACGTTTCTCAGGGGCCGCTGTCTCTCTTACGGGAGCGCCATTCCCTATTTTCCGATCCTCGACATGTTCCGCCGCAATTACAGGATCACCGAGTCCGATCGCCCCGAGATGATCACCGAAAAAGTCCGCTTCCTGCTGCAGCAGGTGGGGATGGATCCGGAGGAGTGGGCGCCATACCTCCTCCAGATTTTGGGGGTGAAGGAGGGGACAGAAAGACTGGCCCCGCTCCCCCCGGAGGCGATCAAATCCAGGACGCTTGAGACGCTGCGCCAGATGAGCCTCATTGGCAGTCGGGAGAGACCGACTGTCTTCGCGGTAGAGGATCTCCACTGGGTGGATAAGGCCTCGGAGGAGTGTTTTAATTCACTGGTCGAAGGTCTGGGCGGCGCCCGCATCCTGTTCCTCTGGACGTACCGTCCCGGATATCAGCCGCCCTGGATGGACAAATCCTATGCGACCCAGATGGCCCTCCAGCCTCTCTCCCCTCAGGACAGCCTCAGCGTGGTGCACTCAGTCCTGCAGACGGACCAGGTCCCTGAAGCTCTCGCGGAACGGATCCTCGCGAAGGCTGAGGGGAATCCATTCTTTTTGGAGGAACTGTCCCGGGCAGTCGGAGAGCAGGCAGATCACCGCCTGACCGTGGCGGTGCCGGACACGATCCAGGAGGTCCTTCTGGCGCGAATTAATCGCCTTTCCGACGAACCAAGGCGGCTCCTTCAGGCAGCCGCCATTCTGGGGCGGGAGGTTTCATTGCGCCTGCTGGGGGCGATCTGGGAGGGCCCAGGCGTCCTGGACCCGCATTTGAGGGAGCTCACCAGGCTGGAGTTTCTCTATGAGCAAACCTGGGCCGCCGAGCCGGTGTACGTTTTCACCCACGCCCTGACCCAGGAGGTCGCCTACGAAAGCTTGCTCATCCCTCGCCGCCAGGCCCTTCATGAGGCTGCAGGCAGGGCTCTAGAAGCCCTGTACGCGGACCGCCTTGATGAGGCGATCGACCGGCTCGCGTATCACTACTCCAGGACCGAGAGGGCCGACAAGGCCGTGGAGTATCTGAGGCGCTCTGCCAAGAAGGCGGCCCAAGGGCATGCCCATACCGAAGCCATCAGAGCATTGCAAGAGGCCCTCGCGCACGTCGAGCGGCTGCCGGCACAGGAGCGCGACCGCCAGCTCCTCGATCTCACCCTTCGTCAGGCCTACTCCCTCACTCTCCTGGGCCGATTCCAGGAGGTCCAGGAACTCCTCCTGCGCCAGCAGGAGCGCCTGGAGCACCTCCAAGATCCAGCCGTGGCCGGACCCTATTATTTCCTGCTCGGTCGTGTTTCTTTATTCTTAGGAAATGTCGAGCAGGCGGTCCAGAGTGCGGCGCGATCCATTACAGAAGCGAAGCGTTGTGGCGACAAGGCGACCATGGGGAAGGCCTACTATTTGCTGGCACAGGAGGCCCCCCTGTCCGGGCGAGGGCGTCAGGGAATCGAGCACGGCCAGCAAGCGGTGGCTCTCCTGGAGCCGACTGGGCAGCAGTGGTGGATCGGCCAGGCGCACTGGGTCGTGGGGCTTAATCACGCCCAAATGGGCGAATTCGAAGAAGCCCTGCAGGCTGAGGCGCGGGCCTACGCCATAGGAGAAGCCGCTGGAGACCGCCAGCTACAGGCTTCTGCCGCCTGGGCCTCCGGGCTCATCCGTGCGCTGATGGGAGACTGGGAAGCGGGGATCGAGGCGTGTCAGAGGGGCTTGCAGCACTCTCCGGATCCACTCAGCATAGCGGTCGCTTTGGGGTGGCTGGGCCACGCGTACCTGGAGAAGGGAGATTTCGCCCACGCGATTCCCTTGCTCCAGCAGTCAGTCCAGAAGCTCGGTCAATTTCCCTTCGCCCAATTCCAGGGATGGTTCATGATATGTCTGGCCGAGGGTCATCGTCTAAACGGTGAGATCGAGAAGGCGCTGGACCTTGCCAACCAGGGACTCGCAATCACCAAAGGCGCGAAGTCTTCATACGGGGTCGGGTGGTCCCAGCGGGCTTTGGGCCGAATCGCCCTGGCCAGAGGCTCGCTTTCTGAGGCGGAGACCCATCTTAATGAAGCCCTGCAAATCTTTGAATCGCTTCAGGCGCGATACGACCTGGGACGCACCCACCTGGACCTCGCTGCCGTCGCCCACGCCCAAGGGAAGAAGGCGGAGGCCGCGACAGATCTCAGACACGCCCATCGCCTGTTTACGGCCTCGCGGGTCCCGAAGTATGTGGAGCGAACCGAGCAGCTCGCCAAGGCCTTCGGGGTGGCGCTCTCGGGGGAGCCCCCCGACGATCTGTCCGCTGCTTGACAGGGCGCAAAAAGAAGAATAAGCTCGCTTCTTCCGAGAGAGACCCCGCTTCCATACAAACCCAGGTGCAACAAGATGATGGCATTTATGAGAGGATCTCCTTCCGCTTGCACTCTTGAAGTGGAAGGAAAACATATCAGGAGGCATGCATGAGTGCGGGACGACACGAAGCAGGGTTGGAGGGCTGGGCCCTGATCCTTGGAGCATCCAGCGGCTTCGGCGAGGGGGTTGCTTTAGCCCTGGCCAGAGAGGGCATGCACATCTTTGGGGTTCATCTCGACCGAAAAGCGACCCTGCCGAATGTGGAGCGGATCGCTGCTGAGATCAGGCAGATGGGTCGGGAGGCGGTCTTTTTCAATGTCAACGCCTCCGATCCGGAGAGGCGGCGGGAGGTTCTTGATCAGATGGAGAAGACCTTGGCCGATCGGGGAGAGCCCTCGTCAGTGAAGGTGTTCCTCCACTCCCTTGCCTTCGGCGCCCTGAAGCCGTTCATCTCCTTCTCGCCGAAGGATGCCATCACCCCCGCGCAGATGGATATGACCCTGGATGTGATGGGGCACAGCCTGGTGTACTGGGTACAGGAGTTGGTGACGCGAAAACTCATGATTCGAGGGGGGAGAGTCTTCGCGATGACCAGTTCAGGCGGGACGCGCGTGTGGGCTGCCTATGGAGCGGTCTCTGCGGCCAAGGCGGCTCTCGAGTCGCATCTGCGTCAACTTGCCATGGAGTTGGCGCCCTTGGGCATCACGGCAAATGGCATCCGAGCCGGGGTGACGGACACGCCGGCACTCCGGAAGATACCCGGCAGCCAGAGCATCAAGCAGGCGGCGATCGAGGGCAACCCGTCGGGCCGTCTCACCACCCCTGAGGATGTCGCCTCCGCTCTCGTTGCTCTGAGCCGTCCCGAGACGTACTGGATGACGGGCAACGTGATCGGGGTCGATGGCGGCGAAGATATCGTGGCGTTTGCCACTCCCTCCGGCACGGCGGCGGCCGCGGACCGGTCGGAGCCCGTTCGCTGAGGGAGACGATGCAATCCGATTCCTTGCGGCTGGAGCGGATGGGGCATCTGTCGCTGAGAGTCAGCGACCTCGATGCTTCAGAGAAGTTTTACACAGAGATCCTCGGGATGAGGCCGGTCTGGCGAAGCGAGGGTGAGATCGCCTTTCTCGAGTGCGGCAACGACGATCTGGCCTTGATCCAGATTCCGAAAGAGGAGGTTCAAGCCTTTCGCGAGCGCGCTCAGAGTTCGCAGTCTCTGCACCATTTTGGCTTTCGGGTCCGCTCGAAGGATGGGGTCGATCAACTGGCCGAGGAGATGAAGGCCCGCGGGATCGTCATCGACGACGGCCCGCGAGACCACCGAGATGGTAGTCGCTCTTTCTACTTCAGGGACCCCGATGACAATTATGTTCAGATCCTCTGGGATCCCATCCGCGAAACCCTCACATCCTGAACGTACCATCGATTTCGTGTAAAGGGACTGCAATGGCGGGGATCGAGATCGCGCGCGCGCTCCATCTGCTGGGAGTGATCTTCTGGGTTGGTGGCATGGGGGCCCGACTCCTTCTCCTCGGCTCTGTCAGGTCGGGGACCGACGAGATGATGCGGAGCCGGCTCTTCGATGCGCAGCGGCGGATTCATCTCCGAATGGAGGTGCCCGCTTTTTTGCTCGCCCTACTCCCCGGCCTGTACCTGGTCCACGCCGCCCGGGTCACATTTCACCAGGCCTGGTTTAGCGTCAAGATGCTTCTGCTCCTCGGCGTGATCTTGGTGGACATCCTCGCGTCTCGGCGATTCAAGGCTGTTTCGAGAGGCGGTGAGGAAGGCCGTGCGGCAGGCCTCAGCGCGACCCTTGTTGTCCTTGCTCTGGTGATGGTGTTTGCGGCGCTGACGAGATTCTAAGGGGGGGCGGCGACCGCTCAAGACCGGTGGGATGGCGATCGGTTGCGATTCCCGTGCTGACA
>Ga0209521_10005209_pt1 | contig 10306 bp, 17 predicted proteins | sample Rifsed19ft4_FD_184016 | JGI IMG/M metagenome (GOLD analysis project Ga0209521, IMG submission 184016) | Soil microbial communities from Rifle, Colorado, USA - sediment 19ft 4 (version 2) | ecosystem: Environmental > Terrestrial > Deep subsurface > Rock core/Sediment | place: Rifle, Colorado... | reverse complement strand
TGACGACCAGGAGCCCTACCGCCAGAGCATGCTCGCCGCCTTGCGCGTCGCCAGTGGGGAGGACTGATGACCTTTGTCGCCGAGATAAGCACGCCCGCTTTCCGCGCTACGGTGGATGAACCGCCGAGTATGGAGGATTTCTCGGCGGCGGAACGGGCCATGCATGACGCCATGGCGCGCCTGCGCAAGGCGAGCATCGACCATGCCCGGCATACGGTGGAGCGGGAGTATTTCGCCCTCGACGCCCTCATCCAGCGCGGGCTGCTGAACTATCCGCAGGTGTACGGCCAGTTCCTCGCCGCGACGACGGACAAGCCCGCGCATCGCGCCGAGGTCGAGAAGTTTCTGCCGCCGCCTTTCGTGCCGCCAGCGATCATCGATCCGCGCGATTTTCGCGCCGTCGAGGCCCCGCCGCGCAAATGGCTGGTGCCCGGCTGGATTCCCGCGAATGACTGCACGATGATCGGCGCCGATGGGGGCACCGGCAAGACCACCATCGGCGTGCAGCTCAATTTCGCCATGGAGACGCAAGGGCTGTGGCTGGGGCTGCCTGTCGAGGCCGGACCATCGATCTATTGCACGGCGGAAGAGCCGCGCGACGAGATGCATTTCCGCTATCGCGCCGCCGCCGCGATCTCCTGCAACAGGCCGGTCTATCCCTTCGACATCATCTCCTTCGCCGACTACGAAGACGCCGCGCTGATCGAGATCGTCGATGGCAAGCCGCAGGCAACCGAGCTGCTGCACTGGCTGGAATGGCGAGCGCGCGAAATCCGGGCCAAGCTGATCGTGCTCGACGCCATCGCCGATTTCTGCGCCATCAACGAGGTTGATCGCTCCCAGGTGCGCCGCGCCGTCGCAATCTTTCGCGGCATGGCCATCCGGCTGAATTGCGCCGTCATCCTGATGGCGCACCCGTCCGTGGACGGCATCAAGACCGGCCGGGGCTATAGCGGCTCCACGCATTGGAACAACGCTGTCCGCTCGCGGATGTATTTCCAGATGCCGGTCAGCGAGAGCAAGGAAGAAAACATCGATCCTGACGTTCGCATTCTGTCGCTGGAAAAGGCCAATCGCGCGCGTAAGGGGCAGAGCATCAATTTGCGCTGGAAGGACGGGGTTTTCGTCGTTGACGGTTTTGCGCAATCCATGGGCATCGGCTCGGCGTTAGCTGCCCGCAACACCTTCCTTCGGCTGCTCGCCTTCCACCAAAAGCACAAGATCAATGTCAGCCCGAACAAGGGGCCAACCTACGCCCCGGCGATCTTCGAAAAGCACAAATTGGCCGCCGGGATTAAGAGCGCCACGCTGAAATACGCGATGGACGATCTGCTGCAATCCGGGGCCATCCGAAGCGTCGAATTCGGACGCGCCGGGAAGCAGAGAACACGCCTGATCATCGCTGACGGAATCGACACTGGCGAGGTTGCAGATGTGTGATTTTTGCAACGAATTTACAACCTACGATACTGCCCAACTGCCGCCCAACCGGAATTTTACCCGCCCAACCGCCGCCCAACCGGCCCGAAAAGCCGCCCAACTGAAAGCGGAATGGGGCAAAACGGCCCGAAAAGCCGCCCAACCGGCATCAAAAAAAGTGGTGCCCAACCCCCCCCTATACCCCCCCTGGCAGTTGGGCACTGCCTGGCGCTGCCTAAGGGCGCGCCGGCAGGCCCACTGCTGAAGGACAACAAGAACCGCGAACGGAGATGCCCATGACCAAGCCCAAACCCACGCCGCTGACCATCCTCGAATCCGCCGCCGACGCGCTGGCGGATGGCTGCTGCTGCCTGATGTTCACCAACGGGGAATGCTGCATGAGCGCCCGCGCCCGCGAGGTGTTCACCGCGATCAACCGGGCCGGCGGGCCATCGCTGGAGGAATGCGAGGCCATCGCGCGCGGCGAAATCACGCTGACGCGGAAACAGCCGAGAACGGTAACCCAACGGTAATGCGGAGCAGCCATTGACCACCACCCTCAAATCCCGCCGCCCGGGCCGCAAGCGCAAGGCAGCCCCTATCATCCTCCCCTCGGTCCTCTCCCTCGCCATGGAGCAGCGCGCCCAGGCGGCGAGAGCGCGGCTGCATGCCCTCGCCCGTCCACTCGCATTCACCGCCGCCGGGGACGGCAAGGGCGGTCTCACCGTGTCACAGCGCCGCCCCCACGAGACACGCCACGATGACCGCCTCACCCCCGAACGCCGCCGGCATGCGGAGGAAGCCGAGCTGCTCGTGGTGATGGACACCTTCACCACCGACGCCGGGGAAAAGACTCAGCTCAAGCGCCAGCGCCTGATCTCCCCGCTGGAGCAGTTGTGGAAAGCCGGCGTCATCGACAGCGGGCAATATGGCGCGGCCCGCCGCTATCAGAAGGACGCCGACATCGCCGCCGTGCTTGGCCCCGCCTCCAGCGTGCGCTACGAACCGCGCATGATCGATGGCGGGCGTGAGCGGGAATTGCTGCCGGTCGAAGCAGCGATGATTTACCTGGAGCGCGTTGCATCCGCGCAGCGGTCTTGCGGCGTGAAACAGTTCCGCATGTTGGGATGGATCGCGAGCGAAGCGCTGGGCTGGCGTTGTCAGGCGAAAGAATGGTTCCCGACGGCGAGCGAAGGCTGGGCGCGGGTGAGCTTTAAACGCTTGCTGAGGAACACCTGCGATAATCTGGAGCATCACTATCGCTTCCGGTGAGAGCAACCACGCGCATCCTCTTGACGTGAAACAATTTTGATGTGTAATTAATGCAAGGTCAGGAAGTGTTGCATTAACCGATGCGAACTGATTCACCCTGACCTTTCCACAGCTACGCCGTCTGTCGAAAGCCCCGTCCGTCCGAAGGCGGGGTTTTCTTTTTCACGGCGTCCCCATCACAAATTCCAGCCTCTGCCTGTCAGGCATAGCGCGGCGGCTTGCCCGGCGGGCATCGAGCGCGGCTGCCGCTTGGGCTTGTGCTCCTCGCCTTTGCGGCAGCCGTTTGCCCAACAAAAAAGCCCGCTGGTGAGGCGGGCTTAGTGAGCATTATTGCCGGACTCACCGTCCGATTTGCCTGGAGAACCAGGCTGAGAGCGTCCGGATACAGCCTCCAGCGGACACATCCGGATTCACGGACGCCGCATCTGATCCTGGCTCACCATAGAGTTTTCGCATCCGCTCCTGAACATGGAGCGGAAGCCGGATCCGGATCGTCCGGGTTGCGTCCGCATTGTCCGGACCTTGCGTCCGCAGGGTGTTCATGCCGTTCATGTGGAACTCCTTTACCTTCGTTTAAGCTTTTGCGGCTGGGTGTGAAAAAGGGCGACATCGGATAATCCCGAGCCGCCCCATCTGATCATGCTGCTTTCAACCGCGCCCTGATCTCGCTGGCGCGCTTGCCGTTGTCCCTCACCTCGATCTCGCCCGTCGCCGCCCATTCCCGGCACCAGTCGTAGAAGGCGGTGCGCTTGAGCGCGAGGCCATCGGACTGGAACGCCTGGAACAGCGCCGACTTCGAAGTGATCAGCACGCCGCCCGGCGCGTTCCAGCACATGAGCTGGAGCTTCAGCAGCGCCTTCTCCTTCGCCGTTCTCGGCTCGATCGGCGCGGTCTGCTTCGCCTTGGCCGGAACCGCGGTTGCTTTGCGCCGCTCGATGGCATTGGCGAAGATCATTGCGGCAACGCCGGAAAACGGCGCCAGAACTTCCAGCACGAATAGCTGCAGGAGCGTCAGGAACAGCGACACGCCGATGGCGGCCGTGGTCTTGCTGACGCCGGTCAGCGCCGAGATGTCATCCGCTGGGCCGAGTGCTTTTGGCGCGACGGTTGATGCCTCGCCCTTGGCGGTCTTCAGCGTTGCCTGCAATTCGTCGCGGCGTTTGGCGAGGCCAAGGCGTTCGACGAGCTTGTCGCGGGCCGCTGTCGCCGCCACGCACTTCGTCCGCTGGGCGCAGTTGATTCCTGCGTCCCGGGCGGCCTTGTCGGCTTCGGCAACCAATGTTTTCGCACTGGCGAGTTGCGCGTCCAGCGCTTCCACCGTGGAGGCTTCCGTGATGGCCGCGAGAGCCGCGCGGGCCGCACCCTGATCGGCTGATGCGCCGGCCAGCGTGCTTTCCTGCTTTTCGATGTCGATGCGTTCCTGCGCGCGGTCCTGGATGAGATGGAACCCGGCGCATGTGATCGACGTGACGAGGCACGCTCCGTAAGCCGTCATGTTGAACTTGCGGCCGAAGCCGAAATTCCAGCCGAACATCTCTCCCATGAAGGGGATCGAGAGCTTGGCGATGTCGGCGACGGCAAAGATGCAGGCCGCGAGCAAGCTGGCCTGCAATCCGAATGTGAAGTTGATCGACAGGCTGATCAATCCGACGCTCAGGCTGATGCCGAGCGCGGCGGAACCGAGCAGCCATTGCCCCAGGCTTGGGGGCGCCGGTTGTCGCCGGCTCGCGGTTTGTGTAATGCTGGTCATGTGATTTGATCCTTTTGACCGAGGTCTGTCACGAGGACCCGGCACGAACTGTCCAAGGCGCGTGCTGGGTCTTGCTGTTTGTAGCTCCTGGCCCTTGTCGGGCTCCGCCTCTCCTGTGATCCCCGCTCGCCTTATCGGGCTGGGTAATGTCGGTTGAGGCTTCGTTGCATCTGATGAGCTTATTATAGTATCGCATGGGATGCATGTCAAGCATGATGTGCTTGCGATATGCACAAGCATGCGATACATTCTCGCATGCAACAAGACGAACAAATCGCCGTCCGGATTTCCAAGCGTCTCTTGGATCTGCTGGACAATGTGCGCCGTGAAGAGCGGGATGTTCCAACGCGCGCAGAAATGATCCGCAGGCTTATCCAGCGCGCTGGCGAGCAGAAGGCGCGGGAGAAGCGGATATGAGTGATCACGCACAGCCGCGTCTCATCCACTATTCCGCCGCGCCGCTCGGGCCGCTCTATTCCGTTGATCAAACCGACGGCGATTGCCGCGTGAGGGGAGACAAACCCAAGGGGTTATGGGTTTCGATCGAAGGCGAACAGGATTGGAAATCCTGGTGCGAGGCCGAGCGGTTCAGTCTGGAGAGCCTTCGTTTCGCTCATGAGATCGTTCTGGCTCCCGGCGCTAACATCCTCCGGCTTTCGACGCCCGACGATATCGACCGGCTGACCGAGCGTTATGCGGCCCCTGCGATCCCAGGGCTTGGCGGTCGTGTTTACGGCCTCCGCTGGGATCAGATCGCGGAGCGCCATCATGGCATAATCATCGCGCCTTACATCTTCGAGCGGCGGTTGAATGATCATGCCTTCTGGTATTACGGCTGGGATTGCGCGAGCGGCTGCATTTGGGACGCCGCCGCCATCGGCGAGGTCAGCCTTTTGAAAGAAGCGAGTCATGATTGTTAACGGATACGGCCCTCATCGCTCCCTGGCCGCGCATCGCGAGCAAATCGAAGCCGACTATGCCGCATATTGCGTCAAAGCCGAGAAGCGCGACGCCATCGCCGCCGAGCACGCCAAGAACGTCGCTGCTGAAGCCCGCGCCCGCGACCCCAGCATCATCTCCTGGCAAGGTGCCGCCGCCGCCCTGTTTCTCCTGGCGCTGACCATCGGCGTCTTCCTCATCGCGAATTACCTGGGAAATTGACATGGCCAAGAAGCCTACCCGGAAGCCGAAACCCGGCAAGCCCGCGCCGCGCCCGCCCAAGCCGACGATTGCTGGTGGCGGCGGGATGATGGGCGGGTATTGAGCGATGACCGAGCCGGTCGTTGACATCGATTTCGAGCGCAAGAAACGCACGAACGACAACGCCGATCTCAGTCCTCGCGATCTCCTGCGCCTGGCGCTCGAAGACCTCGACAAGGGCGATTATCCGCGCGCCTCGAAATGCCTGCTGCTGATCATCGAGGCGGATGACGATCCGGCACAGAAGACCGTCCATCACCACTATCGTTCCGGCGTGAAGCGCGCCGAGGAGATCGCCTTCCTGGACATGTGGAAGCTGTGCGAGATGGAACGCTGGCGCGGTCAATAGCGATGGGGAAACGCAATGCCAGCCGGGTCAAAGGTCGAGAAGGTGTTCACCGTGCTGAAGCGCCAGGGAAAGCCGGTGGCGCAAGCCGCCAAGATCGCACAGGCGACAACGGGGCAAAGCCTGAAGACGGGCAAGCCGCCCAAGCGCAAGCCCAGGAGCTACATCGCCGCGCCATGACCGACCGCCCCGCCTATCTCGTCATCGTTACCCATCCCGGCCAGACCGGGCTGGAGCTGTTCTCCGCGCATTACGGCGAGGAGGTGGCGCGGACCATGCTCACGCGCATGGAGCGCCTGCTCGCGCCCGCCGGAAGCCGCGCGCATCTGATCGAGGTTCCCCCATTCGAGGGTGTTGCCGATCTGGGCGAATTGCCGCCGCTGCCAGCCGCGCCGAAACAGGCCGCCGCGCCAGCGCTCGCCGCGCAACCCGCGCTGGAGGAGAAGCCGAAACCCTTCCGCCGCCTGTCCGCCGAGCAGTTCGCCGAGGAAACCCGCGCGATGCTGGAAGCGGACGCAAACGGCATCGTCACCGACACGCCCATGCCCAAATATGATGGGGCGTTCTCCTAACTCTCAACCCGCATTCCCCGTGTTGCTCGCCCTTCTCGCCATCATGGAGGGTTTGAGCGCGGCACGGCTGTCGCCTGGGTGCTTGACCTCTCCTCGGGTGATGGCCGTGCGTCTCTTGGAGAGGTCTTCTGTACATGAGTGAAATCTGCACGCTGCCTGGGCTGCCGGGACCGAGGCTTGTTTATTCCGGCACGCCGATTGGTGAGCGCGGCGAAACGCTGTGCCTCACTGACATGTGGCGGGCGGCAGGCAGTATCGCAAACCGGGAACCGTGGAATTGGGCCCGCTTCGAAGGCAAGCCATTCGTCGAATTCATCGCGGAAAATCTAAACCTGAGCAGCACACAGGTTTGGAATTCCGAGCGCGGCCAACACGGAGGCACCTGGGCGCATTGGCAGATAGGCATGGCCTACGCCAAGTACCTATCACACGAGTTCCATGCGTGGTGCAACGTGGTGGTGCGCGCGCACATGGAAGGACGCGGGCTCCCGGTGCAGGCCACTCGCGGGGCGATTACGCTTAACGCTGATGACTTGGAACGATTTGCCCGCACCGTAGGGGAAAGCGCCGGCGAGAGCGCTATTCGTGCTGCGCGCGTGTATCTTGCCGAGGACGTGAAGCAGGCGATGGCCCCAATCGAGCGCCGCCTGGAGGTCATTGAACGCAATCAACGCCGCCGCCGCTGCTTTACACAGGACGATAAGCGAATTCTCGCGGCTGAGACCGAGCGGCAAGGTGGCATTTGCCCCTGTTGTCGGACTGCAAAGGTCATCATTGACGGTCGCATAGCGAATGCGCACTACGACCATATGGAGGATGTAGGCGACGCTAGCTTCACCAGCGGCTGGCTCATCTGCATTCCATGTCACCGCGCCTTCAAACCGAACGGTCCTATCGCCCGCCACGAACGGCGAAGTCGCTTCGACGCCTTTCAAGACGTGATGAAGCACGCGCCCGGCTATCAGTTGAAGCTAATCGCCTGACCATGCCGCTTAACCACGTCTCCGGCGAAGTCCTCAACGGCTACGACCCCATCTTCCGCGTCGTGCCGCCATCCAAATACGCCGAGCAGACACGCCTCACCACCATCGTCGAGGAACTGCGCGGCAAGAAATTCCAGCGCAAGGTCAAGGTTCAGCGCTCCATCTGGGAAGCGGCCATCAATCACGCCAAGCTTGCGTTCTACAATGCCGGGGCCGATCCGGGCGCTCTCGCCTATGACTGCATCGCCCAGGAGTATCCGCGCACCGGCATGGTGGCGTTCATCTTCAACGCCACGGTGCTGGGCGAAGAGCGGTATGTGCTGGCCCCGTTCCAACTTGGCCATGAGCAGATCGCGGATTTGACCGTGCGCAATCTGTGGCAGCCCTACACGCTGAATTGAGGTCTCTTCGAAATCGCCATCCGTACGGACGCCAATGGGCTGACGCCCAAGCAAGAAGCCTTCTGCCTCGCCTATGTGGAGACGAAAAGCCCCTCACAAGCCTACCGCCAGGCCTATGACGCATCGGGGATGAAGCCCAATGTGATCGCGGTGAAAGCCAGTGAGCTGATGGACAATCCAGCGATTGTCGCGCGGGTGGCGGCGATCCAGGCCACACGCGAGGTGCGGATGCATGAACGTTTCGAATTGGATATCGAGCGCGTCAAGTCCGAATACGCCAAGCTCGCCTACGCCAACATGCTGGATTACGTCGCCGTCCAGCCTGACGGCACGGCTTACGTGGACCTGTCGCGGCTCACCCGCGAGCAGGCGGCTGCGATCGCCGCTATCGAGGTCGAGGAATATGTCGAGGGCAAGGGCGAAGACGCCAGGGCGGTCAAGCGCGTGAAGTTCAAGCTTCACGATAAGCGTGGGGCGCTTTCCGACAGCGCCCGCATCCTCGGCATCTTCAAGGACAAGACCGAGCACACCGGCAAGGACGGCGCGCCTCTCCTGCCCGAGAATGCCGCTACTCCGCGCGAGCTGGCCAGGGCGATCATGGATATTTTCCGGTCGGCGGCGACCGAGAACAAGCACGACCCGTAATGATGCAGCGCCAGGTTTTCAACGGCGCGCCGACCATGGGCTTCGCGCCCTAACAAGGAACCTGACGAATGCTCTCGCGCCAACGCTTCGATGTCAGCACGGACACCGGTACGTGGACCGATACGGGCCCCGCTTTCTCCGGAGGCATTCTGCAGATGCGGTGGGAACCTGTTGCCGGCGATACCGGTGGGGACCTGGAGATCAGCCTGCTGTCCGAGCTGGGAACAGACACGGGCAACGGAATCATTTTCTTCAGCGACAATGATTGTCTCGGTGCGGATTTTCTGAGGGTGCCGCTGCAGCCGGGGCATGGGGCTGATGGCTTCGACACTGGCGTTGACAACTATTTCCCGATCGTTGGTGCTGGCGACCGCATCCGGGTGAAGGTGACGCCGGGCGGCGCGTCCCTGTCCGGCCGGCTGTATGTCTGGACCTATTCGGGCTGATGCTTTACATCGTCTCCGGTTTCATGCGGACGGGGACCAGTATGATGATGCAGGCGCTTGAGGCAGGCGGCATGGAAGCGGTCTATTCAGCCAAGCGCAACGCCGAGATGAACGCGCGATGGGGCCAGCCGGACTATCTGCCCAACGACAATTACTATGAGCTTGACGCCGCCGACTACCTGCGCGGCGACCTCGGCCAGCGCTATGACGGCAAGCTGGTGAAATGTCTCTGTGGCGGGATCATCCGACTCCCCCCCGGCGATTATCGCGTCGTGTTCATGCGCCGGCCCGCGGCGGAAATCCGCATTTCGCTGACGGCGTTCTTCGGCGGGGATGATGCCGCAAGGCAATTCCCCGATCTCGACAAGGCGATGGATGGGATCGTCGAAGTGCTGAAGGACCGCAAGTCTTTCCGCTCCGTCGATGTGGTCGAATATCGCGATGTGCTGGCCGATCCGGCGAAAGTGTTCCGCAGCCTCAAATCCGCCGGCTGGCCCATAGATCCGGTGAAGGCGTCCGCCATTCCCAGCCGCGACAAGGCGCGCTTCGTGAATGCGTGAGATCGAAGCCAGGCGCACGCGGTTCTCCAAGACCTTCGACCTTGGAGGCGGCAAGCGCCGGCTGGAGATCGGCAAGCTGCCGATGCATTTCGAGCAAGGCGGCAGGCTGCGCGACATCGACCTGACGCCGGAATTCGACGATAGCCGCAAGCATCACGCGCTGCGCAATTGTCCCTATTCGCTGCGCGTCGCCGATGATCGCCCGGCATATTTCTACAATTCGCTGAACGGCAAATTCGTCGCGGTTGAACTGGTCGCGGACGCGGCCAAGCCCCTGGTCGAGGGCGGCCTGTTCAAATGGAGCGAGGTCGGCCGCGATACCGACTATGTCATCCAGCCTTTGCCGGCTGGATGTGCAACGCTGCTGATCCTCCATAGCCCCAATGCTCCGCGCACCTGGTCCTGGCGTGTCGATGGCGATCTCGCGCTGATCCAGCCGCTAGTGGGGAAGGACTCTGCTGGGCGTGTGCTGGAACTGGTTGAAAGCCGCGACGCCGAAGCCGGGATGATCACGGTGGCGTGGACCGGCCGCACGCTGGACCGGCGCGATTTGCGGCGCAAGAAGCAGGCTGCCTGGACCGATGAGATCACCTGGCCTGCAATGATCGACCCGACAGTAAATGAAAGCATCGCAGCAAACGGCGACGATGCTCGTTCATTCTGGGTGAACGGAACGGCTTTCAACACCTTCACCACTGGGGATGAAGCCAAC
>Ga0209521_10005205_pt1 | contig 10310 bp, 11 predicted proteins | sample Rifsed19ft4_FD_184016 | JGI IMG/M metagenome (GOLD analysis project Ga0209521, IMG submission 184016) | Soil microbial communities from Rifle, Colorado, USA - sediment 19ft 4 (version 2) | ecosystem: Environmental > Terrestrial > Deep subsurface > Rock core/Sediment | place: Rifle, Colorado... | reverse complement strand
CGCCCGGAAGCCCCTTCATCCACTCGAAGAGCGAGCCGATTGAGGAAGACGACGAGGTTGAGGCGGTCCTCCGCAACTGGGTCCGCTTCTTCAAACTTCGCCGCCATCAATTCCATGCTAGCGGCCACATGTCGGAGCGAGAGATCAGCGAGATGATTCGCGAGATCGAACCGCGCGCCGTAATCCCGGTCCATACTGAGCATCCGGAACGGTTCACTCGATTCGCGCCCCGCGTGATGCCCCCGAAGCGGGACGTCCCCATCGACGTCAGCTGAAGTACAGGTCGATCGCGCCCTGGATTCCGACGATGACTAACTGTACGGCGATGAAGAGTATCGTCAACTCCGAGCGGCGAGTATCAGCCCCATGATCCGCGACATCGCGTAGGCGCCCATCCAGCAGATCCGCCGGAAGATCCGGTTCGCATGGAGGGAGCATTACGTACGACACAGCCATCGTGACTAGGATCGCGGCGATGATCACGACGACCGCCATGGGTCGAGGGGGCTCGATGCCTCCGCCATCAGGACCACTACGGTCGTACTCGCGCCGGGTCCCGCGAACATCAGGATCCCGAGGGGCACGAACCCCACGACCTCCTTTTCCAGGGCCTCTTGGCGGTCCGGGGGGGGGAGCTGGATCTTCGATCGCTCCCCCTACATCATGCTGAACGCGATCGTGAACAGGAGAATCCCGTCCGCAATGCGAAACGCGGGGGATTGAGGTTCCGAAGAAGAGGAAGATATAGTTGCCGACGAACGCGAAGATTAGGAGGGTAGCGGTCGCGAGACGGACTCCGCTGCGGGTCACCCGGCGCTTCAGCGCCTTCTTGTATCCGCGGTTGAGGGTCACGAAGAACGTCGTCGCGCCAATCGGGTTCACGATCGCAGAGATCGCTGTGAAGGTCGCAATCGCAAACGTGAGGTCCGTGGCCGTAGCTTCTGCTCGGAACTTCGGAGGTCAGATGAACCTGTCGAGGGCCTTGCGGGCTGTTGTGATATAGCCCGTGTGGCCGAGGGGTGCCTGGGACGGACGGGTGCCGAGCTCCCGAACCTCCAGCTCCCGCTCAATCACCTCGATCGTTCGGACCTCAACGAATGGCCGCTCCGCGAGCGCTTGGACGGTTTGGCGGACCTGCTCCACGTTCGGCGAAAACGCGGCGAACGCGCCCCCAACCCGGAGGGCGTCCCAGCCGACGGGGACGACTGTCCACGGATCCGGGATGTCCAGGACGACCGCGTCGACCTCGTGCTCTGCGATTCCATCTGCAATGTCTGCGACGCGAACCTCGACGCGATCTGAGAAGCCCGCTCGGCGAACGTTCTCTCGGGCGAAGGCAGCAAAATCCGGCCGTCTCTCGTACGTTACCACTCGACCTTGCGGGCCAACCGAGGCCGCGATCGCCACAGTGAGCCATCCGGACCCAGCGCCCGCCTCCACGACCGTATCGCCCGGTCCCAAGTCGGCGTTGTAGATAATCGAGGCCGCGTCCTTCGATCCGATTGTCTGCGCGCGCCGTTCGAGGGCTTCGACCCGGTCTCGCCGCGAGGCGGGCAATACAATTACGGCCCGACCACCGATTGAGATTTTCCGCCCTAGGTTCGTGCGCAACTTATCGGTCGCGATGACGCCCACGCCCGCGATCCGCGCCATCGGCCCGTCGAGGGAAACGAGATGTCGCTCCTCCCGTTCGTCGATCAAGACGAGAACCTGCGGGCCCGCCATTCGGTCTGTGACGACCCTCACCGGCTTAGGCTTTTCCCATGTCCGGAGAAACCAGGCTCCTGGAAAGGACACTGACACCGGCCTTCATGTCGGGCACTGCCAAAGAGGGAACCGATAAGTAGGGTCGATGCGCTTTGGACGCTGGGTCGGACGGAGTGGTTCGGAAGGGTGCCGCATTCGCGTTCGTCGCATTGCTTGCCCTCGCGGTTGTTCCCGTTACCGCTCCCACCGCTCAAGCCGCCGATGTCTCGGCGACGCTGATTGCGAAAAATAGTGTGTGGCATTTGGGGACTGAGACGTCGGCGGAGACGAACATCGTCGTGAACGTCGGTGACACGCTGCGCCTCCGCGTGGAGAACCACGACTTTTTTCTTCACACGTTTACAGCGCCACGATTTGAAGAGGAACCGGGGCAGGGTGGCCAAGGTCCGTTTCTAAACGCTTCGCTGCCGTTCGAGGGAACAATCTTCTTCTGGAACCATACAGTCGCGGCCGACCAGGCGGGAAGCTGGCAGTACTACTGCATCCCCCATTCCGCCGGCGCGTACCCGGATCGGTTCGGCATGGTGGGACTGTTGGTTTTCGTCGCCCCTGGGCCAACGGTCGACCCCTTTCTCCTCGCGTTCGCCGTGGGGCTCGTAGCGGTCGTGGCGATCACCGCCTTCTGGGTGTTCCGCAGAAGGAAACGTCCGTGACGCTCGCATACACCGGGCACTGGTTCCAAGCCGCGCAAGCATGGCGAGAAGCTTCGCGGAGAGATGAGGGTTTGAGGCACGAAGACGCGATAGTTTCTGAGTTCTGAGAATCGTAATATATAGGCGCCCCCTTCGCCAGGGCTCAGACATGGTGCGCTGGCCCTCTATAGTCGCTGGCCTTCGTCGTTTCATGCGGCGGCCACCTTGGTGGGTCATCGCGGTAGTCGTCCTCGCTGCCGTGACGGGCGTCATGGCCGCCTTTCTAGGGAGAAGCGTAATCCAAGCCGCCATCCAAGGGGTCGTCGTCGGGAGCATCTACGTGTTAGGCGCCTCGGGTCTGTCGCTCACGTACGGCATTCGCCGGTTCGCGAACTTCGCCCACGGGGACTTCATGACGGTTGGCGCGTACGTGGCCTTCACAGTAAATGTGCTGCTTGGTCAGAACATTCTGTGGGGTGTCATCCTCGCGATCCCCACCGTGGCGCTCCTCGGAATGCTCCTTGAGTTGTCAGTCTTCCGACGGCTGGAGGGCCGGCCGGTCGCAGCACTGATCGCATCTGTCGGGATCGCCTTGGTTCTGCAAAACGCGATTTCTGCCATCTTCCTGCCGGACTTTCTTTACCTCAATGTATCGGTCCCCCGCGACTTCGAGATCGCGAATACGGGCCTTTCCTTCAACTGGATCAAGGGAGGATTAACGTTGGGAGTATCCTTCACGTTAATCGTCTTCCTACACGTCATGTTGAAGTACACGACACTGGGCAAGGCGATGCGCGCGTGTGCGGACAACATCGACTTGGCGCGCACGTCAGGGGTCAACACGCGGAACGTCATCCTGTGGACTTGGGCGATCAGCGGCGCCTTTGCCGCGGTCGCCGGAGTGCTATTGGCGATCATTGTGAACGTGAACCCGTTGCTCGGGTTCTTTGTACTGTTGTTCCTCTTCTCCGCCGTCATCGTCGGGGGCATCGGGTCACCGTACGGGGCGATGATCGGTGGCCTCCTCGTGGGAGTCGTCCAGAAGTTATCTAACGTGGGATTCGGCGCCCTTCAACGGGCAGGGTTGATTGAGGGAGGCTCGGTTTACGAACCCGCGGGCGCGTTCCTAGTCATGATTCTCGTGCTCTTGATAAAGCCCGAAGGCATCATGGGCGCGACTCGAGCGCGAATCGGCGGACGAGCCGTCTGGCGTCGCCCCCGGCGGCGGAGGGAGGTGGTGACCTCTGGCCGGCCATGAGTTCTTCATTCTTCACCTCGTGAGCTATGTCGTTCCCGCCACGATCCTCGCAATCCTGGCGCTGGGCCTCGACATCCAATGGGGCAAGACAGGCCTCTTCAATGCGGGCGTGGCCGCATTCATCGGTATCGGCGCGTACACGTTTGGGATGTTGAGCACGGGGCAGTTCGGCGATCCGCTTTTCCACTGGTCTCACTGGGGGCCCGGGCAGCCGATAGACCTTATCGTCGCCGTCTTGGCGGCGATGGGGCTCGCAGGTGTGCTTGGCGCGTTAGTCGCCATCCCGACGTTGCGTCTCCGGGCCGACTATCTGGCGATCGCGACCCTTGCCCTCGCGGAAATCGTGCGCCTTGTTCTGAAGAACGAGAGGTCGTTCACGGGAGGCGATCAGACCCTGGCCTTCATCCCTCGGCCCTTTGCGGGGATCGTCCCACCGGGGTGGGCATCCGACGGTGTTTTCGTCCTCGTCGCCGGTGCGATCGCGCTGACCCTGCTGTTCATGATGCTGTACCTTTCTCGCACCCCTTGGGGCAGGGCTTTGAAGGCTGTCCGAGAAGACGAAGAAGCCGCCCAAGCCCTGGGCAAGAATACCTTCATCCTGAAGCTGGGTGCATTCGGGATCGGGTGCGCAATCATGGGGCTAGCGGGCGCCCTCATGGCCTCCTTCCAGCAGGTCATTGCCCCCGACCAGTTCGTTCCTTATACGACGTTCATTGCCTACGTCGTTATTATCCTGGGGGGGAGCGGCAACCCGAAAGGCGTCGTGCTTGGCGCCTACGTATTCTCCCTCTTTGGCTGGGGCACCCAGCAAATAAAGGCGTACTTGCCTTCCGCCTTCGCTCTCCGAATCGACTTTGTGAACCAGATCGTCATCGGGATCCTCTTGGTCCTCTTCATCCTTTTCCGGCCAGAAGGCATCATGCGAGAGGAGAAGTATCTTGCCAGGAAGTGAGCCCACCATCGCACCGATCCTGGAAGTGCGGGACGTGAGCAAGTCGTTCGGTGGGCTCCACGCTGTCGACGGCTGCTCGCTTACGGTGCGCCCTCAGACCATTACGGGCCTGATCGGTCCCAACGGCGCAGGCAAGTCAACTCTGTTCAATGCCATCGTCGGCCTATATCCCCCGGATGGTGGCGAGGTCCTCTTCGATGGACGGCGGTTGGACGGGCTACCGCCCTACGAGATTGTGCGGCGAGGCGTCATCAAGACCTTCCAGATCCCGAGAGAACTGCGGAACATGACTGTACTGGAGAACTTGATGGTCTCTGGGCCGTCGGTGGCAGGCGAGCGCCTGCTAGACCTTGCGTTCCGACCCCGTGCAGTCCGCAGGCAGGAGCGGGAGCTGATCGATCGAGCGGAGCATGTGCTTTCGCTTGTCGGACTAGGTCCGTTGGGTGACGAATACGCGAAGAACCTATCGGGGGGGCAGAAGAAACTCTTAGAACTCTCCCGTGCGCTGATGGCGAGACCCAAAATGGTGTTGCTCGACGAGCCAGTGGCCGGTGTAAACCCCGTCCTGACAAATCACCTTCTGGACGTGATTGAAGGCCTTCGACAGCGGGGACTCACGTTCTTCCTGATTGAACACGACATGGACGTCGTCATGAAACGGTGCGAATGGATCATCGTGATGCATCAGGGTCGCACCCTAACCGAGGGAACGCCCCGGGAGATCAAGGCCAATCCCGCGGTCATCGAATCGTACTTGGGGGCGTAGGGAGTGGTGTTGCTCCAAGTGCAGGACCTGTTCGCAGGCTACGGCGAGACGGAGATCCTCCACGGCGTCTCAGCGGTCATCGACGCCGGGGAAATGGTGACGGTTATCGGACCGAACGGGGCGGGCAAGTCGACTCTGATCAAGACGATCATCGGGATATTGCGGCCAACGAAAGGCGCGATCACGTTTCGAGATCGCGAGATCGCTGGACGGTCGCCGGAGGAGCTCGTAACCCAGGGCATCGCCTACATTCCACAAAACAGCAACATCTTCCCGAACCTCACCGTGCTGGAGAACTTAGAGATAGGCGCGATTAGCCGGCGTCCCGGCAAGCTGCACCTCCTCGCGGAGGCGCTATACCGCTATGCCCCCTGGAAACTTCTCGGGGGCTCGGAAAACGCCGATCAGACGGCGACCGTTGTGGGTCACCTCACGGAACAGGAATTCCGGGCGCGCGTCGCCCACGTGACGGACATCTTCCCCAACCTGAAGCCCAAGCTCGGCCAGAAGGCGAGCTCGCTCAGCGGCGGGGAACAGCAAATGGTGGCATTGGGGAAGGGACTGATTCTCGATCCGGTTCTCCTGCTGATTGACGAGCCGTCCGCGGGCCTCGCCCCCACCCTCGTAACACTCATATTCGAGAAGATTCAGGAGATCAACGAGCACGGGACAGCCATCCTCCTCGTGGAGCAGAACGCGAAGAAAGCGCTCGCGATGGCGAACCGCGGCTACGTGCTGGACATGGGCCGGAACCGCTATGAAGGGAGTGGAAAGTCCCTCCTGATCGATCCGGAGGTGGGACGCCTCTACCTCGGAGGCTGATCGCCTAGTTGTCCCTGACGCGCGCCTGCGGGCTCCAGACCGCGCTCTCCCGGACCACAGCTGTCGCCGGAGCTGTCGAAGGCGGTGCCGGCAGGAGGCTGGTGACGAGCGATTCGGGGAAGATCTCCAAGTTTACGGCCTTGTTAGTGGCGTCAACCCCCCAGATGACGTACCCACTGAGGGAATCTCCAAACTGGTTGATGTCCACCGCGCCCGATGCGCCCTGGTAGTTTATGTCGCGGCCCGCGCTGATCTCTCCGAGGGCTTTCGCCCACTCGCCGGCGAAGATCTCCGTGCCGGGCGGGTTCGCGACGGCGAAGATGTTGTCCTTGATCGCCTGCCCCGTGGCGGACCCCGCTTTCTGAGCCGCGAGGGCGATGAGGTAGGCCGCATCGTAGTTGTTGTCGTCGAACAGGAAGGGAGCGAGGCCCCATTTGGCCTTATAGGTGGCCTCCCAGGCCGCGAAGAGCGGCCCCGTAACCCCACCGAACGCGCTCGGCGCCGTTCCCTCGTAGCCGGAGATGTCGAAATTGTTCGGCGCCTTACTCAATATGTCTAAGAACGCCGCCTGCTCAAAGACCCCCTCCGAGAACAGCAACTTGACGTTCGCCCATCCGGGATGCGTCGCCTTGCCCGCCTCGAAGTTCTTCATCATGAGAATCCCGTCCGGCGGGTACGCGACGATGTAGACGATTTCCGGGGCCGGGGTGACGTCCAAAGCGGCCTCCAGGTCCGTCGTGTAGTCCGTCGCCCCGAACTGAACCTCCGTGACTATCCGCGGCGAGTTCGTCGTAATCGTTCCGCCGAATCGCTCGAAGTTGTCCGCGAACAGCTGGGCAAGCCCAACACCGTAGGGGTTGTTTATGCCGATGGAGGCCGCCCGGGACAGGGTCAGGTTTGTGCGAGCATACGAGGCGGCCACGATGGACTGATACAAGTCGGGCGGGGCCGTCCGCGCCCAAAAGCCGCCGGTCAACGTGAGGTTCGCGAAAATCACCGACGTGCACGAGCCGGACACCTCAAACACCTTATTGTCCCTCGCTACGGGGACGACCACTGCGCACTGGCCGGACCCCGTCGCCCCGATGATCGCGTCGACGCGGCTCTGGGAGATCAGCGTCGCGGCCGCGGTTCGAGCCGCTGCTGGCTTCGTATCGTCGTTCTGATTGAACAACGGGATAGACTGGCCAAGCACGCCGCCCGCATCGTTGATTTCGTCAACGGCCATGATCACGGCCAGCAGGTTCCTCGCACCGAACGCGGCCAGGCCGCCGGTAATGGACAGAACGGTCCCAATCTTAAGGATCCGATCTTCGCCTGCAGGGCCTGCAGGGGCGAACAGCCCGCCGAAGACGGCCGCGAGCAGGATCACGATGACGATCGCTACCACAATAATGCCAATCCACAAGCCACGTCCCTTCGCAGGCGCCGCTGGCGCCTCAGGCGGTTTCTGCTCCTCCATCGAAAGACCCCCGCTGCACCCCGGACCGAGCCCCCCTGTTATAACCTTTTCTCCACCTGACCTCTGCACTTCGGGCAGTTTTCGGTATCGGCGGGCATCCAACAGAGAGCAGTGCGGGAGTTCAGTGGAAGGTCTTATGATGGGGCAACAAAGACGCGGGACCGGGCGGATTGATGCTGTTTTTTTCCGACACCCAGAGAACCCGTCGATGGGGGAATGTGACATGGTCCCCGGAAATCCCCACTCGAACGCCTCGCTTCAAACGATTTTCGACTTCGGTCTCGGTGGCTTGATTTGCGCCCTCGTGATCGCGCTCTTCGTCGTCTTCGTCCTAGTCGCAATCTGATTATACCGTGATGCGGAGAGCCGCGGGATGAACGGGGTCCTCTGGCTTGTTATCGTGATCCTTCTCGAGAGCATTGGTCCCATCATCTATCTCGTTGTTCGGAGCGACCATCCCGTCCGCCCACATGGCGACTATCCCCCCGCACTCGGGTATTACCCGCCGCCCGGTCATGCGCCGGGCTATCCACCGCCGGGTGTGCCGCTGACGGCGCCTCCCGCCCAGGCCCCTCCCGCGGCCCCGCCGACGGGATAGGCAGTCTTGTGACGGAGTTACGGGACCGTATCGCCCTTTGGAGCACAGTTCTGCCGGAACTGCGGCGCGAAGCTTTGAGCGCGAAAGGCTATAACACGCACGGAGCTTTGAGGCCGGGGACCCGCCGTGTCCACCTCTGAGATTTCAGGGTTCTACAAGAAGACCACCGAGGAACGCTGGAGAATCGTCCAAGAGTTTGGCGGTCTATCGGACGATGAGATCCGCACGATTGGGAACACCGGCGCTCTGAAGTTCGATCAGGTCGACCGGATGATTGAGAACGTGGTGGGCACGATGTCCCTTCCCCTCGGAATCGCGGTGAACTTCCTGATTAACGGGCGGAATTACCTCGTTCCCATGGCGATCGAGGAGCCCTCCGTCGTCGCCGCGGCGAGCAACGCCGCGAAAATGGCCCGCGCGCGCGGCGGGTTCCGGGCGAGCACTTCCGGGCCGATCATGATCGGACAGATCCAGCTCACGCACGTGCCGGACCCCCACTCCGCGCGCCTCGCAATTCTCCACGCACGGGATGAAATCCTTCGGCGGGCGAACGAGAAGGACCCGATCCTCGTAAAACTCGGCGGCGGGGCGAAGGACGTCGAGGTCCGCGTCATTAGCACGCACCGTGGCCTGATGGTCATCACCCACCTGATTGTCGACACGCGGGACGCGATGGGTGCGAATGCGGTGAACACGATGGCCGAAGCCGTCGCGCCGTTCCTCGAGGAGATCACGGGAGGTCGTGTCTACTTGAGAATCATATCTAACTTGGCGGTGAAGCGGCTCGCCCGAGCCCATGCGGTCTTCACAAGCGAGGGAATCGGAGGCCCCGAGGCCGTAGAGGGCGTTCTCGAGGCGTACGCCTTCGCGGAGGCAGACCCCTTCCGGTGCGCGACCCACAACAAGGGGATCATGAACGGTATCGATGCGGTCGTGATTGCAACGGGCAACGACTTCCGAGCGATCGAGTCGGGCGCCCATGCCTATGCCGCCTGGAAGGGCGGCGGGTATCATTCGCTCACCACGTGGGAGCGGAATGCGGAGGGGGATCTCGTGGGCACGATTGAGCTGCCCCTTGCGGTGGGACTCGTCGGCGGTGCCACGGCGGTCCATCCAACCGCCAAGGCGTGCGTGAAACTCTTGGGGGTCAAAACGGCCCAGGAGCTCGCGGAGGTGATTGCCTCGGTGGGCCTTGCTCAGAACTTCGCCGCTCTACGGGCCCTTGCGACAGAGGGAATCCAACGGGGCCACATGGGCCTTCACGCACGAAACATCGCGGCCACCGTGGGCGCGATTGGCGATGAAATAGACCGCGTCGCCGAGGCACTTGTCCAGGAAGGCAAGGTTCGGATGGACCGGGCGAAGGAAATACTCGATCAGCTGCGCGTTGCGAAATCAAGGTAGACCTCGCAGTTGAAACGTCACACGCGCGTGAGTGTATAGTCGAAACCAATAAAAAATTATTCGAACTCGCGACAGGTGCGCCAATAACCGGTCGGACCTGCATCCGTTCCGAACAAACTATTCTGAGGCCTGAATAAATATCCGAAATCTGACTCTGGGTTGCGGGAAGAGTCGCCAAGGCCCGCGTCCGCTTATCTCTAATCCTCTGTCGGACTTTCGTCCGACAGTTTTTTAACGCCCTCGTGCATACGCAGGCCGAGGATGGGTGCACTCACGAGAGTTTCGATCTACGCCAGGGTTTCCACCGAAGACCAGGCCAAGGGCGGTTACTCCCTCGAGGCGCAACGCGAACGACTTGAGGCGTACTGCAAGGCCCGAGGATGGACCGCCTCGAAAGTGTACATCGAAGACGGCCACTCCGGGCGGGACTCGAACCGTCCCGCGTATCGCCAGATGATGGAGGATAAGGACGCCTGGGACACGATTCTCGTCATCAAGATGGATCGGATCCATCGCAACTCCCGGAACTTCATGGAGATGATGGACAACCTTCGTCGCTGGGGGAAGAACTTCGTGAGTGCGACGGAGTCGCTGGACACGTCGACCGCGATGGGCCGTTTCGTGATGGACATCATCCAGAGGATCGCGC
>Ga0209521_10005204_pt1 | contig 10316 bp, 9 predicted proteins | sample Rifsed19ft4_FD_184016 | JGI IMG/M metagenome (GOLD analysis project Ga0209521, IMG submission 184016) | Soil microbial communities from Rifle, Colorado, USA - sediment 19ft 4 (version 2) | ecosystem: Environmental > Terrestrial > Deep subsurface > Rock core/Sediment | place: Rifle, Colorado... | reverse complement strand
CCAGCCGCCAATCGCTACCAGCGGCGACGCGGTGCTCATGCTGCTGGCCCAAGACACATTGCGCCACACTTACCGGCGTTTGAACATTTCGGACCATTATCACTTGCGCCTGAGCCGCGCCACCGGGCTTAGCCCGTTCTCGTATGCCGCCGGCACCCTGCCGCTGATCAGCGACAGAACCGTTTCCGCCTCGGCGTTGGTGGGCAGTTTTGGCGATGAAGCGGGCCTGATCACCGCGGCCAGCCAGCAAAGCGGGGCTTTCAGCCTAGGCGGCAGCAACACGTTGAACGGGCAGGCCTTGTTGTTCGGCAGCGCACAGGAACCGCTGATCGGCGAAGAGGTGTTTGCCACCGGTGCTTACATGGATGCAGGCGCGGCACACCAGGCCAGCCTGCGCACGCAGGACGTGATGCGCTGGCTGGTCATCCTGCTGCTGGTGCTCACGGCCATCTACCCGTTTTTTGCAGGGTTGCTATGAACCTGCGAGTCAACACTCCGTTCGCAGCGGCCGTCGCCATAGCCGCCGGGCTATTCATGCTGGCCAGTCTGTTCATCCCGGGGCTCGAGGAGCCGCGCAACCGCGTCTTGAATTGGGCGGTGCTGCTGGCCGCGCTGGCCATGCTGCTGGGCCTGGCCAATCTGTTCACAGTACATTTCGACAAAGTGCGCAATAAACAACAGCCGGCCTACAGCGCGGTACTGATCCTGGCCATGTTGATCGCCTTTGGCCTCACCGTTTGGGAGGGCAGCCAGGCGCAGTTACCTTCCTGGATCTTCAACAACATCCAGTCCCCGGTGGAGGCCAGCCTGATGGCGGTGCTGGCCATCAGCCTTACCCTGGCCGCGGCGCGCCTGTTGCAAAATCGCAATGACCTAATGAGCATCGTTTTTGTGATGGCTTTGTTCATCCTGCTGGTGGGCAGCGGCCCGCTGTTTGGGATCGAAATCCCATTTTTCACCAGCGTCCTGGGGCCTTATGTGAGCCAGTTCCTCTCGACAGGCGCCATGCGCGGCCTCCTGATCGGCGTCGCCCTGGGCACTTTACTCACCGGGCTACGCATTCTTATCGGGGCGGACCGCCCTTACGGGGGTTAAGGCCGCCCGGCCCAGGTAGCTATGCCGACCCAACCTGTGCAAGACCCTGAAGAAAACCTTCCCGATTGGCTGCGGGCGCTACGCAAGCGCCAAAGCCAGGAACCGAGTGAAGGCCTTGGCGCAGAAAACGCGCCTTCTGATCTCCCCGCGGCAGCCAGTGAACCGGAGCCCCGGCAAGAACCGAGCTGGCTGCAGGAGATCCGTGCGCGCTACAAAAAAACCACCGGTTCCCTACCCGCCACCGAAGGAACAGAACTTGGAGACACGCAACCCCATCGGGTGAAAGCGGCTGACCAAGCACCAGTTGAAGAAACACCGGCCGCGGAGGAAACACAACCACCGATGGAAGAACCGCAGGCGGTTAAAGAAACTCCGCCCGCATTTGAAGAAGAAATCCCTGAATCGCAAGATGAGGAGAGCGGGGCTGAAGAAACCATAAAACCCAGCTACACGCCGGCGTTCACCGAGGATCAGGTACCCATCGATCCTGGAGTCTTACCCAGCTGGCTGCAAGCCCTGCGGCCGGGAGGAAGCTACCCGACGGAAGACGCCCGCTCCGGAGAAATGCTGCCGGGGGTGGAAGAGACCAGCGGGCCGCTGGCCGGCCTCAGCGATGTATTGCCCGCCGACGCCAGCATTGCCCGGGTGGAGAAGCCGCCAGTGTATTCTGCGCGCCTGGAGGTCACTGAAAATCAGGGTCTGCATGCGGCAGTGTTCATCAAGATGCTCGATGAGACGGAACCTCCCCCCGTGGACGAAGCCCACCGAGTGGCGCGGCCCACGCGGGTGCTAAACCTGATCATGGCCACTGTGCTTTTCCTGTCGGTGCTGTTCCCCCTGGTGACTCAAAGCCAAACTGCCGGCTTGCCGGATCCGCAACTTTTCCCCGAAGCCACCAACGTTTACAGCCTGATCGACGGATTGCCGGCGGGCGCGCCGGTGTTGGTCGCCTTTGAGGTGCAGCCCGCGCTGAATGGAGAAATAACCCCGCTGGCCATCGCCATTCTTGGTCACCTGCTCGACCGGCAAGCACAGCTTGTGTTTATCTCCACGCGGCCAAGCGGCCCTGCCCTGGCAGAGCGCATGCTGCAAGAGCAATTCAGTGCGGTACCCGCGGTAGCCACCGGCGCGTACACGCAGCTTGGTTATCTCTCCGGCGGCCTGGCTGCCCTGCGCAGCTTCATCAGCGACCCGCGCGGCGCCACGCTCTCCACAATGAGCGCTGGGGCGGATGCGTGGCAAAACTCCAGCCTGGATCCCATTCGAGGGATTAACAGCTTTGCTCTAATCGTAGTGGTGAGCAGCAACGCCGAAGACGCGCGGGCCTGGATCGAGCAAGGCGCTGGGGTATTACCGAATGGGCTGGTGGCGGTGACCAGCGCCCAAGCTGCGCCGCTGCTGCGCGCCTACCTGCAGAGCGACCCGCTGACATTGCTTGGTTTGGTAAGCGGTATACAAGGCGCAGCGCTTTATGAGCGCCTGCGTGCCCAGGACGGCGGCCTGGGGCGCGCCTATTGGGATGCGTACAGCTATGGCATTGGGGCCATCATGCTGTTGATCCTGCTAGGCGGCTTATATGGGCGCCTGATCCGCATGAAGCCGGAAAAACCAATCACAAGCGGAGCTGCGCGTGGAACTTAACCAGGAGCTCCTCTCCCAGATCGGGTTGCTGGCCGCAGCGGTATTAACGCTCATCACGCTGTCCTACGCCATTGGCGACCATCCGCTCTTTCGATTGGTGTTGTATTTATTCATCGGCGTAGCAGCCGGTTATGCCGCGGCTGTGGCCGTGCAAGATATCGTCCTGCCGCAACTGGTCTTTCCGATATTAAACGAAGTAGCCGGGACACCCAGCCTGGACCTGGTCGAACTCGGGGTGCGTTCCTTGCTGGCGGTGCTGCTCTTTGCCAAGCTCTCACCGCGCACGGCGCGGCTGGGAAACCCGGTCACGGCGATGCTGGCAGGCATCGGCGCGGCCCTGGCCATCGGCGGTGCGGTGCAAGGCACCCTCCTCCCGCAAATTGGCGCAGCCGCCGGCACTTTTGACGTGGCTTCGTTCGAACTGGCGCTGCAGGGAGGCTACTATGGAGAAGGCATCCGAATCATTTTCGACGGAGTCGTTGTTCTGCTCGCCACGGTGAGCACGCTGGCTTACTTTCATTTCGGCGCTGCCAGCCGCGGCAAACAAGAACCCCTGCGCAGTATTTTCATCGACGCGCTGGCCTGGGCGGGTTCTGTATTTATTGCCATCGCCCTGGCTGCCCTTTTCAGCGGAGTGCTGCTGGCAGCTCTCGGCGCGCTCATCGAGCGGTTGGCTTTCCTGCGCGAGATAGCCCTGATGTTCATGGGTGTGCCATGAACAAGCCTGCGGAGCGGCAGGGCCTCTCCCTGGTTTCCGTGGACGTGGGCAGCGTCAGCACCCGCGCCCAATTCTTCGATATCGTCGAGGGCCGCTATCGCTTCCTGGCTGCCGGGGAGGCTCCCAGCACAGCCAACAGCCCGACCCAGGACGTCAACGTGGGAGTGCTGGAAGCCCTTGAGCAGCTTCAGGAGTTCCTGGGCCGTACCCTGATCTCGCAAGAGGGTTTGCACATCTCGCCTGAGAACGAAAGCGGGGTCGGCGCCAATGCCGTCACCACCACTTTCTCCGGCGGACCCGCGCTGAAAGTAGCCGTAGTGGGGTTGTTGGACGAAGTCTCGCTGACCTCAGTGAATAAGCTGGTGCATTCTTCCTACTGCCGAGTGGTGGAAAACTTTGGCCTCAACGACCGTCGCAAACCGGAAAATATCATCGACGCCATTTGCCAAACGCTGCCAGACCTGATCGTGTTGGCCGGCGGCACCAACCGCGGCGCTTCCCGCTCGGTGGTGCGCCTGGCAAATTATTTGGCCCTGGCGCTTAAACTCATCCCGGAAAGAGAGCGCCCGCAGGTGCTGTTCGTGGGCAACGAGAATTTGCAGGAGGAAATTGATAATTTATTGGGCGCGCTGACCAAGCTGCACCATGCGCCAAATATCCGCCCCAGCCTTGACGTGGAGTACCTGGAGCCAGCCAAAGACAAACTGGCCGAAATCTATTTCAATATCCAGGCGGATAAGTTGCGCGGATTGGAGGAGTTGCGCCACTTGGCGGAGGGAAGGTTCCTGCCATCGGCCAGCGCTTTCGGCCGCGTGATCCGCTTCTTGAGCACGGTGATCGACGCGCCCAAAGGCATCCTGGGCATTGACCTGGGCGCGGCCAACACCACGGTGGCCTCAGCCTTTGCGGGGGAACTGCAGCTGCGCGTATTTCCCGAATTGGGCATGGGCAGCAGCCTGGGCGGGATGATGGCAGAGACCCATCTATCCCAAATCATGCGCTGGATCCCCTTCGACCTCAAGGAGGATGTGGTTCTTGATTACCTGTACAACAAACCCCTCTTTCCCCAGAGCCTGCCCACCACACCCGAAGAACTAGCCATCGAACAGGCGGCCGCGCGCCAGGTGATGCGCCTGGCGATCGGCAAAAGCCTGCCCATGTTCCCGCGGGAGGCGATATATCCTTTGCCCAGCACAGTGCCCTGGTTCGACCGTATTTTAGTGAGCGGCAGCACGGTGGCACGCGCTCCGCGGCTGGAACAAAGCCTGCTGATGATCCTGGATGCGCTGCAACCAGTGGGCATCGCCACCATCATTTTGGACCAGAACAATCTGGTGGGTGCGATAGGCGCAGGCGCCGAGATCGACCCCGTACTGGCCGTCCATGTTCTGGAATCCAGCGCATTCATGAACCTGGGTACGGTTATCTCTCCAGTGGGCAAAGCCCGGGGTGGATTACTGATGCGCATCCAGTTGGTGCGTGACGGCCAAAAAGAACCGGTCATTGACGTAAAGGAAGGCGGCCTCCAGGTCATTCCGTTGCCAGCGGGCAAAGCCGCCGACCTGTATGTGCAGCCCATGCAATCGGTCAATATCGGGCTGGGGCCTGGGCGCGGCGGCTGGGTACGGCGCGTGGTTGGCGGCACCTATGGTCTGATCATCGATGCACGTGGCCGGCCGATCCAGGTCCCCGGTGCTTTTAACCGCCGCCAGGAAGCCCTACTGAGCTGGCAGACCGCCTTGAGTGGATTTTAAGATGGCACCAGGCTTGCATCATCACTCGCAGGTGAATGGATGATCGCCCCGGTTAGCTATATCCAGCCACTGACCACCCTGCGCCGCAAACGCAGCTTGCCGGTGGAAGGCGAGGTGCTGGTCAGCCTGGGCGCTACGGTGCATTCCAGTGACGCGGTGGCGCGGGCAAACCTGCAGGCCAAGCACCTAATTCTTGACGCCGGCCGGGCGCTGGGGCTGCCGCCCGAACGAGCCAATCGCATGATCCAACGCAGTGTGGGCGAAAAACTGGAGGAGGGCGCGATTATCGCCGGCCGCCGCGGGGTAGGCGCGCGCCAATTGCGAGCGCCGGCTGCGGGCACCATTGCCGCCATCAGCGAAAGCCGAGTGCTGCTGCAAGTGAACGATGACAGCTCTTTCTTGCGGGCACGCGTGCCCGGAGTGGTCATTGATGTCGAACCGAACCGGGGTGTGACCATCGAATGCATATGCGCCCTGGCCCAAGGCGTCTGGGGAAACGGCCGCCTGGCCGATGGATTCTTACAGGCGGTGGGAACAGACCGCGACCAGGTGCTGACTGCCGACCAGATCGACATGAGCCTACGAGGTGTGATTTTGTTCGTGGGTCGTTGCGAGCAGCGCCAGGCTTTGGAGTTGGCCGCCCAGGTTCCCATTCGCGGCCTTATCATTGGCAGTTTATCTACGCGGCTGATGCCGATCGCCAAGAACCTGCCATATCCGTTGGTGGTGGTCGAAGGTTTTGGCACCACGCCGATTAATTCGGATGCATTCAAACTATTGTCGAACCACAGCGGGCAGCAAGCCACGCTGAATGCGCAATATGGCGGCCCCGGGGGAGGCTCGGAGCGCCCGGAAGTCATCATCCCCATCAAAGAAGCCGGCAGGCCGCCGCAACCGGTGGCCATGCAAACTTTTCGCATTGGACAGCCTGTGCACGTGCTGAGCGGCCCCGACAAGGGAAGCGTGGGAGAAATTACCGCGATGCTGCCGGCTCCCACCCAGTACAGCAGCGGTTTACGGGCACTCAGCGCTGAAGTGGCGCTGGAGAACGGGCAGCTTATTAATTACCCTCTGGCAAACCTGGAGCTTCTAGGGTAAATTGATATGTCTATGCATTTAAGGAACTCGGCCTATGATCGATGAAATAAATTCTGATCTTCCAGAAGCCTCTCCGCCCCCAGCGCCGCGCTCGGGAAACCGCAGCTTCGTTTTAATCGCAGGCATCCTGGGAGCCCTGATGCTGTTGGGCCTGATCGCCATGGTGTACTACGCCCTGGTTATCCTGCCAGCCCAGCGGGCCGCGGCACCCTCTGACGTGCAGTTGACTCAGACGGCCGTGGCTCAAGCGACGAATACAGCCAGCCCAAGCCCGACCCTGAGCGCGACGCCCTCGCCCACCCGGACGAATACCTCTCCCCCGCCGACCGCCACCTCTAGCTTAACCAATACACCGATCACCCCGATCTTCACCGATACACCCGCTCCCGCCACTGCCACAGTCAATGCGCTGCTAACTCAGGCTGCCCTGGCACAAACCCAAGCGGCCACCCAAAACGCCGCAACCAGCACAGCGACGGCCGGTGGAACCGCAGCCGCCAGCACTCCGACGGCCACGGCCAGCGCTCTGCCACAAAGCGGCTTTGCAGAAGATGTGGGTGCGCCCGGGCTGTTGACGATGGCTGCACTTCTGGTGGTGATCATCATTCTGGCCAGGCGTTTGCGCACTGTCTAACAACTACTAACAACTACTTATAAAAAAAGCTCGCTGCAGCAGCGAGCTTTTTTTATTTCTACTCAGCCTTGGGAAGGTTGGTCCTAGAGCAGCGCGGCAGCCCGTTCAACGATGACACGGGCAACCTCGGCTTTACTCATCAGCGGCAAGTCCTGGCGATGCCCGGACCGATCCAACAGGATCACGCGGTTGGTATCCACTTCAAAACCGGCATCCTGTGCGGTGATATCGTTGGCAACGATCAAGTCCAAATGTTTGGCTTTCAATTTTTGTTTCGCACTTGCGGCCAGGTCCTTGCTCTCTGCAGCAAACCCTACGATCACCTTGGGCTTCTTTCCTTTCGCCTTGCGCAATTCCAAAAGGATATCCGGGTTGGCCAACAGGGTAAGTTTGGGTACTCCCGAGGCACGTTTGATCTTCTGCCTGGCTTCCCTGCTCGGGCGGAAATCAGCCACCGCGGCTGCCATGAACAAGATATCGCAGCCCTTGGCCGCAGCCAGCACCGCCGCCAGCATCTCCTGGGCGCTAGTGACCGAGACCAGCTTGCATCCTATCGGCGGGGTCAGCGCAGTGGGCGCCGAGATCAGGGTCACTTCAGCTCCCTGATCCAGCGCGGCCTGCGCCAGCGCGTAGCCCTGCTTTCCGGAGGAGCGGTTAGTGAGGGCGCGTACCGGGTCGAGGGCCTCCTGCGTGCCACCGGCGGTCACCAGAACCTTGCGCCCGGCCAGCAACCCGGAGCGGCCGAGCAGCAAGCGAATGTGGCCGAGCAGTTCGCCAGGCTCCACCATGCGGCCTACCCCGCTCAATCCGGAAGCGAGATGGCCGCGTTGCGGGCCGACGATCACAGCCCCGCGCTCCTTTAATGTTTTGAGGTTGGCTTGTGTGGCGACGTGCTGGTACATGCCGCCATCCATCGCAGGCGCCAGTAATAAGGGACCCGTGCTGGCCAACGCGGTCAGGGTCAGCAAGTTATCGGCCTGCCCGGTGGCCAGCTTGGCCAGGGTGTTGGCAGTCGCCGGGGCGATCACCAGCAGTTCGGCTTGCCTGCCCAGGCTGACATGCAACACATGCCCTTCCGGCCCCCATAGGTCAGCGTCGGCATAGGCGCGGCGCCCGGTAACTGACTGAAAGGTGAGCGGGCTGACAAAGTTGAGCGCGGCGGAAGTGAGCACCACGTCCACGGCGGCGCCCAGTTGGGTGAGCTTGGAAGCCAGGTCGGCCGCCTTGTAACAGGCGATCGAGCCGCTGACGCCAAGCAGAACGCGTTTTGCATTCAAGATAGTCATAGCCTACTCTTTCACCGCCAGGTGTTTCAACAACGCATCTGCAAAACGAAGCGGCGCTTGCGGATGAAATTCAAAATAAAGATAGGGTTCGATCAATTCTAATTCCATAAGATACAAAGATCCGTTGCGCTCGATGGCATCCACACGGGCGTAAAGCAGGTCGGCATCCAAGAGAGCGAGGATCTCGCCGGCTTGGGCAATCAAGGCCGCGGAAGGCGAAGCCGCCTTCGCCGTGCCGCCGAAGTGGTCTTGGACGCGAAAATCTTCCGCCTGGGGCTGCTTGAGCACGGCATGGCTGTATTGCCCGTCAAAAAAGAGGATGGACCATTCCCCCCGAGTCTGTATTTCGCTGGCAAATGCCTGCACGATCAGGCTGTTTTGTTGCAGGGACTCGGCGAATTCTGCCTGGCGCGCCAACGCGTCATCCCGCGGGACCAAGATAGTCCGTTTGGCCCCAGCCGAAATAAGGGGTTTGACCACAACCTGCTCCCAGCCTTTTTCAGCCATCAGATGCGCAAGCTGCACCCGAGCGCCGCGCGCCAACCAAACTGAAGGCAACACGCGCACTCCCTGCTGTTGCAGATCGCTCAAATAAGTTTTATCCATATTCCAACGCACCAGCTCCGGCGGATTCCAAAGGAACACTCCCTGATCTTCCTGGTGACCCAGCCAAGCCTCGAATTCCGCGGGACGGTGGTGGTAATCCCAACACGAACGAATGATCACCGCGGCATAAGAGCTCCAATCAAACTGCCGGCTATCCCAGAGGACGGGGTCGACCGTGAGCCCATGCATGCCCAGGGCCTTTACGGCCAAACAGTCATCATCGGTCAGGTTGGGAAACTCGCTCGAGGTAGCGAAAGCGATTTTGGCGGCCATGCTAGCGGTTGAGCCCCCAGATGATGCGCAGGCCGTCCAGGGTCAGCCAGGGCGCCAGGATCTCGATCACTTTCGTTTCGCGCGCCACGATCTCTGCCAGGCCGCCGGTGCCGATCACCTTCATGTCGGATCCCAATTCGGCGCGAAAGCGGGCTACCAACCCTTCCACCAGGCCGACGTAACCGAAAAGTAACCCGGATTGCAAAGCATGGGTGGTGTTGCGGCCAATAGCGTGCGGCGGCCGTTGGATATCCACACGCATCAGCTTGGCGCCCGCCGAAAACAGCGCATCGGCGGCGATGCCAATACCGGGGGCGATGGCCCCGCCCAGGTATTCTCCCCGGACGGTAATGGCGTCAAAGGTGGTGCCAGTGCCGAAATCCACCACACAGGCCGGGCCGCCGTAAAGATGCTGCACCGCGGCGGCGTCCACGATGCGGTCGGCGCCTACCGCCTTCGGATCCTCGTAAAGCACGCGCACGCCCGTCTTCACGCCCGCATCCACCACCAATGGTTCGTGCATTAAGTAAACACGGCACGCTTCGAGGACCTTGCCGGTGAGCGGCGGCACGACAGAAGCCAGACAGATCCCGTCCAAATCCTCAACGGAAAGGCCGGCCTGTTTGAACATACCGACAAAAAGCAGGCCATATTCATCGGGCATGCTGTGGTGGTTTGTGGCGATGCGCCAGCGCGGCCCGAGCGTTTCACCGTCATAAAGTCCCAGGGTGATATTGGTGTTGCCAACGTCAATCGCTAATAGCATGCGGTACTCCTTATTCCAGGACCAGATTGTCGATCAAGCGCGTCTTGCCGATGAAGACGGCCATCGAAAGCAAGGCACCTTGTTCGACCTTGTCTAGCTCTTGCAGGGTGCGCGGATCGGCGCAGGAGACATATTGAAGTCTAGCCAAAGGTTCCGCTACGATGGTCCGGTGCATTATCGTTCGCAATGAGTCCGCATTGCGCTCGTTAGATTGATAGGCCTGCTTTGCCGCATTAAGCGCTCGAAATAACACCGTGGCGGCTTTGCGCTCGTTAGGATTGAGGTAAGTATTGCGGCTGGACATAGCCAGGCCGTCCGATTCACGCAAGGTCGGGCCGACCACGATTTCGATTGAGAAATCAAGATCGCGGGTCATCTGTTTGATCACCGCCACCTGTTGAGCGTCTTTTTGGCCGAAGTAGGCTTTGTGGGGTTGCAGCGCGTT
>Ga0209521_10005201_pt1 | contig 10319 bp, 6 predicted proteins | sample Rifsed19ft4_FD_184016 | JGI IMG/M metagenome (GOLD analysis project Ga0209521, IMG submission 184016) | Soil microbial communities from Rifle, Colorado, USA - sediment 19ft 4 (version 2) | ecosystem: Environmental > Terrestrial > Deep subsurface > Rock core/Sediment | place: Rifle, Colorado... | reverse complement strand
CACCCCGGTGCCCGCCGGCTCGACGTCCACCCGCAGCACCCCCCGCGCCACAACCCGGCTCTGCTGGACAACCGGCCGCCCGTCCGGTTCCTGCAGGACCACTTGCCGCATTATGTCGCCGGTGTCCGCGTCATGGACGTAGAGGATCCACTGCGGGGACACCGTCGGTGACTGGGGAGGGGTGAGCGCGATGACGAGAACGGACCGGCCCCCTTCCACGGGGAACGGGGGGTCGCGCCGGACGTCCGGCGCCCGACTGGCCCCCCGGACATCCCGGGCCATCAGATCGACCAGGACCTCGGCGTAGGCCTCAGCTTCCCGCAGGTTCTGCCCGCGGCGCTGAATGTGCAGAGTGGCGACGAACACCGACCCTACCAGAGCCAGGGCGATGGTCGTCAAGGCCAGGGCGATGGCCAGGTCGATCAACAGGAAGCCGCCAGGAGTCCGCCGCCTCACGGTCCCACGATCTCGCACGCTCTGGAAACGTGCCGGAGAGTGGTCAGGGCGATGCTCCGCTGGCGGCGCTCCTGCGCCCAGGACACCGTCACGGTCACCTCCCAGAGGTTTTCCGGGGTCAGGCGGACCTCGGCCTCACGGTGGTACCGCGCCCCGGGCGCCCCGGAACGCAGGGCCTCTGCCGCTTCTGGGAACCCCCCGCACGGGGAGTCGGTCAGGCGGGCTATCCCCTCCTCAGCCAGGCCGACCGCGATCTCGAGTCCGCTGGCCAGGGAAGTGGCACGCATGCCGATGCTGAAGGCGGCGAAGACCACGAGGGTCAGCACGCCCAGCAGCATGATCGCCACGAGCACTTCAAGAATCGTGGCGCCACGGTTCGGACATCGCGGGTCCACTGGCCAGTCTCCAAGAATCCATTCGCGGACGGCCGGGGCGGCTCCTTGGCTGTCCGGACAGAGGCCGTCCTGAGAAAGCCTCCCCTATGCACGCACCGTCCGAGGAAAGGCACGAAAACGTCCCACATCCCCTCACAGGCAGGCCAAAGGGCACATTTAGGGCCACGCTTCGCCTTACGTCGGCCCGGCCGGGGGCGCGCCTACGAGGGGAGGTGCCGTTTCAGGTACGAGTGCCGGGAAGAGACCAGGAGGGTTGAGGGAGGATGAGCCGACTTGCCGCATCAGTCCGGCTAGAACGTTCGTAAATTGCCGCTGCGCTTGGGGCATTCTAAAGTCTATCGCCCGAAGGATTGACGCCGTGAAATGTGGGTCAGACAATGTTTTGGGGCAGCAGACTGCTTTTTCTGCGCGCATTCACAGGCACAGATAACAGAACAGGAGGGGCAGAACAGGATCGGTGCGCTGTACCCTGTGCCGAACTGTTGCACAGGTGTGGTAGCGCCGCCAGCGTACGCCTATCACAATGCATGCGTGGTTGTTCCTCGAGGGGGGTGAGAGGCCGAATCTGAGAGGTCGCATCACAGGCAAGTAGCAGGGCACGTGATTGAACGAGCACGGCAGCAAGTACTAGGAGGAGGGGACACAAAGGTGCCGAGGAAAGCCATGGTACGCTTGCTGACTGTGGGCATCGTTATCGGATCGCTGCTGTTGTTTCCTATGATCCAGATGTCCGCAGTGGAAGCCCAGATCGCCGATGGGGCCGCGGTCAAAAGTCCCGACCTAGTTCCCGCGGCGGCCGTCAGAGCCATGACGGCGGCGCGGATGAGCTCCGCGATTCCCGCGCCGATGCCTGAACTTCGGGCTGACAGCGGGAGCCAGAGGTCCGTATCCCGCCAGAGCGTCCAGCCCCAGAACCCTGACGGACTCCTGGAGCGCATCGAACCGCAGTCCCCGGGTGGGGCTCCAGGCGGCGGGCCGTTCCCTGAGAGCACGGCAGTCCTTCCGATTGACTTCAACTGGTTCCCGTACATCTGCTCGACGAGCAGCGGGCCATATTCCGACACCCCGGCGGACTTCGTCGTCGGCAATCTGACATGCGATGACGCGTTCTTCCCGGGGGCCAACGCGGTCAGCGCCGCCAAGGGCTTCTCGCCGCCCTACAACCGCAGCGGGGTCTTCCCGTTCTCGCTCTACAACGACCCGCTGGGGACGGTCGGCCGGTTTCCGTGGATCTCCCACGTGAAGATCTTCTTCACGAATGTGGGGTACGACCCCAGCGGAGGCACATTCGTTTGCTCCGGAACGTCGATCAACTCCGGCATTGGAGGTAACGAGAGCCTGGTCCTGACCGCGGGACACTGCGTCAACTCCGGCGGTGACGGGAACCAGTTCGGCCTCTGGTCCACTAATGTGCTCGTCTGCCCGGCCTGGCGGGACGGCAATGCCCCGCTAGGGTGCTGGCCTGGGAAGAAGCTCCTGACCCTCGGCGGCTGGTACTTCCTCTCGAACCTCCGGCGGGACGTCGGCATGATCGTGGTGGCCCGCGACTCGAATACGGGAACGGTGGGTCCCCTCAACCGCGTCGTGGGCGCTTATGGATTGATCGTCAACGCTCCCCGAACCCAGGAGTTCTGGAGCTTCGGGTACCCGGCGGCTTCCCCGTTCAATGGCCACCGGCTGCAAATCGTCACGTCGCCGCGGTCCCGCGATGACATCCGCCTTGACTACTACTTCCCTGGCGCCGGCCCTACGACCATGGGCATCGGCTCCGACCTGACCGGGGGGAGCAGTGGCGGCGGCTGGATCATGCGGGCCAGAATGGGCAACCCCGGCTATGCCAACGGGTTGAACTCCTACAAGTGGGTCGTGCCCCGCGAGCCCAGGATGATGCATGGGCCGTACTTCGACACATCGGTCAAGAACCTCTGGAACAACGCGCGGGTGGTTGACCCGTAGCGGCCTAGCGGCTCACGCTGCAGCAGTTCGAGAATCGGGACGGGCTATTCCCCGTCCCGATTCTCTTTTGTCCCCTGTCAGAAGCGGCACGGGCGACGCCCGCAGCCGGGTCCACGCCGCTGTGCGGGTGCAGTAGGGGAACTCGGAGCGACTTTCTCGTGGATATTGGCTTGGGTTGTTGGCCTCACATCCGGTTCTGCAGGAAACGCCCACTGCCCGACCGAAAGTCCCGACGATACGCTTCATGTCTGCCGACGAGGAAGGAGGGGTACGCGACCACGTAGCACCGTGCGGTCAAGCGACACCAGGAGACGACTACATCACAGGAGGTGAATGCAGTGCGATTGAGTAAGCCAACCTACTTTCTAACTTTCGTCCTCGTGCTTGGCCTCGGGCTCGGCGTCGCCTACCAGGTGCCGCTGGCGCGCGGACAGGTCGCAGACGCGGCAGCCCTAGGCAGCCCGGACCAACCGTCTGCCGCCGCAGTACGCGCGTTCTGGACTCCCGCGCGGATGGCCGCCGCACGGCCGGCACCGATGCCGATGCTCACCCGGCCGACGGGGAGACCGGCTCCAGCGCCTGCGGCGACCGGCACGCCGAAGTACGTCCCGCCGGTGGCTCCCGGACAGGTCGCGACGACCGGCGCCGTGCTCGGCCAGGTCGGAGGGACGGGCACGCAGCCCGCTGTCACCTACTACACCTACCCCTACCCATTCTCGACCAGCGGAACGTTCCCGTTCAGTCTCTACAATGGCCCCGCCCTCGGAACACTGGGATCGTGGCCCTGGATCACCAACGCGAAGGTGTTTTTCCAGAATGCCGGCTACGGAGGGGGGACCTTCGTGTGCTCGGGGACGGTCGTCAACTCTGGCGGCGGCGGAAACCGCCGGTTGGTCTGGTCGGCCGGCCACTGCGTCAACTCCGGCGGCGACGGGTCGACCAACGGCGTGTGGTCGACCAACGTCCTGGTGTGTCCCGCCTATCGGGACGGGAACTCCCCGGTGGGCTGCTGGGCTTCTCTTCAGCTCTGGACGCTCGGTGGCTGGTTCTCCTCTTCCAACTTCCGGCGGGACCAGGGCGTGATCGTGACAGCGGACAACGCGGGCTGGCGGATTCAGGACCGGGTCGGGGCGGAAGGACTGGCCTGGGACCAGAATCGGGTCCAGCACTTCATCGATTTTGGCTATCCGGCCGCGGCGCCGTATACCGGGACGCGCCTCAGACAGTGCTGGGCCTCCACGGCGATCGACGACAGCCCGCCGGGCCCAACCGCCGGGCCACAGACACTGGGAATCGGGTGCGACATGACCGGAGGCTCCAGCGGAGGCGGGTGGATCATCAACTTCACCATGGGGGGTGGGGGATATACCAACGGCCTGAACTCCTACAAGTACACCGTCCCCGCGCAGCCCCTGGCGATGTACGGCCCGTTCTTCGACGTGGGAACGGAGAACCTCTGGAACGCGACGCGGGGACTGTTTCCGTAGAAGACCGGTCGTCCCGCGACAACCTCGCTCCGGGATGGGGTATCCCCCCGTCCCGGAGCTTTTGCCCCCTGCCACACGCCGGCCCCGGGTCAGGTGCCGGTCGTCTTCCGGCAGATCATCAGTTCCGTGGAGGGGCTCTCGCGCAGCAGGCTCGTGAGGACCACATCAAGCGGATACAGCACGGCGCCGGCCAGGAAACCCAGCGGCTCACCGACGCGCACCAGACCGCAGAGTGATTCCCAGAGCCGGTGAGCCCAGGGGCGCCGGGAGGCCACCGGGGCATTCATGAGGACGAAGACGGGCGCACGCAGAACCGGGCGAAGCGATGCGGCCTCCAGCCAGGACACGATCGTCTCCAGGGGCCGCCAGACACAATGGGGCGCATGCTGGGCGGTTCCCTCCACGAAACAGTCAGTGAAAAGCAGATACCCCCCCGGCACGAGCAAGCGGGAGAGCGTCTGGATCGCCTGCACGTAGCCCGCGTCATCCATGACGTGGAAGAGCACATCCATGGCCGAGATGGCGTGAAAGGGCCCTCCCAGGTCCTCCGCGAGAGGCCGACTGATGTCGGCGAGTACAACCCGCACGTCGGGGTAGCGGGCGCGAAGGCGTTCCACAGCCGTGGGGGCAAAATCGACGCCAACGACGGACCGCACCCCGAGCCGCCGCCAGAGGTCGATGTAGAATCCGCTTCCGCTCCCGATGTCCGCGACGCGGGCGGCCGGCCAGGCGACGTCGAGGCGCCGGACGTGCCTGAGGAAGACGCGGCCGCGCAGGCGGTAGAGCCAGGCGTTGTATTGCCAGCCGAGCATGCGGCAGCCGGCGCCCCGCAGGTCGAAGTACATCCTGAGGCGCCGGTCCCAAAAATCCTGCGGCGGAAGATCTTCGCCACGACCCTCTGCGTTTGCCATGTCCATGCCTGTTCGCGCCGGAGCCCGCGAAGCCCTATGGAGCCCAGTGCCCGCAGGATGCTCTCGGGACGGAGGCGAATCAGTCACACCCACGGCGCGGACCTGCCGGACTGGAGGACGACGGACCCTTGGCATGGCGAATCCTCTTCCCCCGCAGCGATGGCGGGCCGGGCGGGGGGGAGATCAAGGTCCGGGACTACTTCGATCACTGTCTAGCCCATCCGGGCATCGAGCCCTACCTCTACGCCCATGCCGAGCCGTCGGCACTTTGGTGGGAGATCTGGTCCGGCATTGCACCGGAGCGCGTAATCTCGTCGATCGACCTCGGCCAGTATGATGCCGTATTCATTGGCGGCATCAACTGGGAACTCATCCCTGATGCGCCGGCGGTCCGCGTCCTCAACCTGATTCAGGGTGTCCGCCATGCCAATCCCGCCTATCCCCAGCTCTTCGGAGCCTTGAAGCGGTTCGCCCATCGCATCTGCGTCAGCGTCCAAGTCCGCGACGCGATTGCCCCATACGCCAACGGACCGATGGTTCTCATCCGGAACGGCATTCCCCTGGAGCGGTGCCTGCCGCGGGCACCCCGGGCAGTGGGTTCGGCGCTCATCCTGGCCTCCAAGCGAAGGGAATTTGGAGCGGCTCTGGGCGAGGTACTGGCCCGCCGAGGCATTGCTGCCGAGGTGGTCCTCGAGTGGATCCAGCGGCAGCACCTGTTCGCGCGGCTTGCCGCGGCCGACGTCTTCGTCGGCCTGCCGTATCGCCAGGAGGGCTTCTACCTACCGGCGCTGGAGGCCATGGCGAACGGGTGTGCCGTCGTCTGCGCCGACGCGGTCGGCAACCGGGACTTCTGCATTCCGGAGCGGACCTGTCTGCAACCATCCCGTGCTGATCTAGACGGGCACGTGGAGGCCGTGGTGACCCTTCTCAATGATCCGGCGCTGAGCGGAAGGATCCGGTCAGCCGGAATAGCGCTGGCCCAGGGATATGCCCTGGAGGAAGAACGGAAGGCGTTTCACCGATTTCTTGATGGGTTCCTCCGGCCCATCGAACGACCTGACGAGGCTGGCTAGAAGAACAGGGGCATCGATACCTCAAGACGAATGTGGAGGTGTCTGCACCCGCATAGTCCGTTCTGTCGGCGATCCCGGCAGGCCATTCGCTCACAATGACCGGAGGTAGGATGCCCCCAACCGCCGCGGCGTACAAGGTTTTGCTCATCGGCCTGGACGGGGCGACGTGGCACCTGCTCAGGCCCTGGGTCGATGCCGGCCAGCTACCCAACCTCAGGCGTCTGATGTCGAACGGCGCCTGGGGGCCACTCACTTCCACCATCCTTCCTCAGACGCCTCCGGCCTGGACCTCCATGGTGACCGGCGTGCACCCCGGCAGGCACGGAATCTTCAGCTTCATCAGGCGCCGACCAGGCACCTATGAGAAGGAACTGACCACATCACGCCACCGTCGCCGCGAACCCCTGTGGGACATCACCGGACGGGTGAGCAAGAGGTCAATCATCCTCGACCTCCCGCTCACATTTCCACCCGATCCGGTGCACGGCATCATGGTCAGCGGCCTGGGAACTCCGGGGTGGACGTCCGATTTCGTCTGGCCGCGAGAACTCAAGGAGGCGATTATCGGGCAGTTCGGACCGTACGAGTTTGACATCTACTTCTCAGGGGACATGGCGAAGTATCTCGAGGAAGCCGTGCGCATGACGGAACACCGCATCGGCGTCGCACGCTACCTGCTGCGGACCCAGCCCTGGGACTTCTTCATGGTGGTGCTGACCACGCCGGACCGCCTGCAGCACGTGGCATGGAAATTCATGGACGAGCACCATCCGGACTACGATCCGCGCGAGGCCGCCAGGTATCGGGCGACGATCCTCCACTTCTACCAACTGATCGACCAGGCAGTCGGAGAGTTTGCGGCCTGGGTTGACGAGAATACCGTCGTCATCATCGCCTCTGATCACGGATTCGGACCGGTGCACACGAAGGTTGCCTTGTCCCGGTGGCTCTCCGCCGAAGGGTTGCTTGTGTTGGGGAGCGAGCGGCACACGCTCCTGGCGCCGCGTGAGATCAAGCCCCATCAGATCCGCGGCGGAGGCGAGGTGGATCTCACCCGGGGGCCAGAAACCCTCCTGGCGCTGCGAGTGCGCCAGCCGAATGACTACGCCGGACTGGTCTTCGAAGTTCCAGGCCTGAAACACACCAGCAACTACGAACTGAGGGCCGTCGTCGGCGAGGCCACGATGGGCGCGGCCCTGGAGTTGAACGACCTGGGACGGCCCGGGGGACAGATTATCGGGGGAGCCACGCTCACCGGAGGTCCGCAGGAAGTGACCGCTGTCTTCCAACCACAGACCGATCCCGTCCAAATCATGGTGGCCATGACCACGTACGGCGGCAATCCGGCGGGCCAGATCGAGGTGAAGTCGGTAAGCCTCACCGAACTCGAAGATTGGAGGCGTACCAGCGCCTATATTCTGGATATTGGCGAGGCGCCCGAGAGCCACCGGATCCGCATCAATCTCCGCAGCAGGGAGCCGCACGGCATCATCGAGCCGGGAGCCGAGTACGAGCGGCTCCGGGAGACCATGATCGCCAAACTCAAGAGCCTCTGCGATCCAGCGGGGAGGCCGCTGTTTGCCGGCGTCCACCGGGACGAAGAGGCCTTCCCCGGTCCCTGTCGGGAGGACGCCGCGGATGTGCTCGTCGTCTTCGCCGCCGGGGTCGCCGGGACCAAGACGCCTAGCCGCGCGGACATGGCCGGTCCCGTGAGCTATCGTTCTAATGAAGGCTATTCCGGAAAACACGAGAAAAGCGGCGTGCTCGCGGTGAAAGGCCCGCCGATCAAAGAAGGCATAGAGGTCTCCGCCGAGATCGTCGATGTGTGTCCCACGGTGCTGCATCTGCTGGATGTGCTCATCCCCCATGATCTGGATGGCCGAGTGCTGTGGGAGATCTTCACCCCAACGTTTCAGGCGACGCACCCGGTGCGAGCAGCCGTTCCGGCGGCGCGTTCTGGGCCGTCCGGCGGCGGCCAGGGAGAGCAGTACACCGCCGAAGAACGTCAGCAGGTCGAAGAGCGGCTGAGGCGGTTGGGCTACATTGACTGAGTGATCTGCGGGACCGCTCGGTCAGCCCGTGGCAGGATGCGGGCAGCCTGCCGCGGAAGAAACGCATTCCGGACATGACCGAGCCCTCTGTCTCCATTGTCATCCTGAACTACAACGGGCGGGAGCACCTCTCCGACTGCCTGGGCTCCGTGGCCAAACTCCACTACCCTCCCGAGCGGCTGGAGGTGCTGCTGGTGGACAACGGCTCCACGGACGGGTCGCCGGGGTGGGTGCGCGAGCAGTTCCCCCAGGTGACCGTCATGGAACTCGGGCAGAATTATGGATTCGCCGAGGGGAACAATCGCGGGGCGGCGGCTGCCCGGGGCGAGATTCTGGCCTTCCTCAACACGGACACACGGGTCGATCCCGGCTGGCTCGGTGCGCTGGTCGCGCCGCTGACGGACGATGACCCCTCTCTGGCTGCCACCGCGTCGAAGATGCTGGACTGGGAAGGCCGGGCCCTTGATTTTCCCGTTTACGCCACCCTCCTGGGGATGCCCTACGCCTCCACGGAGGCGCGCGCCTACCGCCGGCCCGGGGACTACAACGCCCCCCAGTACCTGCTTTACGCCTCCGGCGGCGCCATGGCCATCGGGCGGGCTGTGTTTCTCGAGGCGGGCGGGTTCGACGCAGATTTCTTCATGTACCACGAGGACGTGGACCTGGGATGGCGCCTGTGGCTGCAGGGGTACAAGATACTCTATGTCCCCTCCGCCCTGGTCTATCACAAGCAGGGTGGCTCTTTCTTCGGGGATAGGGCTCCGCTCTACTTCCTGAACGAGCGAAACGCGCTGTTCACCGTGATCAAGAACTGCGGCGATGCCTGGCTGGCCCGGCTGCTACCGTTGCTGCTGTTCTGGATCGTCGAGCGGACCGGGCGCTATCTGCAGATGGATCCACAAGCCTACGGGCTGGGCCAGGCCGCCGCGCGTCTGCCTCAGTCGGTGGCCGTTTCTCCGGCAGCGCTGGCCGGTGTTGCTGCGGTCATGGATGTGATCCGCCACCTCCCTCGGATGCTGGAGAAGCGCGCCGCGATTCAGGCCCGGAGGGCCCGGACGGATGAAGAGATCGCGACGCTGTTCGAACTCCCGCGGGACGTGTTCGTGCAGATGATGCTGGGGGCCGAGGTGGACTTCACCCAGGCCACGAAGCTGCTCGACACCTTCGGCCTCGGAATGGGAGAATCGTCGCTGTTTACCCTTCACCTCCGACAGCTCCTCCGCGCGCAAGGCCCCACAGCCCCCGGCGACAGCCCGCTCATCGACTGTTTCCTGTACCTAGCGGACCACACGGTAGCCGAAGCGGAGGCCAGATTCGGGCCAGACGTCCTGAGAGAACTGGTCACGCATGTGGGGGTCGAGGCCCACGATGTTCAGTTGCTCGCCAGGACGCTGGCCGTAGCCGGCTCGAAGCTGCTGGCCGACCTGCTGCCGGAAGCAGCGGCGACGGCGCGACGGTCGGCGTCTGCGGAGGCTGATGAGGACGGGCTGCTCCCGATGATCCGTGAGGCCGCCTGGCGGGATGCGGTCTTCTATCGAGAGGAACTTGCCAGACGAACCGATCAGCTCATCCGGTTGCTGCAGGAGAATCAAGAGCGTCTGGCGTCCAGTGCAAGCCGCGAAGCCGCGTGGAGCGAAGAACGAGATGCGGTGCGGGCGGAACTCACCACAAGGGCTGCGGACCTGGAGGGGCTCCGCACGGAACTGGCCGTCCGGGCTGCGGACCTGGAGGGGCTCCGCACGGAACTGGCTGGGCTGCGGCTGGAACGCGACCAGCTTGACGCGGTCCTGCGCGGGGACTGGCATGCGTGGGAAGCGGCCGCGCGGGAACGCGACGAGCAACTCGCCCAGTGGCGCAGCCGGGAGCAGGCATGGGCGCAGGAACGGGCCGTCCTGCTGAGCGCCCGCGACCAGGCGGCGGTCGCGCTGAAGGAGGTGTTGCGCTCCCGGCGCTATCGGTTCGCGCACCGACTCGCCGTCTCGTGGTGGCT
>Ga0209521_10005198_pt1 | contig 10320 bp, 10 predicted proteins | sample Rifsed19ft4_FD_184016 | JGI IMG/M metagenome (GOLD analysis project Ga0209521, IMG submission 184016) | Soil microbial communities from Rifle, Colorado, USA - sediment 19ft 4 (version 2) | ecosystem: Environmental > Terrestrial > Deep subsurface > Rock core/Sediment | place: Rifle, Colorado... | reverse complement strand
GAGGAATAGCATATCGAGAAGGCATGAGTATCAGGGTTACACTCCCCAGGCAATTGATCAGGGATCTTGACTCTCTCCCTTTTCCAGTAAGGCACGATGAGCTCAGAACTCACATGGGGCTGGGCATGGTATCGGTATTGGCCAGTCGCGGATGTTATTACAATTGCAGCTTCTGCAGTATAAGGGAGTTTTACAAAGATGCGCCAGGTCCTAGAAGACGTTCGCGCTCTCCCCGTAACGTTGTTAAGGAGTTTGAGCAGCTCTTCGAAAAAGGCGCAAGGATCTTCAACTTCAGGGATGACGATTTCAGCCTGAAAAAGGGTTCACAGCAAGAATGGGTAGAGGAACTGGCAGAAGAATTAAGAAAGACGGGATTGGCAGATCAGATTCTCTGGCGGGTTTCGTGCAGAGTTGATGAGGTTGATGAAGACATAGTTAAAATGTTGAAAGAAGTCGGTCTGGAATTTCTTTACCTGGGCATCGAATCTGGCAGTGATCAGGGCTTGAAGACCTTTAACAAGCATTACGATGTGAATGAGACATATCTGACACTGGATGTACTTGAAAAGACAAAAATGAACTTTGAATATGGGTTCATGCTGTTGGATCCGGACACGGATTTTAATTCGATCAGAGATAATATACATTTCCTGAAGGAGTTAGGCAAAAATGGAAGGGTTGTGGTGCATTTCACGAAGATGCTTCCCTATGCAGGTACACCAATTGCCGGCAGGCTGAAACAAGAAGGCAGACTTAAGGGAACAATAGACTCACCTGAGTACAGCTACCATGATTCGCGAATTGACCTGATGGAGATTTTTCTAACACAGAGTTTCAATCACATGCTCTTCGATTTCGGAGGACTTGTCAACAGACTGCAGTCTGCGCAGTTCAGCGCCGTAGTACTCGATAAATTCTACCATTATCTATTCGATACAAAGGCATATACCGAGTCGGTAAGGAATTTAATAATAAAATGCAATGAGCGCACGCTCGAAACAATGACCCTGGCAGAAAAATTCATTGAGAATAAGAGCCATGAAGAAATACTTCAAAACTGGAATGAACTGGAAATGCTGTCTGAGAAAGCACTCAACACTCAATCGAGAATCAAAGCTGAGCTGGATGATTTGCGGCCGATCGAAGTATGGCCTTATTTCTGAAATGGATAATACTATCTGACAATGATCTTCGGCGGCTTTATTCTTAAAAGCTCATTGGTTTTTGAATTGACCTCATAGAACTTGAGCATGATTTCTATCTGACTTCTGGTGATATCGGGATAAGGGATTGAGAAATGATCTGGATAAAATTCATCTCTATGTTCGAGTAATTCAGTTCCTGGCAGAATATCCAGCATATTGGGCAGGACTCTGCCTGTGGGTTTGACATCTCCAATAAATTCGATCATACTGTTCAGGGAGTCAGCCGTTTCTTCAGGAAGCCCGATAATAAACGAGCAGTGTGTTTTCAATCCAAGTTTCTCTGCCAGCCTGACAACTTCTCTGGCTTCTTCTATTCGAAATCCTTTTCTTATTGTATCGAGGACTTTCTGTGATGCAGATTCGATCCCAAAAAAAATATCGGTGCATCCGGCATCTTTCATGGTTTTCAAAAGTTCTTCTGATAAAAGGTCGACTCTTGTACTGCAGCCCCATTTAAGTGATAGATTCCTTTTCTTCATCTCATTGCAAAGATCGAACACTCGATTTTTTTGCATGGTAAAGTTGTCATCCACGAATGAAACATTATTTATATCGTATTTATCTTTTAAATATTCCAGTTCATCAACTACGTTTGAATTTGTCCTGGTACGGTACAGATGCCCGTGCAATGCTGCTGTGGAGCAGAAGATGCATTCAAAAGGGCAGCCTCTGGTTGTTAAGATCGGAAGAGACCTGACATCATGGTTGCCTATATAATCCTTAACAGATGGCTCCATTAGATGATGAGCGGGAAAAGGCACCTCATCGAGATTTTCGATCCTGGCTCTAAGAGGTGTAGAAATCAGCCTGCCATTACCTCGATAGACTATTCCATTTACCTCATTGAGTGGTCTCTTCGATTCTAACGCATTGGCGAGCTCACTCATTGTATATTCGCCTTCATATCTTACAATGACATCGATCTCGGGAACTTCTTCCAGGATCTCCCTGAACATGAAGGTCGCATGCACCCCGCCCATCACTACGAGTGCTTCTGGTCTTTGCAACTTAACAGCTCTGGCGACCCTGACAGCATTATGGTAATTACTTGTGAATGATGTTATTCCTACTATGTCTGGGCTGAATTCATTGAGATTTCTTTCCAGAATCTCAGTCTGATTATCCAGTTTATCCAGGTCCAGAATTTTTGTAGAAATACCATTTGATTCCAGCATCGCTCCTATATAGCCCAGCCCGAGCGGTATGCTTGATACCTTTATGAAGCCCAGAGGTATTCTACCGCCAGTCCAGTATGAGGGATTGATAAGTAATACTCTCAACTTGATCACTCTCTGAATTCCACAAGGTCAAGTTCTTCAAGCAAAAGCAAAAATGCCATTATATCATTCATAAGTTCCTCTTCTGGCAAAAAAATCCACATTTCCTGCAGTTTTTCTGCGATCTGTTCAACGTTCAACTGGCTATCGCAGAGCCTGCAGATTATGGAGCCAGAGAAGTTGATGAAAAATGGAAGGTATGTATCCGGATGTATGCCAGCGATCTGTTCACCTCCATCAACCCAGTGTCTATAATGCTTTCTCACCGGATACTTTTTTGCGTAATCCTCTAAATTTATTATTAGGGATTCCTTCTCTTCCTTTACCCTCACTTCGTCTGTTATCAAGTTCTTTTCTTTGAGTGCTGTGCCGATTTTATTGACAAGATCTGTGAAGACATCCTCAACATGACTGGACCTCAAGGGGAAAATTGTTGCGACTGCAGGTGAGTCGTAGTCGTTTTCATGGTCCATATGTGTTCGTGATGTTTACTCGAATCCTCTTCCAAACACAGGTCCTGGGTCAGCCCAGATATTAGTGAATATATGCGGCATATTAACCCGGATTATTATGTTTGACCAGATCGGATAGTATCTCTCAACTTGATCGGGTGAGATATCTTTCATTTTTTCCGCAACAATCTTGGTGACATGCTCTTTTAACTTTAACCTGGCATATACTCTATTTTCCATTTTTACACTTGAAGCTTTCACAAAGGCCTCTGCGATGCGTTTTGTCAGGTCGGGATTGTCTGCAAGCATGTTCAGAATAGCTGAAGTTGTTTTCATTTCCTGGATCTGTTCTTTGGTTATCTTAAACTCCGGGAGTTTCCTCTCTGGAATTTTTTCAGGCTGGTTTTTTATATCCATATTTATTTCACCCCATTTATTTTCTAAATTTTCTATGCGCCATAAAAAGAATTAATGGAACTTATAATTTTGAAATACCATTCCATTTAATTCCCCCTATTAGCCTTTTCTTTTTTCTTTTCTTCCTATAAATATCTTGCGTTATCAATTAATTTTTTGATTTATCCGGGTGATCGTTTCTTTTTCCCGTATTCCCTGATATCACCAATTATTTTTTTATCAATGATCACAGGCTCTGTCATCTTCACAGGATCAAGTATCTCGTCCAGATATTTCTGCGGGATGATATCCCTATCAAGTATGATCTGTTTCAGGGATTTGTTCTCAGCAAGCGCTGCTTTCACAAGCTCTGCCACGTTCTCATAACCTGTGTATGGATTGAGGACGGTCGCCAGGGCATGGCTGTTCTCAAGAAGCTCGGCACACCTTTTTTCATCAACAATCATACCTGCTATGCAGTATTCATTGAACATCCTGATCGTATTCGTCAGGAGTTCAGTGCTCCACAGGAGATCAAAAGCAATAAGCGGCGTCATCACATTGAGTTCAAGCTGTCCTGCTTCTGCCGCCAGACTCACAGCATGGTCGTTCCCAATGACCTGGAAACAGACCATGTTCACGGCTTCTGCGATGGAGGGATTGATCTTGCCCGGCATTATCGAAGAGCCGGGTTCGACTTCTGGCAGGATAATCTCCGAGATCCCCGCTTTCGGGCCTGAGTTGAGAAGGCGCATGTCGTTTGAGATCTTGTTGAGGTCGATTGCAAGCATTCTCAATGCATTTGACATCTCAACGAACCCTGCCATGCTCCATGAGAGCATTATGCTGTTGCCCTGTCTGAACTTGAGACCTGTCAGTTCGTTCAGTTCGAAGATCATCTCTTTTTTGAAGTCAGGATGTGTATTGATGCCCGTACCAACTGCAGTTCCTCCGATACCGAGTTCGAGCATGCTGTTTTCTGCGCTTTCAATTCTCTCAGCGCATCTTTTTAGCGAAGATGCGTATCCGTTAAATACCTGGCCGTATCTTACCGGCACCGCATCTTCAAGATGGGTCCTTCCGACCTTGATCACATGGTCGTACTCTTTTGCCCTTGTCTCAAATACAAGAATTATTTCTTTCAGTTCATTGAGCAGAGAGGGAAGCACCAGGAGCATGCTCAATCGTATGGATGAAGGGATAACATCGTTTGAAGATTGCGCCATATTGACATGGTTGTTGGGATGAACGATATGGTAATCACCCGGCTTTCCACCCAGCCTTTTGATCGCGGCATTTGCCATGACCTCATTGGTGTTCATGTTGAAAGGTGTGCCTGCACCTGCCTGGAACACGTCAAGTATGAATTGATCCCTGTATTTTCCCTCAATGACCTCATCAGCAGCCTGAACTATTGCATTTCCGATCTTCTTATCAAGCATTCCCAGCTTCATATTCGCCAGAGCCACTGCCTTTTTGATCAGCGCGATCGAGTTTATGAACTCCTGTTTTGCTCTGATCCCGCTTATCTGGAAGTTCCTGGAAGCGCGGGTCGTGAATGCGCCATAGAGGGCATTATCAGGGACCTCTATCTTCCCAAGGCTGTCTTTTTCGATTCTGCTCATATTGATCCCCTTAGCTATTTATTTGTCTATTATCAGTCGGCTTTATTTAAGTCTTTAGATGATTACTTCTTTTTCCCCGACCATGCAGGGTAATGCTCGTTTGCCCATTCTTCATCCACCATTCCAAAAATAATACCGCGCAGCGACTCGCTATAATACAGACTGAACACAATGTGACTGAAAAGGAGCAGAAAAGAAAACACTGCAAAAAAGTCATGTATCATGAAATTCAATTCCACAAAATCCACACTGAACATTGATTTCATCCAGACCACAAAACCCGAAAATGAGAGACCTGTTATTGAGATCAGCGCAGCCATAAAATTGACTTTCTGTCCCCCGTTGAATTTGTCAATAACGACGGCTTTTTTCTTTTTGAAAAAATCCCTGAACCATCTTAGATCCAGATCGGTCCATGATATCAGATCTTTTATATCCTTCCGGGTTGAGGGACGGCCTGTAATATAGATCATGATCGGAAATAAAATAAAAGGCACTGATGCATACAGATGTATCATTCTTATAAAAGGATCTCCCAGGAGCGATTTTGGCGTAAAGAAAAGCTGTATGCCTGTTATCAGAAGCCAGATAAAAATAACAGCATGAGACCAGTGTAAAAGTCTTGCAAAAATATCGAATCTTAGAATCTTCACGGGTACGATACTCCATCGATTTTATAGCCAAACCTCTCCCAGTATCCGATCTCCTGCTCTTCTGTAAGCGTTATTCTGTTGACCCATTTCACGTTTTTATATCCGAACATCCTGGGCATCACAAGGCGCAGAGGTCTGCCCTGCTCTTCTGGCAGTGGTTCATCGTCCATCATATAAGCAAGCATGACATCCTGTTCGAGAGCTTCATTGATGGAGAGGCTGTCGCTGTATATGCCGCTTCCTGAATGGAATGTAACATAAGCAGCTTCTGACTTGAGACCTGCTCTATCAAAAATAGTCTTCAAACGTATGCCTTTCCATTTCACCTCATTCACAGACCATCCTTCCACGCAGTGGAAATCACTCACCTGCTCTTCACTTTCAAGCTGCAGGAGTTCATTATAACGTAAAGTGAATGGCATGTCCACAAGCCCTTCAACTGTCAGTTGCCATGCCGCAAAATCAAATTGTGGAATTTGCTCAATACTGCGTATTCGAAATTTATTTATGACTTTTACACCGGCATTTTTGATCAGGCTTAAGCCTAAAATTATTATACCAAAAAGGATACCCAGGAATATCAGGAACTTTCTGCGGCTGATCAGTTCTGAAGATTCAGGCGGTTCTGTTTCTTTATCCATTTGCATTCTCTTGATTTCAGGTTGGCATTACCTGATTTTATTTATTTTCCGATACATATTTATAGAACTGCAAACATGAATGATTCGAAATCGTGAAAGGTTTCATGATAAAACTTTTTAAAATACATTGATTAAGAGGTGAATCCATGCATATAAAACCATTGGGTAAGCGGGTTTTGATCAAACCGGTCAAAGAGGAAGAAAGGACAGCAGGCGGGATATTTATCCCGGAGACTGCAAAAGAAAAGAAAAAACAGGGAATCGTAGTGGAAACAGGTACGGCGGATGAAAAAGAAATCCCCATAAATAAGGGAGACACGATATTATATACAGGATACAGTTCTGAAGAACTGGAAATGAACGGAGAAAAATATCTCATTCTGGACACAAAGGATATAATCGCAAAGATAGAGGGATAATTCATGGCAAAACAATTGATTTTTAATGATGCTGCAAGGCAGGCGCTTATGCGAGGGGTTGATCAGCTGGCAAGTACTGTGAAGATCACCCTGGGGCCGAAAGGCAGGAACGTGGTGCTTTCCAAAAGCTATGGAAGCCCTGTGATCACCAACGACGGTGTCACAATTGCAAAGGAGATAGATCTCAAGGATCCTTTTGAGGATATGGGAGCAAAACTCGTAAAAGAAGTGGCGACAAGGACACAGGACGTTGCAGGCGACGGTACAACCACAGCCACGCTGCTGGCTCAGGCAATTCTTCATAAAGGCATGAAGAACATCACTGTTGGAGCCAATCCGATCGAAATAAAGCGCGGCATAGACAAAGCTACAGAAGCTGTGGTAAAAGCCATCAAGAAAATGAGCGAAGAGGTCAAGACCAAAGAAAAGATCACTCAGGTGGCTACCATCTCAGCGAACAGCGATGAAGTAATAGGGAACCTGATATCTGAGGCCATGGATAAAGTGGGCGCAAGCGGAGTGATTACGGTCGAAGAGGCAAAGTCAATGGAGACATCGCTCGATGTGGTAGAAGGGATGCAGCTTGATAAAGGTTACATTTCACCGTACATGGCGACTGATAAAGAGGGAATGGAAGCCGTACTTGAAAATACCATGATTCTCCTGTACGATAAGAAGATCAGTTCCATGAAAGAGTTCCTTCCTGTCCTTGAAGCCGTACTGCGTGAAAACAAGCCGCTTCTGATCATAGCTGAAGATGTGGACGGAGAGGCGCTTGCCACCATAGTTCTGAATATAATCCGCGGTACGTTGAAGGTATGTGCGGTCAAGTCCCCTGGATTTGGTGATGAGCGCAAGGAGATGCTTGAAGATCTAGCCGTGCTCACCGGTGGAAAAGTCATCAGTGAAGAACTTGGCATGAAACTTGAAAATACCAAACTATCTGACCTTGGAAGTGCAAAAAAGGTCAGGGTGAACAAGGATAAGACCATAATCATCGAAGGGCAGGGCAAGAAGGAAGACATCCAGAGGAGGATTTCCATCATTGATGGGCGGATCAAACTTGAGGAGTCAGATTATAAAAAGAACGATCTGAAGAAAAGACTGGGCAAACTCTCAGGAGGAGTTGCGGTTATCAATGTCGGTGCAGCGACCGAGACTGAAATGAAGGAAAAGAGGATGCGGATAGACGATGCACTTAACGCCACAAAAGCCGCTATCGAGGAAGGGGTGGTGCCTGGAGGAGGAATTGCTCTTCTCAGGGCAGCAGGCGAGCTTGGCAGTCTAAATCTTGAAGGGGATCAGAAGATCGGAGTCGGGATAATCAGGGAAGCCATAGAAGAGCCCCTGAAACAGATCGCAGCCAATGCCGGTAAAGAGGGTTCTGTGGTAATAGAGAAACTGAAAGCAGAATCGAATCCAAACATGGGCTACGACGCGAAGACAGATGCCTACGTGGATATGATAGAAACAGGGATCATAGACCCTGTAAAAGTGGTTCGCAGCGCGCTGCAGAATGCAGCCAGCATAGCAGGTCTTATGCTGACCACGGAAGCCCTTGTGGCTGACATCCCTGAGAAGAAAAGTGAGATGCCAGCGCATGAAGGGTATATGATGTGATCCTGAAAGATGACAGGGCTCTACAGGGACTCTGGACTGGAAATCTACGAGAAATCGCATTATTCACAGGAGGAGCATACTGATGAGGTGGAAAAGATACTGAGGTGGTATTCCCATGCCGGCACCAGGATCCTTGATATAGGATGCAGCGGAGGGTTGCATGCGCTTGAGTTCGCAAAGCGAGGTTTTTACGTGACTGGAGTGGATATCGAACCCTCTGCGATACAACTTGCGAAAATTAGGGCGAATAATATGCATGCAGAGTTCAGGGTCATTGATATCGAGAAAGATGAACTGGATATGGGAGGTTTTGATCTAATTTACAGCATAGGCAACGTGCTCTCACATGTGAGCAAGGAGAATCTCCCGGACGTCCTGCTGAAGATAAGGCGATGTCTTGATAAAAACGGGACATTCCTGTTCGATGTCCTGATAAACGCAGAACCGTTTCAGGAAGAGATTGTTCCCGGAGAGGATGATATTCAAATAATCTGGAAAAGGAAGATAGATGAAAAAACAGGAAGAATAAGCATGGACGGCATTTTTCTGGAATCAGGTTTCTTCCAGCATTTTGAAGTATGGGGGTATACTGTTGATGAAATCGTAATGATGCTGATCTCTGCGGGATTTGGGAACATTGAATTCTCAGAAAAGCTTGATTTTGAAATAAAAAACAAAACCAAAAACCCTATAAGTCTTTATTTCCGTGCAAGGATCGAGAGACCATGAAACTGTTCAATATCAGGGATCTTTATAAAGAGAAGTACAGGGAATACATAGTGGGTTCGCAGGAAATAGAAAAACACAGCGTGTACCTTGTTTATGGTGAAGCTTCAAAAGGCGAGAAAAGAGAAATGGCGCCGAACGGTCACGACGAGATATTGTTTTTGTTGTCCGGGGATGCACTGCTCGAAAATGGCAGGCTCAGGATTCCCCTGAAAAAAGAGCAGGCTGTCTACATGGAGCCGGATGAAGCCTTCACGTTCACGGCATTGAGCGATTGCAGATACATAGTTGCAGGGACTCACACAGCGCAGCATGAACATTAGGAGAAAGATCAGGGCTAATCCCCTCTTTTTCAAATGAGGGATACAGCCCGTATAAAAACCATGGCAAAGAAACACTTTCACATCGCTTGCATGAGGTTTATAAAAAGACAAAACAAACAGTAGAATAATTATGCGAATCCAGAAATCCATTAAGATACCAGTTCATTATGATACAACAGGAACCAAGCTGAATATACTGGATAGATTGACTGCACGGATGACCTACTGCATCAGGCTGATTTCTGAGCTGATCATTGAAGAGACCAAAATAGACAGACCTGCAATAAGAAAGCTGGTTAAGGACAAAGATATAGCCTCAAAAACAGGTCTATCTGCAGGATTCATAGATCAGTGTATTGACAAGGTAATATGGTCATGGAGATCGTATAAGAAGATTCATAAGGAATGGAAAAAGAAAGTCGACAGGTCAGGAAAGAGAGTCGAATCTGCAAGAGATGAGAACGAGAAGGTAAAAAGAGAGAAATCACTGCAGAAGCTGCTCAAAAAAGAACCGTCAAGACCTGCCTTTCGGAACAAGACCTCATGCAGGATAGATTACAGGACTGGAAAGGTAGAATGGGGAAAGGGCAAATTCTCTCCCCTTTGGATCCATATATCCACGCTTGAAAAAAGAAAAACAATAGATATTCCCTTAAACCCATCTCAGTATCACCTGAACCATCTCAAAAATGCTGAAATCAATGATTTTGAGATAATAAAACGGAATGAAAAATATTATGTTCATATCTCCATAACAAAATTTGTGGAGGATAAACCAATAAGTTCCATCGGAGGTATAGATCAGGGTCTTAACCGATCCCTGGCAGTCGTACTGCTGGAAGCACCTATGCCTCGTGAAGAGCATTTATTGGATGCAGTAAAGAGAGGGCTTCTTGATAAGTACGATGCGATCATCGCATCGCTGCAAGAGGCGGAGAAATGGGATAAACTCAGAGAACTCAGGAATAAGAGAAGCAACGTAT